>Ga0126309_10000282_pt1 | contig 17448 bp, 5 predicted proteins | sample Plot56_FD_92541 | JGI IMG/M metagenome (GOLD analysis project Ga0126309, IMG submission 92541) | Serpentine soil microbial communities from UC McLaughlin Reserve, CA, USA - Plot56 | ecosystem: Environmental > Terrestrial > Soil > Grasslands | place: USA: UC McLaughlin Reserve, Lake County...
CCGCACGCCCACGCCGTCCGGGCCGCCGGCGCCTACCGCGCGCCGCCGGCACGCGGGCCGCCGGCGCGGGTCCCGCCCGCCCATAGGCTGGCCCCATGCAGCCGCTCCACCAGACAGCGGCCTGGCAGGCCCTTCAGGCCCACCACGCCGAGATCGCCCCCCGCCACCTGCGCGACCTGTTCGCCAGGGACCCCGACCGGGGCGAGCGACTCATCGCCACCGGGGCCGACCTCACCCTCGACTACTCGAAGAACCGGGTGACCGACGAGACCCTTCGCCTCCTGCTCGACCTGGCCGCCGAGCGCGGCGTCGAGGGACGCCGCGACGCGATGTTCAAGGGCGAGCGGATCAACGTCACCGAGGACCGCCCGGTCCTCCACGTCGCCCTCCGCATGCCGCGGAACCGCTCCCTCCTCCTCGACGGCGCCGACGTCGTCAAGCAGGTCCACGAGGTGCTCGACCGGATGAGCGACTTCGCCGACCGCGTCCGTTCCGGCCAGTGGCGCGGCCACACCGGCGATGCGATCCGCAACGTCGTCAACATCGGCATCGGCGGCTCGGACCTCGGGCCGGCCATGGCCTACGAGGCGCTGCGCCACTACAGCCGCCGGGACATGCAGTTCCGCTTCGTCTCCAACGTCGACGCGACCGACTTCGCCGAGGCGACCCAGGACCTCGACCCCGCGCAGACGCTCTTCGTCGTCTCCTCGAAGACCTTCACCACGCTCGAGTCGATGGCCAACGCGCGCACCGCGCGGCGCTGGCTCCTCGACGGCCTCGGTGCCGACGAGGCGGCGATCGCCCGCCACTTCGTCGCCGTGTCGACCAATGCGGACGCGGTCGCCGAGTTCGGGATCGACACCGACAACATGTTCGGCTTCTGGGAGTGGGTCGGGGGCCGCTACTCGATGGACTCGGCAATCGGCCTCTCGACGATGCTCGCGGTCGGCCCCGACCGCTTCGCCGAGATGCTCACCGGCTTCCACGCGATGGACGAGCACTTCCGCCAGGCCCCGCCGCAGCTCAACCTGCCGCTGATCCACGCCCTGCTCTGCGTCTGGTACGGGGACTTCTTCGGCGCCCAGACGGTCGCCGTGCTGCCCTATGACCAGTACCTCCACCGCCTCCCGGCCTATCTCCAGCAGCTCACGATGGAATCGAACGGGAAGCGGGTGACGCTCGATGGCCGGCCGGTCGACTCCCAGACCGGCGCGATCTTCTGGGGGGAGCCCGGGACGAACGGCCAGCACTCCTTCTTCCAGCTCCTCCACCAGGGCACCGAGCCCTTCCACTGCGACTTCATCGGCTTCTTCGAGAGCCTCAATCCACTCGGCGACCACCACGACATGCTGATGGCGAACCTCATCGCCCAGACCGAGGCCCTGGCCTTCGGCAAGACCGCCGAGGAGGTCCGCGCCGAGGGAATCGCCGAGGACCTGGTCGCGCACCGCACGTTCCCCGGCAACCGCCCCACGAACACGATCCTGGCCCCGCGCCTCACCCCGGCGACGCTCGGCTCTCTCGTTGCCCTCTACGAGCACAGCGTCTTCGTCCAGGGCGCCGTCTGGGGCGTCAACTCCTTCGACCAATGGGGCGTCGAGCTCGGCAAGGCCCTGGCGCTGAAGGTCCTCGGCGAGATCCAGGCCGCCGACGAGCCCGACCTCGCCCACGACACCTCGACCAACGCGCTGATCCGCGCCTACCGGTCGGCCCGCCGTGGCTGACGAGCCGATCGATGCCGTCCTCTTCGACATCGACGGAACCCTGATCACCACCGGCGGCGCCGGCGCCGAGGCATGGCGTCGTGCCTTCCGCGAGCTGCACGACACCGACGTCGACATCCGCGCGGTCACCGAGTCCGGCATGACCGACCCCGAGGTGGGACGCACCGCGCTCCGCCACGTCCTCGGGCGCGACCCCGAGACCCGTGAGCTGTCCGCCGCGATGGGCTGCTACCTCGGCCACCTCGACCAGGCGGTCGCCGGATCCGAGGGCTACCGGGTGATGCCGGGCATCGAGGCCCTCCTCGAACGACTCGTCACCGACGGCCTCCTGCTCGGCCTGACGACGGGCAACGTCGAAGCCGCCGCCCACGTGAAGCTCTCCCGCGCGGGGCTCAACCGCTTCTTCGCCTTCGGCGGCTACGGCTCGGACTCCACGGACCGAGCCGAGTTGACCCGCCGCGCGGTCGAGCGCGGGATGCTCGTCGCCGGCGGCACGTTGGCGGCGGCGGAGTGCATCGCCGTCGGCGATACCCCGCGCGACGTCGCCGCCGCCCACGCGGCCGGGCTGCGGGTCGCCGCCGTCGCCACCGGCAACTACGGCCGCGCGGAGCTCGAGTCCTCCGGCGCGGACTGGACGCTGGAGACGGTCCAGGCCGGGTTCCCGGTCTAGCCGGTCCTCAAGGGCTGATCCCGACGGCCCGCGGCGGCGCCACGTACCAGTCGAGCCAGCGCCCGCACGCCTCGCGCAGCGGGATGTCCTCGCGCGGCTGGTCGAGCGCCGCCACGAGCTGACCGACCTTCGCTTCGCCGTCCCAGCCGCTCAGGTCCTGGAGCGTCGTCGCCTCGTCGGCCTCGATCGTGAACCGCACTGACCCGCCGTCGGAATCGATCGTCCCGGCGGGCCAGTAGTTGCCCTCGTTCGCGAGGCTGATGGTGTTCGGCCGGGCCCCGTCGAGCGCGGCCTCCAGCGGCTGCTCGAGGCCCGGCGCCCGCAGGGTCAGGTCGATCGGGCTGAAGTACTGGATCGACAGGTTCCAGCGACCCGGCGGCAGGTCGACCTCCTGGCTGGTGGAGTCTCCCGGCGACAGCTCCGAGCCCTCGTCCCACCGCTCCTTCGGCGCCGGCACGGCGTCAGGGAACACCGCCGCCCGGCCGGGGTTGTCGACGAAGATCCGCGTCTCGGGCGCCGCGCAGTTGACCGAAGCCGCCGCCTCGGTTCCCTCGGGCAGCGCCCGGCGCTCCGGCCGAACCGTGCCGCGGTGGCGCCAGAGGACGTAGGACGCCGTTCGCGCCACCTCCTCGAACTGCGGCGGCGGCTCGCTGGTCCAGGCGGCGGCCGAGGTGACCAGGTAGTCGAAGTCGTTCAGCGTGAAGTACGTGAACGAGTCGAAGTCGATCGGGCTGTAGGCGACGCCGGTGTCGAACGGCTTGGTCGGGCTCTCACGCACCTGCTCGTCGGGGAACTCGACGACGGGCACGCTGGTGTCGGCGCCGAGCAGCTCGTAGGCGGCGAACCGATCCTGTCCTCCGTAGAGCACCTCGCGGCCGTGGGTCTGCGCGCGGAACGCAGTCAGCTCGGAGCCGTGCCCGGGCGGGGCCACCGGGGCCTCGCGCAGGACGAGGAAGCTGGAGTATCCCGCCGCGGCGACGAAGACGACGCCGAGCGCCGACCACGCCAGCCGCCGCCCGCGCCGGGCGGTCGGCTCGGGGGGTCCCGCGAGCAGCCCTCGGAGCGAGATCAGTGCCGCGAGCGGCGCTCCGATCATCAGCGCCTTTGCCCGGGAGTACTCGCCGCTGACCGGCAGCGACAGGACGTAGAGGAGGGCGCAGGCCGCCAGGCCGACCGGAGCCGAGAGGTCGCGGCGCCGCAGCCACCAGATCAAGCCGGCGACGAGCGCCACGGTCCCGATCACCGCGGCGAGGACCGGCAGATCGGCGCCGCCGGGCGCATCGAGCCGGTAGTCGGCCGCCGGCCAGACGCCCAGCGCCTCGAACGGCGACACGGGCCCGTAGGTGTTGCTGCCGGCGACCTTGCCGAACCCGCCGGCGAAGCCGAACGAGCCGGCGAACGCGAGCAAGGCGCCGAGAGCGAGCGCCGCGGCGATCCCCGCGGCCACCGCCGGCCGCCGCAGGTAGCCCGCGACCCGCCGCGGCGCGAGCGAGCCGCGGACCGCCGGCAGCGTCAAAGCCCAGAGGGCGAGGGTCGCCAGCGGCCAGGCGAGGCCGGCGAAGCTGTAGGAGAAGGCGATTCCCGCCGCGAGGACGACGAGCGGCACGGCCGGCCTCGGCACCGGCTCACGCCCCGGCCAGGGGAGCGCCAGGCTGAAGGCGAGGACGAAGAGGGCCTGGGCGGTCTCCTTGAAGGCGCTCTGGGCGAAGTACGAGGCGGCGAGATAGGTGACGGCGACCAGCAGCGCCGCGAGCACGCGGCGGACAGGGCCGAGGTCGCGGAGGGCGGCGAGCGAGGTCAGGCCGGTCAGGACGCCGATCGCGATCACCTCGCCGGTGAACGCCTGGCCGAGGGTGGTGCCGGGAAACGCGGCGACCGCGACCGCCAGCCCGTGGGGGCCGAGTGGATACCCGGTGTCGGGCTCCGGCCCGAAGCCGCTGCGCAGCCACTCGCTCCACGCCAGATGCAGCCCGATGTCGTTGTTGAACCCCATCCCGATCAGCCCCCAGCGGCCGCTCACCGCGAAGGGGATCGCCAGCGCGAGAGCGACGACCGCGGCGACCGCCAGGCCCGGCCAGAGCGCGTCGCGCCAGGCGTAGGGACGGCGCAGCGTCAGCAGCGAACCCGCGACCAGCGCGATGACGCCGAGGGTCGCCAGGGTCCCCCTGCCGGGCAGCCGTGCCAGGACCCCGGCCACCGCCATCAGCGCCGCGAACCCGACCGCCGGCTCCAGCCACGTCCAGGCGGCTCGGCCCGAAAGGACGAGGATCGCGCGACCGGTGAGGAGCGAGGCGGCGCAGACAAGTGCGGCCGCGATGTACGTCCCGACCATGAGGGCGGCAAACTATGGCAGCGACGCATGCAGTGCCCAGCCTGCCGCAACGACAATCGACCAGAGGCCCGCTTCTGTGATTTCTGCGGGGCTCGACTCCAGCCTGGGGCGCCCCCCGGGGCGGGCCCGGAGTCCGCCGCCGCTCCGCCGCCCCCCGCCCCCGAGGCGAGGGCCGACGCTCCGCTGCCGCCCGGCACGCCGGATCTGGTCGGCGGCCGCTACCGGCCGCTCAGCCCGCTCGGGCGCAGCGGCGGCAAGACCGTCTTCGTCGCCAGGGACGAGCGCGATGAGCGCGAGGTCGCCCTGGCCCTGTTCGACATCGAGGGCGTGGGGGAGGCGGCACTTGCCCGCTCGCGCCGCGAGATGCGGGCCATGGAGCGGCTCGGCGAGCATCCGCACGTCGTCCCCGTCCGCGAGACCGGCGAGTCGGCGGACAGCCCCTACATCGTCAGCCCCCTCATGCCCGGCGGCGACGTGAGGCGCCTCCTCGCCACGTCCGCCGACGGCCGGCTCGAGATCGAGCAGGCGCTGCGGATCGCGATCGACGTCTGCCGGGCGCTCGAGCACGCCCACGGCTGCGGCATCGTCCACCGTGACCTGAAGCCCGCCAACGTCTGGCTCGCCGGCGACGGCGCCGCCCGCCTCGGCGATTTCAGCCTCGCCGCCACCGGCCCGGCGCGGGAGGGCACGCTCGTCGGCACCGTCGCCTACCTGCCGCCCGAGCAGGCGCTCGGCCGCCCACCGGGCCCGCGGTCGGACCTCTACTCGCTCGGCGCGATGCTCTACGAGATGGTCGCCGGCCAGCCGCCGTTCGCCGGCGACGACGCGGTCTCGATCATCGGCCAGCACCTGAATGCAGCCCCGGTCGCCGCCTCCCGCCACAACCCGCGGGTGCCGCCGGCGCTCGACGACCTGCTCGACGACCTGCTGGCCAAGCGCCCCGAGGAGCGCCCCGCGTCGGCGGCCGAGGCCCGCGAGCGGCTCGAAGCGATCCGCGACGCGCCGCCCGAGGAGGCGGCCACGGAGGAGCAGGCCGAAAACCCGCTCGAGGGCCTGGCGGGCGGAGCCTTCGTCGGCCGCGAGGCCGAGCTGGCGCGGCTGCGCGAGGGGGTCAACGGCGCCCTGGCCGGGGCCGGCGGCCTCGTCCTCCTCGCCGGGGAGCCCGGGATCGGCAAGACCCGGACGGCCGAGGAAGCGGCCACCTACGCCCGCCTCCACGGCGCCAAGGTCCACTGGGGCCGCTGCCACGAGGACGAGGGGGCGCCGCCCTACTGGCCCTGGATGCAGGTGATCCGCTCCTACTGCCGCGAGGCCGACCCCGTCGCGCTCGGCTGGGAGCTCGGCGGGGCCGCGCCGGAGATCGCGCGGGTCGTGCCCGAGGTGGCCGAGCGGGCCGGGATCGAGGCACCGGCCCCGCTCGGCGAAGACGAACAGGCGCGCTTCCGCCTGTTCGACTCGATCACCGGCTTCCTCCGCAACGCCGCGTCCTCGCGGCCGCTGGTCATCGTCATCGACGACCTCCACTGGGCCGACGAGCCCTCGCTCCTGCTGCTCCGCTTCCTCGCCCGCGAGATCGAGGACAGCGCTCTGCTGGTGATCGGCACCTACCGCGACGTCGAGCTGGGCCGCCACCATCCGCTGTCCCGGACCCTTGGCGAGCTCGGCGGCGGCGAGCGCGGCGGCCGGGTGGTGCTGCGGGGGCTGCGCGAGGAGGACGTCGCCCGCTACGTCGAGATCACCGCGGGCGCCGACCCCTCGCCGGAGCTGGCCGCCGCGGTGCACGCGCAGACCGAGGGCAATCCCTTCTTCGTCAGCGAGGTCGTTCGGCTGCTGGCCAGCGAGGGCAACCTCGGGCCCTCCGGCGCGGCGGCGATCGCGATCCCCGAAGGGGTCCGCGACGTGGTCGGCCGCCGCCTCGACCGCCTCTCGGAGGAGGCGAACGAGGCGCTGCGGGTCGGCGCCGCGGTGGGACGCGACTTCGAGGGCGAGGTCCTCGAGCGCGTTCTCGCGGGCCAGGGGGAGAACGGCTCCCGTCCGGATGCCGTCCGCGTGGAGGAGGCCCTCGCCGAGGGCGTCGCCGCGCAGCTCCTCGAGCAGCGCTCCCCCGGGCGCTTCCGCTTCGCCCACGCGCTGGTCCGCGAGACGCTTTACGGAGAGGTGCCCCCGGCGCGCCGGCCGGCCCTGCACGCGGCGATCGCGTCCACTCTGGAGGGCGTCTACAGCGCCGACCCCGGCCGGCTCGAGCGCCGGCTCGCCGAGCTGGCCCACCACTACAACGAGGCCGGGGCGGCGGGCGACCCCGCCAAAGCGGTCGACTACGCGACGCGGGCGGGCGAGAGGGCGCTGGCCCAGCTCGGGTACGAGGAGGCCGCGGAGCTCTTCCGGCGAGCTCTCGACGCCCTGGAGCTGGCGGGTGTGGACGCCGAACGGCGTGCCCGCCTCCTCGTGTCCCTGGGTGAGGCCGAGGCCACCGGCGGGCACTTCGAGGATGCGCGCGAGACGATCGAGCGGGCGGCCGAGGCGGCGCGGTCGATCGGCTCGGCCCAGCTCTTGGCGCGGGCGGCGCTGGCGCTGGCATACGTCACCGAGGTGGGGTACTTCGACGAGCGCGTCGCCGCCGTGCTGGAGGCCGCGCTGGACGCGATCGGCCCCGGCGACAGCGTCACCCGCGCGATGCTCCTGTCCTGGCTCGCGCAGGAGAACTACTGGCGCGACCCCGAGGGCCTCTCGGCGCGGCTGCACAGGGAATCGATCGAGATGGCCCGGCGGCTCGGTGACGAGCGCACGCTCGCGGCGGTCATCAGCCGCGCCAACTTCATCGACATCGGGCCCGAGTCGGCCCGCCAGGGAGTCGAGTCCAACTCCGAGGTGCTGGAGCTGGCCCGGCGGGTCGGCGACCGCGAGCTCGAGATGCGCTCCCACGTCCTCCGGCTGCGCGACCACCTCCAGCTCGGCGACATCGCGAGCGTCGACCGTGACCTGGAGGCGTACGCCAAGCTGGCGGAGGAGCTGCGCCAGCCCCAGCACCTCTGGCACGTGCCGCTGCTGCGGGCGATGCGGGCGCTGGTCGACGGCCGCTTCGACGAGGCCGAGCGGCTGGCCGAGGAGGCCCGCCGCGGTGGCGAGCGGGCGGGGGAGCCGCTGGCCCAGCAGTTCTACGCGATCCAGGCGTCGGTCCTTTACCGGCTCCAGGGCCGGCTGAACGAGATCTTCCAGCAGGTCAGCGCGCTCGGCGCCCGGTACCCCGCGATCCCGGCCTGGCGGGCGGCGCGGGCGGCGATCGCGATCCAGTTGGGGCGCGACGGGGACGCGCGGACCGAGCTCGACCGGCTGGCCGGCAACGACTTCGAGGACATCCCGCGTGACGCGCAGTGGCCGATCCTCCACGCGTTGCTCTGCGAGGTCGTCTGGAGCCTCGGTGACGGCGAGCGCGCGCGGATCCTGCACGACAAGCTGGCGCCGTTCGCCGGGCAGGTGGTGGTCGCCGGCCGGGCGGCAGCCTCGTGGGGCCCCTACACCCGCTACCTCGGCCTCGCGTCCGCGGCGAGCGGAGAGCTCGACCGGGCGGTCGGCGAGCTCGACGACTCGATCGAGCTCTCGCGGAGGATGGGCGAGCGCCCGTTCCACGCGATCGCCCAGCTCAACCTCGCCGAGACCCTGGCGGAGCGGGACGCGCGCGGTGACGCCGAGCGCGCGGTGAAGCTCGTCGACGCCTGTCTGGCCACCTCGCAGGAGCTGGGGATCCGCGACCTCACCGAGCGCGCGCTGGCGTTCAAGCTCGCCGCTCGCGGCCTCGCCGGGGTCGACGTCACCAGCTCGATCGACGAGGTGATCGACGCGGTCGAATCCGAGCGCCCCGACATCCGTGGCCTCGCGGCGCCGGACGGGACCGTGACGATCCTGTTCAGCGACATCGAGGACTCGACGACGATGACCGAGCGGCTTGGAGACCAGCGCTGGCTCGACCTGCTGCGCGCCCACAACACCGTCTTCCGCGAGCGCCTGCGGATCCACGGAGGCTACGAGGTGAAGAACCAGGGCGACGGGTTCATGCTCGTGTTCCCGGACCCGGTCGAGGCGCTTCACTGCGCGATCGAGGTCCAGCGGGCCTTCGGCCGCGAGGCCGACGACGGGCAGGAGGAGACGATCCGGGTGCGGATGGGCCTTCACACCGGCGAGGCGATCGCCGAGGAGGGCGACTTCTTCGGCCGCAACGTGATCCTCGCGGCGCGGATCGCCGCCCGCGCCCGCGGCGGCGAGATCCTCGTGTCGGAGGACCTGCGCCGCCAGGCCGACGGCGAGGACGGGCTCCGCTTCGACGAGGGGCGCGAGGTCGAGCTCAAGGGCATGGCCGGGACCCACACCGTCTACCGCGCCGCCTGGGAGCCGCGGGAAGCGGCGGTCTGACCTCCCCGGACTGACACCGGGAGCGCCCGCGGCGGGGTAGGCTGGCGGCGGATGCGGAGTCCCGGGAGGATCCGTCTCGGCAGGGTGGCCGCCTGCGCGGCCGTACTCGCCTGCCTGCTCGCGCTTCCGGCCCTGGCACTCGCCGCCTTCCCGGGCAGCGACCCCTCGGAGTCGCCCCGCGTCAACACGCCCGACGACCCCGGGTTCGACCCCTGCGAGCTCGACGACGAGCAGCGGGCTCCGGCGACCCCACCGCCCTGCGACAGCTACTTCGAGGAGGAGTTCCGCCTGTTCGGCTTCAGTCCGGATTCGGCGAACCAGGTGCCCGGCGCGCCGATGACCGCGCACCCGGTGGCCGCGACCACCTACGCCGACTGCTCGCAGCTCGACGCCCAGGGCCGTGAGGCGAACCTCGACGCCGGCGATCTCGAGTGCGCCCAGCTCGCCGGAGTCCGCGCCGACACCGCCTGGAAGTACTCGACCGGCGACCCGGCGGTCTCGATCGCGATCCTCGACACCGGCATCCGCTGGCAGGACACCGAGCTCGCCGGCAAGATCCGGCTGAACACCGACGAGCTGCCGCTGCCCGAGGGCTCGGCCGACTACGACGCGAACGACGACGGCCGGGTCAACGTCTTCGACTACGCCGGCGACAGCCGGGTCAATGAAGCCGGTGGCGACGACGAGGCCGACGGCGTGCTCGACGGCTCCGACCTGATCGCGGCGTTCAGCGACGGCAGCGACGCCGACGGCAACGGCTACGTCGACGACATCGCCGGCTGGGATTGGTTCGACGACGACAACGACCCGTTCGACGCGTCGAGCTGCTGCAGTGCCAACGGCCACGGGACGGGCCGCGCCCGCGAGGCGGGGGCGGAGACCGACAACGCCAACGGCGACGCCGGCGTCTGCCCCGACTGCCAGATCATGCCGCTGCGGGTCTGGGACACTTTCGTCGTCCCCACCGACAACTACGCGATGGCGACGGTCTACGCGACGCGGGAGGGGGCCAGCGTCGTCGAGGGCGCGGTCGGCGGCCTGACCAACACGCGCTTCGCCCGCGCCGCCTTCCGCTTCGCCGACCAGAACGGCGTCGCCCTGATGCTCGTCTCGAGCGACATCAACAGCGCCAACCACAACTACCCGACCAACTACGAGGAGGCGATCTACGTCGCCGGCTCGCTGCCCGACACGGCGCCGAACGACACGTGCTCCGGCCCCGGCGGCCTGCCCGGCCTACCCGACCCGCCGAGCGGCGGCGAGGGGTTCAGCGAGGGCTGCCAGGAGTTCCTCGGGCTGCTGAACGAGGGCGTCGACGTGACGCCGACGACCCAGCCCCTCACCACCAGCTTCTTCCGCAACTCGAACCTGACCCAGTACGGCGGCAAGGCGGACATCGTCCTGATGGGCTCGACCGGCTCCGAGAACACGGGGCAGTCGGCCGGAGCCGCCGGCTTGCTGGCCTCGTTCGGCCGCGAGAAGTTCCCGGGAGACCCGCTGAGCGGCAACGAGATCCGCCAGCTCCTGACGATGACCGCCGAGGACGTCCTGCCCGCCAACACCGGGGAGATCGGCCAGCCCGACAAGGCGAGCACCGGCTGGGATCCCCACTTCGGGTACGGCCGCGTGAACCTCGCGGGGGCGATGGCGCGGATCGAGGCAGACCGCGTCCCACCCGAGGCGCAGATCGACACGCCCGCCTGGTTCGCGCCGATCGACGCCGACCGCGTCGGGCCCGCCGGCGTCGCGGTCACCGGCCGCGCCCTCGCCCCCCACGGCGGCGGGGTGGGCGCCTGGGAGGTCGAGTACGCCTGCGGCCAGGACGCTCCCGACGCCGCGTTCGCGCCGGTTCCCGGCGCGGCCGGGACCGGAGAGCGGTTGCCGGGCAGCGTCCTCGGGACCCTGCCGAAGTCCCTCCTGCTCGATCTCGCGAACGGCTGCAACGGCGAGGTGGCGAACGACGCCGGGCGTCCGGCGGGCGCGCCCTCCGACGGCGCCTGGCCCGCGGACCCCTACCCGAACCCCGACCCCGAGCGCCACGCCTTCCAGATCCGGCTGACGGTCCACGAGGCCGGCGACGGGGCCAACTTCGGCCGCTACCGCAAGACCCTCCACGCCTACCGCGACGACGGCAACCTGGCCGGGTGGCCGCGCCCGGTCGGCACGGGGTCGGACGCCGGCGGCTACGTCACCGGCTCCGGCGGGGAGGCCTCGCCGCGGCTCTACGACGTCGACGGCGACAACGACCTCGAGATCATCCAGGCGACCTCGAGCGGTGAGCTCCACGTCCTTCGCGCCGACGGGACGCCGCTGCCCAGCTTCAACGAGGGCGGCCCGGTCAGCACCGACCGCTACCGGGCCGAGCTCGCCCACCCGGTGCCGGCCGCCCTGCCGACCCCGCACGAATCGCTCCGGGTCCCAGCGATCGGCGACATCGACGGCGATCTCGAGCCGGAGATCGTCGCCACCGGGGGCGAGCACGTCTACGCCTGGGAGCTCGACGGCTCTCGCGTCGCCGGCTTCGACCCGCCCCCGGGCGTGGACCCGGCGCTGTCGGAGCCCTGCAAGGGGGGCGTGCCGAAGCCCTGCTTCCACCCGGCCGACCGCGCGATCACGTCGCAGAACCACATCAAGCGCGGCTTCATCGGCTCACCGGCGCTGGCCGACCTCGACGGCGACGGGGACCTGGAGATCGTCGCCGGAGCGCTCGACCAGCACCTCTACGCCTGGCAGGGCGACGGCGGCCTCCTCGCGGGCTTCCCGGTCAAGCTGGCGAGCGCCGGAGCCGACGGGGCCGAGATCGTCACCTCGCCGGCGATCGCCCAGCTCGACGGCCAGGGACCGCCGGAGATCATCCTCTCGACGAACGAAGTCCTGCCCGGCGACCCCGAGTTCCCCGACTCTTTCTTCGACTTCTTCAGCGCGGTCTTGAGCTCGAGCACGGGGTCGAACCCGGTCTACGCGGTCCACGCCGACGGCAAGGCCCACCCGGGCGACCCGGACGGGATCGTCGACGGCTGGCCGGTCGGCGTCGGCGTCGCCGCGGGTGACCTGCTGCCCCTCGTCCTGCCCGGGCACGACTCGGCGGTCCTCGACGCCGACTCGGACGGCAACGACGAGGTCTCGGTCTCGGCCGCGACCTCGATCACGCCGGGTGGCGCCAGGCTGGTCGACGGGAACGGCGCGTCGATCCGCGAGTACCAGGGGGCACCTGCGCAGAGCCCGGACCAGGGCCCGGTTCTCAACCTGGCCGACTACGCGTCGGTCGGCGACCTGCTCGGCGTCGGCCGACCCGCCGTCGTCAAGGGCGGGCTGACGGCGAACGGCGTCGCCAACCTGCTCGCGGTCAACCAGAACCTGCCGTTCAGCCACGTCGAGCAGGCGTGGGACCCCGCCAGCGGGTCGGCTCTGCCCGGCTTCCCCAGGGCAACGGACGACTTCCAGCTCCTCTCGCAGGCGGCGATCGCCCGGGTCGGCGGCGGCGGGCCGGCCCGCCAGGCGCTGGTCGGCACCGGCATGTACCAGGTCCACGCGTACGGGCCGGGCGGCGCCGAGCCGCCGGGCTGGCCCAAGTTCACGGGCGGGTGGAACCAGGTCACCCCCGCGGTGGGGGATGCGGACAGCGACGGCGACCTCGACGTCACGAGTCTGACGCGCGAAGGCTGGTCCTTCCTCTGGGACACGGGCGTCCCCGCGTGCTCGGGCTCGAACGCCGAGTGGTGGACCTTCCACCACGATGAGCACGGCTGGGCAAACTACGGCCATGACGCGCGACCGCCCGGCACGCCTGTGAACCTCCGCGCCGCGCCGGCTCCCGGCGGCGTCCGCCTGACCTGGAGGGCGCCCGGCGACGACTGGCTCTGCGGCAAGGCGTCGCGGTTCCGCGTGGTCGGGGCGAGCGAACCGATCGCGCACCCCCGTTCCGGTGCCGTCGTCCTCGGGCGCGATGCCGAGGCCGCCGCCGGTCAGACCGAGAGCGTCGTCGTTCCGGCCGGTCTGGCCGCCGGGCGCCGCCACCTCGCGGTCCTCTATCGCGACGACGCCGGCAATTGGGGCCACCTCGCGGAGGTCGACCGCGCCGGAGTGAGCCCGGCGCCAAGGCACGGCCCCTGCGCGAACCTGAAGCGCGGCCGGGCCGGCAAGGACCGGCTGCGGGGCACCCGCTTCGGCGACCGGCTGCTCGGCTTCGGCGGTCGCGACCGCCTGCGCGGCTTCCGCGGGCGTGACTGCCTCGGCGGCGGCAGGGGGCGCGACCGGCTGGAGGGCGGCAAGGGCCGCGACCGTCTCGTCGGCGGCAGGGCAGCCGATCTCCTGCAGGGCGGCCGCGGCAGCGACGTCCTCAAGGCCCGCGACGGTCGCCGCGACGTGGTCGACTGCGGCCGTGGCCGGGATCGCGCCCTGGTCGACGGCAAGGACGTGGTGCGGCGGTGCGAGAACGTGAGGCGGCGGTGAGGGGCCGGACCGTCCTGCTGGCCCTCGCGGTCGCGGCGCTGGCGGTGGCGCCCACGGCCCGGGCCGACTTCCCCTACACCTACGACGGGACCTTCCCCAACGACGTCGGCGGCGAGGAGTTCAAGCTCGCCGGCAGCCGCGATTCGAGCAACGGGCCGCTGATCAACTCGAGCCCGGTCGAGAACTTCGGCATCCGCGGCGCCCGCGTGGTCGACCCGAAGAACAGCGACCCGCCGGACCCGCCGACCGCCTGGCAGCTGACCACGGGCCGGCCGGACGTGACCATCGCGGTCATGGACTCCGGCGTGAAATGGAACGACGCCGGCGCGATGACCGACCTGCGGGCGAAGACCCGGCTCAATCGCGCCGAGCTGCCCGTGCCGCTCCATGACCGGGGGACCCCTCTCGAAGGCGCCAAGCCCTGCTCCGCCTACGCCGACGCCTACGACGCGAATGGCGACACGGTCTTCGACGTGCGGGACTACGCCTGCGACTCGAGGATCGACCTGGGCGACCCGCGGCGGGTCGGCCCGCCGGGCGTATTGATCCCGCAGGACATCCTGATCGCCTTCAGCGACGGCACCGACCCCGACGGCAACGGCTACGTCGACGACATCGTCGGCTGGGACTTCCTCGACAACGACAACGACCCCTTCGACGACGTCAGCTACGGCCACGGCACCGGCGAGGCCCAGGGATCCTCGGGCGAGGTCGACAACGGCTCCTCCTACGGCACGTGCCCGAACTGCCGGGTGATCCACATGCGGGTCGGCGACTCGTTCATCGCCGACATCAATCGCTTCGCGCAGGGAGTCCTCTACGCCGCCGACAACGACGTCCAGGTCGTGCAGAGCGCGCTCGGCACGCTCAACAACTCGACCCTCGCCCGGCAGGCGGTGGACTACGCCTACCGCCACGGGACGACGACGGTCCTCTCGGCCGCCGACGAGGCCGCCCAGCACGACAACCAGCCCTACCTGCCGCACTCGATCCTCGTCAACTCGGTCACGCACTCGCCGATCCCGGCCGGCAACCGCTCCTACCTCGCGTTCAACGGCTGCACCAACTTCAACGCCAAGATCACCCTGGCGATCCCCTCGACGAGCTGCTCCTCTGACGCCGTCGGCCTCTCCTCCGGCTACGCCGGCCTGATCTACAGCGCCGCCTACGAGGCCGCCGACGCCGGCGTGCTGGCGCCGGTTGCCGACACCGCTCTCTGCCAGACCGTGCGGCCCAACCCGGTGACCGACGACGACCACTGCGTGATCACCCCCAACGAGGTCCGCCAGGTCCTCGCGTCGGGCCGGATCGCCGGTCCGGGGCCCGGCGGCGTCGGCTTCGCGCCGCTGCCCGCCGATCCCGGCGAGGGCTACCAGGCCGAGGACGTCAACTTCGCCGGCACCCCGCCGCAGGGCGACGCCGAACCCGCCTGCGCCCCGGTGGCCCTGCCCGGCTGCACCAACCCGAACGGAGCAGGCGGCGCCCTCCAGGCCCAGGTGGACGCCAACCGCGAGTCCATCCCCACCGGGATCGAGCAGACGGTCATGCGCAGCTACCCGGCCCGCGCCGGCCACGACCAGTACTACGGCTACGGCCGGGTCAACGTGCGCCGCGCGGTGGAGGCGGTGCTCGACGACCCCGCCGCCCCCGGCACGCCGCGGATCCCGCCGAGCGTCGAGATCGATTCGCCGGAATGGAACCAGCAGGTCGATCCCGGGTCGGCGGCTTTCACCGTCGCCGGGCGGGTGTCCGCCCGCGACCCAGGGACCGGCGAATCGCGCCCGTTCACCTGCCAGGTCCTGGTCGCGCCCGGCCATTACCCGAACAACCGGCTGACGTCCCAGACGCCGCCCGGGGACTATGCGCCGGTCGGCAACGGCGCCTGCGACGGGACCACGCCCCACGACGGGCCGCTCGACGGCCCCCTGGCCAGCATCGACATCGCCGCCCTGCGGGCCCGCTTCCCGGCCGACACGCAGGCACTCGGGTTCGCGGGCCGCGAGCCCGGCGCGCAGCCCCAGGTCTCGAACGGGCGGCCCGCCAACGACCCGTACGGGTTCGTCGTCAAGGTCGTCGCCCGCGTCGATCAGACGGCCGAGCTGCCGGCGATGACCGGCGAGGACCAGCGCGCGGCCTACCTGCATCGCGACCAGGACATGCTGCCCGGCTTCCCCAAGGGCATCACGCGCGGGGCGGTGACCGGCGGCCCGCCGACCAGCGACGGCGAGTCCTCGCCGGCGCTCGCCGACCTCGACGGCGACAACCGCAACGAGCTCATCCTCGCCGGCTCCGACGGCTTCGTCCACGCGTTGCGACCCGACGGCTCGGAGCTTCCCGGCTGGCCCGTCCGCGGGGACCAGCCGCCGCTCCACACCGGCGCCCGCGCCTTCGCCAGCGGCGAGGTGCCGACCGACTACGGTGGCCCGATTCTCGCCTCCGTCGCGGTCGCCGACGCGAACCGCGACGGGATCCCCGAGGTCTTCGCCGCTGACTTCCACGGCAGGGTCTACGGCTGGGATGCCGAGGGCCACCGGATCTTCCGCGAGGAGTCTGAGATCGCCTACTCCGGGAAGCCGCTGGCCCCGTTCGAGAACGTCCGCTTTCCGAAGTCCGACCCGTCCCAGGCCGAGCTGCGGCGCACGCAGCATGGGTTCATCGCCTCGCCGGTGATCGCCGACCTCGACGGCCAGGGCGGCATGGAGGTCGTGATCCCGGCGATGGACCGCCACCTCTACGCCTGGCATCTCGACGGGACTCCGGTGGACGGTTTCCCCGTGCTGGTCGTCGACTTCGACAAGGTCGCCTCGGTCGACCCGGTGACCCATGCGCTGACCTTCAAGCCCGGCTCCGGCGCCGCGATGCAGGGAGCGATCGTCGACACCCCGGCCCTGGCCGACCTGAACGGCGACGGCCTGCCCGAGGTAGTCGTCGGCACCAACGAGGAGTACGACGCCGCCGCCGATGGCGGCTCCAACGCGGCGCCGCCGAACGGCTCCTCGCTCTCGCTGCTCGACCAGGTCGGCGCGGCGCTGACCGAGGTCCGGCAGGGCTGCTCCGAGGGAGGCGGCCCGGACGCGCTCTGCGACAACATCGAGGCCCCGCTCGGGCCCGCCAACACCCGCCTGTTCGCGATCCATCCCGACGGGGACGCCCACCCGGGCGACGCGGACGCCTACCTTCCGGGCTGGCCGGCCAAGCTGGCGATCCTCGACGGCGGCCTGCTGCCCGTCGTGGGCGAAGGCGTGACCGGCTACCCCGTGGTCGCCCGCGCCACCTGCCCCTCCGGCGGCGAGGGCCAGAAGATCGGCGCCCTCGCGAACAACGGCCCCGTCTATGTCTTCAACGCCGACGGGAGCTCCTGCTACGGCGAGGACGGCTCCGGCCACGACGTCCCGCTGCAAAGCGACGGGTACGCGAGCCAGCCCGACCACCCCATGTTCGGCGCGGTCGGCAGCCCCGCGTTCGGCCGGCTCGAAGGAGGGCCCGGCGCGGCCCTCGTCGCGCCGGCGGCGGGTCTCCAGCGGGCCCTCGACGTCGCCTTCCCGGAGTACCAGCCCCTGGGTCAGGACTTCCTCGCCGCCTGGAGCGTCGAGGGCGGCGGCCAGCTGCGGCCGAACTTCCCCCAGCCGGTCAACGACCTCCAGTTCCTCACCGGACCGTCGATCGCCGACCTCGACGGCCTGCCCGGCCAGGAGATGATCGAGGGGACGGCGAGCAAGGACCTCCAGGCCTTCACCGCCGCCGGCGCGCCGGTCAGCCAGAAGTGGCCCAAGCCGACCACCGACTGGACGGTCGCCAACCCGACGGTCGGGTCCTGGGGCACCCACGACACCGACGCCGGGGCCCGCAAGATCGTGGTGGCG
>Ga0126309_10000283_pt1 | contig 17404 bp, 13 predicted proteins | sample Plot56_FD_92541 | JGI IMG/M metagenome (GOLD analysis project Ga0126309, IMG submission 92541) | Serpentine soil microbial communities from UC McLaughlin Reserve, CA, USA - Plot56 | ecosystem: Environmental > Terrestrial > Soil > Grasslands | place: USA: UC McLaughlin Reserve, Lake County...
CCGGCACGATCGGGCTGCGGGCGATGTCCGCGAACGAGGCGAGCGAGCCCAGGCACAGGATCGTGCCGGTGACGGTTGCCCCGCGCCGGCCGCGCGCGGCCCCGTAGGCCACGGCGGCGGGCCCGGCCAGCACCGGCCACCACAGCGGCAGCGCGGTGTCGATGCGTTCGACGACTCCGGGGAACTTCGAGCCCAGCCAGCGCTGGAAGCTCTGGTCGAAGACCAGGCCGGTGGGAGCGGCGTCGTGGTGCGCGAGCAGGACCAGCGTGCGCTCCGCGTCCGGGTCGCCGGCCTGGGCCACCACGTTCCAGGTCGGCTTCTGGCGCATGGTTGCCCGCCGGAACAGCCGGGGTCCGTTGGAGATGTCCTCGGCCATGGCCCCGGCGATCGCGGCGGCCGCGACTCCGGCGGCGACGCGCCCCCGGCGGCTCAGTGCGACCAGGCCCGCGGCGGCGCCCAGCACGCTGAGGCCGGCCAGGGGCCGAGCGTAGCTCTCGTACGCACTCTCCTCCTCGATGGTGGCGCTGGCGCCGGCCCGCTCCAGGCGCGAGGCGATCCACTCCGCCGCCTCGCGCTCGCCCGGCGAGTTGGAGGCCCGCTCGATGGCCACCAGGGCCTCGACGGTCTCGCGCAGGCCGTCCTCCGGCGGGCGGGTGACAGGGCTCGGCGCTGGCTGGGCGGCGGCCATGGGCCGCGAACCCTAACGCGCGGCTCAGGCCGCCAGGGCCGCCTCCCCGAGCAGGTGATGCAGCTCGGCGCGCAGCGTCGTGGAGGGCGCCACCCGGTAGCCGGGCCCCAGCCGCAGCCGGCGCGCGCCCGAGGTGGTCTGCATCTCCAGCACCACCTCGCACTCCCCGGGGAAGCTCTCCAGCAGGTGCTTGAGGTCACCCAGGACGGCGGCCGGCAGCCGCCCGGCGTCGATCCGCACACGGACCGGCTCGGGGGCGGGCTGTCGGCGCCCCGCTCGCTCGCGCGCGGCCTCGGCCTCCTCGGCGGTGGGTTCGAAGAGCTCGGCCTCCTGGACGATCAGGCAGGTGGTCGCGGAGTCCTTGTGGTCAACGCGCCCGCGCACGAGGACGATCCGGTCGGGGGCGATCGCCGCCTCGGTCGCCGCCAGGGCGTTGCCGAAAACCAGCAGCTCGACCTGGGACTCCAAGTCGTCGAGCGTCGCGAACATCATCGGGTCGCCCTTCTTGGTGCGGATGCGCTTGGTCTCGGTCACGATCCCGCCCACCCGTACCCAGTCGGCGTCGCGGCGCGCCGCCAGCTGGGAGAGCGAGCAGTCCACCCGCTCGGTCATCGCGTCGCGCACCGCCCGCAGCGGGTGCGCGGAGATGTAGAGCCCGAGCGACTCCTTCTCGAAGGCCAACAGCTCCGGGCGCTCGAACTCCACGGCGGGGATCGAGGGATCGGCCGGCCGGGCGCTCGCCGGTGCCGCGGTCCCGGCGGCCGAGTCGCCGTCGAGGTCGAAGATCGAGCCCTGACCGATCTGCAGGTCCTCCTGGGCCCGCTGCCCGGCGGACTGCGCGGCCTCCAGCACCGAGAGCATCCCCCGGCGCGAGGCGCCGGTGAAGCCGAAGGCTCCCGACTTGATGAGCGCCTCGATCGACTTGCGGTTGACCGCCCGGCAGTCGACCCGGGCGCAGAAGTCCCACAGCGAGGCGAACGGGCCGCCCTCCTCGCGGGCGCGCTTGATCGCCTCGACCGCCTGATGGCCGACGCCCTTCACCGCGTCCAGCCCGAAGCGGATGTTGCCCTCCACTACGACGAAGCGGTGGTCGGACTCGTTGACGTCGGGCGGCAGTATCTGGATACCCATCTCCTCGCACCGGGACACGAAGAACGGGACCTTGTCCTTGGTGGACATCACCGAGGAGATCAGCGCCGCCATGTACTCCGCCGGGTGGTTGGCCTTCAGCCAGGCCGTGCGGTAGGAGATCAAGGCGTAGCAGGCGGCGTGCGACTTGTTGAACGAGTAGTCCTTGCCGCGCTCGATCGTCGTCCACAGCCACTCGGTGAGCTCGGGTGACGTCCCCGACGCCCGGCATCCGGCGATGAACTCCGGCTTGAGGCGCGCCATCTCTTTGTGCTTCTTCTTGCCGATCGCCTTGCGCAGGTCGTCGGCCTTGGCCCCGGAGAAGCCGGCGATCTCGGTGGCAACCTTCATCGCCTGCTCCTGGTAGAGGATCACGCCCTTGGTCGATTCCAGGATCGGCCGCAGGCGCTCGTCCGGGATCGAGATCGACGACGGGTCGCGCTTGCCCCGCGCGTAGGCGGGGATCTGGTCCATCGCGCCGGGCCGGTAGAGCGCACCCAGCGCCACCAGGTCGTCGAACTCGGTGGGCCGGACCTTGCGCAGGGCCTCGCGCATGCCTTCGGACTCGAACTGGAAGACGCCCACCGAGTCCCCCCGGGCCAGCATCTCGTACGTCTTGGGGTCGTCGAGGGGCACCGTGGTCATGTCCGGGCGCTGGCCGGTCGATCGCTCGACGATGTCGAGCGCGTCCTCGATCACGTCGAGGTTGCGCAGCCCCAGGAAGTCCATCTTCAGCAGGCCGATCTCCTCGATCGGGCCCATCGCGAACTGGGTGACGGTCCGGTAGGCCGGCTCGCCCGGGCCGGCGGTGCGGTCCTCGGCCAGCTGGAGGGGAGCGATGTCGGTGAGCGGGCGGTCGGCGATGACGACTCCCGCGGCGTGGTTGGAGGCGTTGCGGACGATCCCCTCCAGTCCGCGCGCCACGTCGACGATCTGCCGGGCAACGGAGTCCTCGTCGACCGCCCGGCGCAGCGGCTCGCCCTTGGACAGGCAGTCGTCGAACGAGGGCGCCCGCCCCATGATCGGGTCCGGGATCAGCTTGGCCAGGCGGTCGCCGGTGGCGTAGTCGTGGCCCAGCACACGGGCGGCGTCGCGGGTGGCGGCGCGCGGCAGCATCTTGCCGAAGGTGACGATCTGGGCCACTCGGTCGGCCCCGTACTTGTCGGTCACGTAGCGGATCACGCGCTCCCGGCCGCGCACCGAGAAGTCGATGTCGATGTCGGGCATCGACACCCGCTCGGGGTTGAGGAAGCGCTCGAACAGCAGGTCGTAGCGCAGCGGGTCCACATCGGTGATGGCCAGGCTGTAGGAGACGATCGAGCCGGCGGCCGATCCCCGGCCCGGGCCCACGGCGATGCCGTTCTCCTTGGCGAAGCGCACGAAGTCCCAGACGATCAGGAAGTAGCTGGAGAACCCCATGTCGTCGATCACGCGCAGCTCGTAGTCGGCGCGCTCCAGGGCCTGCGCCGGCGGGGGGTCCCCGTAGCGCAGGCGCAGCCCCTGCTCGACCAGCGACCGCAGGTACGCCGCCTCGGGCTGGCCATCGGGGGTCTTGAAGCTGGGGATCAGCTGCTTGCCCAGCTCGAGCTCCACGTCGCAGCGCTCGGCGATCTCGAGCGTGGTGGGCAGGGCCTGCGGCCAGGCGGCGAACGCCTGGGCCATCTCCTCGTTGGAGCGCAGGTAGTACTCGTTGGTCTCGAACGAGAGCTTGGGCTCAGCCAGCGTGGACTTGGTCTGCACGCACAGCAGGGCCGAGTGGTGCTGGTGGTCCTCGCGGCGCAGGTAGTGCACGTCGCCGGTTCCCACCACCGGGCGTCCGAGCTCGTGCGCCAGGCGGACCACCCCCTCGTTGACCCGCTCCTGGGCCGGTAGCCCGTTGCTCTGCAGCTCGAAGTAGACCTGCTCGGCCCCGAACACCTGGATCAGCTCGTCGCAGTGGGCCCGGGCCTCGCGCTCGCGGCGCTCGAGCAGACGCTGGCTGGTGCGCGACTGCAGGCAGCCCGTGAGGACCAGTACCCCCTCGGCGTGGGCGGCCAGCGACTCCATGTCCACCGCCGGCTTGCCGCGCTGGAGCCCCTCCAGGAAGCCCACCGAGGACAGGCGCACCAGGTTGCGGTAGCCGTCCGCGGTGGCCGCCAGCAACGTGAGGTGGTTGCGCTCCAGGCGCCCGGGACCCCGGCGCCTGCGATCGTCGACCAGGTAGGCCTCGCAGCCGATTATCGGCTTGACGCCGTGAGCCCGGCAGGCCTTGTAGAGGTCCACCGCGCCGTTCATCACCCCGTGGTCGGTCAGGGCCAGGGCGGGCTGCCCGAACTTGGCGGCCCGTTCGGCCAGGGCGTCGATCTTGCACGCACCGTCGAGCAGCGAGTACTCCGAGTGGACGTGCAGATGGACGCAGGGCTGGGCGGCCATGGACGGCCCATGCTAGGAGTCCGAGCGGATGGCGCCCGGCCGCTTTTCCGCTGGCAGCGGCATTAGCCGGCGGCTGGCCGGCCGATCAGGAGTCGCCGCTCAGCCTGCGCCCGCCCAGCAGCAGACCCAGCACCACGATCACGACCGCGGTGGCGGCTGCGACCCTGCGCGGGGTGGCGCCGAAGCGGCGGCGCAGGTACCACTTCGCGCCCTTCCAGACGACGAAGCCCAGCACCTGGTAGCCCATGTGGCGATCCTACCCCCGCCGCCGCGGCGGGAACCCGCCGGCGTCAGCCGGCATCGCCGTCACGCCGCTCGGCGCGCAGGCGGTGCGCCATGCGCGACTGCAGCGACCACAGTTCGATGAAGCCCGGGGCGGCGTGCTGCGAGAACAGCCCGCCCGACTCCCCGAACGTGGCCAGCTCGGGGTCGTAGATGGCGTTGGGCGACTCGCGGGCGACCACCCGGGTCGAGCCCTTGTACAGGCGGACGTTCACGGTGCCGGTTACCTGCTGGTTGACCCGGTCCATGTAGGCGTCGAGGTCGTCGCGCAGCGGCTCCCACCACAGCCCGGCGTAGACCAGGTAGGCCCACTGGCGGTCGAGCCCGGGCTTGAACTGGTTCTGGTGGATGGTGCAGACCAGCCGCTCGAGCTCCTGGTGGGCGGACAGGAGGATGGCCGCCGCCGGCACCTCGTAGATGTCGCGCACCTTGAGCCCCACGATCCGGTCCTCGACGTGGTCCACGATGCCCACCCCGTGGCGTGCCCCGAGCTCGGCCGCGCGCTCGAGCAGCTCGACCAGGCCCAGGCGCTGCCCGTCCAGGGCCACCGGCACGCCGCGCTCGAACGTGACCGCCACGTCCTGGGGCTCGTCGGGGGCGTCCTGCGGCGGGGTGACCAGCCCGAACACGTCGTCCTGCGGCGGCTGGTCGAGCGCCTCGATCCAGCGGCCCTCCGACGAGCGCCCCCACAGGTTGTCGTCGATCGAGTAGGGCGCGACCTCGCTGCCGCCCTTGATCGCGATGCCGTGCTCGCGGGCGTACGCGATCTCCTCCTCGCGCCCCATCCGCCAGTCGCGGACCGGCGCCAGCAGCCGCAGCTCGGGGGCCAGGGTGGCCACGGTGGCCTCGATGCGCACCTGATCGTTGCCCTTGCCGGTGCAGCCGTGGGCGATCGTGTCGCAGCCGCTGGCCCGGGCCTGCTCGACCGCCAGGCGGGCGATCAGCGGGCGCCCCAGCGCCGTGAACAGCGGGTAGCCGCCGCCGTACACCGCGTTGGCCTTGATGGCCGGCAGCACGAACTCGCGGGCGAACTGCTCGCGCGCGTCCACCACGTGGCACTCGACCGCGCCCAGCCGCCGCGCCTTGTCGCGCACGACGTCCCAGTCCTCGCCGGGCTGGCCGAGGTCCACGCTCAGGGCGACCACCTCGGCGCCGTAGCGTTCCTGGATCCACTTGAGCATCACGCTGGTGTCCAGGCCGCCCGAGTAGAGCAGCAGCACGCGGCCCACCTCGGCGGGGTCGGCCTCGTAGGAGGCGGTGCGGGGGGCCGGCGCGGGCTCGGGCTGACTCATCGCGGCAGCGTACTCAGGCCGACAGCGCGGCCAGGCGGCGCAGGGCGTCGTCGATCTCGGCCTCCGACACCACCAGGGGCGGCAGGAGGCGCACGGTGGTGGGCCCGGTGGCGTTGACCACCAGCCGCTGCTCGAGCAGGGCGCGGCGGGCCAGCGCCGGGGCGTCAGCGACCTCGACCGCCAGCATCAGCCCCCGGCCGCGGACCTCGCGCACGCCGGGCAGCGCGGCCAGGCCGTCGGCCAGGCGCTGTCCCAGCTCGACCACCCGGGCCAGGCGTCCCGGATCGTCGATGACGTCCAGGGTCGCCAGCGCCGCCGATGCGGCCACCGGTCCCCCCGCGAACGTCGAACCGTGGTCACCGGGCGCCAGGACGTCGGCCAGGCGCGGGTTGGTGACCAGGGCGCCGATCGGGAACCCGCCGCCCAGGGCTTTGGCCAGGGTCATCGCGTCCGGGACGACGCCGGTCTGCTCGTGGGCCCACAGCGTGCCCGTGCGCCCCATGCCGCACTGGATCTCGTCGAACACCAGCGCCGCACCGGTCCGGTCGCAGGCCGCGCGAGCGGCCTCGAGCAGGGCGTCGGGGAGGACGTGGACGCCGGTCTCTCCCTGGACCGGCTCGAGCAGCACCGCGGCGGTGCGCTGGCCCACCGCGGCGTCGAGCGCGGCCGGATCCCTGGGCACCACGACGAAGCCCGGCACCAGCGGCGCGAACGGCGCCTGCCTGGACTCCTGCGGGGTGGCGGAGAGCGCCCCGTAGGTGCGCCCGTGGAAGGCGCCCTCGACGACCACGATCTCCCCCTGCGGGCGCGCCTTGCGGGCCAGCTTGATCGCCGCCTCGATCGCCTCCGCTCCCGAGTTGGCGAAGTAGACCTTGCCGCCCAGCGAGCGGCGCGACAGCCGCTGGGCCAGGCGCATCGCCGGCGCGGTGTAGAACAGGTTGGTGACGTGGTCCAGGCGAGCCGCCTGGGCGCTCACCGCCGCCACCACGTCGGGGTGGCAGTGGCCGACGCTTGTCACCGAGATCCCGGCCAGGAAGTCCAGGTACTCGTTGCCCTCGTCGTCCCACAGCCGGCAGCCCTCGCCGCGGACGAACTCGACCGGAAACCGCGCGTAGGACGGGATGACCGCCTCGCGCTCGATGGCCTGCAGCTCGGCCAGGGTCATGCCGGCTCGGCGGCGGGGGTGATCTTGGTGCCCACACCGGCGTCGGTGAACAGCTCCAGCAGCACCGAGTGGGGCACCCGCCCGTCGACGATGTGGGCGAACGAGACGCCGGCCTGGATCGCCGCCAGGCAGGCCGCCAGCTTCGGGCGCATGCCTCCGCCCACCCCGGACAGGGCGGCCGAGACGTCGTCGGCGCTGGCCCGGCTGATCAGGCTCTCGGGCTCGGCGGGATCGCGCAGCCAGCCCGGCACGTCGGTCAGGTAGATGAGCTTGTGAGCGGCCAGCGCCCCCGCGACCGCGCCGGCCGCCTCGTCGGCGTTGACGTTGTAGGAGTGGCCCTCCCGGTCGGCGCCCACCGAGGCGATCACCGGGATGTAGTCCTCGGCCACGTGGTTGACGACGTCGACGTCCACCCGCTCGACCCGGCCCACGAAGCCGATGTCCCGACCGCTCGACGCGGCCTGGCGCTGCACCCGGAACAGCAGCCCGTCGTCGCCGCACAGCCCGACCGCCGGCTGGCCGTGGCGACCCAGCCGCAGGACGATGTCCTTGTTGACCTTGCCGACCAGGACCATCTTGGCCACCTCGACCGTGGCCGGATCCGACACCCGCAGGCCCTCGACGAACTGCACCGGCAGGCCCAGGCGGTCCATGTAGCTGGTGATGTCGGGCCCGCCGCCGTGGACCACGATCGGGTTGATCCCGACGTACTTGAGCAGCACCACGTCGCGGGCGAAGTCCTCCCGCAGCCCGGGGTCGGCCATGGCGGCGCCGCCGTACTTGATCACCACGGTCTGGCCGTGGAACTCCCGGATGTACGGCAGCGCCTCCAGCAGGGTTCCGACGTCGCGCATCGGCCCGCCTCAGGTTGTGTACTCGGCGTTGATGGCCACGTACTCGTGCGAGAGATCGGAGAAGAACACCTCGGTGGCCGCGCCCTCCCCCGGCAGCCCGACCACGTATTCCACCTCGTCGCCCTGCACCGCCCGCGCCAGCCCGTCGGCGTCGTGGGGCGTCGCCCGGCCCTGCGAGCACACCTGGACGCCCTCAATGGCGATGTCCACGGGCAGCGGAGCCGTCCCCGGCAACGCCATCCCCACCGACGACGCCACGCGCCCCCAGTTCGGGTCGCCGCCGTGCAGGGCGGCCTTTACCAGCGGCGAGTTCGCCACCGCTCGCGCGGCCGCCTCGACGTGGAGCTCATGGCCCCCGGTCACCACCACCCGGCCCACCCGCCGGGCTCCCTCGCCGTCGGCCACCATCAGCAGCGCCAGCTGACGCATCAGGGCGTCGAGCGCCTCGCCCAGGGCCAGCTCCTCCTCGGAGTCGGGCGCCACCCGGATTCCGGAGACGCCGCTCGCCATCAGCACCACCGTGTCGTTGGTGGACAGCTGGCCGTCCACCGTGATGCGCTCGAACGACCGGGCGGCGGTGGCGTCCAGGAGCAGGTCGGCGGTCTGTGGCTCCAGCGCCGCGTCGGTCTGGACGAAGCACAGCAGGGTGGCGAACGCCGGCGAGAGCATCCCGGCCCCCTTGGCCTGCGCGCTCAGGCGCACGTCGCCGCCCGGGAGACGCACCTCCAGGGAGGCCCGCTTGCAGAACGCGTCGGTGGTCCGGATCGCCTCGGCGAAGTCGGCGTCGCCGTCCGCGCGCAGCTGGGCGGCGGCGCCCGGCAGCCCCCGGACCAGCGTGTCCACCGGCAGCGGGACGCCGATCACGCCGGTCGAGGCCACCGCCACCCGGGATTCGCTCACGCCGGCGATCGCCGCGGTGGCCCCCTGGACCTTGGCGGCGGCCGAAAGTCCGCCGCCTCCGGTGGCCGCGTTGGCGTTGCCCGAGTTGGCGGTCACCGCCCGCAGCGCCCTCAGGTCGCAGCGCTCCTGGCAGAGCAGCACCGGCGCGGCCAGGACCCCGGAGCGGCTGAAGCGGGCGGCGCTGACGGTGTCGGGCGCGTCGGCGACCACGACGCCCAGGTCCCGCGCCCCGTCGGGCTTGATGCCGCAGGCCACGCCCGCCGCCCGGAACCCGCCCGGCAGGCCGGCGACCTCTTGGACGTGCTCGGGAGCCTGCACCCAGCGGGAGGCGAAGAAGCTCACGAGATCCCCTCCCCCTCCGGGCGCCCGAACATCAGGTTGAGGTTCTGCACCGCCTGGGACGCGGCGCCCTTCCACAGGTTGTCGATCACCGCGAACACGATCAGCCTGGTGCTGTGCCCGTCGACGTGCACCGACATCCGGCAGATGTTGGTGTCCCGGACGTCGCGGACGCCCGGGGGGTCCTCGGGCAGCTCGATGAACGTCTCCCCGGCATAGGCGTCGGCGTAGAGCTCGCGCAGCTCGGCCTGGTCGAGCTCGCGGCGCGGGGTGACGTAGCAGGAGACCAGCTCGCCCTGGTCCAGCGGCAGCAGGTGCGGGATGAACGTCGGCCGCACGGGGGCCCCGAGCGCCTCGAGCTCCTGATCGATCTCGGGTGCGTGGCGGTGACCGGCGACCCCGTAGGGGCTGACATTCTCGTCCGCCGAGACGAAGTGCGTCGTCTGGTTGGCCTCCCGCCCGGCGCCGGACACCCCGGACTTGGCGTCCAGGATCACGTCGGCCATGGCCCCGGCCCGGGCGAGCGGTGCCAGGGCCAGCAGGGCGGCGGTGGGATAGCAGCCCGGGTTGGCCACCAGGTCGGCGCCGGCGACCTCCTCGCGGCGCAGCTCGGTCAGCCCGTAGACGGCCCCGTCCAACAGTGCCGGGGCGGCGTGCGAGCCGTACCAGCGCTCGTAGCGTTCGAGGTCGTGCAGGCGGAAGTCTGCGGACAGGTCGACCACCCGGGCCCCCCGCTCGCGCAGGGCGGCGACGACCGGGGCCGAGGCGCCGTGGGGATAGGCGACCAGCGCGGCGTCGATGTCGCCGACGCGCTCGACGTCGCCCTCCTGCAGGGTCAACGGCACCCGGTGGCGGGGGTAGAGCTCATGGAGCCTGCGCCCCGCGTCCGTGCGGCTGGTCACTGCGACCAGGTCGAAGCAGGGGTGGCGCCAGAGCAGGTGGGCGGCCAGCGCCCCGGCGTAGCCGGACGCGCCGAACACCGCCACGCTGACCGCGGAGTCAGACACGCAGGGTGCCCTCGAGCTCGTCGGCCAGCGCGGCGGCGATCCGTTCGCGGTGGGCGGCCACCTCGTCGTCGGTCAGCGTGCGATCCGCGGCCCGGAACTCCAGAGCCAGGGCCAGCGACACACGCCCCTCCCCCACCTGCGGCCCACGGTAGACGTCGAACACGTCGACGCGCGCGAGCTCTCCGCCACCGGCGCGGCGCACGACGTCCACCACCGCGGCGGCCGGCACGGTGTCCCCCACCACGACCGCGAGGTCCTGGCGCACCGCCGGGAACGGCGAGAGCTCGCGGTACACCGACACGCTGGCCGCCGCGAGCTGCACGACGCGCTCGAGATCCAGCTCGAACCCGGCCGCCGCCTCGAGCTCCCAGCCGCGGCACACCAGCGGGTGAACCTCGCCCAGCCAGCCCAGCGTCGTCTCCTCGCCCGCGTTGACCGCCGCAGCTCGCCCCGGGTGCAGGAACGGCTCGGTCGCCGGCGCCACCGACCATGGAATGCGCAGGGAGTCGAGCAGGGCCGCCAACATCGCCTTGGCGGCGAAGAAGTCGGCCGGCGGAGGGTCCGGCGTGCGCCAGGAGCCCGGCCGGGCGGCGCCCGTGAGCAGCACGCCGACGTGGCGGCGCTCGTCCGGGAGTGGGCCGCCGGTGTCGTCGACGTACACCGCCCCGGTCTCGAACAGGCGCAGGTCGGAGGCGTGGTGGGCCGCGTTGTGGGCCGCCGCGTCGAGCAGCGAGCCCAGCAGCAGCGTGCGCATGGCCGACTGCTCGGAGGACAGCGGATTCTGGAGGCGGACTGCCCGGCGGCGGCGGTCGTCCGCTGGCAGGCGCAGGCGGTCGGCGACGCCCGGGGCCTGGAAGCTCCAACCCACGATCTCGAGCAGCCCGTGGTCGGCCAGGAGATCCTCCACGCGCCGGCGGGCGCGCTGGGCCGCGGTCAGACCGCCGCCCCCGTCCGGGCGCGAAGGGATGGTCGCCGGCAGACGCTCCATGCCGTCGATGCGGGCCACCTCCTCGATCACGTCGGCCTCGCGGGCGACGTCGTCGCGGCGATGGTGGGGCACGGTGACGTCCAGCCCGTCCTCGGCGTTCGCCACGTCGAATCCCAGCGACTCGAGGATCTGCACCGCGCGCTGGATGGGGATCTGCTGCCCCAGCAGCCCGGCCATGCGGGCTGTCCGCAGGCGGACGGTGCGCGGCGGCGGACCTGGGCCGCCCACGTCGACGGTGCCGGGGACCAGCCGAGCGCCGCACACCCGCTCCATGAGCGCCGCCGCCACCGCCTGGGCCTCGAGCGCCTGCTCGGGTTGAAGCTGCTTCTCGAAGCGTGCCGACGCCTCGCTGCGCAGCCCCAGACGGGTCGAGGTGCGCTGGAGGTTGGGCCCGTTCCAGGTCGCCGCCTCCATGAGCACCCGCACGGTGGAGCCCGACACCTCCGAGCGCGCGCCCCCCATGACCCCGGCGATCGAGGTCGGCCCCTGGTCGTCGCAGATGACCACCACGTCGGGATCGAGCCGGCGCACCTCGCCGTCGAGCGTCTCGACCTCCTCGCCGTCGCCCGCACGGCGCACCACTAGCCGGCCGCCGGCGACCCGGTCGAGGTCGAACGCGTGCAGCGGCTGGCCGGTCAGCAGCATCACGTAGTTGGTCACGTCCACGACGTTGGAGATCGGCCGCTGTCCGGCCGCCATCAGCCGCGCCTTCAGCCACGCCGGGGACGGTCCGACCCGCACGTCGTCGAACCGCCGGGCGGTGAAGCGCGGGCACAGCTCGGGGACCTCGACCACCACCTCCACCCCGTCCACCGGGCCGGAAGCGCCGGGATCCTCGGCCCAGGGCGGCGTGCCCAGCGGCGCGCCGGTGGCGGCATGCGCCTCGCGCGCCACCCCGTAGATGCCCAGGCAGTCGGGCCGGTTCGGCGTGACCTCCAGCTCCAGCACGTCGTCGGCGATCGGCAGCACCTCCAGCAGCGGGGTGCCGGGGGCCAGGCCGTCCTCGTCCAGGACCAGGATCCCGGCGTGCTCGGTGCCGACGCCCAGCTCGTCCTCGGCCAGGATCATCCCCTCCGAGACCACGCCGCGCAGCTCGGCGGCGTCCAGCCGGCTGCCGTCGGGCAGGACCGCGCCCGGGCGCGCCACCGCCACCGTCTGGCCGGCGGCGACGTTGGGCGCGCCGCACACGATCTGGGCGACATCGACCTCGCCGACCGCGACCCGGCACACCGACAGGCGGTCGGCGTTGGGGTGGCGCTCGGCCTCCAGTACCTTCCCGACCACGAAGGCGTCGAGCGCGGTGACGCCGTGGCGCAGCACCCGCTCGACCTTGGTGCCGGTCATGTCGAGGCGCTCGGCCAACTGGGCGGGATCGAGCGCGGGGCGGCAATGATCGTGCAGCCAGCGGATGGGCACCCTCATCCGAACTGCTCCAGGAAGCGCACGTCGTTGTCGTAGAAGAGCCGCAGGTCCGGGACGCTGTGCTTGAGCATCGCGATGCGCTCGATGCCCATGCCGAAGGCGAAGCCCTGGATGCGCTCAGGGTCGTAGCCGTGCTCGCGCACGTGCTCGAACACGTTGGGATCGACCATTCCGGCGCCCAGCACCTCGATCCAGCCCTCCCCCTTGCACAGCGGGCAGCGCGATCCGTCCTCGAGCACCCCGCCCGTGCAGCGGAAGCAGGAGACGTCGACCTCGACGCTGGGCTCGGTGAACGGGAAGAAGTGCGGGCGCATGCGGACCTCGCGCCGGGGACCGAACACCGCCCGGGCGAACGCCAGCAGCGTCCCGTGCAGGTCGGCCAGCGTCACGTCCTGGTCGACCGCCAGGCCCTCCACCTGATGGAACTGGGGCGTGTGGGTGGCGTCGGAGTCCGGCCGGTAGACCCGACCGGGGATGACGATGTACAGGGGCGGGGGCCGTTCCTCCATGGCCCGGATCTGCACCGGAGAGGTGTGGGTGCGCAGCACCACGTCGTCGCTGACGTAGAAGGTGTCGGTGCGCGCCCGCGCCGGATGCGTGGGCAGGTGGTTGAGGGCGTCGAAGTTGTAGTAGACGGACTCGACCTCGGGACCCTCGGCGACGTCGAAGCCCAAACCGAGGAAGACGTCCTCGATCTCCCGCCGCGTCTGGGTGATCAGGTGGCGGCGTCCGACCGGATCTACCGGGTCGCCGGGAAGCGTCACGTCCACGCGGTCCTGGGCCAGGCGCGCGTCGAGCTCGGCGGCGTAGAGCTGCGCTCCGCGGCGCCCGATCATCTCCTCCAGCGCTTGGCGGGCCTGGTTGGCCGCCTGCCCCACCGGGCCGCGGTCGGGCGCCGGCAGCTCGCGCACCCGCCGCAGCAGCTGGGGAAGCTCGGCGCGGCGGCCGAGGAAGCGCACCCGCAGCTCCTCGAGCTCCGCGGTGGAGCCGGCCGCCTCCACCGCGGCCTCGGCCTCCCGCCGCAGCTGCGCGATCCGGTCCATCATGGCGCGGCCATCCTAGTCAGCTCGTAGAGCGCCACCGCGGCGGCGACGGCGGCGTTGAGCGAGTCGCCCACGACGGGGATGTGGGCCACCCGCCGGCACTCGGCGACGACCTCGTCGGGGAGCCCCTCGCGCTCGGCGCCGACCAGGACGGTGGCCTCGCCGGCCGCCGGCCCGCGCAGCGGCTCGCCATCCCCCGGGACGAGCGCGATGCGCTCGCCGGGCAGCTCGGCGGCGCTCGCCCGGGCCAGCGGAACCGCGAACACCGCGCCCATGCTGGCCCGGACCGCCTTGGGCCCGTAGGGATCGGCGCAGCCGGGCCCCAGGGCCACCGCCGACGCGCCGAACGCGTGAGCGCAGCGCAAGATCGTCCCCACGTTGCCCGGGTCGCGGATCCCGTGCAGGTACACGCAGAGCGGCCCGACCGGCGCCGCCCATCGCTGCTCGTAGACGCCGATCACGCGGGTGCCCGAGCCCAGCGTCGAGACCCTCGCCAGCGCCTGCGGCTCCACCTCGACGCCGTCCAGGCCGCTACCCGCCGAGGAGTAACGCGCCAGCGCCGGCCAGCGGGCGGCCTCGGCGGCGGCGACCAGGTCCTCGCCCTCGGCGGCGAACCGCCCGCTGCGCTCGCGGGCGCGCCGGCGCTGCAGGGCGCGCAGCTCCTTGAGGGCGGGGTTGTGGTGGGAGGTGATGGTCTTCATGTCGGGTTCGGGAAAACAAAAGGGCGCCGTCCGGAGGAGCGGCGCCCGTCGAGGCTTGGTGCGTCGGTTGCGGGATCAGCCGGCCGACGCCTCGCGGGCGCGCTGGGCAAAACGTCGGAAGGCGTCGGCGTCGCGGACGGCGAGGTCGGCCAGCAGCTTGCGGTCCAGCTCGACGCCGGCCGTGTGGAGGCCATGCATGAGCTGTGAGTAGGTCATGCCCTCCCGCCGGGCGGCGGCGTTGATGCGGGTGATCCACAGCCGACGGAAGTCGCGCTTGCGGTTGCGCCGGTCCCGGTAGGCGTAGGAGTCGGCGCGCAGCAGCGCCTCCTTGGCCCGCTTGTAGGAGGAATGGGCGTCGCCCCGGTAGCCCTTGGCCCGTGCCAGGGTCGCCCTGCGCTTCTTGCGCGCGTGGATCGAGCGCTTGACCCGGGTCATCGTCCCGCCTCGCGCCGGCCCAGCAGCGCCCGCACCCGGCGGCGGTCGGGTCGGGAGATCTCCACCGGCCGGGCGAAGCGCCGCTTCCGCTTCGGCGGCTTCTTCTCGAGGATGTGCGTCGAAAAGGCATGGCGCCCGCGCAGCTTTCCGCCGCCGGTCCGGCGGAAGCGCTTCTTGGCCCCCGAGTGGGTCTTCATCTTGGGCATGGGACGGCCAAGTAAAGCAGACGCCCGCCGGCCCTCCGCGAAGCCGGGCGCGGCTCAGGACCTGGCCGGCGCCAGCAGCATGGTCATGTTGCGCCCGTCCTGCTGGGGACGCTGCTCGACCACCGCCAGCTCGGCCAGCTCGTCGGCCAGTTGGGCGAGCAGCCGCTCGCCGCGCTCCGGATGCGTCACCTCGCGCCCGCGGAACATGATCGTGACCTTGACCTTGTCCTGGTTGCGCAGGAAGCGCTCGACGTGGCCCTTCTTGGTGTCGTAGTCGTGCTGGGCGATCTTGGGGCGGAACTTGATCTCACGGATCGTGATCTGCTGCTGGTGCTTGCGGGCGGCCTTCTGCTTCTGCTCCTGCTCGTACTTGTACTTGGAGTAGTCGAGCACGCGGCACACCGGCGGCCGGGCCTCGGCCGCCACCTCGACCAGGTCGAGGTCGCGCTCCTGGGCGTACGTCAGGGCCTGCTCGGTGGGCACCACGCCCACCTGCTCGCCGTCGTCCCCGATCAGTCGGACCTCAGGGACGCGGATGCGGTCGTTTATGCGGGTGGGATCCCGCTCCGGCGGCCGCCGGTCGAACCTGCGCGGGATCGGCACTACGGCTGGCGAGGACGCGTCAAGCGGTGCGCGGCCGGTTGCGGAGCGGCAGGATCAACGGGGCGCGAGTATAGCCGCTCGCCGCGGGCCTCCCGGCTGACCGTGGCGGCGGCCCGAGCGGACCGGTCGAGGGCTCGGCGGCGCCGGCCGACGCCCCTCCGTCACGCCGATCGCTGCTCGGTCTCGGAGGTGACTCGGGCGACGAAGCCGTCCAGCGCGACGCTTCCCGCGTCGCCACCGCGGTGCTCGCGCACGGCGACCGTGCCCGACTCGACCTCGCGGTCTCCCACCACCAGCATGTAGGGGACCTTCCGCAGCTCGGCGTCGCGGATCTTGCGGCCAATCGACTCGTCCCGGTCGTCGAGGCGGGCGCGGATGCCGGCCGCCCGCAGCCGGTCGAGGGCCTGCTCGCCGTAGCCGTGATGGCGCGTGGCGATGGGCAGGACGATGGCCTGCACGGGCGCCAGCCACACCGGCAGCTCGCCGGCGTAGTGCTCGATGAGGATCCCGATGAAGCGCTCGAATGAGCCGAACAGCGCCCGGTGGATCATCACCGGCCGGTGCTCGGCGTTGTCCGCGGCCGTGTAGCTGAGGTCGAAGCGCTCGGGCATCGCGTAGTCGAGCTGGACCGTGCCCAGCTGCCAGGGACGCCCGATCGAGTCGGTCATGTGCAAGTCGATCTTGGGGCCGTAGAACGTGCCCTCGCCCTGGGCCACCGCGTACTCGAGCCCGCGGCGCCTGAGCGCCGCGGCCAGCGCGCCCTCGGCGCGGTCCCACATCTCGTCGCTGCCCAGCCGCCGGTCGGGGCGGGTTGAGAGCTCCAGCCGCGGCTCGAACCCGAACAGGTCGTAGAGGAAGAAACCGAAGTCCAGGCAGCCCAGGACCTCGTCCTCGATCTGGGCCGGGGTGCAGAAGATGTGGGCGTCGTCCTGGGTGATGTGCCGTACCCGGAGCAGCCCGTGCAGGGTGCCGCTCGGCTCGTGGCGGTGGACCAGCCCCGCCTCGGCGTAGCGGATCGGCAGATCGCGGTAGGAGCGCAGATCCGAGCGGTAAAGCAGGACGTGCGCGGGGCAGTTCATCGGCTTGAGCCCCATCGGGCGCTCCTCCACCTCGGTGAAGTACATGTGGTCGCGGAACTTCTCCCAGTGGCCTGACTGCTTCCACAGCTCGACGTCGTAGAGGATCGGCGTGCGCACCTCGCGATAGCCGCGAGCGAGGTTCTGCTCGCGCCACAGCTCGGCCAGGGCGTTCCAGACCGCCATCCCGTCGGGCAGCCAGAGGGGCGAGCCCGGCGAGACCTCGGAGAACAGGAACAGCTCGAGGTCGCGCCCCAGGCGACGGTGATCGCGCGCGCGGGCCTGCTCGAGGCGCTCCAGGTGCTCGTCCAGCTCGCCCTGGGAGAAGAACGCCGTGCCGTAGATGCGCGTCAGCTGGATCCGGCTCGCGTCCCCGCGCCAGTAGGCGCCAGCCACGGACTGGAGCTTGAACGCCTTCACCCGCCGGGTGGACGGCGAATGCGGCCCCCGGCACAGGTCGGTGAACGGGCCGTTGGTGTACAGCGACACGCTCTCCACGCCCTGGTCGCGGACCAGGTCCTCGATCAGCTCGACCTTGTAGTCCTGACCCTCCCGCACGAAGCGCTCGAGGGCCTGGCCGACCGAGACCTCCTGACGCACGAACTGCTCGTCCGCCGCCACGTGCTCGCGCATGCGTGCCTCGATGCGCTCGAAGTCGGCCTCCGAGACCGTGGTCCCCTCGGGGAATTCGAAGTCGTAGTAGAAGCCCTGGTCGATCGGGGGGCCGATCGAGATCTTCACCCCCGGATAGAGCTCCATCACCGCGGTGGCCAACACGTGCGCGGCGTCATGGCGGATCAGCTCAAGCGCCTCGTGGCTACCCGGCGTGACGATCTCGACCGGCTCGCCGTCCTCTAGCGGAC
>Ga0126309_10000284_pt1 | contig 17323 bp, 15 predicted proteins | sample Plot56_FD_92541 | JGI IMG/M metagenome (GOLD analysis project Ga0126309, IMG submission 92541) | Serpentine soil microbial communities from UC McLaughlin Reserve, CA, USA - Plot56 | ecosystem: Environmental > Terrestrial > Soil > Grasslands | place: USA: UC McLaughlin Reserve, Lake County...
AGGCTCACCTCGCGGGCGGTCGGCGCCCAGAGGCGGAACGTGGGAGTGCGGTCCGCCCCGAACGTCAGGCCGAGCGGGCCGTTGTAGGTGTACAGATCGTCGAGCACGCCCTGGATCTGGAGCGAGGTGGCGTCGACGACGGTGCCGTCGCCCGCCTTGGCCTCGATCGCGAGCTGGCCCTTCAGCGCCTCGGGGACCTGGCCGAGCTTGTCCGCCGGGATCTTGAACGCGAGATAGCCCGCGAGATGCGGGAACTTCTCGAGCACCTCCGCGGAGAGGCCCGCGGGATCCCAGGCGAGCGGAATGGCCGTGCCGTTCTGGACGCCGTCGGTGTTCAGCAGGAGATCGCCGTCCGCGTCGTAATACAGCGTGACGTTCCAGTCGGGCTGAATGTTGCCTGGTTTCCAGGCAATGGTGTCCTCGGACACCCAGTAGGCCTGGGCGCGGGTGATGTTGCCGCGGGGGGCGCCGCTCGCGCTCACGGTCAGCACGTGGGTGGAGGGATCGTAGCTGAAGAAGATCTCGGCGCACGAATTCGGAACGGTGAACGAGATGTTCGAGCCGTCGCGGGCGCCGTTCGCTCCATAGTTCTCCGACCAGCTCTCGTTGATCGCAACTTTCACCTCGTAGTTGCCCGCTGGCAGCTTGCGGGTGCTGAAGGTGTAGATGCCGTCGCCGTCCGGGTCCTGGAGCCACGAGCGCAGGCAATCCGGCTGCCAGTCGCCCGGGCAGCCGAGCTCGGACTGGAAGCTGCCGGGAGCCACGGCGATGATCTTCGACTGATTGTCGGCGACCCAGTGGGTCGCATCGTCGTAATAGAACTTGACCTCGGTGTCCGCGGAGAGGTTCAGCGGGATGTTCGAGCCGTTGGGCGCGGCGTTCAGGCCGTAGTTCTCATCCCAGCTGTTGTTGATCGCCGCCTTGTACTCCCAAGCGCCTGCCGGGATGTCGAAGCTCTCCTGCCAGACGCCATCGCTTTCATCGAAAGTCAGATGGGTCGCGGCGCAGTCGGGCTGCCAATCGCCGGAGCAGCCGGCCTCGGACTGGAGGCTGCCGGCGATGGTGACGGAGTCGGGCTGCGGCTCGGGAGCCCCGGCTCCGACCGTCAGGACCTTGGTCGTGGAATTCCAGGTGAAGACCGTCTCCGAGCAGTCCGCGGCCACGGTGAATGGGATGTTGGCCCCGTTGGCCGCGCCACCCTCACCGTAGTTCTCCGACCAGCTCTCGCCGATCGCGACTTTCACTTCATAGCTGCCCGCGGGCAGCGAGCTGGTGCGGAATTCGAAGATGCCGTCGCCGTCCGGGTCCTGCAGCCAGGAGCGCAGGCAGTCGGGCTGCCAGTCGCCCGGGCAGCCGAGCTCGGACTGGAAGCTGCCGGGGGCCACCGCGATCGTCGAATTGACGTTGTCGGTGATCCAATGGGTTTCGTGGGAGTAGTAGAACTTGACGGCCTTTTCCGTCCCCAGGCTCAGCGGAATGTTGCCGCCGTTCGCCTGGGCGTGGAGGCCGTAGTTCTCGTCCCAACCGTCATTCAACGGAGCCTTGTACTCCCAGTTGCCCGCCGGAACGGTGAACGTCTTCTGCCAGATCTGATCGTCCGCATCGAAATCCAGATGAGTCGCCGCACAGCCGGGCTGCCAGTCGTCCGAGCAGCCGAGCTCGGATTGCAGGCTCCCCGCCACCGTGACGTTGGACGGGTCCGGCGTATGCGCAGCCTGGGCTGGAGCGCTTGGGGCGAGCCAACCCAGGGCGCCGAGCAGGAAGAGCGCCAGATTTTTTCTCCGTGTCATTGAAAACCTCCGATGTGTCCCTCGAATCTTCGCAAGCCTTCCTCCGCGGGGGGTTTCAGAGCTTACGTCATCTCTCGCGAAAATGACACCTTGTACAGGATCGCCGCGCCGGAGAGAATGCGGTCGCGATGACGTCTGCCCGTTCACTTCACGTCGCCGTCGTGGGCGCCGGCGCCTTCGGCGGCTGGACGGCCCTCTGGCTGCGCCGCCGGGGGTGCCGGGTGACCCTGCTCGACGCCTGGGGTCCGGGCAACTCCCGCTCCAGCTCGGGCGGCGAATCGCGGGTCATCCGCGGCATTTACGGCCCCGACCAGGTCTACGTCGACTGGGTAGTCCGCGCGTTCGAGATTTGGGAGGAGAGCGAGGCGCGGTGGAACGTCCGGCTCTATCACCCGACCGGCACGCTCTGGATGTTCGGCGGCCCGGACGACTACGCCCGCACCTCCCTCCCATACCTCCAGGCGGCCGGCCTGCCCGCGGCCGAGCTCGATCTCGCCGAGGCCCGGCGCCGCTTCCCCCAGATCGACTTCACGGGGATTACGAGCGCCTTCTTCGAGGAGCGAGCCGGCTGGCTGGCCGCCCGCCGCGCCTGCCGGGCGGTGGCCGGGGCGTTCATCGAAGAGGGAGGAGAGCTTCGCGAGACCGCGGTCCGCCCCGGACCGGTCCGCGGCGAGCGCATGGAGCGGCTGGAGCTGGCGGATGGAACCACCCTGGAGGCCGACGTCTACGCCTTCGCCGCCGGCCCCTGGCTTCCGAGCCTGTTTCCTGATCTCCTCGGCAACGCGATCCATCCCACCCGCCAGGAGATCTTCTTCTTCGGCACCCCCGCGGGCGATCCCCGCTTCCGCGAAGGCACCCTCCCGATCTGGCTGGAGCTGAGCGACACGGCGTCCTTCTACGGCATCCCGGGCAACGACCACCGCGGATTCAAGATCGCCGACGACGCCCGGGGAGAGCCGATCGATCCAACCACGGCCGACCGCACGCCGACCCCGGAGAAGCTCACCGCGGCCCGCGCCTACGTCGCTCGCCGCTTTCCCGCCCTGGCCGGCGCCCCGCTCGTCGAATCGAGGGTCTGCCAGTACGAGAACAGCCCGGACGGCGACCTCCTCCTCGACCGCCACCCCGAAGCCACGAACGTCTGGATCCTCGGCGGAGGCTCCGGCCACGGCTTCAAGCTCGGCCCCGCCCTGGGAGAGCAGGCCGCCGGCTGGATTCTGGGGGAGGGAGCGCCGCTGCCGCGGTTCTCCCTGGCCCGCCTGGCCGGCGCCAGAGGCGCGTCGCGGCGCACTCAGTTCGACGTGGGCCGGAGCTGAATCGGCCTCTTTGATGACGCTGAACTTTATGAAGGCTCTCCAACCCCTCGTCCTCTTTGCCTGGACGCTGACCGCGTCGACGTCGCCTTTGCCGGTCGGTCCTACGCCGCGTACGGCGGCATCTACGTCGTCTCTGCCGTGCTCTGGCTCATTGCCGTCGAGAGGACGATGCCGGATCGCTGGGATCTCCTGGGAGCGCTCCTCTGCGTCACAGGAACGCTCATCATTCTCCTTGGACCTCGTTGAGGATTTGCTCCATGAGCAACGCCGGCACCGATCGAGAGTCTCCCTTTGCCTGCAACATGAACGCCTTTACCGCCAGCCGAACGTAAGGCGCATATCGCGGCGATCGAAGAAGTCTTTGGCGCCGTGCGGGAGATCCGGGAGCTTCCCAACGGCTATTCGTTCCTCCTGCCGAACGAGGACGATTGGGGTCTTGAAAGCTGCGAGCTTCGTCACCAAAGAGCGCCTGTGTTGTCCCTTCTTTGGCTTTGCCCTTCACGTTGAGCCCGAAGGGGGAGCGCTCTGGCTGAGCCTGACGGGGCGGGACGGAGTGAAACCATTCATTCAGGCGGAGATCGGCGACGCGCTCAACGCGGCTGTTGCCTGGCCTTGATGGCCAGACCACCTTGCAGGTCGAGCAGTTTGACCCGCAGGTCAAGTTGGTTGACCTGCAGGTCAGGTGAGTTGACCTGAAGGTCAAATCGTTCGACCTGAAGGTCAGGTCGGTTGCCCTGCAGGTCAAACCGCTTCCGCCGGAGGTCAGGCACCACCCGGTTCAGGTCGACTGAGGTACGGCGCGAGGCGGAAACCACCCGCCGGACCGGTAAAACCCCCCGCCGGCTTGCAAACCGCTGCCGCCGGGGGGCGGGAGGTTCACGCCACGTCGGCGGCGGGCGGTTGATCGGGGCCGGTCTCGCCAAGCCGGGCGGCGAGAATCACGCCGGCCCGCTCAAGAGCCAACCCGCCCGCCGCCTCCAGCAGATTGGCCAGGCACTCCGGCCGGCGCACCAGGCACTCGGCCGCATGCGCCGCGGCGACCAGCGACTCGTCGAACAGGGCGAGGTGGCCGGAGACCTCGCCGGTACCCGACTCGTTCGCATAGCCCGCGGCTTCGGCTTCCTTCCGCAGGCGGAACGCCGCGTCCCGCCCGGTGCCGGGCAGCACGGTGGCAAAGAGCAGCGCCACCGCGCGGTCGCGAAAGACCCCATAGGGCGCAAACTGCCGCGCGTGCCCTTCGCCCAGGCGGAACAGGCCCCACCCGGCGCCGGGAATCGGCTCGACCACCCACGGGCCAGCCACGTCCGCTTCGGCCGCCGTCAGCGGCTCGTCTCGTGCATTGATGCTTTGCAGGAACTCGGGAGTGAATGCGTTGCGGGAAGACGGACTGATAGACTCATCGAAGTCTCGCATGAGGGTTCGCTCGTTGTGCGGGATCAGGCCCGGGCGTGAGCTCGCTACTCACGGTCGGGCCGCTTTGTTGTTCAGGAGCCTCACCGGATTGAAAGGCTCCGCGGCACCACGTCTCTTCTCTCGCACCTCCCTTCCCCCGAAGCACTACGGGATCGCAGCAAAGAACAACGTCTGTACGCAGTCTAGGCAACCCCAAGGCGCAAGTCAAGCGGCAAAATCCTTCACGCGCGGGTCCTATCTACATCCGCCTGGTCTCACCGCCGCAGGTCCAAGATCGGGCACTCCCATCGTAGAGACGCCCGTGGGGCGTCTCCCGCGGCGGCACAAACCCTTCCCAACTCCTCAAGGAACCCCGGGCACCCCCGAAACAAACGTCCCCCAGGGCGCCTCGACAGTGGGGGAAACCTCTCCGCGTGCACAGCGACCACCCCCCTGGGAGCGCCGGCGTCCCGCCGGCCCTAGTTGAATCCTGGAACTTAATCCTGGGAGAGGCCGTACTGGCGGATTTTTGCTCTCAGTGTCATCCGCGATAGCCCCAAACGGCGGCTGGCCTCGCTCAGAGCTCGCGGAGCTGACCCAGGAAATGGCCGAGATCTAAAGACCGCCCGTTCCAGAGACGTCCCTCTCGAGCCGTTCCACCCGGCTCTCCGTTGCGTACTGGCGGCCTTCGACGCGGCGAATCGCTGCCGCCAGTGACTTGATCAGCTCCTCGTCCGAAGGCCCTTCCTCTCTCTGCGCGGCAGGCCTGCCACCCAAAGCTACTGCCAGGTCCGAGACCGTGGCCCCGTAGCCCGCCAGCACGCGGGTCAGGTTTTCAAGGGTCGGGCGCGGGTTTTCGTTCTCCCACCGGGAGAGCTGGGTCTTGTCGATCTTCAGAGCCTCGGAAGCCTCCGTCTGGGTCGAGAAACCGGCCTGCTTGCGGAGGTGGGCGAGAGCTTTCCCCAAGCCTTCGAATGGATCTGTGGCGCTCATGCCGCCCATCATAGATGTTGCAGAACGCAAAATCAAGAGGAGAAAGTGAATCGCGCACCAAAGTTCCTCTTGACAGCTGGTCGCCACCCGCAGACAATGTTGCTCATGACGACCGAATCGACGCAAACGCCATTCGGAGACTCGCTTCGCCGCTGGCGGCAAAACCAAAGACTCAGCCAAGCCGGCTTTGGCGAGCTTCTCGCTCCCAAGGTACGGCACTCGACGGTCAGTTGTTGGGAGAAGGGCCTCCGGCGACCTTCCTGGAGGTTCCTGGCCCAGATCCTTGCCATCACCGGAATTTCCCCCAACGTCGCTCTCGGCACAGCGAGAGCCAGCGAGGAGGACGCATGAACGAATCAACCCTGGGCTGCCCGCAGAGAGCGGGTGCTGCCCAACTTTAGAAAGGAGAGTTGTCTATGCGATTGCACAGAACCATCACCGCCCTGGCGGGCCTCGCCCTCGTGGCGGTCCTCGGGCAAGGCTGCAATGCCAGCCCGACGGAGCCGAAGGAGGACGAAAACGCACAGGCCTCGGTCTGTGAGGCGGGGCCGTACCGCATCCACCTGAGCGGCCAGTGCCGTGTGGCGGGCAGTCACCGGATCGTCTGTGAGGACGAGTCGACGACGACCCCCGGCGAGAAGGTGCTCGACGTGGTCTTCCAACTCCGGAATGCCGTCACCGGCACGCCGATGGAGACCAAGTCCCTTCAGCCCGGGCCGATCCCTCGCGAGGTGTCGTTCTCGGGGATCGCGAGCGGCGAGTACGAGGTGCGCCACACCGTGCAGGCGCGGGATTGCAGCGCGGTGTTCACCTCCTACGCGGGGCTGGACGTCTTCTAGGAGAAGAAGTCAGAGATCAACTTTCCGGTGCCATTCCGGTGCCGGAGCTAACGAAAGGAGAAGCAGATGAACGTGAATCAGAACGATGTGCAGGAGCTGAAGTCGAGCTGGGTGCAGGAGCCGCTGGCGGCGCGTGAGTTGACGAGTGAGGCGCCAGTGGTGATCGAGCTCACGATAGAGCGGGGGCCCGCGCCCGGGGAGGTCGCCGAGGTAGGCGAGGCGGCTACGCCCGCGGTCGTCCGGTTCGCCATGAACAAGATGAAGCGAGTGGTCATCGACGTCTGGTGGATGGGGCTCGCGATCACCATCGATGAGCGGGCGAGCGGGGCTGCGCAGTCGGGCAGCCGTCCGGCTCAGGCGGCGTGAGGAGGTTGCTATGTCGAGCATCAATTCACATGCCGATCTCGTCACGGACTTGCGAGAGCTTGTCGAGGCTTCCGACCGCAGCCCTGAAGTGAAGGAAGAGGTCGCGAAGGAACGGCAGGAAGTGGTGGACTCGCTCACAGTGATCGAAACGCTGAAGGCTCGGCAGTTGGAGCTGTCGGCGTTGCGGCAGGAGACCACGCAACAGCTCAAGTTTGCCGTGGTCCGAGGCAAGGAGGCGGCGATGCAGTTCCGCGCCACGCTGAAAGCGAAGTTCGGCTTGAGAAACGAGCGGCTGGTCCACTTCAAGGTGGCGCCGATCCGCCCGCGCCCGCGCCGGAAGCTCGGCGAGAGGAAGCCGGCGGACGGAGAGGTGGCTGTTCCCCAGCCGACCCCCCCGTCCTCCAAGCCTGTTGCCTAAACCGACCCTACAACCCGGGAGGGCGTGTCGCGAGCACGCTCTCCCTCTTTACGACAAGGAGAGATTAACATGCCCAAGAGCTCACAAGACAACCAACTCGGCGACGGCTCGCGGCTTTTGAAAGCTGTGCGGGAGAGCGAGCACGAGCTTCCCGGAATCGGCCGCTACGCGGCCAGTCTCGGCCAGATGCAGTCGCGGGTGATGAAGTCCCGGCGGCAGAGGGACTCCCTCGTCGCCTCTGCCCGGTCAGCGACGCTCCGGATGAACGCGGACTTCAAGGCATACCGTGAAGCCGTAAGCGCGATGCGCAACTTCATCAAGAGCGTGCTGGGTCAGCACAGCGAAAAGCTGATCCGGTACGGGATCCGGCCTGTTCCCAAGGGGGGCGGGGTCCGAGGAGGCCTGCCGAACTGATTCGATCCTGATCCCAAGATCACGGCCCGTCCCTCTCCGGCGAGGGGCGGGCCTTTTAGGCCACTGCCGAAGGTTCGAGCCACGATGGCGGACCTGGCCAAGGCGAAACTTTTTTGCCGTTCCTCGGTATAACAGACGATGCGCACCTCGATCCGCACCCTGAGCGTCTCCCTTGGATTCATGCTCGCCCTGTTCTGTGCCCCCCAGATGATCTCCGCTCAGGTACCGCCCGTCGGCCCGCCGCTCCCGGTGGCGCGGGCGGCCGGCAAGATCGTTCTCGATGGCAAGCTCGACGACGCCGCCTGGCAGCAGGCGGCCGTGCTCGATACCTTCGTCGAGACCTACCCGGGCGACAACACCGAGCCGGCGGCGAAGACGGTGGTCTACCTGACCTACGACGAGCACTCCTTCTACGTCGGCATCCATGCGTTCGACCCCGAGCCAGGGAAGATCCGTGCGCCCTTCGTCGAGCGCGACAACGTCGTCGGCACCGACGACAACGTCGCCGTGTTCCTCGACACCCGGAACGACCGTCGCTCGGCGGTCGAGCTGCGCGTCAACCCGCGCGGCAACCAGAGCGACGCGGTCTACAACGACAACTCCGCCAACGAGGATTTTTCGCCCGACTTCTTCTATGACACGGCGGCGCAGATCACCGATGACGGCTGGACCGCCGAGATGCGGATCCCCTTGTCCTCGCTGCGCTACCCGAAGCAGGAGGAGAACCGCTGGGGCATCCTGGTGTGGCGCAACTACCCGCGCGACCAGCGCTACGCCTTCCACAGCAGCCCGATTGCCCGCGGCAGCAACTGCTGGATCTGCCAGTCGCGCGAGCTCACCGGCCTGACCGGGCTGTCCGGCGGCGGCCACTTCGTGGTGGCGCCCTACGTCACCGGCCAGCGCCTCGGCGAGCCGAGGAACGGGCTCGGCTCGCCGATCGAGGACCAGGATCCCGAGGCCGACGCCGGGCTCGACGTCAAGTGGACGCCGAGCCCGAACAACGCGCTCGACGCCACCATCAACCCCGACTTCTCACAGGTGGAGTCCGACGTCGGCCAGATCGCGGTCAATAATCAGTTCGCCATCTTCTTTCCCGAGAAGCGGCCTTTCTTTCTCGAGAGCCTGGACCTCTTCGACACCCCGATCTCGGCGGTCTACACCCGCACGATCACCGACCCCAAGTGGGGCGTCCGGGACACCGGCAAGCTGGGCGCCACCAGCTATACGTTGCTGCTCACCGAGGACCAGGGAGGCGGCAGTGTGATCATTCCGGGCCCCACCGGCAACGACTTCGCGCCGCAGGAGTTTTCCTCCCGCGTGCTGGTCGGCAGCCTGCGGCGGGATTTCGGCGCCTCCTATCTCGGCCTGCTCGTCACCGACCGCGAGAACGACGGCAGCGGCCACAACCGGGTCGGCGGCCCCGACTTCCTCTGGCGGCGGAGCGAGACCGACCAGTTGACCGGGCAACTGCTGGTGAGCGACACCGAAACCCCCGACCGAACCGACCTGTATCCCACCTGGGATGGCCGCCAGCTCGCCTCCCATGCCGGCCATCTGGAGTGGCTTCACACCGGCCGCGACTGGACCTGGCGGGCCACGGTGCAGGACTTCGGCGAGGACTTCCGCGCCGACGAGGGATTCGTGCCGCAGGTCGGATTCCGTTCCGGCCGCTATGCTCTCTTCCGCAACTTCTATCCGCAGCACGGCCTGTTCCGGCGCGTCGCGCCGTATACCGTCGTGCGCTATGTCGAGAGCCCCGACGGCGACCTGATCCAGCGCCAGACCACTCCGGGCATCCAGGTTCAGGGGCAGCGCAACATGTCGGCCGGCCTCGACATCGCGGTACGCGAGCAGCTCCGGGTCGGCAGCCAGGTCCTCGAGCGCAGCAACGTCAACTACTACATGCAGTTTGATCCGGGCCGCCGCTTCTCCCGCATCGGCGTGAACGGAACCCTGGGCGACTCGATCGATTTCGCCAACGGCCGGGTGGGCCAGGGAGGCCATCTCGGCCTGTTCGGCATCGTCAAGCCCACCGATCACCTGGCGCTCGACTTCAACGCCGACCACCAGTGGCTCGACGTCAATGCCGGCGGGGGGCGGGAAGGGCGTCTCTTCACCGCCCAGATCGAGCGCCTGAAAGCCACCTACAACTTCACCGCTCGCGCCTTCCTGCGGGTCATCGGCGAATACCTGGACATCGAACGTGCCCCGCGGCTCTACACCTTTCCCGTGCGCGCCGACAGCGGCTCGTTCGCGAGCTCGGCCCTGTTCGCCTACCAGATCAACTGGCAGACGGTGCTCTTCGTGGGCTACGCCGACGACCGGCTCCAGGACCGCCTCGGCGACTTGCAGCGAGCGGACCGCCTGGTGTTCGTGAAGATTTCCTACGCCTTCCAGAAGTGACTGTGCTGGCGCGCTGCGGTCCCACCGAGCCGCCGCTGCCGGCCTTTGCCTGGAGGCGGTGAGAGTATCCGCAGTGTCCCCAAACGTGGTACCTTATCAGGTGCCACGGAGGGGCCATGAGACTCAAAGAAGACATCAAGCCGGTTACATATATGAAGACCCGGCCGGCGGAGCTCCTGAAGAAAGTCAGCGAATCCCGGCGGCCCACGATCATCACGCAGAACGGTGAGGCCAAGGCCGTGGTCCTCGATGTAGAAAGCTACGAGGACCTGCGCAACGCAGCAGTACTGCTGCAGTTGGCCGGACAGGGGGAGAAGGATCTGGAAGAGGGCCGCGTCCTTCCGCAGGAGCAGGCGCTCGAGCGGGTCCGCTCGCGAATCAAGACGAAATGAGCCCGCGCCGTTTCGAGGTCCTCTGGACAGAGACGGCGATCCGTGATCTCGAGCAGATCGTGGATTACGTGGAGCAGGATGCTCCCATGGCCGCCCAAAGAATTTTCGATCGAATCGCAGAGAGCTCGCGAACCTTGGATACCACGCCCCTTCGGGGGCGGATCGTGCCCGAGTTGGCGCGCTTCGAGATCGCAATCTACCGCGAGTTGGTTATTCCCCCGTACCGCATGATCTATCGCGTGAGTGCCGACAGAGTTCTTGTCGTCGGTGTCTTCGACAGCAGGCGGAATCTCGAGGACATTCTCCTTGCGCGGTTCCTGCGGGAATGACTTGCCGCGGGTTAACCAAGCAAGGCGTTTCGAGCGCGATACCTACAGGCCGGTAGATCAACCACCGGCGGCGATCCTCATCGCCAAGCGTGCCATCGTCTCCGTCATGAACGGAGTGTACGCAGAGGGCGGCCTCGCTGTCACGGACCTGCACCAGCTGCGCAGATCGGCCGCTGAGGGGTGGCAGCCGGGTTGCTTACCCTCCAGGTGACGGCCGGCTCCCTTCTGGAGGCGGCCTCTTGCCCGAAGGAGGCTCGCCCATGGCATTGACCGATCAGCTCTTGCAGCAGCTCAGCGGCTCTCACGTCACCCAGCTCAGCCAGCAACTCGGCATCGACGAGCAGCAGACCCGGGAGGCGCTTCCGGCGGCTCTCGCCCTGCTGACCGGCGCCGTGGCCCAGAACGCCCAGCATCCCGAGGGCGCCCAGCAGCTCGCCGGGGCTCTCGCGCGCGATCACGACGGCAGCATCCTCGATGGGCTCGGTGGGTTCCTGGGGAGCGGCAACACCAGCCTGGGCACGTCCATCCTCGGCCACATCCTCGGCGGCCGCCGCCCCAAGGTCGAGTCGAACCTCGGACGCGCCACCGGTCTCGATCCGGCCACAGTCGCCCGGTTGCTCGCCCTGCTCGCTCCGATCGTGCTCGGCATGCTCGGCCGCCAGCAGCGGCAGCGGGGGCTCGATCCCGGCGGGCTCACGGACCTCCTCGGCGGGGAACGGCGGCGGCTGGAGCAGGATCATCCGCAGGCCCCGCAGGCGCGCAAGGGGCTGGGAGCGCTGCTCGACGCCGACGGGGACGGTCAGATCGTCGATGACCTGGCGGGCATGGTCGGCGGTTTCATGGGACGCGATAAAGGTCGATGAGCGCGAGGAGGAACCGGAGGTTGTTCACCGCCGTCAGCACGGCCAGCAGGACGAGGACCGTGGTGACGGCGGAGGCCCCCTTCGCGTCGGAGCGGGCGACTCCCAGGAGCCCGCAGGCAAGGATTCCCAGGACGAGCACGACCCAACTGCACGAGTAGAGGAAGAGGTCGTCTCCATAGAAGAAGTGGAGCAGAACCAGAAAGGCCGTCGCCAGGACGAGGCCTTGCAGGATCGGCTCGCGCCAGAGACGCTGGCGGACGATCCCGTACGCGGCCAATCCATAGGCCGCAAGGAGCAGGGCCAGAGCGGCGCAGCCGGTCCCGTCGTACGCCGCGAGGCCTGATCCCTGAAACGTCACCCAGGGGACTTCCGAGCCCTGGGGCGTCCAGACCCGGGGCTGGGGCGCGACGAGCGCGAACAGCCCGACGTGCCCCAGCAAGGACGCCGCGCGCTCCCAGGCCTGCGGCGCGGAGTGCGGGATGAACGTATAGCCCACGTCCTCTTGAAACGCCTCCGGCACGAAGAACAGGTTGGCGGACGGATACAGGGACTTCTGCACGAAGCTGAGCCCGGCCGCGGCGAGGAGCACCAGGAGCAGGAGGGTTGCGGACTTGCGGAACCCTCCGATCCAGCCGGACACGCCCCGGGCCGAGGCGGCGAACAGGAGGCCCGCAGGCCCTACGTTCGTGATGGTGATCCCGAGCGAGAAGAGCACGGCCGGCACGAACGCCGGCAGGGAGCCCGGGTACCCGACCGCGAGCCAGCAGCAGAGCGCGAGGCTCAGGGCGGTGAAGATGAAGGTATCGGGGAGCGACGCGAAGACGAGATGGCTCGCCGAAACGCCGAGCAGGACGGAAAGCGCGAGCGCCGCCACCGGACGATGGCCGAGGGCCGTGAAGAAAACGTGAGCGATCACGACGCACAGCGCGCCGGCCGCCGCGATCAGGATCGACGTTGCGAGGAGATGCGCGCCGGTGGTCTTGAGCAGCCCGTTCCCGACGAAATTGAAGAAGAGGACGAAGAGCGGGTGGAGCGCGAGCCGCGCCACCCGGGTGGACATGGGTGGGTATCTTAGCGGCTCGCGCCGGGGGTGAGGGCCCTATGGAGCTGTCGGCTCCTCTTCGCCCGGGAACTCGTAGAGGAGTGTCGAGAGGTAGCGCTCGCCATGGCTGGGGAGGACCGCCACAATCAGCTTGCCGGCGTTCTCCGGACGCTTGGCGATCTCGTAGGCGACGTGGGCGATGCCGCCGGAGGAGATCCCCACCATGATGCCGTCCTCGCGGCAGAGGCGGCGACCCATCTCCATGGACTCGTCGTTCGATACGGTGGCGATCTCGTCGATCAGATCGAGGTCCAGGATCTCCGGGATGAAGCCGGCGCCGATCCCCTGGATCTTGTGCGGACCGGGCACCAGGTCCTGGCCGGCCCGCTTCTGCGTCATCACCGGCGAATGGATCGGCTCGATCGCGACCGTTTTCACCGACGGCTTCTTCTTCTTGAGCACCTGGCTGCAGCCGGTGACCGTGCCGCCGGTGCCCACGCCGACCACCAGGATGTCGATCTTGCCGTCGGTGTCGTCCCAGATCTCGACCGCGGTGGTCTCGCGGTGGATCTTCGGGTTCGCCGGGTTGGAGAACTGGCCGATGATGATCGCGTTGGGGGTCGCCTTCTGGATCTCCTCGGCTTTCGCGATCGCTCCCTTCATCCCCTTCGGCCCTTCGGTGAGCACCAGCTTTGCGCCGAGCGCCTTCAAGATCTTCCGCCGCTCGACCGACATGGTCTCGGGCATGGTCAGGACGAGCGGAATGCGCTTCGCCGCGCAGACGAAGGCGAGGCCGATGCCGGTGTTGCCCGAGGTGGGCTCGATCACCGTCGTCCCCTCTTTGATCACACCCTTGTCGAGCGCGTCGAGGACCATGGAATAACCGATCCGGTCCTTGACGCTGGACATCGGGTTGAACGATTCAAGCTTGAACACCACGTCGGCCTGCACTCCGAGCGATTTGGTGACGTTGGGCGCGCGCACCAGCGGCGTCCGCCCGATCGTGTCGATGATGCTGTCGTAAATCCGGCCCATCGCCGTATCCTCCCCTTGATCGATGAGATTTCTTCTCTAGATTCCTTCCCCGAACCCGTAGGCGCGTTCGAGGATCATGCGCTGTTTCGCGCGGCTCGTCCGCGTATAAAGAACCCGTTCGCCCGGCGGCACCGATTCGACGACCCAGGTATTGCCGCCGATGATCGCGCCCTCTCCGATCATGGTGCCGCCGCCCAGGATGGTCGCGCCCGCGTAGACCACCACGTTGTCGCAGAGCGTCGGATGGCGCTTGGTTCCGCGCACCAGGCGTCCGTGCGCGTCTCTCTGGAAGGAGAGCGCTCCGAGCGTCACGCCCTGATAGATCTTCACGTTCTTGCCGATCACCGCCGTCTCGCCGATCACCACGCCGGTGCCGTGATCGATGAAGAACGACTCGCCGATCCGGGCGCCGGGATGGATGTCGATCCCGGTTTTCGAATGGGCGTGCTCGGTCATGATGCGGGGGAGCAGCGGCACCTGGAGGTCCCACAGCTCGTGCGCGATCCGCTGCACCGTGATCGCCTGAAACCCGGGGTACGAGAAGATGATCTCGGCGAAGCTCCGCGCCGCGGGATCGCCGTTCATCGCCGCCTCGACGTCGAGCAGGAGCAGCCGCCGCAGCACGGGCAGCCGGTCGAGAAAGCGCTCGACCGCGGTCTCGGCCAGCCGGCCGCGGCGCGCGATCTCCGCGCCGTTGCCCGAGACCGTCTCCTCCCCGTCCGGCCCTTCGAAGCCGGCGGCGAGGACGACCTGCTCGTAGAGATCCGCCGCGATGTCGTCGAGCAGCGCGCCGACGTGGTACTCGACGTTGTCCGGAGTGAGGTGCTGGACCCCGTAGAACCCGGGGTAGAGCACGGCCGAAAGGTTCTCGAGGACGCGCACCACGGCCTCGCGCGAGGGGAGCCGGCGGTCCGGATCGATGTGCGAGCCCGGATCGCGAAACCCCCCGTAGGTCGCGACGACCTCCTGCGTGATCCCCCGCAGCCGATCGTAGAAGGGGTGCCGTTTCATCCCGGCAGGAATCCTAACTCAACTCGGCGGAAAAGTGACCAGGTGAATCACGAATAGCCCAGGGAGGGGGCGCACGGTCTCCCGGACTGTGAGACCGGCCTCCGCGAGAGCCCCGGCCGCCCCCTGCTTGGCGAAGCCGGCGAGGTAGGGCGTCTCGAACAGGCTCAAGCCACCGAGGACGGCGCGCCGCCACGGCCCGCGGCGCGGCACGTCGTAATCCAGCACCACCAGCCTCTCTCGCGCCACGCGCGCCGCCTCGCGCAGCACCTGCGTCCGCACTTTGCGCGGCATGTCGTGCAGGGCGAACGACAGGAGGACGGCATCGAACGACTGGTCGGGGAAGGCGAGCTGGCGCGCGTCCATGCCGGCGAACCGTACGGGGAGCCCGCGCGCCTTGCGCTCGGCGCGGGTGAACATGGAGGGCGTGAGGTCCACCGCGGTCACCCGTGCGCCGCGGCGGGCGCAGCGCAGCGCGATCTCGCCTGTGCCGGTGCAGAGATCGAGCAGGCTGCGCCCCGGCGCCGCGCCGGCCCGCCGCACCGCCGCGCTGTAGGCGAAGCCGACCGGCTTGGCGAACAGGTCGTAGAGCGGGCTCCAGCGGGCGAAGAAGCGCCGCGTGAAGGCGACGTAGGGATCGGCCGAGATCAGGGCGCTCAACGCGCGGCGACTCCCAGGCGCGGTCCGGCGAGGTGGAGGAGAGGCGGCAGCACGAAGAGCGAGGAGATCAGCGCGAAGGTGATGCCGAACGTGAGCGTCAGGGCGAACGACGCGAGACCGCGGTGGCTGGTGAACGCCAGCGTCGCGAACCCGACGATCGTGGTCAGCGCGCAGAGCAGCACCGCGCGCCCCGTCCCCGCCATCGTCCGGAACAGATCCCCCTTCTCCTGAAGGTACCGGTGCACCATGTGCACGCCGTTGTCCTCCGCCGTGCCGAGGATCACCGGCAGAGCCATCACGTTGAGCGGGTTGAACGGGATGTCGAACAGCCGCATCGCGCCGAGCATGCCGGCGACTCCCAGGACCGTGGGCAGCAGCGCCAGCGCCGACCACACCGGATGGCGGAGGTCGACCGCGACGAGCAGGATCACTACGATCGCGCTGAGAGCGGCCGTGATCCACAGCGCGCGCTTCGACAGGTCGATCATGAAGCGGCCGAGCACCGGCATGCCGGTGACGTCCGGATCGATCGCCTTCATCTGGGAGAGGAACCACGACTCGAACGCCGGGTCCCATACGTTGCCGGCCGGATAGGCGTAGACCGCCAGCCGCCCGTCGCTCCCTTCGAACGCGGCGCGGAACGCCTCGCGCTCCGCCGGGATCGGCCGGGCGAAGGCGTCGAGCAGCGCGAGGTCCGCGGAGGAGCGCACCGCGCCGACCGTGTCCAGGCCGCGCAGCTTCCCGGAGACGGCTTTGGCCGCCGCGGGCGTGTCCACCAGGAAGACCGCGAACTGCGGCGAGTAGATCGAGCGCCGCACCATATCGCGCTCCAGGCGTACGGCCTCGGAGTCCCGGGGCTGGAGGTTCAGGTAATCCCCATCGAAGGGAGGCAGCCCCGCGGCGAGGCCACCGAGGATCACGAGAGCGATCCCCGCGGCCAGAGCCGGGTGCTGGACGGAAGCCAGGAGACGCCCGATCCGCCGTTCCGTGAGACGCCGCTCCCGGCGCCTTCGCCCGCCGCCGAACAGCATCAGGAGGGCCGGAAGCAGCGAGGTCATGAGGAGCAGCGCCACGAGCAGGCCCGTGCCGCCGATGATCCCCAGCTCCTCGAACCCCCGGAAGCCCGAGAAGACCATGGCGTAGAACGCGGCCGCCGAGGTGACGGTCCCGGTCAGCAGCCCCGGTCCGAGCTCGCGCACCGAGCGGACGATCGCGTCGCGCCGCGGCAGCCCGTCGGCCAGAAACTCCTCGAAGCGGTCCGCCACGTAGATCCCATAGTCGATCCCCAGCCCGAAGAGCGAGGAGAAGAACGTCGCCGAGACGAGAGTCAGGTGGCCGGGCACGATCGCGGCGAAGCCCAGGATCAGCGCCGCGGTCACCGCGAGCGCCGCCGAGGCGAGGAGCGGCCGGATGATCTCGGCGAAGCCGGCGGCGAACAGGGCGAGGACGAGGAGGAACGAGAGCGCGGAGAGGCGCGAGGTATCGCGCTGGATGATGTCCCGGTCGTCCAGCGCGTACTGCGGCAATCCGGTGAGCCCGGCGTGCACGCTGTCGGCTTCGAGGTGGGCCGCAGCTACCTGCTCCCGCACCGCCTGGACGAACGGCGCGATCGTCGCGGCGCTCGAATCGGGGTCGGACGGCTGGACGAAGAGGAAGCCCATCGTGCCGTCTTTCGATGTGAAGTACGGATCGGCGCCGAACGGCAGGGACGCGAGCTCGTAGGGGAGGCGCGCGAACACGGCGCGCACCCCGTCGGCGCCGCGGATACGCTCCGCCGCGCGGTCCGCCGCCGCCCGCAGCTTGCGGGGTTCCCCCTGGAGGACGACGACCAGCATGTTTGGCGTCCCGAAGCTCCGCGCGAAGTCGCGGAAGCGGGCCACCACCGGCAGATCCGGATCGACGAGATCGAGGTTGGAGGTCTTGAGCTCCAGCCGGACCGCGGCGAGCGCCAGAGAGGCGACCGTCAGGAGGAGCGCTCCGGCGACGAACCACCACGGCCGGGTGGTGGCGGCCTCGGCCAGCCAACCGAAGGCGCGTTCCGGCAGGCGGAGGGACGGCTGGTC
>Ga0126309_10000285_pt1 | contig 17291 bp, 14 predicted proteins | sample Plot56_FD_92541 | JGI IMG/M metagenome (GOLD analysis project Ga0126309, IMG submission 92541) | Serpentine soil microbial communities from UC McLaughlin Reserve, CA, USA - Plot56 | ecosystem: Environmental > Terrestrial > Soil > Grasslands | place: USA: UC McLaughlin Reserve, Lake County...
CAATCCCACGGACGCCGACAATTTCCTGGAGCAGGCGAGGCTGTATCTGATCTCCGCCCGCTGGACCCTGCGCCAGAGGAGCGATCCTGGCCCGGAGCTGGACCGGGCGGACGCGGCGCTGGCGAAGGCCGAAGCCCTGAACCCCGGATCGCCGGAGATCTTCCAGGCCCAGGCCGAGTCCGCGCGCTACCGCGCCGAAGCCGCCCTGGCGCAAGGCGGCCGGCCGCAGGAGGCGATCCGGCGCGGCCTGGACCGCCTCGCCCAGGCGCTCGCCATCCGCCCGGAAGACCCCCAAACCCTGGCCCTCCACGGAACCCTGTGGCAGCTCACCGCCCGCGCCGAGACCGATCCCGCGCGCCGCGCCGAAGCCTCCGCCCGGGCGGCGGCCTCGTTAGAAAAGGCGCTACGGATCAATCCGCTGTTGCAGCGCGAGTACGGGGTGGTGCTCGCGGAGGCGCGGCAGAGCTCGCGCTGACCTGTGCCGCGCCTTGCGGTGGAAACACCAATCTGGTACTTTTGCGGTTATGAGTCGCTCAGCCGCTCAGGTGCAGGAATCCACGATCGCGCGCACCATCCGCTTTCCAGCCGGGCTCCGGGACAAGATCATGACAGATGCGGAGAGGTGTGGGCGGAGCTTCGAGGGACAGGTGATCGCGTTGCTGCGCCGGCACTATGGAGAGGACGTCGATATCGCTCCGAGTCCTGCCGAAATCCTCGCGCTGGCAGCCGCCAGCCTTGTGGATGTCCCAGCGTCGGATCTTCGCCTGCTGACCCGAAGGCTCGAAGAGCCGGAACGGTGAGCGATGGAGGACGAGCCTGTCGTTCTTGATACCGACACCTTGTCCGAGCTGAGCCGAGGCAATCCCGTCGTCAAGGAACGAGCGCTCGCCTACCTGTCTGGCTTCGGGCGCCTGACGATCACCGCGGTGACGGTGTTCGAACGCTTGCGTGGATACCGCATCGCGATTCGCGACGGCAAGCCGTTTGAACGGCAACTTCATGCCTTCCAGGTGCTTGTCGCCAACTGCATCGTCCTTCCCTTCGACCAGGAAGCGGCCAGCGTGGCGTCCGATGTCTGGTCCGCTGTGACGCGCAGCCAGCGTCAGCAGCTCGGCGACATTCTGATCGCTGCGGTGGCGGTGTCGCGCCAACTGCCCCTCGTGACCCGAAACAAACGGGACTTCGAGCGACTCGCCAAAGCATCGGGCGTGAGCCTTCGCCTGATCGACTGGTCCCAAGGGTCGCGGACGAGCGGTTGATGGCGGTGCCGGACCAGGGGCCAGCCGGCAGAACAATGAGAGCCATGGTCCTTCCCGCCCTCGCCCGCTTCGAGGAGAACCCATCCCCGCTCGAGCCGCGCGACCTGCCGGTCCCCACCCCGGGCCCCGGCGAGATCCTCCTCAGAGTCTCGACCTGCGGCGTCTGCCACACCGAGCTCGACGAGATCGAAGGGCGGACTCCGCCACCGGTCCTGCCCGTGGTCCTCGGCCATCAGGTGGTCGGCCGGGTCGAGGGGCTGGGGTCGGGAGCGGCGCGGTTCCATCCGGGCGACCGGGTCGGCGTGGCCTGGATCTTCTCCGCCTGCGGCCACTGCCGGCACTGCCAGGCCGGGGAGGAGAACCTCTGCCCCGCCTTCCGCGCGACCGGCCGGGACGCCCACGGCGGCTACGCCGAATTCATGACCGTCTCCGAGGACTTCGCCCACCGCATTCCGGACGTCTTCACCGATAGTCAGGCGGCGCCGCTCCTCTGCGCCGGAGCCGTCGGCTACCGCTCGCTCCGCCTCGCGGGCCTGCGGGATGGCGAAACCCTCGGCCTGACCGGTTTCGGCGCCTCGGCCCATCTGGTCCTCCAGATGGTGCGCCACCGCTTCCCGGAAACGCGCGTCCACGTCTTCGCCCGCAGCGAGAGCGAGCGCGACTTCGCCCGCGAGCTCGGCGCCGCCTGGGCCGGCGACACGCGAGACACCGCCCCCGAGCCCCTGCGCGCCATCATCGACACCACGCCCGCCTGGGAGCCGGTCCTGGAAGGCTTGCGCAACCTGGAGCCGGGAGGCCGCTTGGTGATCAACGCCATCCGCAAGGAAGACCGCGACAAGGAAGCCCTCCTCCGCCTCGACTATTCCGAGCACCTCTGGCGCGAGAAGGAGATCAAGAGCGTGGCGAACGTCGCGCGGAGCGATATCGCCGAGTTTCTGGAGCTGGCCGCCGAGATCCCGCTGCGCCCGGAGGTTCAGGAGTATCCGCTGGAAGAGGCGAACCGGGCATTGCGGGAGCTCAAGGAGCGGAAGATCCGTGGGGCGAAGGTGTTGCGGGTCGACGGTTGAGCACCAGCCCCATTGTCTCGGAAATCCGCGATCTCCTGGCGTGCGGGGCCGCTACTCCCTGACTGGCAATTTGGTCCTATAATCGTCGACCATGGATTCTGAGACGTCTCGGCCGAAAGGCGCCACGCTACGAGCCGACGATATTCCAGCGGAGTGGCTGGCCGAGTTTGAGGCTGCTGCCCGTCGGCCTCTGCAGACCCGCTTTCGTTACGCCTTCATCCACACCTACAAGCCAGTGCTCGACGACGAGCCATTTCGCGCCTTCGACACGACCGCTGACTACCGCCGCTGGTGCGAGGAGAACCTGCCGGTCTGGCTGGGATATGGGCGCGTTTGAGTACCGGCAGGCCGAGGAGATCCGCGACGCTTTCGCCCACCATGGCGTACGCTATCTCTTCATCGGCAAGTCCGGCGCGATTCTGCTCGGCTTCCCCGATACCACTCAGGACGCCGACCTCTTCGTGGAGAAGAGTCCCGACAACGGCCGGGCCATCGTCGCCGCCCTGCGCGAGCTAGATTTCGACCTCGACGACGAGCAGGCAGCTCAAATCGAGCGCGGCAAGGATTTCGTGCAACTCAAGAATGGACCTTTCGACCTCGACCTGGTCTTCGCCCCAGACGGCATCGAGCACTTCGCAGACGCCTGGAGGCGGCACGTCGAGGTCGAAGGCTTCTCCGTCTGCCATCCCGACGACATCATCGCCAGCAAGGAAGCAAGCGGCCGCGCGAAGGACCTCGAGTCTCTACCGCGGCTGCGGTCATTCCGCGAGTACTGGCTACGACAGCACGGCCGCTCCTGACAATCCGCTGGAAGAGTCGAACCGGGCGCTGCGCGAGCTCAAGGAGCGGAAGATTCGGGGGGCGAAGGTGCTGCGCGTCGGGTAAGCTTCCGTCCATTCGCTTCAAAGGAGATCTCGTGAACCGACCCGTCGTCTTGTCCCTCGTTGCAGGCCTTGCCCTCGCTTTCACCGCAAATACCGCCGGCGCCGCGGAGCCCACGCCGCAGGCCCGGTTGACGGACGCCCTTCTGTGCAAGGGAGACCCGCTGGAAATCGTCGGCAAGATGGCGGAGGGCGGGTCGTCCCACTTCGACCAGGGGTACGCCGCGACCACGTTCGGCGAGGAGATGGACGAGATGGACGTGGTCATCCTGCGGTCGCCGCTCGACATCGGCGGCGCCAAGACCTCGGCCGTCCTGCGGAGCTTCGCCCAGAGCGAGGATTTCGGAGGGATCGTGTACGGCCGCTTTCGGGGCGACTATCACCAGGCCGTCACGGCCTTGAAGCTCGTTTCCACGGCGAAGAAGGATGGCCTGCGCCTGGGACACTTCACGAAAGCCATGGCAGTCGACGTGGACGGCCAGCCCGACAAGGTCTGCCCGATGACGATCGCGCTCACCCCCCAGGAAGACGGCACGTTCCTCCTTGGATGCGGATGGTGCAATGGATGAGGATCTTCCGCGGATGAGATCGGCCCTGAGGCCGTGCGCCCCGGCGAGCTTGCCCCGTCAGTCAGCCGGTGGATGCCATCCGGCCTGAACCCAGGCTCGCCTGGCTGCAACCAGGAGAGGCCGATTCAGGTGAAGCGCGCTCACGGTCGCCCGGCCAACGACGGTCTTGCCGGCGAGTCGAGCACCTGAGTCCATCCAGAGGAAGTGCTCCCTTCCAGCTTTGCTCACGAGGATTGAATAAACGGACTGTCTGCCCGCTTTCCGGGTCGCGAGCGGAGATTCGATGTCCCTTGAATGCGTTGCAGGCTGGGCAGGCCAGCCAAAGATTGGCCTCGATCGAGGGTCCTCCCAGGGCTTGTGGGATCAGATGATCGAGCTCCATGGAAAGGCCCACGATGCGTTCGGAGCTCAGGCAATATCCGCAGCGGTAGCCGGCCTGTTCGGCCACACGCTCGCGGAGCTTTTTGGAGATGTAGGCCGAGGTCATTGCGCGGTCAAAAGCCCGCTCACGTCTTGACCGCGTTCCTTTAGGAGCCGTGACGCTTCCGCCCGCAGCAGCACCGCCCGATCATAGTGGTGCACCAGTTGCTCCAGCGTCTCCTTCTCGGCGGGCGTCAAGGTCTCTCTTTGCTGTTTGAAATTGAGAGCTTCGAGCTGAGATCCGACATCGTCCGACAGGCGATTCCGGGCGGCTCGCCACAACTCGTCGTCGTTCAGGCGCCCGAGATCCTCGAGGGCCTGCGTCACATCATGTGATAACGCCTCCTCGTCCGCAGCAACGGTGGCCACTGCGTCCAGAAGCTCCGCTTCCACGCTCCGATGAGTCCGCTCCGCCCGGTTCCTGTAGTGGTTGTACAGAGGAGCCGGAAGTCGAAGCGTTACTGGATGAGCAGCCATAGATCCTCCTTCTCGCATCGACTATCCATGATACCGCTCCCTCCTACCTCCCCACCACCCCGATCTGTAACAGAGCCTTCAGATACTCCGCCACCTGCTCGATCGGCACCGGTCCGTAGATGGCAGCCAGGTCGTCGCGGATCTGGCGAACCGTCTTCTTGCCGTCCACCAGGTTGAGCGCCTCGTAGACGTACTCTCCCCCGCCTCCCCAGAGACCACGCCAGTCGGCGAGGGCCGGATGCGGAAGGTTCCAGGCTTTCCGCCGGTCGTCGAAGTAGCCGTAGCCGAAGCCGCTCATCGGCCCCTTGGGGTCGGTGGCGCGGACGTACACGACGTCCACGTCGGGATGAGCCGCCGCCGGCGCCGGGCCTCCATCTCCGGCGAGCTTCCGCAGGCCGGCGAGGAAGCTTTCCGCATCCGCGGCCACGTCCGACGGAAGATCGGCGAAGGCGCGGATCGACTCGATCGTGGCTTTCTCTTTCGCCCAGTGGAAGCGCAGGAGATTCTCCCCCTCGTCGGCCTGGCCGGCGGCGCGCAGCAGCTCGCGCCTTCTCAAGGCCTCGGCGGTCCGCTCCAAGGTGTGCTGCCGCATCACCTGCCAGAGCGCCGGCACGCCGGCGGCGTCGAGATCGGCCAGATACCAGGCGCTCCCCGCGGCGAGGTAGGCGGCGCGCAGGAGCTTCGTGGCGTCGAGGTTGCCGATCTCGTCCCCGTCGGTGTGGATGTAGCGGTCCGGCCAATCGTTCAGATAGATCGCCGGGATCTTCCAGGAGCCTTCGGTCCAGACCTCGTGGTCGCTCCCTTCGGTGAAATCGACGAACGCCGCTTGAAGCGCCTGCTTGGTGCCCTCGGGATCGGCCAGGGGATAGGCGGCGGCACCGGTGTCCGCGAAGCGGGTGGTCTGCGCGTTCATGAAGCGCCCGAGGGCCTCGCTCACGTCGTTGACGAAGGTCGGCAGGCTCTTGGGCGAGCGCGTCACATGGAAGACCGCTTTGGTGATGGACGCATCGCCTCCCACCATGTCGAGATGGATCACGGCGCGCGCCTGGCGCGGGATCTCCGGCCGCGCGTTCAGCAGGGCGATGGTCCCCTCGATCTCCGGCGGCCAGACGAAGCGGATGGTCCGCTTCGGTGCCGGGATCTTCTTCTCGCGGATGAGCTTCGAGAGCGTCCGCGCCACCTCGGTGATCGCCGCGCAGCCGCTGGCGTTGTCGTTCGCTCCCGGCCGCAGGTGGTCCAAGTGGCAGGAGAGGACGATCTCCTCCGCTTTGAGCGCCGGATCGCTCCCGGGGATCACCGCGGTGACGATGTCGTAGCTCCCCGGATGCTGCCCGGCCCGCACCTCGGCGCGCAGCCGCACGGCCTCTCCCCGGACCAGCCGCGCCTGCCAGTCGCGCGCCTGCCGCAGGGAGACCATGAAGGCGAAGCTCTTCGGAGCCGGGAAGGTCGTGAGGTGCCCCCAGCGGACCAGGGTCTCGTCCTCCTTCCACCAGGCGCTCTCCTGGTTCTGGGCGTAGGAGACGACCCCCGCCGCGCCGAGCCCTTCCGCCAGTTGCAGGACCGGGCCGGGTTGCGCCGAGGCGAGCACCAGCTTGCCTCGTACGTCCTTCCCCTCGAAGTCCTGCCTGGACGTCCCCGCGCCGACGTCGACCAGCTCGGCGGTCACCACGCCGCTGGCGCTGTCCTGCGCCAGGGTCACCGGCCGCGTGTCATAGGAGGCGATCCGCCGCGCGTCCACCCAGGCGTCTCCCGCGCGCTCCTGCTCCCAGAGCTCGGCGAAGTCCGCGTCCCAGGCCGGCCGCGAGCGCTGCGTGCCATAGAAGATCTGGCCGTCGGCCGGCAGCTCGAGGATCTGCACGTCCGTGAGGCCGTACTGCTTCACCCGGTCGCGCACCCGCTCGGCCGCGGCGCGGAAGCCGCGCGAGCCGCGCATACGGTGGAAGAGCGTCAGGTCCTGGGCGGTCCGCCGCGCCTCGGTGCCCGAGACCTCAGCGGCCAGCGCGCGCGCCACCGGCTCGGGCAGGAGCGGCGGCGGATCGGGCGTCTGGGCCCGGGCGATTCGGGGCGCGAGACAGAGGACGGCGGCGAATGCGATGGAGCACGGCCGCCAGAGCGTCACGCGGACTCCTTGTCCGCAATGCCGGCCGCGCCGCGCTCCTCGTCCAGCCGCTGGCGGACGGACGCCAGCATCTCGCCGAACGCCCTCTCCAGGTCGGCAAGATGGCGGTCGGACTCGCGGAAGCGGAGCGGCCGCTCCAGGTCTCCGGCCTTGACCGCCTCGAAGGCCCGCAACAGACCGACGAGCGGCCCCGCCAGCCGGTGCGTGGTGAAGACCGCCAGGGCCACCATGCCCACGATCACGCAGACCGTCTGGATCGACAGGACGACCAGCAGCCGGGACCGCCCCGCCTCGCCGAGACTGTCGGCGAGACCCAGGTACGCCGTGAGGGCGAAGACCACCAACGTCAGGACGCAGACGAGCAGCCAGAGACCGGCGAACCGTGGGACATACCGCAACGTGAAGCGCACTCCGGTGCCTCTCACCCCTTGGTAACCACTCATGTTGGCTCTCCTCGAAGGATTGGATTCGAAAATTGCAATGAGTGTAGCAGCTTTTCGTCTGGCCGCCAGGGGTTCGCGGGCACGCCCCTTGCCTCTCCCTTTCCTCCATGCGCGAAACCAAGAATTACCGCGGCATCCTCCTCGATATGGACGGCACCCTCATCGACAGCAACGACGCCCATGCCCGCGCGTGGTATCGGGCCTTCGCGGACAACGGCGAGCCGGTCGCCTATGACGAGATCCGCCAGCGGATCGGCATGGGCGGGGACAACCTGCTCCCGGCCATCCTCGGGATCGAGAAGGAGAGCGAGCTCGGCTCGCGGATCAGCGAGCGCCGGAGCGAGATCTACCGGGACGAGTACCTCCCCGGCATCCGTCCTTTCCCAGGGGTCCGCCCCCTGCTCGAGCGGATGCGCGAAACCGGGCTCCGCCTGGCGATCGCCACCTCGTCTCCCACGGAGGAGCTCGAGCCCGCGATCGACCTCGCCGGCATCCGCGACCTTCTGGAGAAGAGCACCTCGGCGGACGACGCGGACAGCTCGAAGCCGGATCCCGACATCCTCCACGCCGCCCTCGACCAGCTCGGTCTCCGCCCGGAAGATGCCGTGATGCTCGGCGACACGCCCTACGACATCGCCGCCGCCGGCCGCGCCGGCCTGGACGTCATCGCCTTCCGCTCGGGAGGTTTTTCCGACGAGGACTTGACCGGCGCCGTGGCGCTCTTCGACGGTCCGGAAGATCTGCTGAAGCGCTGGGAGGAGTCGCCGCTGGCCGCGGCTCAGGCGGTTGCGGCAGGGGACCGGACGTAGGACTACAGCTCCTCGACCTCCGGGGGGCCGAACGTCCGGGCGATGTCCAGCAGGAGCTCCTGGAGCACGCTCAGGCCCTCTCCCCCATTGTCACTGAAGTAGAGCCCCTCCACCTCGATGGTCACGTGGGCGTCCGGCAGCGTGTCGGCGTTCGCGGGGGCCCGGAACTCGTAGACCTCCAGCCCCCCGGTCCGGGGCGCCAGCCCATGGAACAGGGGCGCCCGGATCAGCAGGTCTTCGAGCAGGCCGCGGCGCTCGAAGGGGAATCGGAGAAGGTATTCCTTGCCCATGGAATCGTCTGGGGTACGGCCGGTGCCCAAGGCTAACACGTAGAGAGACACCCTGCCCCCTCATTTGTTGACAGCGGGTGGAAATCGCGATCGAGTAGGCTGCGGAGGGTATACTCACGGAAAGCCTGAAACATGACGAAAGGGCGTTCCATGGCCAAGCGTGACTTCGAGAGCGAAAAGGACAAGCTCGACCGCACAGTCATCGCCATCCCTCTCCTCGAGAAGATCGAGGCCGAGGAGAAGGCGGCCGCGGCGGCCCGGCGGAAGAAGGTGGAGCACCGTCCGCAGCTTTTCCCGGTCATCATCGATCTCAACCTCAACTTTCCCGGCGGACGCGACGAGGCCAAAAAGCTCACCCTGGAGTGGATCGATCTGGCGATCGAGCGGAAGGGAACCCTTCCCAAGACCGAGCAGGGCGTCCACCTGGCCAAGACCAGGCTGAGCAATCAATACGTTTTCGGCGAGCTCGAGGGCCAGGTCATCCAGGAGCTCGTCCGGCTCAACCAGGGCGCGGAGCAGGGCCGGGGGCCGATCTACCGCATCTGGCCCGATTTCGAGGTCCACGCCCTCCTGACGCGCTCGGTGATGACGGTCAAGGCGGACGCGGCGCGGGTCTCGTTCTCCGCGCAGGGCCAGGGGATCGTCTGGGCGGTGATGGACTCGGGAATCGACGAGCACCATCCGCACTTCCAGAAGTATAAAAACCTCCAGCTCCCGCCGCCGCTGCTGCACCAGGATTTCACCGCCCTGGCGGGGAACGAGCAACCCCTGGTCGACGAATTCGGGCACGGCACCCACGTCGCAGGGATCCTGGCCGGCGAGGCCGCGAGCAGTGCGGCACCGACCGGCGAGAAGGTCGAGATCCGCTTCGCCACCCGGCTGCGCGACGAAAACGGCAAGGTCCTCCTCAAGGTCGAGCCCCTGGCGGCGATCTCCGGGGTTGCTCCCAAGTGCAAGGTCCTCAGCCTCAAAGTCCTGGACAAAACAGGGGTCGGCCGCGCGAGCAGCCTGATCGCCGCCATCGCAGCCATCCAGGAGATCAACGGCTACGGCCGGAGACTCCTCATCCAGGGTGTCAACATCAGCGTGGGCTATGAGTTCGACCCGGAGTGGTTCGCCTGCGGTCAAAGCCCGCTCTGCGTCGAGGTGGACCGCCTGGTGCGTTCGGGTGTCGTGGTGGTCGTCGCGGCCGGCAATACCGGCTATGGCTACATCCAGGCCCAGGGCGTCGCCGCGGCGAGCCGGGCGGGGCTCGACCTGACGATCAACGATCCGGGCAACGCGAGCCTCGCCATCACCGTCGGCTCGACCCACCGCGACATGCCGCACGTCTATGGCGTCTCGTATTTCTCGTCCAAGGGGCCGACCGGCGACGGCCGGCTGAAGCCGGACCTCGTCGCTCCCGGGGAGAAGATCATCTCCTGCGCGGCCGGCACGAAGCGCAACACCCTGAAGGCCAGCAACAACGACGCCGAGTATCTCGAGGACAGCGGCACGAGCATGGCGGCGCCTCACGTTTCGGGAGCCATCGCAGCCTTCCTGTCGATCCGCCAGGAGTTCATCGGCCGGCCCGAGGAGGTCAAACAGATCTTTCTCTCGACGGCGACCGACCTCAAACGTGAGAGGTACTTCCAAGGACATGGCCTGGTCGACCTGATGCGGGCCATTCAGTCCGTCTGATCCGGCTCAAGCCACTCCGACTCGTCAACCAGGAGAGCGCCGTATGCCGGAGAAGAAAGGACGCGAGCCGCGCCTCACCGCACAGAACGCGAGATTCAGGTCTGGCTATGCGCCGCGCACGATCCGCCTGGCGCGCGACCGCAGCGCCCTTTTCGTCGGCTGCAAGGACGGTTCGGTCACCATGATCGATCTCGCCGCGGCGGCCGACCCCGAGCGAGCCGACGAGGCGAGGATCCGCCTGTGCGGCGCCCGGGAGACCGGCGTGCGCTCCCTCTGCGACCTGGACAACGGCTGGCTCCTGCTCGGCCAGGACAACGGTACCCTGGCCACCCTTCCCTGGAAGGGGGTGGCGCCGGAGAACGGCGGCCTCGTTCCGTCGCCGGTCCTCCTCCCGCACCTGCCGCAGGACGCGGGGGCTTTCGGATACGTGGGACGGTGGGAGAGAAAGACCAGGACCTTCGTGGTCTCGCCCCGCCGCGCCGAGGCCTTCCTCCTCCACCTGGAAGAAGACCCCGCGAGCAAAGAATTCACTTTGGTGGCCGGCCAGGGGTTCCCCGGAGTGACCGCCATGAGCGGCTTCGCCCGCCTCGGCGAACAGGAGCGCTGGATCGTCGGCAAGACGGGGGCTCTGTGGTGGCAAGGGCCCGAGGGGTTCGAGCGGCTGGATGACCTGTGGGGCAACTCCGGGTTCGAGCGCCCGGGCTTCGTCTTCGACCTCGCGGTGGTGCGGACCAACCCCGATCGATGGCCCGACCACGGAATCTATCTGTCGACCGACGAGGGCGTCTTCCTGTTGCGCCGCCCCTGGTCGGGCGATCCCCCGGGTGAGCCAGGCAAGCCGCCGCGCTTCGGCCTCGAGCCCGTCTACCTGCCAGGGATCACCGACACCTGCATGGCGATCACCCATGCCGTGCAGGGCGACCACTGCTTCCTCTGGGTCTCCGACATCGATGGGAGCGTCCATCTGTTCTGGAGCGACGCCAAGTTCTGGGATCCCGGAGAGTCGGGGCGGCGCTCGCGGTGGCGGCGTTCCGGCCTGCTTGAACGGCGCTTCCCGGTGATGCGGGCCCTCGCCTCCTGGGCTCCGGAGAGGCCGCACGAGGCGATGGTCTGTCAGGCCTGCCGCGACGACCGGATCGTCATCAGCTGGTATCTGTCCCAGGGGGCCGCCGAGGCCGTCGAACGCATGGACGCAGCCGAGCTCCTGTCCTGGGGCGACATCAAGCAGCTGCGCGGCCTCCTCCCGGCCGACGACTCGAGAACAACGTGGTGCAGCGAAGCCCTCGTCGCCGACCACATCGAGGAGACCGGAGCCGAGCCCGAGCGGTTGTGGCGGTTCCTGCGCAATCCCGGTATCGAGCTCGCCGGCTCGGTTCTCCGCGAGATCCTGGCTACCGATCCTGCCGAGCGTGCCGTCGAGCGGGCTGGTCAGGCCCTGACGCTCTGGACACACACGCTGATCGGGACGGTCCACCGGCGCCTGGAGAGCCCCGGGATGCAGGATTACCTCGGGATCATCCGGTGGCTGCGCCGCATCGGCGAGTCCGCGCAGGAGCTGACGGGAGACAACCAAGAACAGGCGGAAGAGCTGCGGCAGGGCATCGACCGAAACATCCAGTATGCGCGCAAGTGGGGGGTCTTCGGCAGGACCTATCGTGATCGCGAGAGCCTTCATTCCGCGATCGAGCCCCTGCAGCGTCAAAGCGAGGAGGAGCGCCGGTTCGATCGCCTGGTGTATGAGAGCCTGCTGTTCCGCCGCCGCGTCGATCCGGTGGAAACCCTCCCGTCTCCCGCGAGCTACGCCTTCGCCCCCTGGGACCTCTGTCATCTCGCGGTGGAGGAGAAGGGCGGCGACAAGCGCGTCGAGCACGTCGCGGTCTCCTGGGCGGACGGCGGTACGGTCTACCGGCGCCGCGGAGCCGGAGAACCGTGGGAGGACCTGACCGCCGGCAGGTCCGGCCCGGAGCGCGCGCCGCTGGGCGGCAGGATCCTTCTCGGCACCGCCGAGCGCGGCGGAAAGCAGGGTGCGTTCCTCCTTTCGAGCCCGGCGCCGGAGGAGGAGCGCTCCCGGCGCCGGCAGGGCGGGCAGGCAGGCAAACCGGCAGAGATCCAGCTGCGCTTCCTGAGCTCCACAGATCCCCTGCCCAGAAAGCCGGCCGATGCGCTCACCGTAGAAGAGCTCGTCGTTCGCGAGGACCGCGGCCGGCCTGGCTCCCGGGAGATCGACCCGGCTCGTCCCGAGGCGGTCTACTGCCTCCATGCGCTCGGGGCGGGCCGGGTCGCCGTGGGTCTGGAAGGGACCTCCGGCGCCGCCCGGATCGGGTTGCTCGAAGTGACCCCCCGGGGCGATCTCAGGTCCCTGCGCCCGCGGAGAAGCACGGCGTTGCCGACCAACTATCCGGAATCCAAGACCCTGCTGCGGAATCCTGTCTGGTCTCTCGCCTCGTACGGCGTCTCGGCCGAGAAGGCCATCCTCTTCATGGGCTGCGGCGATGGACAGATCTGGAAGCTGCACATCCGGTTCAGCGGCTCCACTTTCGAGATCGCGCCGTACCTGGTCGGCCGCCTCGGCGCGCCGGTCAGCGCCCTCGGGTGCCGCGCCGACGAGACCCGGGACCACGGGCTTCTGCGGGTCTTCGCGGGCGGTGCGGACGGCACTCTCGTCGCCTTCCAGCGCGCCTGGAAGGACGAGAAGGAGATCTACACCACCCTTTGGGCGACCCGGGAGCAGGGGCCGGTGCGGAGCCTCCACATCCATCAGAGCCCGCTGGTCGTGGGCGAGCAGCCAGAACAGGACGAGGCCGGCTCCCAGAACCTGGTGCTGGCTGTCACGCAACCCGGGATGGCGGTGCTCCTCCTCGACCGGCCGGGAGTGGAGTCGCGGCGGCCTGGCAGCGTGCGGCGCCTGCGGGTCCCCGGGGAGCGGCTGGGACGCTTCTTCCTGGACTCGGCAGTCTTCGGCTCCGCCCTACCCTCCGAGGATCCGCGAGGAGCCTCCCCGGTGCTGGCGCGGCTCCTCGTGGCGCCGGCCACCGGGGGTCCGCGGCTGCTCACTCTGCACCACCCCAAGTTCACCCCCTCGCGGCGCAGCGAGTTCCGCGAGTTGCGCCGGAGGTGGCTCGAGAGCTTGCACGGAACGGGCGACCGGGTCCAGGGGTACCTCCTGCGCCGGCCGGAGACCACCTATGCCGCCTCGCCGGAGCTGCCGGCCGTCCTCGTCCGCTGGATCTTCCCCTTCGAGCCGCGGGAGGAGAAGAGCTGGGAAGAGCGCAGCCTCGTGGAGGGGCCCGGGCCGGGACCGCCCCGGCAATGGCTCCCCCGCCACTTGCGGCCCCTGGCCGATCTCGATGCCGCCTGGAAACGGGGAGCTCCGTTGCACGGCCTCCTGCGCGACGCCCTGCTCGCCGCCCGCGAGGTGAAGGACAAGTTTTTGTTCAAGGAGATCCTGGAGGCGGTCCTCAGCCGGGCCAACCACCAGATTCACTACGAGGCCTTGAGCGGCCGCGGGCTTCCCTTCGCCAAGAGCTTCGAGGACCTCCTGGCCGACCTCGAAAGGGTCAAGGGCGCCTGGGAGGGCTCGTCCGGGCGCCCCGACTCCCGGATGCGGATCACCATCGTCAAGAACCTGCTCGACGGCGACACTCTGTGGAGCCTGTCGCAGGTCCCCAGAGAACCACGAGAGAGCCGGGCCGCCGGCTCGCTCGAGCCCGCCGACGCCGTGCTGGCGGCATCGGTCCGGCTGCTCCACCGTTCGCTCGGCAAAGGCGATCTGCTGCTCGCCCTGGAGACACTGCGCGCCGCCAACCTCGCGCTGCTGCGCCTGTGCCTGCTGCTGCAGCGCCGCTGGAAGGATGGGAAGGAAGACTGGTCGCAAATCGAGATGGGGCGGCATTGCGTATCCTGGGAATCCCTGCGCGGCTTCTATCGGGCGGTCGGCGACTTCGCCGCACGCGTCGCGCACCCCAAGGGGAACCTGGGAGAAGTGGCCGCCCACGAGGTCTGCCGCGCCTACGCCCTGGGAATGATCGCCTGCCCGCTCGCCGTCGCCGAGCTCGCGTTCTGGATCGCGGAGGCAGATCTTCCCGCCGATACCAGCCAGCAGGTGGTGCAGCAGCTCGATCTCCTGGAAACCGTCCTGGGGGACCAGCTACCGCCGCTGTCCCCGTACTTCCGATCGCTCCTGGGCATCGCCTTCGGTCTTCCGGGAGGGTCGTACAAAGAGGCTCTGTTCTTCCTTCCTCCTCCCGAAGACCGGCCGTGGGTCACCTCGGAGGCGTGCATCGGGCGCGGCAACGTCAAGGTGGTGCAGGAGCGCAAGCCGTTCGACGACATCGTGGTCTGGCTCCACAAGCTGGCACAGCAGCTCAGCAACGACGCCGGCAACGTCGCTCTCCGGAAACACGAGAGCCTGTACACAGCGATCGAGGCCGCCCCGGACACGAAGGACTACCTCCGTCACTCCCGTCAGTTCTGGAAAAAAGCCCTGGAAGAGCTCCGCGAGGAGTGCGACAGGTGCCTCGACCTCTTCGCCGAGCCAGAAGCGGCGGAAAGTACCGAAGGCAACTCCCGGGAGATGGACAGCGACGGCGTCCCCCTGCGGCCGGTCCGCCCCGAGCTGGTCCTCTTCAGCGGCACCCTCCAGAGCTGGTGCAAGGCACAGCGCAGCGAGCTCCAACGCTTGCGGGGCAAATACCAGATCTTCGAGCCCGCGAGCTCGCTCTACGACGAGGCGCTCGCGCTGGTGGAGCGGGCGGCACGGCGCTTCGGGCACGGTGCGGCGGTGCAGAAAAACCTGGTTCTCGGCGTCCTCGGGCACGGGCTGCTGGAGCTGCTCGACGAGCATCTCCTGGAGGTCTGGGAGGTCGCGCAGGCGCTCGACCCCCGGCGCACCTGGGAGCAGGACGACCTCGAAGGCGAGAATGGCAACCGCGGGTCGCGGGATACCCAACGGCCCGCGACCACCACCGCAGGGCGGTTTGCCGACTACCTGCTGCAGCGCGCCCTCAAGGCCGAGGCGATCCCCAAGAACCTGCGGAGTCTCCAAGGGCTCCTGAGCTTCACCGGCGAGGGCAGCAGCCCGGAGCTGACCCTGCGCAGCCTGATCGAGAAAGACGTCGAGAGCTGGGAAGTGGATCTGGAGACGCTCCCGCGGGCCCCCCTGGACCGGCGCACCTATCACTTCCTCCATCTGACCTTGAACGAGCTGCTGCAGAACGACCGCATGCACGGCATTCCCGGGACCAAGCCGACCATTCAGGTGGAACCGAGCCCTCCGGGGAAGCCCGCCCTCTGCTTCGAGTTCCGCTACCCGGCCGATGACCCCAAAGCCAGAGAGCGGGCGCGCGAGCTTGCCGATCTCCGCCTCCAGACGATGATGCCGCCGCGCGAGGAGCCGCGGCTTCCCTCGCACGGCACCGGGCTCTACCTGGCCAACCTGGCGGCGGGAGCGGTGGGCTGGAAGCTCGAGCCGGAGGCGCCCCGGGCTGGGGTCCTCCGTTTCAAGCTGCTGCGCAAAATGGAGGAAGAGTGATGGAACGCCGCGAGATCCTCGTCATCGACGACAGCGCCCGGTTTCCCCTCCACGTCTGGCGCTACATCACCGGTTGCCTGGGCTTCGGCATCGGCGAGGTGGGAGTCGACGGCAACTGGGGAGGGCTCGAGACGGGCCCGGTCTGGATCAGCGAGCACACATCCCTGACCAGCGAGGACGGCTGCCATCGCCTCTGGTGGGTACCAGCCGACAGCCAGGCCCTGACGAGGCTCGGCACGTTGTTCCAACGCTTCGAGGCACCGAGCCGCGTCTACGCCCTGATCGATGTCCACGGGAAGCGCGGCTCGAGCTACCGGGTCGACGAGATCCGCAGCTTCCTCGAAGAACAGAGGACTGCCCAGCGCGTCTCCGTCCGCGAGACCCTTCTGGTCAGTGCCTATCACTCGGGCCATCGCCTTGCCGGGAACGGAAAACCGGTCCCGGTCCATCCCAAATCCCGCGAGACTCTCCGCCTGATGGCAGGGGCGCTCGGCACCGAGCCGAAGGGCAAGCCGGCCTCGCCTTGGATCCGGCACATCCTCGTCACCGGCGCTGGTTTCGAGATCGGTGGCGAACGCGGCGGGTTCGGCATGCCACCGACCCGCGAGATCCTGCTGGAGATGGGGGCGCCGTTCGAGATGAGGCCCTTGGCCCCCCAGGAGGCCTTTCCAGTTCCTGGGAACGGCATTTGGACGCCTGCTGCCGGAGATACCGAGAACCTCGAAGTATTCGCCGAGGAAAGAAACCTGGACAGCTACTGGGACTTCCTGCTCGAAAGGGAGCTCCAGTTCATCCTTGGCACAATGGGGCGGGTCACCGCAGAGAAACGCGATGAGAGAAAGGCCCGTGCGCTGTGGCAGGAGAGATGCCTGCGCGAGGCCTTCCGCCGCTCGATTCTCCATCACGATTGGGGATTCATGAACCAGAGCCTCGATGCCGCGCGGCTGCCCTGGCATGCCTGGCTGACCACGAACTACACGCAATTCGCCAACCGCGCCATTTCTCTCTTCAGCGGAGAGCACGAGGAGCTGGGGATGTGGCGCATCATCTCGACGGCGGCCGAGGCGAGGACTCTGACGCGCGAAGGCGCCGGCGCCTGGAGCAAGGGGGCCCGCCATCTTTTCAAGCTGCACGGCGACATCGCCCATCTGCAGACCATGGCGATCGCCGGGCACGACAAGGATCTCTTCAGCCCGTTGAGCATGCCTGTGGAAGACCTCTACGAGGTTTACGCCGCGGCGGAAAGGTTCCTGATGGAGTCCTTGAAGAAAGACCAGCAGTCGCTCGTCGCCTGGCACATCGTCGGCCATGGGCTCCAGGACCGGCGCCTCTGCGAGTTGCTCGCCCGGGTCTGGAGCCACACGCGGGCTGACCAGGTCTTCGTCATCGTCAATCCCCAAGCCGGGGAGCTGATCGAGCGCCTCCGCGAAGCGCTCCAAACCATCGAGAGGGCTCCGGTCATCTATCCCTGCGGGCTCGCGGCGGCGAAATACATGGCGCGCTTGCGCCGGCTCCTGCTGGGCGCCGAGGAAGAATTTCGCGATGTCCGGGAGGCCGAAGAGCTCCGGCGGTGGCTGTGCGCCGCGGAATTGAAAGCCTACGACCCTCCCAGTCACCAGCCGCTCTTCTGAGTACGCGCTTACCCCCAGATCCGCACAACGTCCTTGACGTTGGCGTAGATCATGATGCCCACCAGCAGGAAGACGCCCACGGCGGTCAGGGCTCCACGGAGCCGGACCAGGCGGGG
>Ga0126309_10000286_pt1 | contig 17271 bp, 17 predicted proteins | sample Plot56_FD_92541 | JGI IMG/M metagenome (GOLD analysis project Ga0126309, IMG submission 92541) | Serpentine soil microbial communities from UC McLaughlin Reserve, CA, USA - Plot56 | ecosystem: Environmental > Terrestrial > Soil > Grasslands | place: USA: UC McLaughlin Reserve, Lake County...
GATCAGCCGGGCGGGCGGCCCCGAGGTGCAGCGCGAGTCCGACTCAAAGGCGCCGATCGGGCTGGGCGAAGCGATCGAGACCCGCGCCGGCGAGCTGCCGGCACGCTGGGTGATCCACGCGGCGACTATGGAGCTCGGGGGACCCACGTCGGCCGAGATCATCGAGCGCGCCACCCGCTCCACCCTCGAGAAGGCGGAGCAGCTGGGCTGCTCCTCGGTCGCCCTGGTGGCCTTCGGCACCGGTGTCGGCGGCTTCCCGGTGGACGAGGCCGCACGGCTCATGGTGGGAGTGGCAAAGCGGCACGACGGCCGGCTCGAGCGGATCGTCTTCGCGGTCCACGGCGAGGCGGCCGAGCGCGCCTTCGCCGACGCGGTGGCGGGTTGAGTGCGCCGGTCCTGGTAGCGCCCGACTCCTTCAAGGGCACGCTGGACGCGGCAGAGGTGGCGGGAGCGGTCGCGGCGGGACTGCGGGAGGCGGGCCGCGCGGCCGTGGAGCTGCCGGTGGCCGACGGCGGGGAGGGCACGCTGGACGTGCTGCTGCGCGCGCTGGGAGGCGAGCGGCGCCCTGCCACCGTGAGTGACCCGCTGGGCCGGCCGGTGGAGGCGGCCTGGGGCCTGCTGAACGGCGGCCGAACCGCGCTGGTGGAGACCGCCCAGGCGAGTGGACTCTGGCGGGTTGCAGGACTCGACCGCGACGCCTGGGCCGCCTCCACCCGCGGCACCGGCGAGCTGATCGCGGCGGCGGCCCGCTCGGGAGCGGAGACCGTGCTCGTGAGCGTCGGCGGCTCGGCCACCACCGACGGCGGCGCGGGCGCCCTGGAGGCGCTCGACGAGGCCGGCGTCGAGCCGGCGATCGAGGTGCTGTGCGACGTGCGCACGCCCTGGGAGCTGGCGCCCAGCCTGTTCGCCCCGCAGAAGGGCGCCGACCACGCGACGGTGGCCAGGCTGGAGCGGCGGCTGGACGAGCTGGCGCGGCGAGCTCCTCGCGACCCGCGGGGCGTGCCCATGACCGGCGCGGCCGGCGGCCTCTCGGGCGGCCTCTACGCCTTTCGCGGCGCACGCCTGGTGGCGGGGGCCCCGTACGTGCTCGACGCGGTCGGCTTCGACGAGCACATGCGCGAGGCGGCGTCCGTCGTGACCGGCGAAGGCCGCCTGGACAAACAGACGCTGCAGGGGAAGGTCGTCGGCGAGCTGGCCACCCGCTGCCGCCAGTCGGGCGTGACCTGTCACGCAGTCGTCGGCAAGAACGAGCTGGAGCCCTTCAAGGCGCGCATCCTCGACCTGGCCTCGGTGCGCGAGGCGGGAACGCCCCGCCAGCTTGCAGCCGCCGGCCGCGAGCTGGCCGGAGCTCCCCGCTAGCCGGTCGCCGTCGGGTCCGACCGGGCGGGCGGATCGGCCGGCATCGGCGCAGGCTCGGTGATGCGGATGTGGTTGCCGAACGGGTCGCGGACCGCGCAGTCGGTGCCGTAGAAGCGCTCGACGGGCTCCTGGATGAACTCCACGCCCTTGGCATGCAACGCCTCGTAGGTTGCACGGCAGTCGTCCGTGGTGAAGATCGCCGCCAGGCCCGCCATGCCCTTGCCGAGCAGGTCGCGGACCTGCTCAGCGGCCTCGGCATCCAGCCCCGGGGGCCCGGGGACCTCCAGGAGGAGCTCGCGCTCCGGCTGGCCGGGCACGTTCACCGTCAGCCAGCGCATGAACTCCAGGTCGGCGTCGGTGTGAACCTCCAGGCCGAGCTTTCCGACGTAGAAGTCGAGCGCCTCGTCCTGATCGAGCACATAGATCTGTGAGTGAGTCAGTGCGTTCAACATGGTCGGCAACCTAGTTGCGCCGGGCCCGCCGCGCTTCTCCCAAAGTGCTCGATGGCCGATCCCAGGTCGCCGCCATGCATCCGGGCACGCCCGCCCGGATGGCCGCCCGCGGCGCCGCCTGCTCGCGCCGGCGGTAGCCGCTCGGGGACGTGCCCACGATCTCGTGGAAGGTGCGGCTGAACGTTCCGAGGCTCGCGAAGCCGACGTCCAGGCAGATCTCCGTCACCGGCCGGTCGGTCTCGCGAAGCAGCGCCATCGCACGCTCCACCCGCCGCCGCTGCAGGTAGCGATGGGGCGTCTCGCCGAACGTCTGGCGAAAGCTGCGGATGAAGTGCGCGCGCGAGAGGTGCACCGAGGCCGCCAGCGCCTCGATGTCGAGCGCGTCGGCGAAGCTGCGATCCATCGCGTCACGGGCGCGGAGCAGACGCCGGTTTGCGTCGTGACGAGCCGAAGCCGCCAACGCCGCCGCCGATCAGGCCGCGGCGTAACGCGCTGCGCTGCGGGCCTTAGCCTTCGCGGCCTCCGCCTCGCGGTCCTTCGGCGGCGCGGCGGTCACCAGCTCGCCCAGCAGCTCCGCGGAGGCTTCGGCCACGGCGTCCACGGCCCGCTCGAACGCTTCCGCGTTGGCCAGCGAGGGCTTGGTGAAGCCGCTGATCTTGCGGACGTACTGGAGGGCCGCGGAGCGCACCTCCTCATCGGTGGCCTTGGGCTCGAAGTTGTAGAGGGTGCGGATGTTTCGACACATACGCAGGAGCTTAGCCCGCGCCGGCGGGGAGCGAGCATGCCAGCTCCCTCCCGGGGTCAGCCTCGCATCAAGGCCTGTCGCTCGCGCCCGCGCGCCGCTCGATGGAAACCGAGTACGCCCTCGGGCGGAAGTTGAGGATCGGGTCCTCCGACAGCTCGATGCCGTCGGTCACACGGGTCGGATCGAACACGAGGATGTCGCCGCCGCGCTCGCGCTCGCTGTCCTGGCCGGTCAGCTCGAGGCGGCCGGCTTCCACGGTCTCGCGGTCGTCGGGCCAGATGGCCGTGGGGTCGTCGAGCGGGTCGCCCTCTGCGGCGATCCGCACCACCAGCCGGAAGGCCACCGGCTCGCGTCCGATCCGCTCATGGATCTCGGTCTGCAGGTAGTCCGCGCCGAGCTCGCGCGCCTGCCCGCCGTCCAGCGCTGCCTCCCCGGCCGCGGGCTGCCAGGAGAAGCGCACCCAGCGCCCCTCGCCGTCCGCGCTCGTCCAGCGAAACGCATGAATGCCGTTGTAGGCCACCTGGGCGTAGCTCGCCGGCGGCTCCGCGGCCAACGAGGCCTGAATCGCCGGGCCGGCCTCGGGGTGATCGCCCAGCCAGGGCCCCATGCGCTGCATGTCGGGCTTACCCGTTTCCGGGTCGGGCTTTCGCAGGCGCGTGAACTCGATGAAGTCCTCCGGGGTGCGCACGAAGAAGGCCGGCAGCGACAACGCCACCATGTCGGTCCTCGAGCCGTCCGGCAGGTAGAGCTTGACCGCCATCCCGCGGCCCTCGCGTGCGTAGTCGGGCCTGCCGGGATCGCCGCCGCCGTTCGAGAAGCGCACGGTCGCGCGCACCGGCTCGCCGCGCATGTGCGCTGCCCGCGTCAGCCGCGAGCCCTCCGGCGTCGCGGTGAAGCTGCCGCTCACGAGCGTGCCCTTGGCGTGCGCCGCGCGATGGCCCGGATGACGCCCCGACACGTCGTTGATCGCGTCGACCGCGTCCTCTGGCATTCCCATGCCGGCAGCCTATGTCAGCGTGACTCGGCGAGCGAGCGGACGACGGCCTCGTAGAAGCCCTCGCCGTAGCCCGACTCGGTGACTTCGACGTTGACGAGCGCGCCGGCAGCTTGCCGAAGTCCCGGATCGCGCTCGAGCGCGTTGGCCACGAGAAAGAAGCGGCCCACGCGCTGCGCAACGTCGAGGTCCTCGGGCGAGTCGCCCACGGCCAGGCAATGCTCGCGCGCGTAGCCGCGGGCGCGCATGTGGGCCGCGACCGCGTTGGCCTTCGATGCCACCGCCGGCACCAGGTGATAGGCGTGCAGCTCGCCGGGGATCGCGCCGTTGTCGACCAGGCGCAGGTGCCCGAGGCCCTCGCCGGCAAGCAGCTCGTTGGCCTCGTGCACGGCGACCCTGCCCCTGAAGAGATGGGAGACCTGACGGTCGAGGTGCCAGGGCGAGTGGTGCTCGAGCCGGCCGACGTAGGCCCGCAGCAGCAGGGCCGGCGCACCGGACTCCTCGATCAGGTCGTGCACACTCGCGCCCTCGCGCGGCTGCAGCGCTCCGGTCAGGAGGGTCTCATCGCCGTCGATCACGAGGCCCGAGCCCACCTCGTAGATGTAGGAGCCCTGTCCGAGCAGGCGCGCGTCCTCCATCACCTGCGCCTTGCGGCGGCCGGACTTGATCACCACCTCCACGCCGGCGCGGTGGCAGGCCTCCAGCGCTCGCGCCGGCAGCAGCGTGAAGTTGCCCTCGCCGTCGCGAAACAGGGACGCCCCGCGTCCCAGCAGGGTGCCGTCGAGGTCGGTGTAGACGCAGCGCAGTGCCACCCGGCTATGCGCGAGCGCGGATGCTTGCGTACGGGGGCCGCTCGATCAGATCGATCTGGATCAGCCGGCCGTCCGCGGCCTGGAAGGGCGGGGCGCCGGCGTCGAGCAGGCGACCCTCGCGTCGCAGCCGCTCGAGTATCACCCTGAGCACCGAGTAGGCCATCGGGCCGAGCTGCTGCAGCGGCTGGTGGTAGTTCAGCCGCACGTCGAGGTCGACCTGGGCCATGCCCTCGGTACCGCCGAGCGCGTCGCGTGCGTGCAGCAGCATCGCGGTCTCGACCGCATAGCCGGTGGCGAACGGCAGCCGGTCGAGCAGCTCGCGGCGGGCAGCCACCTCCCCGGCCAGCGGCTGTGCGAAGCCGGCGAGCTCCGGATAGAAGGCGCTCAGGAGCGGCCGCGCGGTCAGCTCGGTCACTCGCCCGCCGCCGCCAGGGCTCAGCCGCCCGTCGGGGCCGGTGAACGGCCGCTCGAACCCGCCCTTCACGAAGCACAGCTCGTCGTGGCAGACGAGCGGCCCCAGCAGCCCGCGCGCGAAGTGCTCGGAGAACTCGCGGCTGTCCGAGTCGAGGTAGGCCACGATCTCGCCGCGGGCCACGGCCAACGCTCGCCACATGGCGTCACCCTTGCCGCTGGGCCGGCCAAACTCGGGCAGCAGCTCCGCCTCCTGGTGTACCTCCGCGCCCAGGCCGGCCGCAATCTCGGGAGTCCCGTCGGACGAGCCCGCGTCGATCACCAGGATCTGGTCGATCAGGTCGCCCAGGCCGGTGAGGGCATCCACGATCGGGCCGATCGTGTCCGCCACCTCCCGCGTCGGGAGCACCACCGTGACGGCGGCTCGCTTGCGCTCCCGCAGCCGCTCCGCGGGGAAGTCGGAGTGATGAAAGGAGCGGATCAAGCGCGCGTACTATGGCAGCCGGTGCCCGCCGTCCGCCTTCAGTTTCCGTGGGATGCCGTGCTCGAGGCGGGCAGGGACGACCAGCTCGTGGCCACCCGCCGCGAGGGCGCCGGCCCTGGGGTCACGGCGCCCGTCCCGGACGAGCTCCACCCAGCCCTGCGCGAGGCCCTCGCGGCCACGGGGATCGAGGCGCTCTGGTCGCACCAGGCCGACGCGCTCGAGGCCGCCATGCGCGGCCACACGGTCGTGACCACCGGCACCGCCAGCGGCAAGTCGCTGGCATTCAACCTGCCGGTGCTGCACACGCTCGCCAGCGACCCGAGCGCCCGCGCTCTCTATCTCTATCCCACCAAGGCGCTCGCCCAGGACCAGGCGCGCAAGCTGTCGCAGCTCGGGGGCCGCTTCCTCCGCCACGCCGTCTATGACGGCGACACGCCGCGCGAGGAGCGCCGCGCCATTCGGCAGCGCTCGAACCTGATCCTCACCAACCCGGACATGCTGCACGTCGGCGTGATGCCCAACCACAAGAGCTGGGGCGACGTGCTGGCCAACCTGGCCTGGGTGGTGGTCGACGAAGCCCACGTCTACCGCGGCGTGTTCGGGTCCCACGTGGCGAACGTGCTGCGGCGCCTGCGCCGGCTGGCCCGCGCCTACGGGACGGAGCCGCGCTTCATGCTCACCAGCGCCACCATCCGCAATCCGTCCGACCTCGCGGAGCGGCTGACCGGGCTTCAGTTCGAGCTGGTCGACCGGGACGGGGCCGCGCACTCCGAGCGGCAGATCGCGATGTGGAACCCGCCGCTGGTGGACGAGGCGCTCGGCAAGCGGGCGTCGGCCCTGTCGGAGGCGGCCGGCCTGTTGGCCGAACTCGTGGAGCGCGAGGTGCGCACCATCTGCTTCCTGAAATCCCGGCGCGGCGTCGAGCTGATCCAGCGCTTCGCGCGCCTGCGCCTGGAGGACGCGGGGCGCGGCGACCTGGCAGAGCGCATCGCCCCCTACCGCGCGGGCTACACCCCGGCCCAGCGGCGCGAACTCGAGCGCCGACTCGCGGAGGGCGAGCTGCTCGCGGTGGTGGCCACCGACGCGCTCGAGCTGGGCATCGACGTCGGCGATCTCGACGCCGCATTGTGCGTGACGTTTCCGGGCACGGTGGCCAGCCTGCGCCAGATGTGGGGGCGCGCCGGCCGCCGCGCGCCCGGGCTGGCCATGTACGTGGCCGGCGAGGACGCCCTCGACCAGTTCTTCTGCCGCCACCCCGACGACTTCCTCGAGCGGCCCGTCGAGGCCGCGATCCTGGACCACGAGTCGGAGGAGATCCACCTCTCTCACCTGGCCGCCGCAGCCTACGAGCTGCCGCTGAGCGGCGAGGACGCGAACGTGTTCGGCCCCCGCCTCACGGAGAGCGCGGACCGGCTCGTGAAGCTGGGGCGCCTGCGCGAGCGGGACGGCCGCTACCTCCCCCGTGGACCGGGCTACCCCGCCGCGGAGATCGCGCTGCGCTCCGCGTCGCCCGACTCGGTGGCGATCGTGGAGGCGGACGGCGGCGAGCTGATCGGAAGCGTCGAGTCCGCGCGAGCGCACTCGGCCGTACACCCGGGGGCCGTCTACCTGCACATGGGCGCCGCCTTCGAGGTAGGGGACCTCGACCTGCGGGCGCGGCGGGCGCTGGTGCGCCCGTTCTCGGGCGACTGGTACACGCAGCCCAAGAAGGAGTCCGAGACCTACATCGAGCAGGTGCGCGAGCAGCGCGGGGTCGGCGGCGTGGAGCTGTCCTTCGGCGTGGTCTCGGTGACCGAGCAGGTGGTGGCCTACCAGAAGAAGCGCACCGCCGACCACGAGGTGCTCGACCTGGTGGCGGTCGACCTGCCCGAGCAGGACTTCGTGACCCAGGCGCTGTGGTACGAGCTGCCCGAGCCCTTCCTGCGCCACGACTTCCCGCTCGACGTCCTTCAGGGCTCACTCCACGCGGCCGAGCACGGGCAGATCGCCGTGCTGCCCCTGATCGCGATGTGCGACCGCTGGGACATCGGCGGCCTGTCGACCGCCTTCCATCACCAGACCGGGCGCCCGACGATCTTCATCTATGACGGCCACCCGGGCGGCGTCGGCATCACCCGCGTGGGCTTCGAGCGCTTCGAGGCGCTCGTGGGCGACGCCCTGCGGCTGATCTCCGAGTGCCCGTGCAAGGCCGGCTGCCCGTCGTGCGTGCAGTCGCCGAAGTGCGGCAACCTCAACGAGCCGCTCAACAAACGCGGGGCCGTCGAGCTGCTCACGCGGATTGCGGCGTGAGCGCCGCCCGCGCGACCTTCAACGACCTCACCGGCGAGCTCGACTACCCGATGTTTATCGTCACTACCGCGGCCGACGGCGAGCGGACCGGGTGCCTGGTCGGCTTCGCGACGCAAGCGAGCATCGACCCGCCGCGCTTTCTGGTCTGCCTGTCGAAGAGCAACCGGACCTACCGGGTCGGGCGCGGCGCCGCCGCGCTCGCGGTGCACCTGGTGCCCGAGGACGCCACCGACCTGGTCGAGCTGTTCGGCGGCCGCACGGGAGACGAGCTCGACAAGTTCGAGCGCTGCGACTGGACCGAGGGGCCGGAGGGCCTGCCGATCCTCGACGGCTGCTCGTCCTGGTTCGCCGCGCACGTGCTGGCCCGGCTCGACGCCGGCGATCACGAGGCGCTGCTGCTGGAGCCGTTCGAAGCGCACAAGGGCCACGGCGACCAGCCGTTCCCCTTCCACCGGGCCAAGCGCATCGAGCCCGGGCACGAGGCCTGAGCGCCGGCAAGATCCCTTGCAGCAAGCAGGAGATTGCGCCGATGGCTCAAGCCGGCGGCTCCGTGGTCGAGATCAACCCTGAAGGTGCAGTTCAACAAGTCCCTCCTACAAGCACTTGCGCTCGCCGCCGCCGTCCCCTCCTCGCCCGCATGGGCGGCCGGCGGCGGCGGCGTCGCGGTGCCTCCCACCACGGGCGGCACCGGCTACAAGCAGCCGCTGACAAAGAAGCAGGCGACCGCCAGGCGGCCCTCCGGCCCGCTGCTTAGCTCGTTCTCGCTCACGCGCCCGCGCCTGTTCCTCTACGGCCGGCCGGCGCGCGTGAGCTTCCGCCTCTCCGGCCGCGGCCCCGTGCGTGTGCGGCTGAAGCTCGTTCCGGATGGAGCGCGCAGGCCCGTGCGAATCATCGACCTCGGCGAGCGCCGCACCCGCGTGACCCACTCAGTCGCGCTCACGGGCCTGGAGGGAGGCACGCTGCCGCAGGGCAGCTACGTGCTGCGCATAGCCGGCCGCGACCGCCGCGGGCGCGGCCTGCGCCGCGCGCCGCGCGCCAGCTCGCACGCCGAGCTGCGCTTCTTCCACCACCGCTTCCCGCTGACGGGCAGCTTCAGCTACGGCGACGGCTTCGGCGCGCCGCGGCCCGGACACCGCCACCAGGGCCAGGACCTGTCGGCCGTGGAAGGCACCCCGGTGGTCGCCCCGCGCGGTGGCACCGTGGCCGCGGTGCAGTACCAGGCCGGCGGCGCCGGCCACTACGTGGTGCTCGACAGCCGGGGCGAGGACTACGACTACGTGTTCATGCATCTGCGCGAGGGCTCCGTGGTCGTCGCGCAGGGACAGCAGATTCGCACCGGTCAGCGCATCGGCGATGTCGGCAGCACCGGCGCGTCGAGCGGGCCCCACCTGCACTTCGAGATCTGGGCCGGGCCCTGGTACGCCGGGGGCCAGCCGATCGACCCGCTGCCGTCGCTGCGGGCCTGGGACTCCTGGTCCTAGGCCCTAGTCGACCTTCAGCGTGAGCTTGCCGCTCATGCCGCCGAGCCCCGACGTGAGCGAGCCGGTGAGCTCCCCCAGCGGGGCCGTGAGCACGCGGCCGCCGAACAGCCCGCCAACGCCAAGCCGCGGCCCCAGCGTGCGCAGCACGCGGTCGGCGACCTTCTCCGCGTTGGCCTTCAGCACCACGGCGCCCTTGGCATCGGAGACGGTCGTGGGCGACTTCGTGGCCACCTGGCCCGCCCGCGTGGGGTCATTTGCCACCACGAGCGCCTTGCCCACCACCCCGAATACGACGCTCTGTCCGCCCGGCCCGGCCAGCGCGTAGAAATTCTGGCCCTTTGTGGGCTTGGCGAGCTTGACGCCGCCGTTCCCCCCGCTGGCGAGCAGCTGCGGCAGGGCAGGCGCGAGCTTGGCCAGCGTGCGCTTCATCTTGGCGGGATCCTGGACCTCGGCGCGGGTGGCAAACTTGCCGTCCACGGACACGGTGGTGGCCGTGTTCCCCTTCAGCTGCTCGATCACGTCGCGGTCGAGATTGGTCTTATAGCGCGCCTGGACCCGGCGCTTGCCGGCCGTGTACTGGCCATAGCCGGACGGGTCGACAGCCTGGCCGGCGGCCTCGGCGAACTTCACGGCCTGGGCGGGGTCGCGGATGCCCAGGCCGATCTCGCCGGCGCGCTCGACCACCCCGGGCGCCTGGTCGCCGGATGCCACCGGCAGGTCGCTCTCCTTAAGCCCACCGCGTGTGTTGACCTTGAACTCGATGTTCAGGGCGTCGTCGTGCACCTGCGCGGTCGCGCCGAGGGTGGTGAGCGCGTTCACCCACTTGACCCGCCGGACGTCGCGGGTGTCGGGGTCGCTGCGGATGAGCCCGGCCAGGTCCGCGTAGACGCTGAGCAGGTGGTCCTTCGGCAGGTCGCCCAGGGCGTTGCCGAAGGCGTCTTGGTTCAGATGGTCCTTGCCGTCGCGGCGCTCGAGGGCTGCTTCCAGCAGCTTCCTCGAGCCGGCCACGACGAGCACGTCATCCTTGATGGCGAACGGGTCGCCGTCCTTGTCCCTGTAGAGCTTGGCCCCGCCCCTGTCGCCGTCCTCCTTGGCGCCCTGCTTCTTCACGAGCGACTCGAGCTTGCCCTTGTCCTTGACCTGCAGCGCGCCCACGAACTCGTCGTCCTGGCGGCCGTCCGTGACGCTCCTGGGGTTCACGCCGCCCACCACGAACTGATTGCCCAGCAGCGGCTTGACGTCCCTCTGGAAGCTGACCCTGCCGTTCTCCTCGAGCTGGCGCTGGAGGCTCTCGCGCACCTGCCCGCCGAAGGGAAACTTGCGAAGGATCTTTCCAAGCGACTTGTACTGGCCGCCGCTCGTGTCCGTGTCGATGGCGACCGCGAACGGCGCGTTCTTCGGCAGGTAGCTGAGGCCTTCGTCGAGCGGGCTGACGGCCTTGTCGCCGCCGCAGCCGGCGGCGGCTGCGGCGCCCAGCAGGAACAGGAGGCTCGCCAACCGCTTCATCGGGGGCGGCAGTGTAGAGAAGGCGGCCGAAAGAGCGCGGGGCACGCAGCCTGGTGGACAGCGACGCCGACACCGACTTCGCCGAGTCGAGTCGACCGGCAGGCAACAAACGCCGCCGCTACCATCGACGCGCTACCCGGCGAGGTAGCTCAGTTGGTAGAGCACACGACTGAAAATCGTGGTGTCGCCGGTTCGATTCCGGCCCTCGCCATCGGCCCTGAACGCCCAGTCGCCGCGCGGCGGTCACTGCTGCGCCTGGTGCTCCGCCAGGGCCTTCCGGCCGAGCTCCGGGTCCACCTATGGGGTCAGTACTTTGAGGCTCGCCATCACGTATGCGCAGGTGGCCGGTGATTCGGTGGCCGGTGATTCGGCGAGCGGCTAGGCCAGGCCCTCGGCCTTGTACTCGCGCAGGAAGCCCTCGAACAGGCGGCGGTGTCCCTCCTCGTCGCGCAGGATGTCGATCACCATGTCCTGGGTGACCGGGTCGCGGCCCTCGCAGAACTCGATGATCTCGTTGTAGTGCCGGATCGCGCCGCTCTCGGCCTCGATCACGCCCTTGATCACGTGCACGATGTCGGTCTGCGCGTCGGGCGGCTGCAGGTATGACTGCTCGGCGCTGAAGTCGAGCGAGCCCGGCACGACGCCGTAGAGCTCCTTGATGCGGTTGCCGAACTGCGTGGCGTGTCCGAGCTCCTCCTGGATGTCCTCCTTCAAGGACTCGATGATCTCCTGTGCGCGCACGCCGTCCGGGTTGATCGAGTTGGCGATGTAGCTCATCACGGTCTCGATCTCCATCCAGTACGCCTTTGTGAGCATCTCGACCAGCTGCTCGCGGTCGCCCTGCCGGTCGCCGCTGAGGATGCCGCTTTTCGTCTCTGTCGTCATGACTTCCTCCTACCCGGGGCCGGGTCGCCAAACTGCCTGTGGATGAGCGTGTCGGGAGAGATCGAGCGCCTCGAGCGGCCACCGGAATCGCTCTGGCGACGGCTGCGCGCCGAGCCGGACAGGGCGCCCGAGTACATCGCGCTGGCGGCCGCCGAGCGCTTCGCCCCACAGGCGGAGCGGTGGGTGCAGATAGCGGGGCCGGGGCACACGCCCGAGGAGCTGGCGAAGGTCGCCCTCAAGAAGCACGTGTGGCTCTCCAGGCTGGAGGGCGGCGCGCTCGGGATCGGCGGCGCGATCACCGCGGGCCCGGACCTGGTGGCGCTGATGTGGATCCAGAGCCGGATGGTCTTCTTCATCGCCGCCGCGCTGGGCTACGACCCGCGGGACCCGATGCGGCCCGCCGAGCTGCTTGCGCTCCAGGGCGTCTACCCGAGCGCCCTGGAAGCGCGTCGGGCGCTCGACGGCGTCGGCAAGCGCATGGCGCTGGCGCTGGCCGAGCGCGCGATCAGCTCGCGCGACGACCAGGCGATCCACCTGCGCCTGGCGAAGTACGCGGCCAGGCGGATGGCGCGCCGCTATGCGGGGCGGCTCGTACCGCTGCTCGGCGCTCCGCTGGGAGCGCTGCAGAACGCGGGCGCGACGAAGGACCTGGGCCGCCGCGCCCTCTCCTACTACGGCGGCTAGACCGGCAACGCCGCCCCGCTGAGCGGGGCGGACTCATTCGAGACCAGGAAGCGCACCAGCTTGGCCAGCTGCTCGGGCGCCACCCAGCTCGAGCGGTCCGCGTTCGGCATGACCTCGCGGTTGGCGGCCGTGTCGATCGTGCCCGGGAGGATCGCGTTGCAGCGCACGCCGTCCTTGCCGTAGTCGGCGTCGAGCGCCTTCACGAGCGCCAGCACGGCCGCCTTGGCCACCGAGTAGCCGGCACCGCCCGCGAACGGCCGCAGCGCGGCGCGCGCCGAGAAGGCCACGAACGCCCCGCCGCCGCGCTCGACGAGCCGCGGCATCGCCGCGTGGGCCAGGAGGAAGACCGGCGCTGCGTTGAGCTGCACGATGCGTGCGAAGTCGTCGGGGTGGGTCTCGTGGACCTTCGGCCCGGAGGAGAAGCTCCCGACGAGGCTCACGACCCCCTCGAGGTCATCGACGGAGGCCACCGCGTGCTCAACGCCGCCGCCGGGGCGAGAGAGGTCGGCGCCCGCCAACCGCACGGAGCCGCCCAGCTCGCGCTCGAGCCGGTCACGCCCCGGCTCGGAGTTCCAGGTGGCCGTGACCTCGTAGCCGGCGCGCAGCAGCTCGCCCACGATCGCGGTCCCGCTGGCGGCGGTCGCGCCGGCGACTAGGACGCCCATGTCAGGCCCTTCCACCAGGGAGCGACCTCATGTGCATGGACCCTAACCCGTCCGCCCAGCGTTCTACCTTGGCTGACCCGATGGAGCAGCCCACGCTTGCCACGGCCAAGGTCTTCGCCCGCGACCTCCGCGACGGGCAGGAGGTGGACTCCGTCTTCACCGTGCTCGAGCTCACGCGGCGCCAGAAGCGCAACGGGGAGCCCTTCCTGAAGCTCCAGCTTGGCGATGCCAGCGGCCGCTTCGAATGCGTTGTCTGGGACGCCGTCGACGAGGCCCTGGCCTGTGCGGCGGCCGGCGCGGTGGTGCGCGTGACCGGCCGCTACGCGGTCGACGGCCGCTACGGCGCATGCCTTACCGCGGGCTCGCTTCGGGCCGCCGCCGACGGTGAGTACGAGCTGGCCGATCTCGCGGAAGGGCCGCCTGTGTCCTACGAGAAGATGGCCGCCGGCCTCGAGGAGCTGATCGGCACGGTGCAGCGCCCTCATCTCCGCGAGCTGCTCGCCCGGCTGCTCGGCTCCCGCACCGACGTCGGCCGCCGCTGGCACCAGGCTCCCGCCGCCAAGTACTACCACCAGGCCTACCGCCACGGGCTGCTCGAGCACTGCCTGTCGGTTGCGCAGGGCGTCCACGCCATGGCCGCCGGCCCGTTCCCCGACGTCGATCACGACATGGCCGTCACCGGCGCGCTGCTGCACGACATCGGCAAGGTGCAGGCCTACGCGATGGTCAACGGCGCCATCGAGCTGACCGACGCCGGCAAGCTGCTCGGCGAGATCCCGCTGGGCTACTACCTGGTCCGCCGCGAGATCGAGCGCATCGACGGCTTCCCCTCCGACGAGGCTCAGGCGGTGCTGCACATCGTGCTCTCGCACCACGGCAAGCTCGAGCACGGCAGCCCGGTCACGCCCTGCACCCGCGAAGCCACGCTCGTGCACATGATCGACAACCTGGGCGGCACGCTCGGCAGCTTCGACCGTCTGGAGAAGGCGCTGGCCGACGGCGAGCGCTGGACCGGCTTCGACCGGGGCATCTCCGGCTCGGCTTTCTTTGCCCCGCGCGAAGACGCAGAGCGCCGCGCGGTCGCCTAGCCAAGACCGCAAATAGCGAGGCGATTCCATTCCGGGGGAGTGCCCGGCCAGCTTCCTTGCTTATGCTCGTGCGGCGATGGCCAAGGACACCGAGAAGCTCATCCGGCAGCTCTCACTGATCTCGTTCCTGATGGCCGAGCGCCGGCCGGTCTCCGCCCTCGAGATCAAGCAGGACGTCGAGGGCTACTCGCAGATGAACGACGAGGCGTTCGCGCGGCGCTTTTACGCCGACCGGGCGGAGCTCGAGTCGCTCGGCATCCAGCTGAAGGTGGACAAGCCGGCCGAGGGCTTCTACGAGGCCGAGAACTACTCGCTGCCCCCGGAGAACTTCTACCTGCCCGCGATCGAGTTCTCGACCCGGGAGCTCGGCTCGCTACGCACCGCGCTGTCGCTGCTCGATGGGGAGTTCGCCTATGCGGAGCCGCTGCGGCTGGCGCTGCAGCAGCTCTCGTGGGGCAAGCCCTCGCCGCTCGACGAGCCGGGCGAGCGCTCCGTGGCGCTCGCGGTGACCGCCGGCGCCGGTGGGCGCGAGCTCTCGCAGCGTCTGACGAAGATCGAGACTGCGATCTTCCGCCGCAAGACGATCGTCTTCGAGTACTACACGATCGGCCGCGACGCCTCCGAAAAGCGCAAGGTGGACCCCTTCCACCTGCTCTACCGCGGCGGGCAGTTCTATCTGATCGGACACTCCCACGAGCGCAAGGACGTGCGTGTGTTCCGCGTCTCGCGCATCCTCGGCAAGGTCGGCTACTCGTCCAAGGCCGAGCACGACTTCAGCCGGCCGGAGGACTTCGACCCGCGCGTCTACGCCACCCGCACCGACTGGCAGCTCGGGGACCCCGTCGGCCGCGCGAGCATCTGGCTGTCCGACCGCATCGACTGGCTGGCCCTGCGCCACTTCGGCCACGCCGGCGAGGTGGCCGACGCCGACGGTGGCGGCAAGCTGTTCGAGACCGACTACGCGGACTCGCGCCAGCTCGTGTCGTGGGTGCTCGGCCTGGGCGCCCAGGCCCGCCTGGTGGAGCCTCCGGAGCTCGTCGAGGAGGCTCGCGAGCGCACCCAACTGGTGGTGCAGCGCCACGCCGAGCCGATCGAGCTGGCCTCGCCGGCGCGCACGCGCAGGCCGGCGGCGCCCATGGCTGAGAACGGCGACAGCGACGACTCGCGGCGCGAATCCCTGATACGGCCCGAGCGCTTCGCCCGCCTGGTCACGCTGGCGGGCATCCTGATCGAGGCGGCGCGCGACTCCCGCCGGCTCGATGTACCGGAGCTGTGCGAGTCGCTTCAGGTGTCGGAGCAGGAGCTGCGCCAGGACATCGACGTGCTGAACGTCGTGAACTTCGGCGGCGGCAGCTACGTGCTCTACGCCGAGGTCCAGGGCGCCTCGATCGAAGTCGATCCCGAGCCGTATGGCGACAACTTCGCCCAGCCCGCCCGGCTCCTGCCGCTCGAGGCCAAGGCGCTCGTGGCCGCCATCGACCTGATCGGCGAGCACCTGCCCGAGGGGTCGCTCAGCTCGGCGCGCGGGAAGATCGTGCAGGCGCTCGGCCAGGACCCCGCCGAGGAGGGGCTGCAGATCACCACCGCGAAGGGCGACGACTCCGATATCGCGCGCGTGGTCAGCAAGGCCATCACCGGCAAGCGACTGCTGGCGATCGAGTACTACAAGGAGAACGAGGACGAGTTCACCGAGCGCACGGTCGAGCCCTACAAGCTCCTGAACGGGCAGGAGGGCTGGTACGTCCACGTCTGGGACCTCGAGAAGGATGCGCCGCGCTCCTACCGCCTCGACCGTATCCGCGAAGCCTCCGTGCTCGACGAGCGCTTCGAGCCGCGCGAGGGCGTCGAGCCCGACGTGCACGGCTGGCCCAGCACGGGAGAGGTGCCGGCCTCCCGCACCGCTCGCATCTGGATCTCCCCGGAGCGCGCGCGCTGGGCACGCGAGGATCGCCGCGTCGTGCAGGAGCTCTCCGATGGCTCGGTGATCGTCGAGCGGGCGTTCGCCGGCGCCGACTGGCTCGCGCGAGAGGTGCTGAAGGAAGCCGGGGACGCGGTGGTGCTCGAGCCCGAGGAAACGCGCCGCGCGGTCGTCGAGGCCGCCGAGGCAATCCTCGGCGCGGTCAAGAGCTGAGCGGTAGCCTGCGCCGGCCTAGTGCCGTCGCGAAGGGACCAGATCCAGATGAGCGAGCAGGAGCTGCGCGCCTTCCTGGATGAGCAGAGGGTCATGCAGGTGGCCACGCTCGGGCCGCGCGGCGTTCCCCACCTGGTTCCACTGTGGTTCGTGCCCGCGAGCGGGGAGCTCAGCGGCTGGACCTACGCGAAGTCGCAGAAGGCGAAGAACCTGGAGCGAGTGCCCCGCGCCACGGTGGGCATCGAGGACGGAGTGGAGTACCAGGAGCTGCGCGGCGTGATGATGGAGTGCGACGTGGAGCTCGAACGTGAGACCGCGCGGGTGGCCGAATTCGGCGAGGCGCTGGTGGACCGCTACGGGGGCGGCTCGGAGGAGATGAAGGAGGCCTTCAGGCAGCAGGCTGCCAAGCGCGTCGGGTTGCGCTTCAAGCCCGCGCGCGTTGTCAGCTGGGACCACCGAAAGCTCGCCGGCGGCTACTGATGGAGGGGCTCAAGGGACTGATCCTGTCGGGCGGCAAGGGCACCCGCCTGCGTCCGCTAACGCACACGAGCGCCAAGCAGCTGGTGCCCGTGGCGAACAAGCCCGTGCTCTTCTACGGGCTCGAGGCGATGGCCGAGGCGGGCATCCGGGAGGTGGGCGTGATCGTGGCCCCGGAGACCGGCGGGGAGATCCGCGAGGCGGCCGGGGACGGCTCGCGCTTCGGGCTGTCGATCCACTACATCGAGCAGGAGGCGCCGCTTGGGCTGGCGCACGCGGTGCTCACGGCCGAGCCGTTCCTGGGCTCGTCGCCGTTCGTGATGTACCTGGGCGACAACCTGCTGCGCGACGGCATCCGACGGCTGGTGGACACCTTCCGCAGCGAGGAGCCCGACGCGCTGATCCTGCTCACCCCGGTTCCCGACCCCGAGCACTACGGCGTCGCCGAGCTCAGCGACGGCCGCATCACGAGGCTCGTGGAGAAGCCCAGCGAGCCGCGCACGGACCTCGCCCTGGTGGGCGTCTACATGTTCACGCCCTCGGTGTTCGAAGCGGCGCGCTCGATCAAGCCGTCGGGGCGCGGAGAGCTCGAGATCACGGACGCCATCCAGGCGCTGGTGGACGGCGGGCGGCGTGTGGACCCGCACATCGTCCACGGATGGTGGAAGGACACCGGCCATGTGCAGGACATGCTCGAGGCCAACCGGCTGATACTCGACGATCTCGAGGAGCGCGTGGACGGCGAGCTGGTGGACTGCCGGCTCGAGGGCCGCGTGGTGGTGGAGGCCGACGCGCGCCTGGAGCGCAC
>Ga0126309_10000287_pt1 | contig 17210 bp, 20 predicted proteins | sample Plot56_FD_92541 | JGI IMG/M metagenome (GOLD analysis project Ga0126309, IMG submission 92541) | Serpentine soil microbial communities from UC McLaughlin Reserve, CA, USA - Plot56 | ecosystem: Environmental > Terrestrial > Soil > Grasslands | place: USA: UC McLaughlin Reserve, Lake County...
GCTGGGGGCCTTCGGGCTCGTAGCCCGGGCTCTCCGCCGGTGCATCCGGCGGCGCGGCCGCCTCTCTCGGCAGACTGGCCTCTGCGCCGGCCGGTGGCGGCAGCTGCTCCTCGGGCCCGCGGCGCTCGGGATCGAAGCGGTAGCCCACGCCGAAGTGCGTGTGGATGTAGTTCCAGTCGGGCGAGGCCTTCTCGAGCTTCAGGCGCACCTTGCGGACGAACACGTCCACCGAGCGATCGCCGTGGGCCATCGCGTAGCCCCACACGGCCTGGTAGATCTCCTCCCGCTGAAGCACCTTGCCCTCCGCCTGCGCGAGCAGCTGGAGCACCTCGAACTCGCGCCGGGTCAGGTCCGCGCTGCGGCCGCCGGCGTAGGCCTGGAACTGATCGGCGCGAATCTCCAGCTCGCCTGCCACGAGTGGGCCGCTGTCCACCCGGCGCGAGGCCCGCTTGCGCCGCCGGATCACGGCCTCCACGCGTGCGAGCACCTCCTCCGGGTGACAGGGCTTGGTAACCCAGTCGTCGGCGCCAGAGCGCAGGCCGCGGACCCGCTGAGCCACGCTGGTGCGTCCCGTGCAGACGACGATGCCGATGCCCGGCAGGTTCGCCGAGACGCGCTCGAGGAAGTCCCAGGCGGTGGGTCCGAGCAGGGCCAGGTCGACCACCAGCGCCTCGGCGCGCATGGCCAGGAACTCCTCGGGCCGGGGCGCGGACTCGAGCCGGCGGTACTGCCAGCCGTTGTCCTGCGCCCGCTTCACGAGCACCTGCACGAAGCCCGAGTCGGAGTCGAGGATCGCCAAACGCATCGAAGTCAGGCTACCTGAGCGCGCTCGGCGAAATGTCTCGTTTACAGCTTTTTCACGGGCCAACAACGCGGACGTAACGGGCTTTTTGCCACCGCCTGGCGTGAGCTCCCCGGCCGCGCCTACGTCCATACCCACTTCGGTTGGGCTACCGCTTCTCCCCTCTGCCCTAGCCGGGCTTTCACATCTTTTTCACAGCCGGGGCACAGTTCGATAACAGACTGGCCCTCGGGCCATGACAGCGTCAGCCGCGTCAATGAACGACTTCAAGGAGAAGACCTACATGAGGAAGCTCCTCACGTTCGCGGCGTGCGGCAGCCTGGCCATTGGCGTGGCGGCTTGCGGCGACGACGAGAAAAGCAGCGGTGGCGGTGGCGGTGGCGGCGGAAATCTTTCCGGCACCATCAAGATCGACGGCTCAAGCACCGTGGGGCCCTTCGCCCAGGCCGCAGCCGAGCAGTTCAAGGGTGAGAACCCGAAAGTGAACATCTCAGTCGGTACCTCCGGGACCGGCGGCGGGTTCGAGAAGTTCTGCGCCGGCGAGACCGACATCTCCGACGCGTCGCGGCCGATCAAGCCCGACGAAGAGGCGCCGGTCTGCAAGAAGAAGAACGTGACCTATCAGGAAGTCCAGGTCGCAAACGATGGCATCGCGGTCGTGACGAACAAGGGCCTGAAGGTGGGCTGCTTGACCACCGACCAGCTCAAGGAGATTTGGAACAAGGGCTCGAAGGTCAAGGACCTGAATGAGGTCGACGCGAAGCTCCCGTCGGCCAAGCTCAGCCTCTTCGGCCCCGGCACCGACTCCGGCACGTTCGACTTCTTCACCGAGAAGATCAACGGCGAGGAGGGAGTCTCGCGCTCCGACTATCAGCCCTCCGAGGACGACAACGTGATCGTCCAAGGCGTATCCGGTGACCAGGGTGGCCTGGGCTACTTCGGGTTCTCCTACTTCGAGCAGAACCAGGACAAGCTCAACCTGGTGGGCGTCGACGCGGGCTCGGGGTGCGTCAAGCCGAGCAAGGCCGACATCCAGACCGGCAAGTACAAGCCGCTCTCGCGGCCGCTGTTCATGTACCCGAGCGAGAAGGCGCTCGCCCGGCCGGAGGTCAAGGCCTTCATGGAGTACGTGGTCAAGAACTACGACTCCATCTCGCAGGCCGCACAGATCGTCCCGATGACGAGCTCGCAGGCCGCCGAGGGCAACAAGGAGCTCAAGGCCGCCGAGAGCAAGGCGGGCTAGGCAGCTCGTGGAAGCAGGAACGGCAGCACGCGCCGCCTCCGGGGCTCCGGCTCTCGGGGCGGCGCGCCGCCGCTACGGCGAGGACCTGATCAAGGGCCTGCTCGTGCTCGCGGCGCTCGTCTCGGTGCTCACCACCACGGGCATCGTGGTCTCGCTGCTCAGCGAGACAATCGTCTTCTTTCGCGACATCCCCCTCTTCGACTACCTCTTCGGAACCAGGTGGTCCCCGCTGTTCGCGCCCGGCAGCTTCGGCGTGCTGCCGCTGGTCACAGGGACCTTCTTGATCACCGGCATCGCGCTGGTCGTGGCCGTCCCGCTCGGCCTGGGCGCGGCCATCTACCTCAGCGAGTACGCCCACCCGCGCACGCGCAAGGCGGTCAAGCCGGCGCTCGAACTGCTCGCCGGCATCCCCACGATCGTGTTCGGCTACTTCGCGCTCACCTTCTTCACCCCGACCATCCTCAGGGACCTACTGGGGATGCAGGTGTCGATCTTCAACGCGCTCGCCGCCGGGATCGTCATGGGCTTCATGATCATCCCCACGATCGCCTCGATATCAGAGGACGCCATGACGGCCGTGCCGGGCTCGCTGCGCGAGGGGGCCTTCGGGCTCGGCGCCTCGAGACTCCAAGTGTCCCTGCGCGTGGTCCTCCCGGCCGCCCTCTCGGGCGTGGTGGCCGCGATCGTGCTGGGCGTCTCGCGCGCGATCGGCGAGACGATGATCGTGCTCGTGGCCGCCGGGCAGGTGCCCAACCTGACGGCAGACGCCCGCAAGCCGGTCGAGACGATGACCACGTTCATCGGCGCGACCGCCAAGGGCGACCTGCCCACCGGGAGCACCGAGTACAAGACCATCTTCGCCGTCGGGACCACGCTGTTCGTGATCACCCTGCTCATGAACGCGGTCTCGATCCGCTTCGTGCGCAAGTACAGGCAGGTCTACGAGTGAGCGCTCACGGCCAGGCGATCGGTCCCCCGGCTACCTCACGCCGGCTGAAGGACCTGGCCTTCCGGCTGGTGATGCTCTCCTGCCTCGGGCTGGCGCTGCTGCTGCTGGCGGTGCTGATCGCCGACGTGGCGGTCGACGGGATCGGCCACATCAGCATCGACTTCCTCACGAGCGACCCTTCCTCCCAGGCCGACCAGGCCGGGATCCAGCCTGCGCTCTTGGGGACGGTCTACCTGATGGCGGTGTGCCTGCTGTTCATCGTGCCCGTGGGAGTCGCGACCGCCGTCTACCTCGAGGAGTACGCCGACGGCAGCCGCTGGTGGAACCGGCTGATCGAGATCAACATCCAGAACCTGGCGGCCGTGCCCTCGACCGTCTACGGCATCCTCGGCCTGGCCTTCCTGGTGCGGGGAGCGATCTCGCTCGGCCAGGTCGTGCTCGCCGGCGGCCTGACCCTCGGCCTGCTGGTGCTGCCGGTGGTCATCATCGCGGGCCGCGAGGCGATCCGGGCGGTTCCGCCCTCGATCCGCGAAGGCTCGATGGCCCTGGGTGCCACCCAGTGGCAGACGATCTGGCGCCAGGTCCTGCCCGCGTCGGTGCCGGGAATCGCAACCGGCGTGATCCTCGCACTCGCCCGGGCGATCGGCGAGACGGCGCCCCTGATCGTTGTCGGCGCCGCCACCTTCATCACGTTCAGCCCGACCGGGCTGGACTCGGCTTTCTCGGCGATGCCGATCCAGGTGTTCGACTGGGTCTCAGGCCGCCCGTCGTCGCCTTCCAACGACTTCAGGCCGCTGGCCGCGGCGGCGATCCTGGTGCTGCTGGCACTGCTGATGACAATGAACGCAGGAGCGATATGGCTACGAAACAGGTACGAAAAGAAGTGGTGATCCCGCAACGGGTGGCCCCAGGCGTGCAACCCGGTGGGCCCGAGCCATCGAGACAGCGCGAGGCGATCTTCAGACTCGACGACGTCAGCGTGAGCTACGGCGGCAAGGCCGCGGTGCGCGAGATCGCCTTCGACATCGGCCGCAACGAGATCACGGCTCTGATCGGGCCTTCCGGCTGCGGCAAGTCCACATTGATCCGCTGCCTGAACCGCATGAACGACCTCATTCCCGGGGCAAGGGTGGAGGGCAGCGTGCTCTACCACGGCCAGGACCTGTACGGGAAGGACGTGGATGCCGTCGAGGTGCGAAAGCGGATCGGGATGGTGTTCCAGAAGCCGAATCCGTTCCCCAAGTCGATCTACGACAACATCGCCTTCGGCCCGCGCGTGCTCGGTATGAAGGGCCACATGGACGACATCGTGGAGCGGGCGTTGACGCGCGCGGCGCTGTGGGACGAGGTCAAGGACCGGCTGAAGGCAAACGCCTTCGGCATGTCCGGCGGCCAGCAGCAGCGGCTCTGCATCGCGCGCTGCCTGGCGGTGGAGCCCGACGTGATCCTCATGGACGAGCCCTGCTCCGCCCTGGACCCGATCTCGACCGGGAAGATCGAGGATCTGATGCTCGAGCTCGAGCAGGACTACTCGATCGTGATCGTGACGCACAACATGCAGCAGGCTGCGCGCGTGTCCGACAAGACGGCCTTCTTCACGGTCGAGCTGGACGCCGAACAGAAGCACCGCACCGGCCGCGTGGTCGAATTCGACGACACGGAGCGGATCTTCACCAACCCCAGCGACGAGCGGACCGAGGCATACGTGACCGGCAAGGTCGGCTGACGCCTCTACGATGAGCGATACGTCCCGTACCCATTTCCAAGAGGAGCTCGCGAGGCTGGAGCGCATGGCGCTCGGCGGGCTCGACATGGTGGTTGCCGCGCTCGACCGGGCGGTGGAGACCGTGGCCCACCAGGACGTCGAGCTGGCCGGCATGGTGATCTCGGATGACGACCGCATCGACGGCCGCTACCTCGAGGTCCATCAGGGGGTGCTGTCGCTATTGGCCCTGCAGGCGCCGGTGGCGACCGACCTGCGGACCGTGGCAGCCCTCCTGCACGTGATCAAGCACGTAGAGCGGATGGGCGACCAGTGCGTGAACATGGCAAAGCTCGTGCCGCTTGGCGGCCACGAGCCGCCGGCCGACCAGCGCATGCTCGAGAACCTCCAGCGCATGGGCGAACAGGCGGGCCGCCAGGTCGTTCAGAGCAAGCTCGCCTTCGAGCGCCGGGATGTCGACCTCGCCCAGGACCTGGTGCGCCAGGACGACGAGATCGACCGGCTCAACCGTGAGTGCTTCCATCTGGCCATCGAGATCGGCGACGAGCCCGATCGGCGCGAGTGGGCCATGCACATGATGCTGGTGGCCCGCTGCATCGAGCGGATCGGCGACAACGCGGTCGACATCGGCGAGCAGACCGCCTTCGTGGTCACCGGCCTCTTCCGCGAGTTCGAAGATGCCTCCCACCCCGAGATCGCGCCGCCCGCACCGGCGGCTTGATCCTCGGCTGCATCGACATCGGGAGCAACACGACGCGGTTGCTGGTGGCCGACGGGTCGAAGGGGCGGCTGCGTGAGCTGGTCACCAAGCGCGCGTTCACGCGCATCGGCAGGAGCCTGCTGGACGGCGGCGTGATCCCGGACGCGAAGATCGAGGAGACCGCAGCCGTGGTCTCCACCCAGGCCGCCGTCGCTCGCCGGTGTGGAGCGGAGAACGTGGTAGCCGTGGCCACCGCCGCCATCCGGTTGGCGCCGAATCGGGACGCGCTCGCGCAGGCGGTGGAACGCGTCGGTGGAATGCCGCTGGCTGTGCTGTCCGGAGAGGAGGAGGCCCGGCTCGCTTTCGTGGGCGCCACGCGCACGCTCGCCAGCGTGCCTCAGGGCACGATGGCGGTGATCGACGTCGGCGGCGGCTCCACCGAGCTGGCGATCGGCGACGCGCAGGGCGAGATGGACTGGTGTGGCTCCTTTAGCATCGGCTCGGGCCTGCTGGCCGACTCATACCTTCGCAGCGACCCGCCGTCGGTGGCCGAGCTGGAGAGTTTGCGGACGCACGTGGCAGTCGCGCTCGAGGGACTCGAGCCACCACCGGCCGAGTCCGCGGTAGCAGTCGGCGGCACCGCCACCTCGCTACGCCGGCTCGTGGGCGCCGAGCTCTCGCACGAGACGCTGGAGCGCGGGGTGCGACTGCTCTCACAGACGTCGATCGACGAGATGGCCCGCCGCTTCGAGCTCGATCCCGAACGGGTGCGGCTGCTTCCCGCGGGCATCGTTATCTTGGAGGCTCTGTCCGAGATCCTTCGGTTGCCGTTGCGGATCGCGCGCGGAGGTCTGCGTGAAGGCGTGCTGCTCGAGCTGATGAACGGGCGAGGGATGGCCTAGCCGTGGGCGATCGCGCGAAGCTCCGCGGGGCGCAGCAGGAGCAGCAGGTGGCTATCTCCGATCGCCGCCAGACCGCCCTTCTTCAGGTCCACCCTGGCACCGGTCAGGCGGCGCGCCGCCTCGGACAAGTCCGGCTCGTGCCCCACCAGCATGACCTCGTCGCCCAGGCCGGCGGCAAGCTCTTCCGGGTCGAAGTCGCCTCCCGAGAGCCGCTCCTCGACGCGCGGCTCCATCCCCAGCGGCTCGCAGGCGAGGCGTGCGGTGTCCGCCGCTCGCACCCGCGGGCTCGTCAGGCAGGCGTCCAGGCGAACTCCGAGCCGCGCCAGCGCCGCGCCGGCGGCCCGCGACTGCTCTACCCCGCTCTCGGTGAGCGGCCGCTCGGCGTCGGGCGATCCGTCCCCGGCCTCTCCATGTCGCAGCAGCCAGATCACGGCAGCGCATCTTGACGGAACTCCACTCGCCTGAGCTGTACGCGAATCGGGAGCTGTCGTGGCTCGACTTCAACCAGCGGGTGCTCGAGCTTTCGGAGGACGAGCGCCTGCCGCTGCTCGAGCGCGTGAAGTTCCTCTCGGTCTACGCCTCGAACCTCGACGAGTTCTTCATGGTCCGCGTGGCCGGCCTGCACAACCAGGTCGACGCCGGCATCGACGCGCGCGGGCCCGACGGGCTGTCGCCGTCTCAGACGATCGAGCAGATCCTCGACCGCACCCGCGAGCTCGGCCTGCGCCACTCGCGCCAGTGGGAGCGCCACCTGCGTCCGGCGCTCGCCGAGCACGGCATCCGCGTAGTCGACTGCGCGGACTGCGACCACGGCGAGCTCGACACGGTGGACCGGATGTTCGCCGAGCAGATCTTCCCTGTGCTGACGCCGCTCGCCGTGGGGCCCGGGCGGCCGTTCCCCTACATCTCGAACCTATCCCTGTCGCTGGCCGTCTGGCTGCGCGATCCCGAGTCGGGCCAGGAGACCTTCGCGCGCGTGAAGGTGCCGAAGGAGGTGCTGCCGCGCTTCCTGTCGATCGGCGAGAACGCCTACGTGCCGCTCGAGACCGCCATCGCGCGACACCTCGAGGATCTCTTTCCGGGCATGGAGGTCCTGCGCCACGACTACTTCCGCGTCACCCGCGACGCCGACTTCACGGTTTCCGACGAGGCCGACGACCTGCTTCAGGCCGTGGAGGACGAACTGCGCCGCCGGCGCTTCGGCGAGGTGGTGCGGCTGGAGGTGGGCGCCACCATGGATGCGGATCTGCGCGCCCGGCTCGTGGAGTGGCTCGAGGTCGAGGAGCAGGAAGTCGTCGACCTCGAGGGGCTGCTGGACCTCGAGGACCTGAAGGAGCTGTACGCGGTTGAGGGCCACAGGGAGCTGCGCGACGAGCCCTGGACGCCGGTCACCCCGCCGGCCTTCACCGATCCCGACGACGGCGGCGTGGACGTGCTGGCGGCCATGCGCGAGCGTGACCTGCTCGTGCACCACCCCTACGACTCGTTCAAGGCGAGCGTGGAGCGCTTCGTGCAGCAGGCGGTGTCGGATCCCGACGTGCTCGCGATCAAGATGACCGTCTACCGGACGTCCGACGACTCGGCGCTCGTGCCGTCGCTGATCGAGGCGGCCGACCGCGGCAAGCAGGCGGTCTGCCTGGTCGAGCTGAAGGCCCGCTTCGACGAGCGGCGAAACATCGGCTGGGCCCGGGCCCTGGAGGAGGCCGGCGCCCATGTGGTGCACGGCCTGCCCGGGCTGAAGACCCACGCCAAGGCCGTGCTCGTGGTGCGGCGCGAGGGCTCGGGCGTGCGCCACTACGTGCACGTGGGCACGGGCAACTACCACGCCAAGACGGCGCGCCTGTACGAGGACTACGGCCTCTTCACCACCGATCCCGACCTGGCGGCCGACGTGGCGGAGCAGTTCAACTCGCTCACCGGGGCAGCGCACTCGCCGAGCTACCGCAAGGCGATCACGGCGCCCGGCCGCATGCGCGAGTGGCTGATCGACCAGGTGGAGCAGACCGTGCAGGCACATCACGACGGCCTCGAGGCGCGCATCGTCCTGAAGCTGAACGCGCTCGTTGACGCCCGCTGCATCCGCGCGCTCTACGAGGCGTCACAGGCCGGCGTCCCGGTCGACCTGAACGTGCGCGGAATCTGCTGCCTGCGCTCCGGCGTGGAGGGCGTGAGCGAGAACATCCGCGTGGTCTCGGTGGTGGGTCGCTTCCTCGAGCACTCGCGCGTCTACGCGTTCCGCCGGGGCGACGAGCGCCTTCACTGGCTCGGGTCTGCCGACCTGATGCCGCGCAACCTCGATACGCGCGTGGAGCTGCTGGCCCCGGTAGAGGACCCTCGCCTGAAAGCGGAGCTCGACTACACCCTCGAGTGCTGCTTGGAGGACGACAGCTTCGGCTGGGAGCTGCGCCCCGACGGCTCCTGGAGGCGCCGCGAGGGCAATGGGCGAGGGGTTCACCGCGAGCTGATGGAGCGGGCGCTCGAGCACGCCCGAGCGGAGCCGGCGCCCGCCTAGCGCAAGCCCAGGCGACGCTTCAGCGCCAGCACCCGGCCGGCCGACTGGGCCACGCGCCGGCGAAACTGCGTGGACCGGCGGGCCTCGGCCAGCAACGCGGGGAAGACCTCGTTCCAGCTGGCCGAGCCGGTCATGAGCACCAGGTCGGCCCCGGCCTCCACCGAGCGGCGCGCCGCCTCGCCTATGCCGGAGCGGTCGAGCACCGCCTGGGCCTCGAGGCTGTCTGTCACGACGACCCCGCGGAAGCGAAGGCGCCGGCGCAGCAGCCCGGTGAGCAGCGCGCGCGACTGTGAGGCTATGTGACGCTCGTCGTAGGCGGGGTAGAGCGCGTGGGCGGCCATCACCAGCGGCACGTCTTCCGCCAGCGCGGCGCGGAAGGGGCGCAGATCGCGTGACTCGAGCCGGGCTCGCGGCGAACCGATCGTGACCGCCGCGTCGTCGGTGTTCGAGCTGGCCGCGCCCAGACCCGGGAAGTGCTTCGCCGTAGCCGCCACCCGGCTCCTCCGGCTGCCGCGCACGGCGGCTCGCACCCGCTCGGCCACCGCCGCCGGCGAGCCGGGGAAGCTGCGGCCGGCGAGCACGGCTCGCGCGCCGGCCGGCACGTCGGCCACGGGTGCCAGGTTCAGGTTCACGCCGAGTCCCCGCAGGTGGCGCCCCGCAGCCGCCGCGGCTTGCTGCACCTCTGCCGGGCCGCCCTGACCCGCCTGGCCCGCGTCCGGGCCGGCGAACGGCACGCTGCGGATGGCGCCGCCTTCCTGGTCGGCGGCCACGAGGGCAGCCCCGCCGGCGGCTCGCTGCAGCGCTCGGGTCAGCGAGCGCAGCCCCCCGGGAGAGTGGGCGTTGGTGGTGAACAGGATCACACCGGTGGTCTGGCCGGCGCGCAGCCGGCGGACGATGTAGGGCGGCGCCGTGGGCCCGTCGAAGCTGGAGACGAGCAACTGGCCGAGCTGCCGGCGAAGAGTGAGGCGTGCCGCCGGACCGCGACTCTTGGCGGCCCCGGCGGGGCTCGGGCCGGGCCGCTCGGGGACCTTGTCCCGGCTCGAGGCCACCAGCAGCCCGATCCCGAGCGAAGCCAGCGCGCAACCCGCAAGTGCCGCGAGCCGCCGCCGGGCAGCGGGGTCGCGCGACAGCCGCATGCCGGCTTCAGCCGGCTTGCGCGCGCGCTCTGCCGGGCTCCGCGTTGCGCGCCTCGCCCGGCTCGCCCTCGGCCGTCAGGCCTGCCTCGGCGCAGCCGCGCTCGAGCTCGCGCAGGCCGAAGCCGTCGACAGGCCCGAGCGCGCCGCTGTCGCGCAGCCCACCCTGGGCAGCGCGCTCGGCACCCCAGGCGAGGATGCGGCCCGTGTAGCCATACGCGTCCTTGCCGGTGAGGTGGACCTCCGCAAGGGCCTGGCCGCCGGCGTCGTAGGCGATGCCCACCACGTGCGAGCCCACCTTCGCGCGCTCCTCCGGCCCCGGGCCGCCGCTGGAGCCCTTCACGAGCTTCGAGCTCAGGAGCTCCCAGGCCGAGCTCGCGCCCGGCAGCTTCATCAGCGCGGAGGCCCCGGCCGAGACACTGGGCAGCGCCCGGGAAGCCGGGCCGAACCAGCCGAGGTAGGCGTTGACCTGCTCGAGCTGGGGCGCCACCCGTGGCAGCGCGAAGTGCTCCGACGCGCCGATCGCGACGGCGCCGCGCTGCTTGCCGTCGATCTGAAAGCTGCGTTGGCGCGCGGCCCCGCGCTCGGTGTGCACACGGCCCTGCCGATAGGCGAACGCGGGCTCGGCCACGACGCCCATCAGCGAGGCGCGCGTGCCGCCGCTGAGCGCCGCCGGGCTGGTGGCCCCCGTGGCGAAGTAGCCCACGTCGACGCGCACGGCGCGCTCGCCCGCGCGCTCCAGCGCCAGGGCGCCGGCGAGGTTGCCGGGCACGAAGTCGTAGCCGAAGGCGGTGAGCATGCCGCTGCCCGACTTGCGCGCCGCTTCGCCATAGCGCTCGAACACCTGTCGGATGAAGGGCGGCTCGCCGGTCGAGTCGAGGTAGTGCGCCCCGTGGGTCGAAGCCGCCGCCGCGGCGGCCGCGCCGACCTTCAGGAACGGCCCAACGGTTGTCACGAGCACGTCACCGGAGCCGACCAGGTCGCCCAAAGTCGGCGGTTCCGAGACATCGGCCACGGCCGTCTCCAGGCCGCCGCCAAGCTCCGCCGCGAGCTCGTCGAGCTTGTCCCTGCTGCGAGCCGCCAGCACGGGGCGCATGCCGCGCTCCAACATCGCCTCGGCGGTCAGCCGGCCGGTGTAGCCGGTGGCGCCGAACAGGACTACCCGGCCGGCCACCTCAGCTCCGCGGGCGCCGCGTCTCGAGCACCTCGCGCACCCGCTCGACGGCCTGCGGCATCGACTTCTCCATACGCTTCATGTCCCAGCCGGTGAGGGTCACCAGGCGCATTTCGGTCCTGGCCTGCACGCTGGCCGTGCGCAGGTCCTTCTCGAGCAGGCCGATCTCGCCGAAGAAGTCGCCGGGCCCCAGGTCGGCCACGTGCTCGCCGCCGCGGGTGACCTCGGCCTCGCCGTCCTCGATCGCGAAGAACTCATAGGAGAAGTCGCCCTCGCGCACGAGCCGGGTGCCCGCTTCCACCTGCACTTCGTCGGCGAACGGCGCAATCTGAGACAGCTCTTCGTCGGAGACCGTCTGGAACAGTGGGATCGACTTGAGCCGGTCGGGCTCCAAGGCACCTCCTCGCTCGCGGGTGGCGGCGACTCTATCCCACCGATCGAGCCGGAGGGACCGTCCATCGTCCGGTGGTGGCTGCTGCTCTCATCCGCCTGGGCGATACTGCTTCGCCAGCATGGACTCTCCAAGCGAAGCGATCGTGATCGGAGCCGGCCCGGCCGGGCTGGCGGTGGCGGCCACCCTCAAGCTGGCGGGCGTCCCCTGTGTGGTTCTCGAGCGAGCCGGCGAGGTGGGCTCCGCCTGGCGCACGCACTACGAGCGCCTGCACCTGCACACGGTCCGCTGGCTCTCCCACCTTCCCGGGCATCCAATCCCGCGCCGTCACGGCCGCTGGGTGCCGCGTGACGCCGTGGTCTCCTACCTCGAGGACTACGCTCGCCACCACCGGCTCGACGTGCGCTTCGGCGTCGAGGTCCGCCGGATCGAGCGCGACGGCGCGGGCTGGCAGGTACTGACCACCGGCGGGGAGCTGCGCGCGCCGTACGTGGTGGTGGCAACCGGCTTCAATCACGCGCCGTTCATCCCGGACTGGCCGGGCAGGGAGGGCTTCAGCGGCGAGCTCCTGCACTCGAAGAACTACCGCAGTGCGACGCCGTACGCGGACCGGGACGTGCTCGTGGTGGGCAGCGGAAATACGGGGGCCGAGATCGCGCTCGACCTGTTGGAGCGGGGCGCAAGGCGGGTTCGAGTGTCGGTGCGCACGCCGCCCCACATCCTGCCGCGGGCGGCGATGGGAATGCCGGGGCAGCTCGTGGGCGTGATGATCCGCCGGCTGCCCGCGCGGCTGGCGGACGCGATCATCAGGCAGAACCAGCGCACCTTCATCGGCGACCTCTCCGAGCACGGGCTGCCCGTGCCCGAAGAGGGTGTCTACAGCCGCATGCTCCGCACGGGGGGCGTGCCGATCCTGGACATCGGCTTCGCCGCGGCGGTCGAGCGCGGAAAGGTGGAGATCGTGGCCGCGGTCGAGGGCTTCGACGGCGGCCACGTCCTATTGGCCGACGGCTCGCGCATCGAGCCGGAGGCGGTGATCGCCGCCACCGGGTTCACGCGCGGCCTCGAGCCCCTCCTCGGCCACCTCGGCGTGCTCGACGGGCGCGGCCGTCCCGGCGTGCACGGCCCCTACACTGCACGGGGCGCGCCGGGCCTGCACTTCATAGGCTTCTCCGATCCCATCAGCGGCATGTTCCGAGAGATCAACATCGACGCCTGGAAGATCGCCCGCGCGATCGCCGTCGACCGCGCCGGCCCCCCGGTCAACGTCACCCACCGTCCCGGCCCGCTCGGCGACCGGGTACTGGCGAAGCTCTCGGTGCGACTTCGTTTCACCAGGCCGCCCGTGGGTAAGAGGGCGTGATGGGGAGCGAACGGCCCTTCTGGCGGGAGGCGCTCGCCCCGTACGCCGAGCCGCGGCTGGGCCGCAGCCTGCTCGACCTGGCCACCTCGGTCGTGCCCTATCTGGGCCTGTCGGCGCTGATGTACCTGGCGCTCGACGTGTCCTACCTGCTCGTGCTCGCCCTGGCCATCCCCGCCGCGGGGTTCCTGGTGCGCACCTACATCATCTTCCACGACTGCACTCACGGGTCCTTCCTGCCCTCGAAGAACGCCAACGCCTGGGTGGGCAGGGCGCTCGGCCTGCTCGTCTTTTCGCCGTTCTCCAGCTGGCGGCACAACCACGCCGTCCATCACGCCACGGCCGGTGACCTCGACCGCCGCGGAGTGGGCGACGTGCCCACCCTGACCGTGGCCGAGTACGAGGCGAGGTCGTGGAAGGGGCGGCTCGGCTACCGCCTGTTTCGCAACGGGCTCGTCATGTTCGGCCTGGGGCCCACCTTGGCGATGGTCATCCTCCCGCGCATCCCATCGAAGGACTCGCGGCCGCGCATCCGGCACAGCGTGATCGCCACGAACTTCGCGATCGTCGCCATGGTCGCCGGCCTCGGCTTGCTGATGGGTTGGCGCGAGTACCTGCTCGTTCAGCTGCCCACCATGCTGCTGGCCGGGGCCGCAGGTGTCTGGCTGTTCTACGTGCAACACCAGTTCGAGGACGTCTACTGGGAGAGCTCGGAGGGCTGGAGCTACGCCGACGCAGCTTTGCAGGGCAGCTCCTACCTGAAGCTCCCGAAGCTGCTGCAGTTCTTCTCGGGCAACATCGGCCTGCACCACGTGCATCACCTGAGCGCGCGCATTCCCAACTACAACCTGCAGCGCGCCCACGACGACAACCCGATCTTCCACGACGTTCCCACACTGACCCTCTGGGACGGCCTGCGCTGCGTGCGGCTCAAGCTGTGGGACGAGGACAGCCAGCGGCTGATCACCTGGGCCGAGCTGCACCGGCTCAGGCGCGAGGCGGACGGTGGCCGCCCCGCGCGCCCCGGCGCAGTCGGTCAGGCGACGTCTTCGCTCTAGGTTCGGAGCGCGCTCTGGTTCGGCGCCCGCTCTAGGTCCGGCGCGGCAAGTCGCCGCGGCGGCGGTCGCCCGAGCCCAGGCCGGCGCGCTCGCCGATGGCGAGCAGCGCCACCGAGGCGATCACGGCGGCCACGAAGCCGACGAAGTTGAGCTCCCAGATCGAGCCCGCGGCGAGGGCGTTCGCGATCGTGCCGCCGATCAGCGAGCCGACGACGCCAAGAAGGAGCGTCATGAGCAGCCCGATGTGCTGGCGGCCGGGGAGGATGAGCCGGGCGAGTAGCCCGATGATGAGGCCTGCGACTAGGAAACCGATCATGCGGCCTCTCTACCCGCCGAGCCGGGGCCTCACTCCTGCGGCGCTCCAGTGGTAGGCGCCCGTCCGGCGGTCATCAGCCTCTTCGCTCGTTGCGCGCCAACTCACCGGCCCGGCGCTTCTCCGCCGTGCGACGCGCAACCTCCCGCTCGCGCTCGTAGGCCTGGCGCTGCTGCTTGCCGGCCTTGCGGGCCTCGGCGTTGCGTTTGGTGACCTGATCCCTGGCCGCCAGCCACGCGGCGTCGCCGCGCTTGGCGGGTTCCTCCTGCCGGTCGCTCATGACTCGTCCTCACCGCCCCCGGGTTCGATTGCCACAGGGGGGCGCCAGGGAGCGCAACACCCGACGGTGGAACTCCCGTCAAGCGTAGCGCGCGCCTGACAGTAGTCTGCCGTCGAAGTGGCCTGCACGCTATTGCTGAGCACCGGCGAGGAGCTCGAAGTCGGCGGTTCCGTCGCCGACGCCGCGACCGCGCTCGAGAACGCAGCACGCAGCAGCGCCGGCACGCTCGCGTGGTTCGAGGAAACCGAGCGGGGTCAGCGACTGGGCGTCAACCCGACCCAGGTGGTCACGGTCCGGGAGACGCCTGCTAGCGTCTGACCATCAGGTCGCACCCGGGTGGTGCGGCGACGCAGTGCCAGCGCCCGTAGTCGTTGCTTCCCAGCATCCTCCGGTTCGCAGCACACGAGCCGTGGAGGAAAACATGGCAACAGGAACAGTCAAGTGGTTCAGTGACGAGAAGGGCTTCGGCTTCGTCACGCCGGATGAGGCCGGGAAGGATCTCTTCGTGCACCACACCGGTATCGCCGGAGGGGGCTTTCGCTCCCTGCAGGAGGGCGACAAGGTGTCCTACGACGAAGAGGCCGGTGACAAGGGGCCGAAGGCCGTAAACGTCCAGCCGCAGTAAAGCGGCCCGGCATGGGCCTGCTCGACCGGTTTCGCAATCGCTCGGCGGAAGGCCCGCCGAGCGATGTCGAGCCGGGACAAGAACGCGGGGGATCGCAGGGGCTCGCTATAGCCGGCTACGACCGGCTGAAGCCAAGGCAGATCGTCGACAGGCTGCACGAGTTGTCGCAAGTCGAGCTGGCCGCCATCGAGGAGCACGAGCGGGCCCACGAGGCACGCCCCGCGGTGTTGAGCAAGCTCGGCTACCTGCGCCGCGGCGAGCCGCTGCCCGGCTACGACGCGCTCGACCCCGATCAGATCGGCGAGGAGCTGGCGAAGTCGAACTCCGAGAGGGTCAGGGCGGTGCGCGACTACGAGCGCACGTTCAAGCAGCGCCGACAGGTGATGGACGAAGCCGCACGGGTTCTCCCGGAGGCGCCACAGAGCGCTAACGAGATCCGAGCTCGCGAAGAGAAGTCGGCTCGCGTCCGCGCGAACCTGCGACGCCCGCCCGGCAAGCCTCCCGCCTAGCTGGCAGCATCACGCCTACCGGGCGCCCTTCCGTCAGGCGGCTACGGCGAGTTGGGCCTTGCTTTGGCCTTCGCCCGTGCCAGGCGGGCCGCCGCCCCGTCGTAGGCGCGCTGCAACTCGGCGAGCCGCCGCGGGTCCGACGCCCGTCCACCGTAATGGCGAGCGCGGTAGAGCGCCAGTCGCTGCTGCCGGTAGCGCGCCTCGTCTCGCAGCTCCTCGATCCGCTCCCGCTCCGTTCGCGGATCCTCCATAGGCTCCGCAGTCTACGGTTCGGGCGCGTGGCGCTCACAGACGACTCTTCGGCCGTGGAGACCCCCATGCCGGCGCCCGCCGCCACCCGAGGGCGTTTCGGTCGCGCGCGAGTTTGGATGCGTCGTCATCCGGGTGCGCTCACTGCGATCGGCAGCGTGGTCGTGGCGGGAGCTCTGGCGTACGGGCTGTGGGACAAGCGCCACGACTTCGTGGAGGCGTTCGGAGGGGCCTCCTTCAAGGTGTTGGCGGGCGCTACGGGGCTGCAGGTGATCTGGCTGATCGCGCGCAGCGAGGCCTGGCATGTCTGCGTAGAGGCGGCAGGCGGGAACGTCAGCCGGCGGCTTCTCTACAGGGCGGCCAGCGTCGGGTACCTCGGGAATCTCTTCAACAGCAATTTCGGGCTGGGGGTGCGCATAGCCGCGCTGCGGCGCACCGCGCCGGCCCACAGTCCGAGCCCCTCCGTCCTGATCGCCGCGGAGCTGCCGATCGTCGTGACCGAGATGGCGCTTGCCGCGCTGCTGTCGTTCACGCTGATCGCCCCGCTCGGCATGCCCTGGTGGGTGGCGGTCGTCGCGCTCGCCGTCGTGGCGCTCGTGATCGGCGGAATGGGCAGATTCGTCCGCGATCGCCGCGAGGGCTTCTGGAAGGGCCTCGAGGTGCTCCGCGGACTTCAGAGCCGCAACGTGATCATCGGCCTGGTGATGTTCGCGACCGGTGCCCAGGTGGCGCGCAACATGGTGGTGCTGCATGGGCTGGGCGTTGACGTCTCGGTCCTCGACGCGGTCGCGTTGCTGATCGCCGCCGCGGGCATCGGCCTGCTCCCGGTCGGCCCCACCCTGGGAGCCGCTACCGCGGTGCTGATCCTGGGGTCCAACGGCGTCGCCGTGGTGGCGGCCGCAGGCGCGCTGCTCACGGCCACCGGGGCGGTCGGGGCGCTGTGCTTCGCCGCCTGGGCGCTCGCCGACCTCCTGCGTCCCGGCGGGCGAGCGTCCGATCAGCTCGCCGCGCCCGAGAGCGGCGGCGCTGGCAGCGTCGCGACCGGCGACCAGCAGGACCTCGGTTTGTGATGTCGTCCTCCCACCTGCTGGCCATGAGAACTCTCTTCGACCCACAGGCCGCGGGCGACCTGAGCGCCAGCTATGAGCTGCGACTCGGTGAGGCCCGCTTCTACGCCCGGGTCGCCGACGGCCGGCTCGAGGCTGGCCGCGGGGCCGCCGACCAGCCCGACGCGATCATCGAGACCGATTCCGGCACTCTCGCCGCACTGCTCTGGGAGGGCCGCGA
>Ga0126309_10000288_pt1 | contig 17196 bp, 18 predicted proteins | sample Plot56_FD_92541 | JGI IMG/M metagenome (GOLD analysis project Ga0126309, IMG submission 92541) | Serpentine soil microbial communities from UC McLaughlin Reserve, CA, USA - Plot56 | ecosystem: Environmental > Terrestrial > Soil > Grasslands | place: USA: UC McLaughlin Reserve, Lake County...
GGCGACGTGACCGACGCCGTCCAGAAAGTCAGCGGCGACGTGACCGACGCCGGAAACCAGCGCGAGGGCGCGGACCACGACGACTAGGGGTGCGCCGCCCTAGGCCGCGGGCTCTGAGGCCCTCCGCGCCGCTGGAGCCGGCCGGCTCAGCCGCCGGACATGGCCGTCGCCGCCCGCTCGGCCATCTCGTCCGGGGGGACGTCCTCGACGTGGGTGGCCACGTCCCAGCGGTGGCCGAACGGGTCCTCGAACTGGCCTGAGCGGTCCCCGTAGAAGCGGTCTTCCACCGGGCGAAGCGGTCGTGCGCCGGCCGCGACGGCGGCTTCGAACACGCCATCGACGTCATCCACGTACACGTACAGGGTCACCGGAGTGCCGCCAACCGCCTTGGGCCCGCGTGCGTCCATGCCCGGGAACTCGTCGGCCAGCATGACCACCGACTCGCCGATCTGCAGCTCGGCGTGGCCGATCTTGTCGCCAGGAGCGGGCATGCGCATGCGCTCGGTGGCGCCCAACACCGAGCGGTAGAAATCGATCGCCTCGGCGGCGCCGTCTACGATGAGGTGGGGCATGACTCGCGGGTAACCGTCGGGGATGGTCTTCGCCATCGCTGCCTCCTGACGTGGGAATCGGGCGCCGGCGCGCGAGCCTACACCCGGGAACGCCGCGTCGCGCGCCCGGTCTGGGCCCGCAGGCGCGCGCCCGGCGCTGCTACCAACCGTCGCCGGACACCGGAGGGATGTGGCAGATGTCGCTTCGGCGCCGGAGCTCGAGGGTGGCTCCCTCTCGCACGTGCGTCTCGGACCACCGGCCGATTGACGGCAGCCAGCCGTCGTCGTGCCAAAGCCAGCAACTCAGCCCGGTGCAGCCGAAGACGTCGGCGGCCAGCTGCACCGCGGCCAGGACGGGCTCTCCGGTGGCCAGCGTCACCGGGGCTTCGGCGCCGCCCTCCACCAGATCGTCGTCGGTCTTGACGTTGACCGTGACCGTGGGCTTCATCCGGGCTGCCTCGCCGTCGCCAACATGCCGCTGAGCGACGGTACCCGGCCAGGCCCATCATCCGGCCGTCGGCGGTAAGCGTCCGGACCTCGAATTTCAGCCCGTCGTGGCCCGACGGTCCGGGCGAGGACCGATCGCCCAGGCGCGGCACGGGGATCGCCGAAGGTCCGGCCCGCTTCGCCCCGTCCTGTCTCAGGCCGCGCCCGCGTGCTCCGGCAGGCGGTCGCCGAACTGGGTGACGGCAACCTCCGGCGTCCGCGGGATGACCCGTGCAGTGGACGGCCCAGCCATCACTTGCATCGCGGATGGCCGTGACGCCAACACGTGCAGGGCGGATGGTCGAGGTTCGCGGAGCTCGGCGCTGAGACGCTGTCCCGCCGCCGCCTTCCGAACCGGGTAGACGGCCACCAACCCAGCGCCCCGGGCGAGCCGGCGTAGACAAACGGACAACACTGTCTCCTGTCATTACCCGGAGCACGGGCAGGTCCGGATGACGCGGTCAGCGCCCGGACGCGCCGTGTCCGAGAACCGACGTGTGCCGCGTGCCCGCGCACGGCGACACGGAGGTCAGCCTCCATACCGGGGTGGTCGTCCGACGTCTCGGCGGGCACCCGTCAGCTGCTTCTGGCCCCGAGGATGGCCGCTGCGGCCAGAAGGCCGGTCGCAGCCCCCAGGAGGACGCCGCGGTGCTTGGTCGCGTTCAACTGCAGCGACCTCGGCTTGGCCTCGGAGTCGAACTGCCCCCGAGCACCGCGGTCCTCGGCGACCGGCTCGAACAGATAGTCCTGGCGTCCGGGCGTGACCGAGTCGCCCGTCTGCTGGGCCTTGATGTTGGTCCGGGCGAGATACCGATCGGCCAGCTGGGGGACCAGCTTGTTTCCCCATATCGTCGCGACGGTCGAGCCGCCGACCCAGACCTCGCGGCGCCTGTGCTGGGCCGCCCATACGACTCCGTCCGCGGCCACCTCCGGCTGATAGACGGGCGGAACCGGGCGAGGCGTGTGCGGCAGCCCGCGTGCGCGTACCCAGCTGAACTGCGGCGTGTTCAGCCCGGGCAGGTGGACGGTGGTGACCCAGACGTTCGAGCTCTCGCTCATCAGCTCGCATCGGAGCGAGTCGGTGAAGCCGCGCAGCGCGTGCTTTGCGCCGCAGTACGCGGCCTGAAGCGGGATCGCGCGGTAAGCCAGCGCGGACCCCACCTGCACGATCGTGCCCCGGTCGCGCGGACGCATCCGGCGCAGCGCGCTCAAGGTCCCGTGCACCGCGCCGAGGTACGTGACGTTCGTGGCCCGCTGGATCTCCTCGGGCTCGATGTCCCAGGTTCGCGCGAAGATGGTCGCCATCGCATCGTTGACCCATACCGCGATGTCCCCGAGCTCGCGCTCCACGGTGTCTGCCGCCTCCTCCACCTGGGCGGCGTTCGCGACGTCGGTGGGAATGGCCAGCGCGCGCACCCCGTGCTGCTCGACCTCCCGAACGGCCTCCTCCAGGCCGGGATTGCTCCGAGCCAGGAGGGCGACGTTCGCCCCGTGTCGGGCGAACGCCCGGGCCGTGGCACGCCCTACCCCGGCCGAGGCGCCCGTGACCACGACGACCTGGCCGGCGAGTGACCTAGCCAACGCGCTGTTGATGCCCGGGGCCCACTGACAGCAAGTGTTCCCCGTCGGGGGTCGGCCCACCCAGCCGATCGTCTCGTCGTCCGACCCCTGACGGTTTCCGATGCCGGCCGGGATGCGCGGCACACCGGCAGGCCACGGTGATTCGGCGGCGGCTTGCGAGCGTTTCCGCCGTGGCGCTCAGCGAGCAACGCCAGGAGGAGGACGCTCCTTCCCCGCCGGCAGCCGCCGGCACCACCGAGCCGTAGCCGGCCTCACCGTCCCCGCCGCCCGGCCGCGGCGAGCTCCGGTCGTCCCTCCGGCCCGCCTGCTTGACAATGGCGCCATGAAACGCATTCGCTTCAACCTGCAGACCGACATCCACGGCCGGTCGTTCCTCCTGCAGCGCGTCCAGCCGGCCCTGAGCGGGCTGATGGATGGGTCGCTCTCCACGTTGGCCCCGATCTTCGCCGTCGTGCTCGCCACCCACCGTCCGATCACCGCCTTCTTCACCGGGATGGCCACCGCCCTCGGCGCCGGGGTCAGCATGGCGTTCTCGGAGGGCTTGTCCGACACCGGCGACCTCACCGGGCGCGGCCACCCCATGCTGCGCGGCGCCATCACCGGCGGTGGCACCTTCATAGGCGGCGTCTTCCACACGCTGCCCTTCCTGATCTCCAACTACCAGGTCGCGCTGGTGCTCGCCGTGGTGGTGGTGACCGTCGAGCTGCTCGTGCTGGCCTGGCTGCGCTACAAGTTCTTCCGGACCAGCTTCGCGCGGTCGTTCGTGTCGGTCACGGTGGGAGGGGCGATCATCTCTCTCCTCAGCGCCGGGCTCGGCTTGGCCGCGGCCTGACCGGCGAATGGCCGCGGAGACGGGAAGCTCGTTGAGGGTCTTCGTCGCCGGAGCCACCGGCGCCATCGGGCGCCCGCTGGTGGCGGCCCTCCTGCGTGCCGGCCACGAGGTGACCGCCATGACGCGCTCACCCGAGAAGGCGGGCTCCCTCGAGGCCGCCGGGGCCATGCCGGTGGTCTGCGACGCGCTCGACCGCCAGGCCGTCGACCGCGCGGTGGCGTCCTCTCGTCCCGAGGTCGTGGTCCACGAGCTGACCGAGCTTCCCGAGCGCTACAGCCGGCTGCGCAAGGAGGCCGATGCCACCAACCGCCTGCGCGGCGAAGGGACGCGCAACCTGGTGGAGGCGGCGCTGGGGCACGGCGCGCGCCGGCTGGTGGCCCAGAGCGTCGCCTTTCTCTACGCGCCCGAGGGTGGGCCGATCAAGGACGAGGCCGCACGCCCGTGGACGGACGCGCCGGCGCCGTTCGACGGGGTGGTCGCGGCGCTGCTGGAGCTCGAGCGGACGGTCATGGGGGCCGCGGGGCTCGACGGGCTGATCCTGCGTTACGGCGCGCTCTACGGGCCCGGGACGTGGTACGCGCGCGACGGAGACATAGCCGAGCAGGTCCGGCGCCGGCGCTTCCCGCTGATCGGTGGAGGAGGAGGACTGATCTCCTGGCTTCACGTCGAGGACGCCGCCGGCGCCACGGTCGCCGCGGTCCAGGGCGGTCCTCCCGGGATCTACAACGTGGTCGATGACGCGCCGGTCGCCTATCGCGAGTGGCTCCCCGCCTACGCTCGGCTGCTGGGGGCGCCGGCGCCCCGGCGGGTGCCGGCTTGGCTGGCCCGGCTCGCGGCCGGCCCTCTGGCCGTGTCGGTCGTTACCGAGCAGCGTGGCGCGTCGAACCGGGCGGCGACCCGGGAGCTGGGCTGGCGGCCCGGCCACCCCGGCTGGCGCCAGGGGTTCGCCGAGTCCCTGCGGCCGTCCTAGGCGGGACTCACGACGGCGGCTCCCCCAGCTTCGCCTCAGGCGCCAGCCGGGAATCGACGGGATCGCCGGTGGCCGCCGCGTGGGCGAGCGCCGCGCCCAGCCACGGCGCCTGCTTGAACAGATTGTGGCCGGCCGCGAACAGGATGCCCTCCGCACTCCACACCGCGAGACCGTCCTGGCTCCAGGGCAGGTCGGTCACCCAGCAGTGCACGAACCCGGTGGGCTGGGGGTCCAGGCCCGGCAGCGCCCTCTCGACGTAGGCGCGCGCTCGATCGGCGAGCGACGCCAGCTCGGCCGGATCGGCGAACGCGCCGTCGTCGCGAACCTCGACGGCCTGGCTGAGCCCCACCGCGTACCGGCGATTGCCCGGCAGCGGCGTGGCGTACACCCCGACCTCCCCGAACTCGCCGCTGCCGTCCTGGAGGCAGGCGATCCGAGCCGGAGGGTCGGCCCTGACCTCGAAGGTCAGCCGCACGTGGGCCGCCAGCCGGATTGGAAGCGACAGCCCCACGCTCTCGGCCAGCCGTGCTGTCTCTCGTCCGGCGCACACGATGACGTGGGCGTATTCGTCGCACCGGTTGACGCTGCGCACCTCGACGACGCTTCCGCGGCGGAGGCGCAGCGAGATGACCTCCTCGGCGACGATGGCGCTGCCCAGCTCGGAGGTCAGCGCCGACACCGCGGCGCCGGTGCGGATCGCTCCACCGCCCTCGTCGAGCATGGCCGGGCCCGAGTAGCGCGCCAGGAGGGGCATGCGGTCGGCCAGCTCGGCCGAGTCGATGGGGCGCGCCGGCACGCCGCCCACCCGGTCGAGCACCTTCAGGCGGTCCTCGACCGGGGCGCCGATCGCCACCGCGCCATCCGACGACAGCAGCTCGACCCCGAACCGCTCCACCCAGTCGTCCCACATGGCGCGGCTGCGGCGGACGCATTCCACCAGGCGGTCATCGTCGTGCGCATGGCGGAAGATCCGCGACTCCCCGGCGGACTGCCCGCTGCCAGGGAGGCCCGACTCGTACAGCCTGACCGGGACGTCGCGCTCCCTCAGCGCGTACGCGGTCGCGAGCCCGACGATGCCGGCTCCGACGACCGCGACCTCGGGGGAGGCGGGCGAGCTCACTCGAGGTCCCACCCGAAGTACACCTCCGCCCTGCGGATGCGGTCGCCCTCGAACGTCAGCACCTCGGTGTTGCGGAACCGGCGCCCGTCGGTCTTGGTGCTCTCATAGGTGACGATGACCTCGTCGCCGGCCTCCACGAGCCGCTTGAACTCAAATGCCTCGATGAGCTCGGCGTTGGGCCAGCAGCGCTCGAAGTACGTCCCGCGGTCGATCCCCACGTCGTAGGGGCTGGAGAAGGTGAAGTCGTCGCTCAGCAGCTCCTCCAGGACATCGCGATCACCGGACTCGTAGGCGGCGTAGCTGTCGCGGGCGAGCTTCAGGCGGTCCCGAGCGGGCACGCGGCCCTCCTTTCGTCGACTTCACGACCAGACCGTCTGGGCGCGGCGGATTCATCGGTTCGAGGCGTCGTCTCGGCACGCGTCGAGCCGACCGTAGTAGAAAGGCGGTCCGTCCACCGGATCGGTCGGCCCGTCCTCCGCGTCGTCAGACTGATCCGGGCGCTCGACCAGGAGCTCGCGTTTTGACCGACCTCACCCGAGCAAGCGAATTGATGTCGCTGCTCGACATCGAGTTCGACGAGCGCACCCCGACACTGGTGCGGGGATCGGTCGCCGCCGACGATCGCCACCACCAGCCCTGGGGGCTGGTGCACGGCGGCCTGTACGCGACGGCGATCGAGACCTTCGCTACCACCGGGGCCCACGAGGCAGTCAAGGATCGCGGGCTGGAGACGGTCGGCGTGGCCAACTCCACCGACTTCCTGCGACCCCATCGAGCCGGGCGGCTGCAGGTCGTCGCCGTTCCGGTCCACCAGGGTCGCTCGCAGCAGCTGTGGCAGGTCGAGCTGCGCCGGCCCGAGGACGGCAAGCTGGTCGCCCGCGGGCAGGTCCGCCTGCAGAACGTCGAGGCGGCATCCCTCCAACCCCGGCGCGGATGACCCCGCCGGCACGAGCCGCGTCCGCGACTGGCGACGGACCCGACGGATCCGCGCCGGCCCGCACCGCTCCATTCAGGGGGCGCACCTCCTGGGCGCGCAACCTGGCGGCGCCGGTCAGGGACTTCCTGAACACCGAGACCGGCGGCGCCGTCGTGCTGCTGGGCGCCACGGTCGCGGCCCTGGTCTGGGCCAACTCGCCGTGGTCGAGCTCCTACGAGTCGTTCTGGGCCACCACGCTCTCGATCCGGCTCGGGGGCGCGGGCATCTCGATGGACCTGCGCCACTGGGTCAACGAGGGGCTCATGACGTTCTTCTTCCTGGTGGTGGGGCTCGAGGCCAAGCGCGAACTCGATCTCGGCGAGCTGCGCGAGCGCCGGCGCATGGCGCTCCCGGTGCTCGCGGGACTGGGCGGGATGACGGCGGCCGTGGCGATCTACGTGGCGTTCAACGCCGGAGGATCCGGGGCGAACGGCTGGGCCGCCGCCATGTCGACGGACACCGCCTTCGCGCTGGGCGTGCTCGCGCTGGTGGCGCCTTCGGGGAACACCCGCCTGCGGGTATTCCTGCTCACCATGGTCGTGGTGGACGACCTGGTCGCCCTGCTGGTGATCGGCACCGCCTACACGCAGAGGGTCTCGGTGATCCCCCTCGTCGTGGCGGCCGGGCTGTTGTGTGTCCTGGTGGCGCTGCGTTACGCCCCCAGGTGGCGGGGGGCACTCGCGGCGCTGGCGGGCGTGGGCCTGTGGGTCGCGCTGCTGGAGTCCGGGGTCCACCCCACGATCGCGGGCCTGGCCGCCGGGCTGGTCGCAAGCGCGTACCCACCGGCCCGCAGCGACCTCGAGCGCGTCACGGAGCTCACACGCTCGTTCCGCGAGCAGCCTACGCCCGAGCTCGCCCGCTCGGCCCAGGCGAGCGTCGCCTCCGCCATATCGCCCAATGAGCGGCTCCAGTACCGGCTGCATCCATGGACGAGCTTCGTCGTGGTCCCGGTGTTCGCGCTGGCCAACGCCGGCATCACGCTGGACGGCAAGCTGGTCCAGGAGGCGGTGACCTCGCCGATCACGCTCGGGATCCTGGTCGGCTACGTGGTGGGCAAGCCGCTGGGCATACTCGGTGCCTCCTGGCTGGCCACCCGGCCGCGGCTGCGGGGCTCGCGGCTGCTGGTCACCTGGCCCGGCCTGGCCGGGGCGGGCGCCGTCGCGGGCATCGGCTTCACGGTTTCGCTGCTCATCTCGAGCATTGCCTTCCAGGGCCGGGAGCTCGACCAGGCCAAGCTGGGCGTGCTGGCGGCGGCGGTCGTGGCGTCGGCCTACAGCTGGGCGGTGTTTCGGATGATCGCCAGGCTGCCGGCCTCGGTGCGGGCCCGCCAGCTGACCGGCACCGCGGCCGAGCTGCTCGACCTGGCCGACGAGGTGGATCCCGAGCGCGATCACATTCGCGGCTCCGAGGACGCGACCGTGACCCTGCTCGAGTACGGCGACTACGAATGTTCTTACTGCGGGCAGGCCGAGGTGGTGATCCGGGAGCTGCTCGCATCGTTCGGGGACGACCTGCGCTACGTATGGCGCAACCTTCCGCTCAACGACGTCCACCCGCACACCCAGATGGCGGCAGAGGCGGCGGAGGCGGCCGGCGCCCAGGGCGCATTCTGGACGATGCACGACAGGCTGCTCGGGCATCAGGACGAGCTCGCGGCCTACGACCTCAGGCGGCATGCGGAGGAGCTGGAGCTCGACGTCGAGCGATTCTGGGACGAGCTGCGGCGACGCGAGTACGCCCCCCGGATCGCCGAGGATGTGGCCACCGCGGACGCCAGCGGCGTCGCCGGCACCCCGACGTTCTTCATCAACGGCAGGCGCCACCAGGGCGCCTACGACATCGGCACCCTCACCCGCTCGGTCACGCGCGCCAGGGCGCGGGCGAGCCTGGCCCGGAAGGCCGAGACCGGCTCGGCGGCTGAGGCCGTGCGCCGGTGATCACGCGCCGCAAGCTCGCTTCGAGCGCGCCCGCGGGCGGCCGCCGGGTCAATCCGTCCACCAGTCCGGGAGCAGCTCGCCGTCTCCGGGGCTGCGGGGGCCGAAGACCACGAATTCGAGACCGTCGTCGCCGGCCTCGAACGCGCGGCTGACCTGCGGGGCCAGACGGATCGCGTCCAGCGCCCGCAGCTCGACGATCTCGTCGTCGACCTTGACGCGACCGGACCCCGAAAGGACGACGCAGACCTCCTCGGCCATCTCGTGTCGGTGACCGAAACCCTGGCGCCTTCCGGGTCGCAGGCGGTGGTAGCTGAGCCCGGTCTGCTCCACCTCGAGGTCGTCGTTGGCAAACCGAGCCTCCTGGACTTCGCCGATCCCGAACCTCACGGCCGAGTCCTCGACGTCGGTGAGGTTCCTGAGGGTGTAGGCGGCGGTCATCTAGCCGTCGCGGTAGTACTCGATAGCGCCCGTTCGCTCGAGGTCGTCGACCAGGATCGCCTCGACGTCGAGCGTCAGCTCGATCTCAATGCTCGCGACCACGCCCCCTCCGGGCAGCTCGTCCTGCCAGGAGACGCCGAAGTCGTGCCGGTTGATCTTGGTGGTGGCCTCGAAGCCGATCCGCCGCATGTCGCCTCGGTTCTCCTCCCCCACCCAGAACGGCGTCCTCCACTCCCCCAGGTACGCGACGTCGAGTGGAACCGTCCGGGTCACCCCGCGGATGGTCAGGTCGGCCTCGCCCTTGAACGCGGTGTCGCCCGGGCGCTCGGTGAAGCGACCGGCGAACGTGATCTTGGGATGGTTGTCGACATCGAAGAAGTCGGCGCTGCGCAGGTGCGCATCGCGATCCGGCTCGCCGGTCCACAGGCCGCCGGCGTCGATCTCTCCCTGGAAGGTGGCGTCGAGCGGCCTGTCCCAGTCCAGCTCGAGCCTTCCGTGGATGTCCTTGAACAGGCCCCGGACCCAGGTGACCATCATATGGCGGGCGCGGAACTCGGCCTCGGTGTGGCCGGGCTCGAAGATCCAGGTCCCCATCGGATCGCCTGGCCCTTCCCGCCCTAGGCGACGAGCCCGACCGGCCGGTCGCCTGGCGGCGGGTCGATGCGGAAGCTGTCCAGGTGGGTGCGGTTGACGGCCATGGCGTCGCGGCCTGCCACGAACCCAGCCTAGAGCACCCCGGCCTCCGGCTAGCTACGAGCCGCGGGCCGCCTGCGCCGGGGCGCGCGTCCCGGCGGCTGGGCGGGCTCGTCGCGGTCTGGAGCCGGCGGGATGGGGCGGGTGACGGGCTCATCCGGCGAGACCGTCAGCGCCTCGCCGTGGTGCGCGATCCCGACCGCCTCGCCGCCCAGCAGCGAGTAGCGAGCCTGACGCTGGTCCACCTCGATCTTCAGGCGCCGCCCGGAGAAGCACACGCCGAAGGCGAGCCGGCTCAGCCGGTCGGGCAGGCGGGGGGCGAAGGTCACAGAGCCGTCGTGGTCGCGCATCCCGCCGAAGCCGGCCACGGCGGCGATCCAGGCGCCCGCCAGCGAGGCGATGTGCAGCCCGTCGCTGGTGTTGTGCTCGAGGTTCTCGAGGTCCATCAGCGCCGCCTCGGCGAAGTAGTCGTAGGCCAGCTGGAGGTGGCCGACCTCCGCCGCCACGACCGACTGGGTGCAGGCCGACAGCGAGGAGTCGCGGACGGTCAGCGCCTCGTAGTAGTCGAAGTCGCGCGTCTTCTCCTCGCCGCTGAAGGCATCGCCGCGCAGGTGCAGGGCCAGAACGAGGTCGGCCTGCTTGACCACCTGTCTGCGGTACAGCTCGAAATAGGGGAAGTGCAGGAACAACGGGTACTGCTCGCTGTTCGTGTGGGCGAAGTCCCACCGCTCGTGCTCGGTGAACCCCTCGGACTGGGGGTGGACGCCGCGGGCGTCGTCGTAGGGCACGAGCATGGCCCGGGCCGCGTCGCGCCAGGCGGCGGCCTCCTCGGGATCGACCCCCAGCTGGGCGCCACGGTCGGGGTGGCGCTCGACCGCCTCGGCCGCGTGGCGGAGGTTCCGCTCGGCCATCAGGTTCGTGTAGACGTTGTTGTCGGCGAGGGCGCTGTACTCGTCCGGACCCGTGACCCCATCGATCCGGAAGCGACCCTGGTCGTCGTGGTGTCCCAGCGATCGCCACAACCGCGCGGTCTCGACGAGCAGCTCGAGACCCTCCCGCGCCGCGAACGCCGTGTCCGCCGTGGCGGCCTCGTATCGCACCACCGCGTCCGCGATGTCGGCTCCGATGTGGAAGGCGGCGGTCCCTGCCGGCCAGTAGCCGGAGCACTCCTCGCCGCGAATCGTCCGCCACGGGAAGGCCGCGCCGCGCAGCCCCAGCTGCCTAGCGCGGTCCCGCGCGAGGTCGAGCGTGCTGTGCCGCCAGCGGAGCGCATCCCGGGCGGCTCCGGAGACGGTGTAGGTCAGGAGCGGCAGCACGAAGGTCTCCGTGTCCCAGAACGTGTGCCCGTCGTAGCCGGGTCCCGTGAGGCCCTTCGCGGGGATCGCCCGGTTCTCGGCGCGCGCTCCGGCCTGGAGGCTGTGGAACATGCCGAACCGGATGGCCTGCTGGAGCTCGGCGTCCCCCTCGAGCTCGACGTCGGCCCCCGTCCAGAAGTCGTCGAGATACTCGCGCTGTTCGGCGAGCAGCCCCTCCCAGCCGGTGTGCCGGGCGGCGGTCAGCGCGGCTTCGACCTGGTCGCGCACCGCCGGCAGCGAGCGCTGGGCGGACCAGCCGTAGGCGAGGAACTTCACCAGCCGAAGTCGTTGACCGGGCTCCACCTCGGCGGTCGCCGTCACCCGCCCGAGATCCGGGTCGGCCTCGGCCTCGGAGACCTCGGTGCGCGGCGGTCCGTCGGAGACGTGATCCATGCCGGCGGCCATCCGCAGGCCGCTGCCGACGGTGGAATGCACCAGCACGACCCTGGCCCCGCGCTGCGAGCACTGCTCCGGACGCAGCGGCGAGGTCACCACAGCCGCCGCCCGAGGGTCGTCGGCCACCGTCGGCAACGGCTCGTTGGGGACGAGCTCCGACTGGATGACCAGCCTGGCCGGATCGGCCAGCGGCTCCACCTCGTACGCGATCGCAGCGACCGCCCGCTGAACGAACGAGACCATCCGCACCGACGACACCCGCACCCGCTGCCCGGCCGGCGACACCCAGTCGACGCGACGGCGCAGCACGCCGGCGCGGAAGTCCAGGATGCGCTCGTGGTCGCGCAGCGTGCCGTAGCGGACGTCGAACGGCTCGTCGTCGACCAGCAGCCGGATCAGCTTGCCGTTGGTGACGTTGACCACGGTCTGACCCGCCTCGGGATACCCGTAGCCCGCCTCCGCGTAGGGAAGCGGGTGTACCTCGTAGAACGCGTTGAGGTACGTGCCGGGAATGCCGTGGGGCTCGCCCTCGTCGAGGTTGCCCCGCAACCCGACGTGCCCGTTGGCCAGCGCGAACACCGACTCGGATTGGGCGAGCAGGTCGAGCTCCAGCGAGCTCTCGCGCAGCGACCAGGGCTCCACCTCGTAGGGCGCCTGCTTGATCACGAGTCCTCCAGGAGCTCGGCGAGATCGCTCACGACGACGTCGGCGCCGTGAGCGCGCAGGGCATCGGCCTGGCCGGCGCGATCCACCCCGACCACGCATCCGAACTCACCGGCCCGGCCGGCGGCCACGCCCGCCAGCGCGTCCTCGAACACGGTGGCCTCCCGAGGCTCGACGCCGACGGCCCGGGCGCCCGCCAGGAACGTATCGGGCGCCGGCTTGCCCCGCAGACGCTCCCGCTCGGCGACGACCCCGTCCACGACGTGCTCGAACAGGCCGTCGATGCCCGCGGCGGCGAGCACCTCCCGGGTGTTGGTGCTCGACGACACCACCGCACGCGCCAGCCCGGCATCCCGCGCGGACTCGACGTAGCGCACCGAGCCCTCGTACGGCTCGACGCCGTTCTCGTGGATCATGCGCTGCACGATCTCGTTCTTGCGGTTGCCCAGGCCCGCGACCGTCTCAGCCTGTGGCGGGTCGTCGTGGTCGCCCTCGGGAAGCTCGATCCCGCGCGAGGCCAGGAACGCGCGCACCCCGTCGTACCGCGGCCGGCCGTCGACGTACTCGTCGTAGTCCGCCACCGCGTCGAACGGCACGAACCGCTCACCCGTCCGCTCCGCGCGCTCGCGCAGGTAGTCGTCGAACATCCGCTTCCAGGCGGCCGCGTGGACCTTGGCGGTCTGGGTGAGGACTCCGTCCAGGTCGAACAGGCAGGCCCTTATGCCGTCCGGCAGGCCGAGCACGGCAAGAGCTTTCCACATGGCCTGGCCGACCCCGCGGCAGGCGACCGCCTAGTGCTCGTGGTGGCGGTGGACGACGGCGTGGCCGCGGCCCCGCGTTATCAACCAGCGGTTGGCGGGAAACGCGGCGACGCCGGCCAGTCCCAGCGAGAGGGTGAGGCTGCCCCAGAACAGCGGGTCGCCGGCCCCGGCCTCGATCGCGCCGGGGATCACCAGCATGATCGCGTTGTCGACGATCTCCATGATCGTGATGCTCAGCGTGTCCGAGGCGAGCGCCAGCGGCGCCACCGCCCCGAGCCGAAGCCCCGAGCGCAGCAGGGGCAGGCTGGTCAGCGAGTAGCCGAAGACGAAGGCCAGTCCGACCGAGACGCCGACGGTCGCGGCGTTGGACCAGCCCGCGGCCGACCCGATCACCATGCCCAGGATCTCGCCGATCGCGCACCCGGTCAGGCAGTGGGTCGTCGCGCTGAGCGCGAGGGCGTTCAGCGAGCGACCGCCGGAGGCGTCGCGGTCGCCTGCCGCGGGCTGTGTTTGGGCGGGTTGCCGGCCGACCGGGCCGGAGGGTTGAGCTGACCGTCTCATCGCGCGCGAGGGAGCATTGTCCTCTGACATGGTTGCCGCGTGGTCCGAGACGCCCAGCTGGTGTTCCCCAGCCAGCTCGGCGCGGCCTGGTCGAGGGGACGTTGCTGGCCCTCGTGGTTGCCTTCGTGGCCCGCCCGCTCGCGCTGGACTCGCGACCACCATCGGTCGCTTCTCCACGGGAGAGCGGATCGTCCTCGCGTGGGCCGGCCTGCGAGGCGCGGTCCCGGTGGTGCTCGCCACTTTCCCGGTCATCGAGGGAATCCCTCGGAGCCTCGAGTTCTTCAACATCGTCTTTTTCGCCGTGCTCGTTTCCACGGTCATCCAGGGCAGCACCATCGAAGCTCTCGCCCGGCGCCTGAACGTCGTGGGCGACGGGCCGGCCGCGGGTGACGCGTTGAGGGCGTGACCTTCGGGGCGCCCCCGCCCCCGACAAACGCACCGGGGGCCGCGGCGCGAGCGCCCCAGGGTGATGGCATACCCTGCCGGTCTGGAGGAGACCCGACATCGCGTGGTCATCGTGGGGGGCGGCTTCGGTGGCTTACAGGCCGCGCAGGCACTGCGCCGGGCGCCCGTCGACCTCACGCTGGTGGACCGGCGCAACTTCCACCTGTTCCAGCCGCTGACCTACCAGGTCGCCACCGGTGCGCTGTCGCCGGGCGAGATCGCCTATCCCCTGCGTTCGATCTTCAAGCGGTGGCCCCAGGTACGGGTCCTGATGGCGCAGGCCACCGGATTCGACCTGGAGGCGCGCCGGGTGCTGCTGGAGCCGGTCGCGGGTGTCCCGGCGCCGTCTTCGATCCCCTACGACACGCTGATCGTGGCGGGGGGCTCGAGCTACTCCTACTTCGGCCACGACGAGTGGCGGACGGTGGCGCTCGAGGTCAAGTCGCTGGAGAGCGCGCTGGGGGTCCGTCAGCGCATCCTGAGCGCGTTCGAGGCCGCCGAGGAGGACCCCGACCCGGCTCGGCGCCCGGCATGGCTGACCTTCGTGGTGGTCGGGGGCGGCCCGACCGGGGTGGAGATGGCCGGGCAGATCGGCGAGATCGCTCGCGACACGCTGCGTCACGAGTTTCGGGCCATCGATCCGAGCCAGGGGCGCATCCTGCTGGTGGAGATGGCCGATCGCGTGCTCCCGAGCTTTCCCCCTTTGCTCTCGGCCAAGGCGGCGCGGGCGCTGGAGCAGCTCGGCGTCACGCCCCTGGTCGGCCACACCGTGGTCGACATCGACGGCAAGGGTGTGACGATCACCGGCCCCGACGCGGGGACCGAGCGCATCCCGGCCCGAACCGTCATCTGGGCGGCGGGGGTGCGTGCCTCGGGGCTGGGCGCGACGCTGGGCGAGCTCACCGGGGCGCCCTGCGACCGGGCGGGCCGAGTCACGGTGGAGCCCGATCTGACCCTCCCCGGGCACCCTGAGGTGTTCGCGCTGGGGGACATGGTTCGCGTCAGGGGCGAGGACGGAACCACCACCGATCTTCCGGGAGTGGCTCCCGTGGCGATGCAGCAGGGCCGCTACGCGGCGCGGGTGGTGCGCGCCCGGCTTCGCGACCGCGAGAGCGCACCGTTCCGGTATCGCGACAAGGGCAACCTGGCCACGATCGGGCGGGCGAGGGCCGTGGCGGATCTCAGGCGAGTCCGGCTCAGCGGGCTACTGGCGTGGCTGACGTGGCTGCTGGTCCATCTCTGGTACCTGATCGGCTTTCAGAACCGGCTGCTCGTGTTCATCCGCTGGTCGGTCAGCTTCGTGACCCACGGCCGCGGAGCGCGTCTGATCACCGGGGAGGCGCTCGAGCGCTCCCGCGCGGTATCGGGTCAGGACCGCGCCGCATATGAGCGCCGGCCCGCGCCACCGACCGAAGCCGTCCCTCGCTCCCGTCGCTCGCCGCCGACCGGCTAGAGGGAGGGCTCGGATGCCAGCACCTCACCGTGCGCCTGGCCGACGGGCCGCGATCCCGACCGCCTGAGCGCCAGCAGGGCGACCACGGCGCCGGCGAACGCGAACCCCGCGCCCACCGCGAAGGCCAGCTGGAAGCCGTCGGTGAGCGCGCCGTGAAGCGCGGCGCCCACCCGAAGGTCGCCGTGGGTCCGGGAGGTGGCGAGCGTCGCCAGGATGGCCAGCCCCAGGCCGCCCCCCATCAGGCGGCTGGTGTTCACGATGCCCGAGGCCAGTCCGGCCTCGCCATGCGAGACCCCGGAGACGGCGGCGATGGTGATCGGCACGAAGGAGAGCCCGATGCCCGCGGCGACGATCAGCGACGGGGCCAGGACGTCTCCCAGGTAGGTCCCACCCGGCGAGACGGTGGCGAACAGCACCAGCCCGGCGGTCTCGGCCAGCATGCCCCCCACTAGCAGCGGCCTCACGCCCAGGCGGCTGACCGCCCGCGACGCGAGCGTCGAGCCGATGATGATCATCAGCGTCATGGGCAGGAACGCCAGCCCGGCCTGGAGCGGGGAGTAGCCGAGGACCTGCTGGAGGTACAGCGAGGAGAAGAACCACATCCCGAACATCGCCGCCCCAAGTAGGAACATCGTCGCGTTGGCCGCGCTCAGCACCCGGGAGGAGAAGATGCGAAGGGGCATCAGCGGCGCGGTCGCCAGCCGGCCCTCGATGGCCAGGAACACGCCGATCAGGGCCACCCCGACGGCCATCACCCCGAGCGTCTGCGGCGATCCCCAGCCGTTCACGTCGGTGCGCACGATGGCCCAGACCAGCGCCATCACTCCGAGGGTGGCGGTGACCGCGCCGGCGAGGTCGAAGTTGCGGGCGCGGACCGGGCTGCGACCGGGGGCCACGAACCGCAGCGACAGTGCCGCGGCGGCCAGGCCGATCGGGACGTTGATGAACAGGATCCAGCGCCAGCTCAGCGCCTCGGTGAGCACCCCGCCCAGCAGGACGCCGGCGGAGCCGCCCGCGCCACCCATGGCGCCCCAGGCTCCGAGGGCGCGATTGCGCTCGGCGCCCTCACGGAAGGTGGTGGTGAGGATCGACAGGCTGGCCGGCGACACGACCGCCGCCCCCAGCCCCTGGGCGGCGCGCGCGGCGATGAGCATGCCCTGGCTGTCGGCGAAGCCGCCCACCAGCGAGGCCAGCGAGAAGAGCAGCAGGCCGCCGACGAACACGCGCCGCCGGCCCAGCAGGTCGGCGGCCCGACCACCGAGGAGCAGGAAGCCGGCGAACGTCACCGTGTAGGCGTTCACCACCCACTGGAGGTCCTGCTCGGCGAACCCGAGCGCGCCGCGGATCGACGGCAGCGCGACGTTGACCACCGAGACGTCGAGGATGACCATGAACTGGGCCACGCAGGCGAGCACCAGCGTGGGCCAGAGGGCCACGTCCGGCGTCGGTCGGCGGCCGGCCGCGGGCTGTCCGCCGGTTTTCCAGGTGCGCTTCATGCCGTCTGGGCCTACGGTCGTAGTACGATGTTTGTCGTACGGTAGCAACGTTCGATAAGCGTCGAATAATCGTGTCGGATAGCACGTTGACCGCGGAGCGCATCCAGCACCCTCCTCGCGAGGAGCTGGAGCTGGGGGCGGTCCTCCACGCCCTCAGCGATCCGGTGCGGCTGCGGATCGTCGCCACGCTGGCGGCCGGCGGCGCGCGCACGTGCGGCAGCTTCGGCCTACCCGTGACCAAGTCGACCTGCACCCACCATTTCCGGGTGCTGCGCGAGGCCGGGGTGATCGCCCAGCGCCCGGAGGGGACCACGCGGGTCAACAGCCTGCGACGCGACGACCTCGAGGCCCGCTTCCCCGGCCTGCTCGACAGGGTCCTGGACACCGCCAACACCACCACCGCCTCGTAGTGCCGGCCCGGTTCTCCATCATCAACCTCGAGGAGGTCGAGAACACGGCGGGCCAGCGCGTGCCCGGCGTCGA
>Ga0126309_10000289_pt1 | contig 17194 bp, 14 predicted proteins | sample Plot56_FD_92541 | JGI IMG/M metagenome (GOLD analysis project Ga0126309, IMG submission 92541) | Serpentine soil microbial communities from UC McLaughlin Reserve, CA, USA - Plot56 | ecosystem: Environmental > Terrestrial > Soil > Grasslands | place: USA: UC McLaughlin Reserve, Lake County...
CGACGCGGTTCGCAAGCTGCGTGCGCGCGCCGACGTGCGAGCGCTCGCGCACGTCACCGGCGGCGGCATCGTCGGCAACCTCTCGCGCGTACTTCCCGAGGGCCTCGAGGCGCAGATCCACTGGGATTCCTGGGAGCGGCCACCCGTCTTCTCGTGGCTGGCAGGCCACGTCGGCGAGGAGGAGCTACGCCGGGTCTTCAATCTCGGCATCGGGTACCTCGCAGTCGCGCCCGCCGGGACCGAGGGCCTCGTCGTCGGCCGCATCGTCAGCTCGTGATCGGCGTTCTCGTCAGCGGGAACGGGACGAACCTCCAGGCGCTGCTCGACGCGGGGCTGCCGGTCGTCGCCGTCGCCTCCAACCGCGCTGAGGCGTACGCCGTCGAGCGCGCTCGTGCCGCCCGGGTCGCGACCGCCGTCTTCGCGCTCGACGACTTTCCCGACCGGGACGCACGCGATGCGGCGATGGCCGCGTGGCTCTTGGGTCTCCGAGTCGAGTTCGTTGTCTGTGCGGGCTACATGCACCTGCTCACTCCGGCGTTCCTGGATCGGTTCACAGGGCGGATCGTCAACACGCACTCCGCGCCGCTCCCCGAATTCCCGGGCGCGCATCCGATCGAAGACGTCCTCGCGGCGGGCGTGCCGGAAACCGCCGCGACCGTGCACTACGTCGACGCCGGCGTCGATACCGGCGCGGTGATCGTCGCGGAGCGCGTGCCCGTCCACGACGACGACACCGTCGAGTCGCTGCGCGCCCGCGTCCAGGCCGTCGAACACCGACTGCTGCCACGCGTCGTCGCCGACCTCGTGGCCCAGTGATCCGCCGGGCGCTGATCTCGGCGTACGACAAGGCCGGCCTCGACGAGCTGGGACCCGGGCTGGCCGAGCTGGGCGTCGAGTTGGTCGCGAGCGACGGCACCGCGGCGTTCCTCGAGAGCCTCGGCCTCGACGTCAGGCGCGTCGACGAGCTGACCGAGGTTCCCGAGCTCCTCGGCGGCCGCGTGAAGACGCTGCACCCCAACATCCACGCCGGGATTCTGGCCCGGCACGACCATCCCGACGACCTCGAGGCGCTGGAACGCCGCGGGATCAAGCCGTTCGACCTCGTCTGCGTGAACCTCTATCCGTTCACGCAGATCGTCGGCCGCTACGGGGTGCGCGAGGAGGAAGCGGTCGAGATGATCGACATCGGCGGGCCGTCGATGCTGCGCGGAGCCGCCAAGAACTTCGCGCACGTGATCCCGCTCTGCCGGCGCGATCGCTTCGGGAAGGTGCTCGCCGCGCTGCGCTCCGAGGAGGGCGTCTCGCTGGAGCTGCGCCGCGAGCTCGCGGCCGAGGCGTTCTCGGCGACGGCCGCGTACGAAGCCGCCATCGCGTCGTGGTTCTCCGACGTCGAGGCGTTTCCGGAGACGTTCGTGCCGAGCTTCGTCAAGGTCGTCGACCTGCCGTACGGGGAGAACCCGCACCAGCGTGCTGCCTACTATGCCGCTACGAACGCGCGCCGGCACCTGCTTTCGCGGGTCGAGCAGCTGCACGGGAAGGAGCTCTCGTTCAACAACCTCAACGACCTCTCGGCCGCGCGCGGGCTGCTGCTCGAGTTCACGCTGCCGGCGTGCGTGATCGTCAAGCACGCGAACCCATGCGGGGTCGCGGTCGCGGGGACGATCGAGGAGGCGTACGAGCAGGCGCTCGCATGCGACCCGCTCTCGGCGTACGGCGGCGTGGTCGTCGTGAACCGGCCGGTTCCGGGCGTCCTCGGCGCGCGGATCGCCGAGCAGTTCGTCGAGGTGCTGGCCGCGCCCGGTTACGACGCGAGCGCGCTCGAGGCTCTCCGCGCGAAACCCACGACCCGGATCCTGGTCGACCGCGAGCGGCGGCGCTTCGACCCGGGCGAGCGCGACTACAAGCGCGTTTTCGGCGGCCTGCTCGTGCAGGACCGCGACTGGGGTGTCGAGGACCGCCAGGGAATGGAAGCGGTGGTGGGCTCTCCGGACGAGACCGTCTGGGGCGACCTGCTCTTCGCCTGGCGCGTGTGCAAGCACGTCTCCTCGAACGCGATCGTGCTCGTTCGCGACCTGCGGACGCTCGCGATCGGCGCCGGGCAGATGTCGCGCGTCGATGCGGTGAGGCTCGCAATCGACAAGGCGCGCGCCCAGGGCCACTCGCTGGAGCGCGCGTCGCTCGCGTCCGACGCGTTCTTCCCGTTCGCCGACGGCCCGCAGACGGCGCTCGACGCCGGAGTGACGGCGGTGATCCAGCCCGGCGGCTCGAAGCGCGACGCCGAGGTCGTGGACGCGGTGCGCCAGGCGGGCGCGACGATGGTCTTCACACACCGCCGCCACTTCCGCCACTGACGGAACTCCCGCCGGGCCGCCGCCGCCTCTTCCGACGCGTTCCCCCGGGGGACCCCCTCGGGTTCTCCCCCGCGCGTGACGATAACGGCGCGCGCCGCGCCGATGGCTCGCGGCTTCGTGTCGAGTCTGTGCCGGACACTAAGCTTCGCCCGATGGCGCGGCGCGAGTATCCGACCGTTCTCGACCTGGTCGGGAACACGCCGCTCGTCCGTCTCCCGAAGGTCGCCCGCAACGTGGAGCCGACCGTTGTCGCCAAGCTCGAGTACCTGAACCCCGGCGGCTCCGTGAAGGACCGCATCGGCATGCGCATGATCGAGCGCGCCGAACGCGAGGGAAAGCTCAAGCCCGGCGGGACGATCGTCGAGCCGACTTCCGGCAACACCGGCGTCGGGCTCGCAATCGCGGCGGCGATCAAGGGTTACCGCTGCATCTTCGTGATGCCCGACAAGATGAGCCAAGAGAAGATCTCGCTCCTGCGCGCGTACGGCGCCGAGGTCGTCATCTGTCCGACCGCGGTCCCGCCCGAGTCGCCGGAGAGCTACTACAACGTCTCCGACCGGCTCGCCGAGGAGATTCCCGGCGCCTACAAGCCCGACCAGTACTCGAACGACGCGAATCCGCAGGCGCACTACGAGACGACCGGCCCGGAGATCTGGGAGGCGACCGGCGGCGGGATCGACGCCTTCGTGATCTCCGTCGGCACGGGCGGCACCATCTCGGGCACCGCGCGCTACCTGAAGGAGCAGAAGCCCGACCTGCTCGTCGTCGGCGCCGATCCCGAGGGCTCGATCTACTCGTCGCCGGAGGTGCACACCTATCTCGTCGAAGGCATCGGAGAGGACTTCTGGCCGCAGACGTACGACCCGAGCCTCGTGGACGAGTACGTGACGGTCTCCGACCGCGACTCCTTCCTCACCGCACGCGCGCTCGCGCGCGAGGAGGGCCTGCTCGTCGGCGGTTCCGGCGGAACCGCGGTGTACGCCGCGCTCCGCGTCGCCGAGCGCTTCGGCCCGGACGCGACCATCGTGACGCTGATCCCCGACGGCGGGCGTGCCTACCTCTCGAAGTTCTACGACGACAACTGGATGCTGGAGTACGGCTTCCTCGACCGCCGCGCGCCGGCGCCCACGGTCGCCGAGGTGCTTCGCGCGAAGCGGGCCGAGGAGCCCGGCGTCCCCGAGCTGGTGACGATCGAGTCGCACGAGAAGCTCGGCCAGGCGATCGACCTGATGCAGCGCTACTCGATCTCGCAGCTCCCGGTCATCCGCCACCAGCCCGTCGACTCGCTGGCGGACATCGTCGGCTCGCTCCAGGAGCGAGGGCTGCTCGACCGCATCTTCAAGAACCCCGACGCGCTCAACGAGGAGGTCGCGGGCGCAATGCAGCCGCCGCTCGCCGCCGTCGACGCCGACGAGACCGTCGACACCGTCTTCTCGGCCATGACGAACGGCAGCCCCGCGGTCGTCGTCGCCACGAACGGGAGGCCCGCCGGGATGCTGACCCGCTCGGACCTGCTCGAGTACCTCGCCCATCACCGTTAGCGCGGGGGAACCCCTGGTTCCCCCCACGAACCCTCGCATGAGGCTCACCCTCGGCGAAGCCAGAAGGCTCGCCGTCGCGGGCCAGCTGCTCGACTCGCCGCAGCCGCGCTCGATCCTCGAGGTCGTGGAATGGCTCGGCAGCCTGCAGATGGATCCGACGAATGCGGTCGCGCGCAGCGAGCGGCTCGTGCTCTGGAGCCGGCTCGGCAACTACGACCTTGCCGAGCTCGAGCGGCTGCGCTGGGAGACGCGCGACCTCTTCGACTACTGGGCGCACATCGTCCCCGCCTCCGACTACGCGATCCACCGCGAGACGATGCGGCGCTATCCGCGCGGCGCGTACGCGCGATCGAACTACATCCACGAATGGCTCGCCGCGAACGGCGGATTCCGACGCTACGTCCTGCGAGAGCTGCGCCGGCGCGGCCCGCTCCGCTCACGCGACCTGGAGGACCGAGCCGAGCTCCCCTGGAAGACCGGCGGCTGGAACGACGGCAAGAGCCTCGGGATCATGCTCGAGACGCTCTGGGACGGCGGCAAGATCGGCATCGCGCGCCGCGACGGCAACGAACGCCTCTGGGACCTGGCCGAGCGCGTCTTCCCCACCAGGCAGCCGAAGCTGCCGGCGCGAGAGATCGCCCGCACCGTCGTCGACAAGCAGCTGCGCTGGCGCGGCGTCGCGCGTGCGAAGGAGCTCGGCCGGATGTTCGACGGCTGGGTGCCCGGCCGGGAGGCCGCGCTGAAGGCGCTGATCCGCGAAGGCCGCTTCCTGCCGGTCGAGATCGGCGGCGTTGGCGGCGACTGGCTCGCCCACGCCGAGCTGCTCGAGCGCGGACCGGGCGAGCAGCGCTCAACGCTGCTGTCCCCGTTCGACAAGCTCGTCTACTACCGCGACCGCACCGAAGAGCTCTTCGGGTTCCGCTACCGGCTCGAGATCTACGTGCCGAGGGCGAAGCGCGAGTACGGCTACTTCGTCCTCCCCTTCCTGCACGGCGACGAGCTGGTCGGGCGGATCGACCCCCTCTTCGACCGCAAGACGGGCGTCTTGACGGTCAACGCCGTGCACTGGGAGCGCGGGGCGCCGAAGGACGCCCGGCCGGCGCTCGAGGCTGCCGTCGGCGAGCTCGCGGAGTGGCTCGGCGCCGCCGACGTCGCCTACGCCAGGCCGACGTAGACGAAGCCGACCGCGCGGATCTCGCCCGCGGCGATCAGACGGCGTTCGTCGTCGGCGTGACTTTCGCCCGACTCGAGGTCGGCCAGATAGGAACCCCAGGCGAAGGAACGCTCGCGGAAGCGCGAATCGAGTGCGGCCCGGAGGTCGTCGAAGCGGTGCAGGTCCTCGTGCTCCGCCCGCCACTCGGCGAGGCCTCCGGTGCGGCCGCGGCGCTCGTAGTCCCAGCGGGCTGTCGGCTCGTCGACCAGGTCCCAGGCGAACTCGCGCACGACGAACGGCGCGCCGGGCCGCAGTGACTCGTGCACGCGGTCGATCCCCCTCGCAAGGTCGTGCACGTGGTGCAGCGAGAGCGAGGCGACCGCCCCGTCGAAGATCCCCTCGTCACCGAGCTTCTCGATCGTCGTCCGGCGGAAGATCTCGCCGTCGGGTGCCTTCGGATCGACGGCGACGACCTCGAACCCGTCGGCGGCGAGCGCCCGGGCGAGCTCACCGCCCCCGCAGCCCACCTCGAGCAGGCGGCTCGGTGGTGGAGGAAGCTCCTGGCGCACGAGGCGGTGGACATCCATCCCGTAACTAGAATCGCCGAAAGATGGACTTCGAGACGCGGGCGATCCACGAGGGGCAGCAGCCCGACCCCGCCACGGGCGCGCTCACGCAACCGATCTACCAGACCTCGACGTACGTCCAGGACGCGGTCGGCGTCAACAAGGGCTACGACTACTCGCGGGTCGCGAATCCGACGCGGACAGCGCTGCAGACGGTGCTCGCCTCGCTCGAGGGCGCGCAGTTCGGAGCCGCCTACTCGTCGGGAATCGGCGCGACGACCACGCTCATGCACCTCGTCAGCCCGGGCGAGCGCGTCGTCTGCGTCAACGACGTCTACGGCGGCGTCTACCGGATGTTCTCGCAGGTGTACGAGCCGAAGGGGTACGCCTTCGAGTTCGTCCCCGCCGACGAGATCAACACGAACCTCGGCGCGCATCTCGACGAGCGCACGCGCATCGTCTGGCTCGAGACGCCCACGAACCCGATGCTGAACGTGGTCGACATCCGCGCTGCGGCAGACGCGGCGCACGAGGTCGGCGCGATCGTCGTCGTCGACAACACGTTCGCCTCGCCCTACCTCCAGCGGCCGCTCGAGCACGGCGCCGACGTCGTGCTGCACTCGACCACGAAGTACATCGGCGGCCACTCCGATCTCGTGGGCGGGTTCCTGGCGACGAACGACCCGACGATCGCCGAGCGCCTCTACTTCCTGCAGAAGTCGCTCGGGGCGATCCCCGGCCCGTTCGACTGCTGGCTCGCGCTGCGGGGGGTAAAGACGCTCGCGCTGCGCATGCGCGCGCACTCCGAGAACGCGCGCAAGGTCGTTGACTTCCTGGAGAGCCATGCGGCGGTCGAGCGCGTGCTCTACCCCGGCCTCCCCTCCCACCCCGGCCACGAGATCGCGGCGCGGCAGATGAGCGACTTCGGCGGGATGGTGTCGTTCCTCGCGGAGTCCGAGGAGGACGCCTCGGCGCTCGTCGCACGGACGAAGGTGTTCAAGCTCGCCGAGAGCCTCGGCGGGGTCGAGAGCCTGATCGAGGTGCCCGCCCGCATGACGCACGCCTCGACCGCCGACTCTTCGTTCGCGGCGCCTCCGAATCTCGTCAGGGTGTCGGTGGGCCTCGAGTCCGCGGAGGATCTCGTCGCCGACCTCGAGGCCGCGCTTGTCGGCGCGCCCGCGGTCGCGTAGGTCGCGCACGCAGCGACCGCCGCCGCGGAGATCGTCGACCAGCCGCTCCGCCCCCTCACTAGGATCGCCGGGTGCGTCCCGCGCCGCTCGACCTGCTCCACCTCGGTCACGAGCGCGTGATCGGCTGCTACCTGCTCGATACCGAGGACGGGCCGGCGCTCCTCGATTGCGGGCCGGCCTCGTGCTTCGAGACGCTCCGCGTGCGGCTGGCCGAGCGCGGGCTCGCCCTCCCGGACCTCCGCCACCTGCTCCTCTCGCACATCCATCTCGACCATGCGGGAGCGACCGGAGTGCTGGTGCGCGAGCATCCGGGGTTGCAGGTGCACGTCTCCGAGGTCGGCGCGCCCCATCTCGTCGATCCCTCGAAGCTGATCTCCAGCGCTGCGCGGCTGTACGGCGACGCTCTCGGGCCGCTGTGGGGCGAGATCGTCCCGGTCCCGGAAGAGAACGTCCACGTGGTCGGCGCCCGTGTCGTCGGGCTCGAGTGCTTTCCCGCCCCCGGCCACGCGAGCCACCACGTCTGCTACGTCGGCCCCGACGGCACGCTGTATGCGGGCGACGCAGCCGGCGTGCGGATCACGCCGCACCGGTCCGTGTTGCCGCCGACACCGCCGCCCGATCTCGACGTCGAGGCCTGGCACGAGACAGTGGCCGAGATCCGCCGGCGGCGGCCCGAACGGATCGCGCTGATCCACTTCGGCGCCTTTGACGACGTCGACCGGCACCTCGACGAGCTCGAGCGGCGCCTCGACGAATGGACGGACCGCGTCGAGGCCGGCGTTTCGGAGCGGGAGTTCGTCGAGGCCGCACTCGGCGACGTCGAGCCGGGCTCCGGGGACGAGTACGCGACGGCGATGCCGTTCGACCAGTCATACGCAGGCCTTCGGCGGTACGTCGACAAGCGCGCCGTTTGAGCCGACCCGGTCCGTGTGGACACTCCGTGACGCTTCCTTGACGGTGCCTGGCACCGGCAAGTGGGTCACGCCCGCATTCGCTCGGAGCGGAGGACCTGTCTGCTGGGGAAGACTCGTTCCGCGCCAGCGGTGAAGATACGGCCGCGATGGACATGCCCGAACGCGTCGAGTTGGCCGGCTGGGCCGAGGTATGGGCGGCGGCCCCGCCGGACCTGGCCTCGCGGCACGGGATCGAGGCCGCCACGATCGGCGGCGCGCTCTGCACCGCGATCTCCGAGCAGCCGTCGACGATGCTGAACCGCGTCGTCGGCCTCGGCCTGGACGAGCCGGCGACCGACGACGACCTCGCTGCGATCGAAGCGTTCTTCGCCCGTCACAGACAGCAGTTCTACGTCTCGCTCCACCGGAGGGCGAGGCCGCGCGACCTCCCCGACCGCCTTGCCCAGCGCGGCTTCACCACCGCGTACGCATGGATGAAGTTCACGCGCGACGCCGAGCCCCCGCCCGCCGTCGACTCCCCGCTGCGCGTCGAGATCGCCGAGCCCGAACACGGACTTGACTTCGGCGACGTCGTCATCGCCGGCTACGGCCTCGAGCCGTTCGCGGCGACCTGGCTCGCCGAGCTACCGAAGAGCAACTGGCACTGCTACCTCGCGTACGACGGCGACGAGCCGGCCGGCGCCGCAGCGCTCTACGTCCACGACGGCACGGGCTACCTCGCCTTCGCCGCCACGCGACCCGAGCATCGCCGCAAAGGAGCCCAGAGCGCGCTCCTCGCGCGTCGCATCCAGGACGCGGTCGAGGCGGGCTGCACGAAGCTCGTCACGGAGACCGGCGAACGGATCCCGATGAAGCCGAGCGACTCGTACCGAAACATCCTCCGCTTCGGCTTCGAGGAAGCGTATGTGCGCCCGAACTACCTCTCGCCGGAGCCGACGACGGCGGGCCGCTCGACCGCCGCCCGGTAGGCGTCGAGGTAGTCCCCCACCATCCGCTCGGGCGCGAAGCGGTCCTCGACGTAGTTGCGGCACTCGAGCGGGTCGAGCGCGTCCGCCTCGTCCAGCGCCCCGACCATCTGGCGGTAGTTGTCGACGATGATCCCGCTCCGGCCGTGCTCGATCACCTCCGGCACGGCGCCGTGCCGCGTCGCGATCACGGGCGTGCCGCACGCCATCGACTCGATCATCACCAGGCCGAACGGCTCCTCCCACTCGATCGGGAACAGCGTCGCGCGCGCGTCCTGGAGCAGTTCGACCTTCGTCCCGTGCGAGACCTCGCCGAGCCATTCGATCCCGCCGTGGCCGACGTGCGGCTCGACGAACTCCGCGAAGTACTGCTCCTCCTTGTTCTCACGCCTCTTGCCCGCCATCTTCAGCGGCAAGCCGAGCTCCATCGCCACCGCGATCGCGCGGTGGGCGCCCTTGTCCGGGCTCATGCGGCCGAGGAAGAGCAGGTAGTCGCCGCGGTGCGGCTTGCAGGGATAGAGCGAGAGGTCGACCGCGTTCGGGATGTTGGCCGCCCACGGCAGGGCGGGCCTCGGCCGGCGCTGGTTCAGCGAGATCGAGATCAGGCCGACGTGGGGCGCGAGCTGCGCGATCGACTCGTACGTCGCGCCCGCCTCCCCGTCGAGCGGGCCGTGGACGGTGTGAAGCACGGGCGTCCGAACTCCTCCCGCCAGGGCGGCGGCGGGCATCCCCGAGTGGTCGTTGACGACGTCGAACTCGTTCGCGCGTCCGTAACAGGCGAGCGCGTGGCGGAGCTCCGGGATGGAGCGCCCGATCAGCTCGCTCGGCGCTCGTTCGTAGACGTAGGCCAGCTCGGCCTTCGTCAGCGAGTCGCCCGAGGCATAGAGCGTGACGTCGTGCCCGGCGTCGACGAGGCCGTCCGCAAGCAGCGAGACGACGAGCTCGATGCCGCCGTAGCCGGTCGGCGGCACCGGGAACCAAACGGGGGCCAGAACAGCGATTCTCACGCGCGATCCACTCTTACCTGCCCATTTTCGACCTTGACGTCCCAGGCGCTGTCGAAAGCGCGAATCCCGGTGAGCCGGATCGACCCGGCCCACTCGGGCAGCTCCGGCGCGTTCGCGAGCAGGCGGTGGCGTGAGCGGTCGGGCTGGAGGCCAAGGAGGAGCTGGAGGAGGAGCACCGGCGTCCCCGCCGCCCACGCTTGCGGACGGGCGGCCGTCGGGTACTTGATCGGGAACGGCGTGTCCGCGCGAGGCATCCCGGCGAAGACCTCGGGCAGCTGGTGGTCGAAGTGGCGCGAGGCGGCGAGCATCCGCCGCACGATCCGGTGGAGGTCCGACCATCGGCCGTACCGAGCAAGGCCCGCCGCGCAGAGGGAATTGTCGTGCGGCCAGACCGTCCCGTTGTGGTACGAGAGTGGGTTGTAGCCCGCGTTCGCGGTCGCCATCGTCCGGATCCCCCAGCCCGACCACAGGGTCTCGCCCATCAAGCAGTCCACGACCTGGTCGACCCGCTCGTCCGCGACGATCCCGGTCCAGAGCAGGTGTCCGACGTTCGACGTGAGCGAGTCGACGCGCCGCTTGTCCTTGTCGAGCGCCAGCGCGTAGTAGCCGTCGTCGCACCAGAAGGCCTCGTCGAAGCGCGCCTTCAGCTCCGCGGCGTCCCGTTCGAGCCGATCCGCGAGCTCACGGTCGCGCCAGACCTCCCGCGCGAGCTCGGCGGCGCGTAGCTTGGCGTCGTAGACGTAGCCCTGCACCTCGCACGGCGCGATCGGCGGCTCCGCGAGGCGACCGTCCGCGAAGCGCTGCGAGTCGCCGCTGTCCTTCCAGGACTGGTTGTCGAGCCCGCGCGGGCTGCGCTTGCGGTACTCGACGAACCCGTCGCCGTCGAGGTCGCCCCACTCGTCGATCCAGGCGAGCGCCTTGCGGGCCGGCTCGCGGAAGGTGCGAACGAGCGCAGCATCGTCGGTCCACCGCCACACCTCCGAGAGCAGGATCAGGTACAGCGGGGTCGCGTCGACCGTGCCGTAGTACGCGTGGAACCAGCGCTTCGCGGCCTTCCCGTGGCGGACCTCGTGGACGATCTTCCCCGGCTCGGCGTCGAGCTCCGGCGCGTCCTCGTCGGCCTGCAGCTTGGCGAGGACCTCGAGCGCGCTGCGCGCGAGCTCCGGCCCGAACAGCAGCGTTTGCAGGCACGTGATCAGCGTGTCGCGCCCGAAGACGGTCATGAACCACGGCATTCCGGCCGCGGGCAGCGAGCCGAGCCCGTTGCGGATCCGCAGCGATGCCAGGTCGGCGACCGAGCGGTTGAACGAGTGGTGCAGGTCGTCCCAGTTCGTCCGCAGCTGCGGGACGCGCAGCTTCCAGGCCGCGAGCGACTCGCGCACGTGGACGAGCTCTTCCCCGAACCGCCGCTCGACGACGCGCGGCGCCTCCTGGTCGCCGTCGAGGTCGGCGTGGACGTCGATCCTGACCTCCCACACCGACCGCGGCGCGAGGTCGATCCGCCAGCGGATCGTCGAGCCATCGACGTCACCGACCTGAGAGAGGATCACCTGGGTGCGGGCGCCGCTCTGCGGGTCGACGAAGAGGAACTGGTTGTCGCCGGCGTCGAAGGTCGGCTCGACCGGGGGCGGCAGGGGCTCCGCGGCCTCGGGATCGCCGAGCGCGAAGTCGTAGTCCTTGACCGCGAAGATGTCTGCGAAGTCGTTGCCGAACCGGAGTGCGAGCTCGAACGAGATCGGCTCCATCGCGTGGTTGTCGACGCGGAGCGTGTCCTGCATGCCCTCGCCGACGAAGCGCTCCCGCGCGATCGAGAGGACATCGGGTGCGAGGCCGGCGCGCGGGTTGCGCAGGTAGAACGCAGCGGAGAAGTACTCGACCTGGTCGGACGAGAGCAGCAGCGGCGCCTCGCCGTTGATCGTCAGCCGGAGCGTCGAGAGGAAGCGAAGATCCTTGGCGAAGAAGCCGCTCGTCGGCCAGCCGAAGTCGCCGGTGTGATCGCACACGCAGAACGTCGAGCCCTCGAGGATCGTCAAAGCCATCGCGCTAGGAGCGGAGGATGCGTCCCCCGCTGGACTGCGCCAGCGCCTTGACGACCAGCTCGTCGACGTTCACGTGCTGCGGCCTCGTCAGCGCGAAGAGGACGCATTCGGCAATGTCCTCGGGCTTCATCGCCTCGACGCCCTCGTACACCGTGCGCGCCTGGTCCTCGTCGCCGCGGAACCGGACACGCGAGAAGTCGGTCTCGACGAGGCCCGGGTCCACTGTCGTGATCCGGATCGGGCGGCCCAGCAGGTCCTCGCGCAAGGCGTAGCTGAAGCCGCGCACCGCGAACTTGGAGGTGACGTAGAGGGCGCCGTTGGGATACGCCTGCCGTCCCGCGACGGACCCGATCAAGACGACGTGGCCGCCGTCGGCGAAGTGCGGGAGCACCAGGCGGGTCATCCGGATCAGGCCGTTCACGTTCGTCTCCAGCACGACTCGCTCGTCGTCCTCGCTCGAGTCGTCGAACGGGTCCCGCCCGAGTGCGAGACCGGCGGCGTTGACGAGGATGTCGAGCACTCCGAGCTCCTTCACCGCGCGGGTGACGAACGCGGAGCAGCTGTGCGGATCCGTCACGTCGAGGGGAAGGCCGATCGAGTCCTCCCCGAGGTCGCCGAGCCGGTCGACACGGCGTGCACCGGCAGCGACGCGCACGCCCTCGGCCGCCAGCGCCTCGGCGGTCGCATGGCCGATCCCGCTCGACGCGCCGGTGACGATCGCAGTCTTGCCCTCCAGCGACGGCATCGCGCGAGCTTAGTGGCGCAGCGGCGAGCGGCGGCGGAACGACGGCCCGATGTCGACCAGGCGCTCCGAGCCCACGTGCTCGACCTGGAGCGTCGTGTGATCGAGGTCGAAGCGTTCGTGCAGGAGCCGCTCCAGGTCTCGTCGCACGCCGTGGCAGTCACCGCCGGGGCTGACGAGCACATGCGCCGACAGCGCCGGAAACCCCGACGTGATCGTCCAGATGTGCAGGTCGTGCACCTCGACGACGCCCTCGGCCGATGCGAGCGCGCGGCCCACGTCCTCGGCGTCGATCCCCACCGGCGTCTCCTCGAGCAGGATCCCGACCGACTCGCGCAGGATCCGCCACGCCCCGGCGAGGACGAGGAGCGCGATCGCCAGCGCGGCCAGCGGGTCGGCGTAGTCCCACCCGGTGAGGAGCACGACCGCGCCCGCAACGATGACGCCCGCCGACCCGAGCGCGTCGGCGAGGACGTGGCCGAGCGCGGCCCGTACGTTGAGGCTTTCCGCGCCCGCGCGCGTGAGGACCCAGGCGGCGGCGACGTTGACGGCCAGCCCGGCGGCGCCCACCGCGAGGATCCAGCCGCCCGGAACCTCGGGCGGATCGCCGAGGCGCCCGATCGCCGCGACGAAGATCCAGATCGAGACGGCGACGAGCGCGACCCCGTTGAAGAGCGCCGCCAGGATCTCCGCGCGGCGGAAGCCGAAGCTTCGTCGCGGTGTCGCCGGCCGCATCGCGAGCCACACGGCGAAGAAGGCCAGGCCGAGCGAGGCCGTGTCCGAGACCATGTGCGCCGCGTCGGCCAGCAGCGCGAGCGAGCCCGCCAGGAAGCCGGCGACGAGCTCGACCCCGGTGAACCCCGCCACGAGCACGAGCGCGATCCCGAGCGCCCGTCGGTTGCGAAGCGCGTCGGCGTCCAGACCGTGTTGATGGTGCATGAACGTCAGGTTAAGCGTTGTCTGGGCGAAAACCGTTTCGCCTGAGGCTCCGTCTAAGCTCAAGACGAATGGCGAGCGTGCCCGAGCAGCTCTCGACCATCGCCCCAGCGGGGGAAGCGTCGAAGGCGCTCGCGGCTCAGTGGCGGCGACTCATCCGCGCGGCGACGTTCATCGCCGTCCTCACGAGCCCGATTCCGTTCCTCTTCTTCTACTTCCAACAGGACTGGCCGCTCGGCTGGGCGATCGTCGTCACGTTCTTGCTGATCATCGCGTACCGCGGCCTTCTCGACGTCGCGCTCCGGCGCCTGATCCCGTGGCCGAGCCTGTTCGCCAACGACGAGCAGAAGCTCCGCGACGAGGACGTCGTCAACCGCCGGCGCGCGTGGTTCTGGAGCAAGCGCTGGCGGCTCGTCTACCTGATCGTCCTCTTCATCACGATCTGCTACGTCGCCGTCCTCCTCGTCCCCGGAGGCGACCACACCTGGTGGGGCACGGCGACCGGGATGGTCGACTGGGTCAAGGAGCAACTGCAAAACCCGGCCGTCGCGGGGTACGTGGTCATCTTGCCGATGCTGTTCCTCGTCAACTTCCTGATCCTGTTCGGGCCCCTGATGATCATGGGGATCACGCAGATCCAGGCATTCGAGCCCGGCGACGCGGACTGGGGGGTCAAGCTCGAGGACGTCCGCGGCCAGGCCGAGGCGAAGGAGGAAGTACGGAAGATCGTCTCGCTCTGGCAGTCGGGCGAGGCGTTCGAGAAGGCGGGCGGCAAGCGCGAGCGCGGGATCCTCTTCCTGGGCCCGCCCGGGACGGGCAAGACGATGCTGTCCAAGGCGGTCGCGACGGGGTTCAACTGCCCGTTCGTGTCCATCCCCGGCTCGGGCTTCGCGCAGAGCTTCATCGGTATGGACGCCGTGATCGTCCGCTACCTCGCGTGGAAGGCGAAGCGGCTGGCCCGCAAGTGGGGCGGTCAGTGCATCGTCTTCATCGACGAGATCGACGCCGTCGGCATGCGCCGCCAGAGCCTGGGCCCGGCCGCCGGCCACGCGACCCCGCTGCCGGCGACCCGCTTCGAGGAGCTCGCGTTCTACGGGCCGAACGGCTCGCTGACGGCGAGCGGCGACCTGATCCTCGAGACCCGCGCCTGGCGCGACCGCCTGTTCGAGGTCCGCGCCCCGCAGCGCAAGGCCACGTTCCTCGGCCGGATCGTCAACCAGATGCCCGTGCCCGGCATGGGCGGCCAGGGCCAGCTTGCGCTGAATCAGCTGCTCGTCGTGATGGACGGGATCGGCAATCCGCCGTACATGAAGAAGATGCGGCGCAACTGGTTGAACACGTTCCTCGACTCGACGTACGTGTTCCCGCGCCGCATCGGGCGGGTCTCTCTGCGCCTCCCGCGCGCGAGGCCGCGCAACGAGCAGATCTACTTCATCGGCGCCTGCAACGTGCCCATCGACTCGCTCGATCCCGCGCTCACCCGACCGGGCCGGCTCGGCCGCCACGTCTGGTTCCGGACGCCGACCAAGCAGGACCGCCTCGACATCTTCGACCTGTACATCGACAAGGTCTCGCACAGCGAGGCCCTCGACGAGCGGCGCCGCCGCGACGAGATCGCGCGGGTGACCAACGGCTACTCGCCGGCGATGATCGAGCAGGTCTGCTCGATGGCGCTCACGATCGCGCACCACGACGGTCGGCCCGCATTCGACTTCGAGGACCTCTTCGAGGCGATGACCACCGTCGAGTCCGGTACCGCGATCAACGTCGAGTACGTGCCCGACGAGACCCGCGCCGTCGCGATCCACGAGGCCGGCCATGCCGTCGCCAGCCACGTCTACATGAAGGACGTCGAATCGACGCGGCTGTCGATCCGGATGCGCGGCCAGTCGCTCGGCCACCATCAGGCGCTCGAGAAGGAGGAGCGCTTCTCGAAGTGGCGCTCCGAGCAGATGGCTGCGCTCGTCTGGACGCTCGGCGCGATGGCGGCGGAACGCGTCTTCTACGACGAGAACTCGACGGGCGTCGGCGGCGACGTCCAGAGTGCCACCGCCCGCGCGGCCTTCATGGTCGGCGCGTCCGCGATGGGCCCCGAGTACGTCGAGCTGAACGGCGGCTCGGACGACGACGCTACGAGCGAGGCCCGCGCCAAGATCATGAAGCGCTTCGAGGAGATCGGGATCCAGATCATGAACCGGACGAACGGCGGGCCCTTCGCCCACGACGCCACCTCGTCGGCGCTCAACGACCACGACAAGCGCAAGGCCGCGGCGCAGATCCTCGGGCAGGCGTACGTGAAGGCCTACAACCTCGTGCGACAGAACAAGGACGCTGTCTCGAAGATCGCCGACGTCGTCGTGGCGCGGCGCGAGATCTACGGAGACGAGCTGCTCGACCTGCTCAGGAACGCGAACCTGACCGAGCCGACGATCGACTACACAGAGGAGGCCGTATGGCCCAAGCTGTAGAACCGTTGGCCGAAGGTCCGGGAAAGCGCCCCGAGGGAGCGGACGGTACGAGGCAGACCGGCGAGCTCGAGCCGCTCGCCGTCGCCGCGGAACGCGTCGGCGGCGCGAGCCTGCCGAAGGAGGAGGCCGTCTATCCGGGCCGCTTCATGGTCGGCTACCTGCTGATCGTGCTCTTCTTCGGGGCGCTGCTGATCGGATTCGCCGTCGCATGGAGCCGGCACTCCGACGACGGCGGCGCCGGCGACACGGCCACCGCCTGGTCGTTCTTCAAGCCGTCGGCCGACTCCGAGGCGCTGCGCATCAGGGAGATCGCGCGCTTCGTCGGCGATCGCTACCAGACGAACGACGGCCAGCAGATCGCCCGGGTGCTCGGCGGGCCGCCCGCCGTCCAGGACGCGCCCGTGACGCACTTCCTGATCCGCGACGCCGGCAAGCAGGAGTCGGTCGGCGCCGGCAACGCGATCATGTACATCCTCTGCGGCGCGGGGTCCGATTGCGCGCTGCCGCTCGAAGCCTCCTCGACCGCGCACGACCGGCTCATCCGCCGCGAGGCGCTCGAGCTCGCGCTCTACACGATGCGCTACAACGACGTCGACCCGGTCGCTGTGCTCCTGCCGCCCAGCCCGCAGGGCAAGCCCGGTGACGCGGTGCTCTTCCGGCGCGACGATTTGAAGAGCCTTCTCGACAAGCCGCTCTCGCAGTCGCTGCCGACCGGGAAGGCGCCGAACGCGCTCGGCATGGACGACCTCGAAGCCGCCACGGTCGATTACCTCACCCTGACAAAGAGCTACGACTACAACTTCCTGTCGGCAAGCGACGGAACCGCGCGGATGGTGCTCAACCCGGCGCGCGCGAGCAAGTAACACATCCCCAAGCAAAACGTGAACGGAATCGCGACAATCACCGTCGCAAACCGTAGAGCGCGGGCATAACGAAAGGGGGAGCGTGGCCGAGGTCACTTTCGAAGGGGTCAGCAAGATCTACCCCGACGGCACGCGCGCGGTCGACAGCTTCGACCTCGAGATCCTGGACGGCGAGTTCATGGTGCTCGTCGGGCCCTCGGGCTGCGGCAAGACGACCGCGCTGCGGATGGTTGCGGGACTGGAGGACATCTCCGAGGGCGAGGTCAAGATCGGGGAACGCGTCGTGAACCAGTTGGCGCCGCGCGACCGGGACATCGCGATGGTCTTCCAGAGCTACGCCCTGTACCCGCACCTCACCGTCTACGACAACATCGCATTCAGCCTCCGGCTCCGCAAGACGCCGAAGGACGAGACCGACAAGCGGGTGCGCGAGGCCGCCCGCATCCTCGGGCTCGAGCA
>Ga0126309_10000290_pt1 | contig 17126 bp, 12 predicted proteins | sample Plot56_FD_92541 | JGI IMG/M metagenome (GOLD analysis project Ga0126309, IMG submission 92541) | Serpentine soil microbial communities from UC McLaughlin Reserve, CA, USA - Plot56 | ecosystem: Environmental > Terrestrial > Soil > Grasslands | place: USA: UC McLaughlin Reserve, Lake County...
ATCCGCCATGGGTTGCGCATCCCGAAGACGTAGATCTCCGGTCGAGCGCCGCTGCGTGTCGCGAACGGGTTGCTCGCCGGGATTCCGTACCCGCGGCCGTCGGCCTTCGTGTCGACGTCGATGCGCAGCAGCTTCGCGAGATGCGTGTCGAGCTTCTGGCCGTTGCCCTGCGGATCGCCGGCGCTCCCGCCGTCACCCAGCGAGATGTAGAGGAATCCGTCGGGCCCGAAGACAACGGCACCGCCGTTGTGGTTGGCGAACGGTTGGTCGACGGTCAGCAGGACCCGCTCGCTCGACGTGTCGGCGGTCGTTGCGTCCGCCGACGCGACGCGCCACTCGGACACGACGGTGTCCCCGTCGGGGTTCGTGTAGTCGAGGTAGAACCGTTTGTCCGTCGCGAACCCGGGGTGGAAGGCGAGCCCGAGGAGGCCCTGCTCGCCGCCGCTGCTGATTCGCGACGAGATGTCGAGGAACGGCGTGTCGGATCGTTTGCCGTCGCGAACGATCCAGATCTGCCCGCCCTGGTCGACGACGAACAACCTCCCACTCCCGTCGCGCGGCGTCGCGATCGCGAGCGGCGCGCCGGGAATGTCGACGACCGGCTCGAGGTCGACATTGATCGTCGATGCGTCGAAGCCCCTGCCCGGCGCTGTGCTGCTGGCTGACGTGGCATGAGGTGGCGTCGGGGTTGCGCCGGGCGACGCCGTCCCCGCGCCCGACCCGCATGCCGCAACGACTGTGGCGAACGCGACGGCCGCGGTAATGGTCTTGCTCATCGCGCCGCGCGCGCGGGGAGCGGCATGTCCGCGTTCACGTGGCATTGGCACTGATACGCTCCGCCGCGCACGATGGTTCGGGAGGAGACGATGGAGGCCCACGAGCTCGCGGAGGTGCTCGCGCAACGGAGCGAGTCGGGCGCCCCGTACCTCGAGTTCGTGCGATCCCGTGCCCTGTCCGTCGGGCTCTACGTTCTGCCTGCCGACGGCGTCGACCGGCAACAGCCCCACACGGAGGACGAGGCGTATTACGTCGTCTCCGGCCGGGCGCGGATGACAGTGGCGGACGAGACGCGCGACGTCGGACCGGGGACGACGGTCTTCGTCGCCGCGACCGTCCCGCACCACTTCCATGACATCGCCGAGGAGCTCGTGATCGTCGTGTTCTTCGCCCCGCCGGAGGGGTCGCTGGCGGACTGAGGTCATCCTTGCCGCGCCTGCACCGCGTGTGCGGCGTCCACCGCCGCGAGCAGCTCGCGCGCGAGCTCCGGACCTCGCCCCGTCTCATCGTGGCGGAAGAAAACGAACGCATCGCTCCCCGCCGCGAGGAACGGTTCGAGCCGGGCCGCCCACGCCCGGATACCCGTTGCGTCGTAGTCGTGGCGCCGGAGCCGGAGATAGAGGAAGAGTCCGGTATGGCGGATGGCGGGCGGCTCGCGATCCTCGGGGAGATCGGTCGCGCACAGCGTGGCCCGCGCCTCGTGGAGCAGGTCGAACACCTCGTCGACATGCCACGACGGGTCCTGGAACTCCATCGTGAGCGGCAGGTCGCGCGGCCACGCCGCGAGGAGCGCCGAGAGCTTCCCGATGTCGGCGCGGACGGGCGACGCGACGCGGTACAGCACGGCCCCGAGTCGCTCGCCGAACGGCCGAAGCGGGGCCGTGAGCCATGGCACGCCTGCGACGGGGTCGGCGGCGAGTGAGCGCATCGACCCGCCGCGTTGGGCCTTGACGGCGAACCGGAACGTCTCGGGCGTCGCGGCGAGCCAGGCGCGCACCTTCGCCTCCGTCGGCTGCTGGTAATAGGTGTTGTTGAGTTCGCAAGCGGGCAGCTGACGCCCGTACCACGCGAGGAGCTCATCCGGCCGAAGCCCCGTGGGATAGAAGCGCGGCGCCCAGCCCGGATAGGCGAAGCCGCTCGTGCCGGCGAAGAGGCGGCCGGGCGGGTTTGCGGTCAGCCGGCCGGCGCCCGCTGCGCGGTCGCGGTTCGCCCCGCCCGCCTCGGAGTGGCCGACGGTGCCGGGTCGCACGCGACATCGGGCTCTGAGTCCGGGCCGCTGCGCTGCGACACCGCGTCCATCGACCGCCGCAGCGTTGCGAGCTCGCGATCGTCGAGTGCAGCGAGGAAGTACGTGTCGATGCCGCGGAGGTGCGTGCCGGCGGCCTGACGCAGTCGCTCGAGTCCGTCTGGAGTGAGGACGGCCTCCGCGCCGCGAGCGTCGTGACTGCACTGCGACCGGGCGACGAAGCCGTCGGCGACGAGCCGGTCGATCAGGCGCGTGACACCGCTCTTGCTCAGCAGGACCTGGCCCGCGAGCTGGGTCATGCGGAGACGCCGGTCCGGCGACTGGGCGAGCTGGAGAAGGGCGTCGTACTCCGGCAGTGAGAGACCATGCTCGGCACGCAGCTCCTCGTCGAGCCGGCGGAACAGGCGAGCGTGGGCGCGCAGGAAGCTCCGCCAGACGTCGAGACGAGGATCAGTCGCCACGAGCTGACGGTCCTCGGCGATGTTGGTCATGGCGCCATGATACACGAGTGGTAGTTGACACAGCAACGAACTCGGAATATGGTTGCGTAGTCAACGAATAACGGCGAGACGCAGACCGTCCGCCCTGGAGGACAACGACAACACCGCCATGACCACCTGGAAGATCGACCCCGCCCACACCGACGTTTCGTTCTCGGCGAAGCACATGATGATCACGACCGTCCGCGGCAAGTTCGCCGTGGTCGAGGGAGAGCTGGAGCTCGACGAATCCGAGCCGACCCGATCGCGCGGCGAGATCCGGGTGGACGCTGCGAGCCTCTCGACGGGGTTCGACGCGCGCGACCAGCATCTTCGGTCGCCCGACTTCTTCGACGCCGAGACGCACCGCTGGATCGTCTTCCGTGCGACCGGGGTCAGGCCAAAGGGCGATGGCGAATTCAGCGTCACGGGCGATGTCACGATCCGCGGCGAGACGCGGGCCGTGACGTTCGACGTCGAATACCTCGGCACGACCCCGGGGATGCGCGGTGGCCGCCACGCCGGATTCACCGCCAAAGCGAAGGTCAACCGCAAGGACTGGGGCCTCAACTGGAACATGGCGCTCGAGGCCGGCGGCTGGCTCGTCGCGGACGACATCAAGCTCGAGATCGACGTCGCGGCGGACGAGGTCGCAGTCGAGGCGGGGACCGCGGCCGAGCCTGCCAGGGAGGCCGTCGGCGCGGCGTAGCGCGGTCGCCGAACCGCGCGCACCGGCGACGCGGGCTGGGCGGTAGCATCCGCGGATGACAGCCTTCGATGTGGCCGCGCTCCGCCGCCAGTTCCCGTCGCTCCTCGAGGTCGATGAGGGTCGGGCCGTCGCGTATTTCGACGGGCCGGGTGGGACCCAGGTCCCCGAATCGGTCATCGACGCGGTCGCCGACTACTACCGCCATTCCAACGCGAACTCGGGCGGCGCGTTCCTGACGAGCCGCCGGTCCGACGCGATCGCGTCGGACGCGCACGTCGCGATGGCGGACATGCTCGGTGCGGCGAGTGAGGGCGAGATCGCTTTCGGCGCCAACATGACGACGCTGACGCAGCACGTCAGCCGGTCGATTGCGGCGACGCTCGTCGAGGGCGACGAGATCGTCGTTACGGGCCTCGACCACGAGGCGAACGTCGGACCCTGGCGATCGATCGCCGGCGATCGCGGTATCCGCGTCCGGACGGTCGACGTTCGCCTCGACGACTGCACGCTCGACCTCGACCACCTCGACACGCTGCTGTCGCCGCGGACGCGGCTCGTGGCGGTGGGCTGGGCGTCGAACGCCGTCGGGACGATCAACCCGATCGCGCAGATTGTCGGGCGCGCACACGCCGTCGGGGCGTGGGTCTACGTCGACGCCGTCCATTACGCGCCGCACGCTCCAATCGAGGTCGTCGCGACCGGCGTCGACTTCCTGGCGTGCTCGAGCTACAAGTTCTTCGGCCCGCACGCCGGCGTCCTCTACATCCGGTCCGACGTTCGCGATCGACTGCCCTCGTACAAGATCCGGCCGGCGCACGACCGGTTCGAGACCGGGACGGCCAACTTCGAAGGGCTGGCCGGCGTTCTCGCCGCCGTCGAGTACCTGGCGTCTGTCGGTCGCTCGCATGGCGACGCGACGCGTACGGCCTCTCGTCGCGACGCCGTCCACGCCGCGATGCGAGCGATCCGGCGCTACGAGATGGAGCTGTATGCCCGCCTCGCGGCGGGACTCGGCGCGGTCCGGGGCGTGCGGCTCTACGGGATCACGGATCCCGCACGGTTCCTCGAGCGGACGCCGACGGCTGCCCTCACCGTCGACGGCGTCGCGCCCCGCGCCGTCGCGGAGGCCCTCGGCCGCGACGGGATCGCCGTGTGGGACGGCGACTTCTATGCGACGGGCCTCATCGAGCGGCTCGGTTTGGCCAACACCGGCGGCGTCGTCCGGATCGGCCTGACCCACTACAACACGGTCGAGGAGATCGACGCCGTAATCGGTGCGCTGTCGCGGATCGCGGACCGGACCGGCGCCGCGGCGGCCACCGCCGGTTGAGCGCCGGCGCGGCCGATGTCGTCGTCATCGGCGCCGGGATCGTCGGAACGGCGACCGCGGCGATGCTCGCCGACCGCGGCGCATCGGTCGTGCTCGTCGAGTCCGAAGCCGTCGCCGCTGGTGCGTCGGGGCGAAACTCGGGCGTCGTCCAGCACCCGCTGGATCCGGTGCTCGCGGACCTTCACCGCGAGACGCTTCGGCTGTACCGTGACCTTGAGGCGGACGGTGATGACGACTTCCGCCTCGGCGATGCGCCGGCGGGGCTGCTCTACGTCTCGACCGACGACCTCGCGGTCCGGCCGCTCGCTGCCGCGCTCGCCGAATCGCACCCGGAGCTCCGTCCCGAGCTCGTCGAGGACGACGACCTCCAGCGGCTCGAGCCCGCTCTCGCGCGCGGGCTTGTTGCGTGCCGTCTGGCGATCGGGTACCCCGTCGCGCCGGCCTCGGCGACACGCGCCTACGCGCTTCTCGCGGAGCGGCGTGGGGTCCGCGTCGTCGTCGGTGACGCCGCCCGGCTCGCGGTCGAGGACGACCGGGTCGTTGGCGTGACCGTTCGCGGCCGCCTGGTCCCTGCTGCCGCGGTCGTCGTCGCGGCTGGACCGTGGACGCCGGCGATCATCGACCCGCGCGGCGTGTGGCAGCCGATACGGGCCTTGTGGGGCGTCGTCGCCCAGGTGTCGCTCGACGCGCCCCCGCGCCACGTTCTTGAGGAGGCGGAGATCGACACGACGATCGAGCCGGGGGGCGACGCGCACAAGGAGCGCGGGGACGACCGCGGCGTCTCGTTCAGTCTCGTGACGGCGGGCGAGCTGTCGGCCGTCGGGTCGACGTTCCTCGACGACGAGCCGGAGACCGCTCCATGGGCGGCGCGCGTCGTCGCGCACGCGGCACGGTTCGTGCCCGCGATCGCGACGGCACGCGTTGACGCGACACGGCGGTGTGCGCGGCCGCTCAGCTTCGACGGCCGCCCGCTCGTCGGCGCGGTGCCGGGCGTCGCCGGTCTGTTCGTCGCCGCCGGACACGGGCCGTGGGGCATCTCGACGGGCCCGGCGTCGGCGCGGCTCGTCGCGGACGCCGCTCTCGATCCCGCGACGGAGATCCCGCCCGCGCTCGATCCGGCGCGCTACCCGGTCCCCCCCGGGGCTGCGCCAGTCCCGCCGAGCTAGACGGCTGTCGCCACGATGCGGTAGATCCGTCCGCCCCCGAGATCGGCCACGTACATCTCGCCGGCCTCGTCCTCGCCGAACGACGAGATGTTGTAGGTGGTGTCGAGCATGAGCGTCGGCACGGCGGGGCTCGTCGCCGCGTGGTCGATTGCCCAGATGCGGCCCGAGCAGTAGTCGCCAAAGAGGTAGGCGCCCTGGAGCGGTACCTGGGCGCCCCGGTAGACGTAGCCGCCGGTGACCGAGCAGTTGTCCTCGCCGGTCACGGCGTGGGCGTATTCGACGAGCGGCGCCCGCTTGCCGCTCGTGCTGCACCCGGTCCTCGGGTTGAAGCAGTGGCGACCCTCGAGGACGCGCCAACCGAAGTTGATGCCGCGGGCCGGCGTGACGCTTGTCCCCCGGTCGATCTCTTCCCACGCGCCCTGGCCCACGTCGCCGATCCAGAGGTGGCCCGTCGCGCGGTCGAACGAGAATCGCCAGGGGTTCCGCAGGCCGTAGCTCCAGATCTCGTCGAGCCCGGTCCTGCCCACGAACGGGTTCGAGGCGGGGATTCGGTAGTTGCGGGTGCCGCTCGTCCCGTTGACGTCGATCCGGAGCAGCTTTCCGAGGAGCGTCGAGAGGCTCTGGGCGCGGTTCCCGGGGTCGCCGGCAGAGCCGCCGTCACCAGTCGCGATGTAGAGGAATCCGTCGGGGCCGAACGCGAGGTGGCCGCCGTTGTGGTTCGCGTATGGCTGCGCGATCGTGAGGATCCGGCGGCCCGTCCGCCAATCGGCGTGGTCCGGGTTCGTCGTGACCCGGTACTCGTTGATCGCGGTGTTGCCATTCCCGAGAGTCAGGTTGACGTAGAACTTGCCGTTCGTCTTGAACGACGGGTGGAATGCGAGCCCGAGCAGGCCCTGCTCGCCGCCGGTCGAGATCGATGTGGCGAGGCTGAGGAACGGCGTCGCGAGAACCGTGCCGTCCTTGACGATCCGGATGGTCCCGGTCTGCTCGACGACGAAGACCCTGCCGGAGCCGTCATTCGCGTGCGTCACCAGGACTGGCTTGGAAAAGCCGCTCGCGACCTCGGCGAGGCTGATCGACACGCCCGTCGGGCTGAACGGGGCGACGACGTTCGAGACGGGCGCGGGCGGCGTAGCAGGCCCGCGGCCCGCGGGCGGCCCGCTGTGCGGCAACGTACCGGTCCCGGCGATCGCGGTTCCCCCGGCGACGAGAAGCATCGAGGCGATCGCAAGGCACGCGGCCCTCGCTGGGCCGGTGTTCACGCGGAAGCTTCGGACCACGATTGCCTCCCGGGCGCGTACGTACGGGGCGGGCGTTCGACGGCCATCGTCGCTGCCGGCGGGCTCGCAGGAAAGGGGGCCGATGGGGCCATGACCGGGAGGGCGTCGGCGCACCACGTCGGTCACGTCCGCCCGAGCGCCGCGCCCGTATCCTTGGCGGCGTGATGCAATGCGCCGAGACCCTCGAGCCGATGGCCCGCCCGTGGCGCTGACGTCGACCGGCCTCACCGCGCGCGAGCGCGCGGCCGTCGCCGCCGTCGATCCGGCAAGGATCGCGGGGGAGCTCGCCGAGCTCGTCCGGATCCCGAGCGTGACGGGGTCCGAGGAGCAGGTCCAGGACATGGTGGCGGCGATCCTCGAGCGCGCCGCGATCGCCGTCGAGCGGGTGTCGCCCTCGCCCGCGGACGCCGAGGCGGATCGGGACTGGCCGGGCGCGGAGATGCCGCGGACCTCGCTTCCCATCGTGATCGGGCGGCTCGGCCGCGCCGGCGGTCGGCGTGTCGTCCTCGTCGGTCACGTCGACGTCGTGCCGCCGGGCGACCCCGACAGCTGGAGCGTCGACCCGTTCGGGGCCGAGGTCCGGGACGGCGTGCTCTACGGCCGCGGGGCGTGCGACATGAAGGGCGGCGTCGAGGCGATCCTCGAGGCGGCGCGCGTCGTGGAGGAGGCGATTCGCGGCGCGACCGTCGACGGCGAGCTGATCGTCGCGTTCGTCCCGTCGGAGGAGGACGGCGGGCAGGGGATGCTCGCCGCAATCCGCGCCGGCGTCACGGGCGAAGCGGCACTCATCACCGAGCCGACCGGCCTCGAAGTCGTCGTCGCGCACGCCGGGGCGATCACGTTCCGGCTCACCGTCCCCGGCCGCGCTGCCCACGCCTCGGTGCGCCGCGAGGGCGTCTCCGCGCTCGACAAGCTGTATGTCCTCCTGGACGCTCTGGTCGCGAACGAGCGCGAACGGAACGAGTCGGAGACGAACCCGCTGATGACCGCCCTCGGGCTGCCGTATCCGACGATCGTCGGCAAGGTATCCGGCGGCGACTGGGCGTCGACGGTCCTCGATCGGGTCGTCGCGGAGGGGCGCTACGGCGTCAGGCTGGGACAGTCGTGGCGTGACGCCGAGGCGGAGCTGCGCGCGTGCATCGATGCCGCCGTCGCGGCTGACCCGTTCCTTCGCGACCACCGCCCCGGCGTCGAGATCGTCGGCGGCCGCTTCTCGTCGTCGAGCGTGCCGGAGGATCACCCGCTGCCGATTGGCCTGGTCGCTGCGGCGGAGGCGGTCCTCGGTCGGCGACCGCGAACAATGGGGGAGCCGTACGGCGCCGACATGCGGCTCCTCGTCAACGAGGGGTCGACGCCGACCGTCATCTTCGGCCCCGGCGATATCCGGGTCGCGCACTCCGCGGACGAAAACGTGTCGCTCGACGAGGTCGCCGATTGCGCTCGCGTCGTGGCGGTGTGGGCGCTCCGCGAGCTGGGCGCGTCGGCCTAGCGGGCCAGCTCCTCCTCCGGCCACAGCGACGGGTTCTCGACGCCATTGCCGGTGGCCGTCTCGGCGCGAGCGTCCGTACGAGGAGCCGCCGCGTGTCGCTCCGCGCTCAGCTCGACGAACCGGCACAGCGCGTTCGCGAGCTGCATCTGACGCGGACTCCTCGCCCGGACGCGGAGGAGCTCCGGGGCCGCAACCACGATCGCGACGCAGCGCGCGCGTGACGTTGCGACGTTGAGCCGGTTGCGGCTGAAGAGAAACTCCATGCCGCGGGGCGCGAGCTCCGGCGCCGACGTCGTCATCGAGTAGATGCTGACGGCGGCCTCCTGGCCCTGGAACTTGTCGACCGTGCCGACCCTGGCGTCCGACGGCAGGAGCCGCTTGATCGCACCGACCTGGGCGTTGTACGGCGCGACGATGAGGACGTCCTGCCATGTCACGGGCCGGGTGCGGCCCTTCTCGTCGACCCACGTCGATTCGCCGGTGACGAGCGAGGTGGCGACCTCCGCGACCGCGGCCGCCTCGGTGGGGGATTCGTTGTCGAAGCCGACCGTGACGACCGGGACGTAGCGCGACCCGACGCCGTCTGCCGGCGGCACGCCGTCGACGCGCTGGACCGCCAGGCGCTCGGTGGATTCGAGGCGGCTCTCGTAGAAGACCTCCGAGGTGAAGCGGCACAGCTCGGGATGGAGGCGCCATGTTTTCTCGAGGAACAGGCCTCGATCCGGCGGGATCGTCGCCTCGCCCGCGAGCACGTGGGCGAGCGCCGATTTGTCGGCGCCTTGCGGGTGCGACCCCTGGAGCGGCTGGTCGAGCTGCTGGGGATCGCCGAGGAGGACGAGGCTCGACGTCGCGGGCGAGATCGCGACGACGTTGGCGAGCGACATCTGACCGGCCTCGTCGACGAACAGGACGTCGACGGCGTCCGTCATCTTTTTCGATGCCCAGGTCCAGGCTGTCCCGCCCGCGAGGTTGGCACGGCCGTCGTCGAGCCTGCCCCGCACGTCGCCCGCGTCTGACACCCGGCTGACACGCTCGTGGTCGAGCACTTCGTCCTTGTCGCCCTTCTGGACGGCGCGGGCGTCGATGCCTTCCTCGGCCGCGGCGTCGAGGATCGCCTTGAGCATGTTGCCGATCACCTTGTGGCTGTTCGCCGTCACGCCCACCCGCCTGCCTGCCGCGATCAGGCGGCACGCCATCCGTGCGCCGGTGAACGTCTTGCCCGATCCGGGGGGACCCTGGACCGGCAGCGTCGATCGATCGAGCGCGACGACGACGCGGCGCGCGGCGTCGAGATCCTTCTCCCCGGCCCGCGCGAGCGGCGCGCCGGGGTCCTGGCCCGCGCGTGGCGGCCGCCGCAGGAGGAGGTCTCGCGCCGCCGCGTATGGCCCCGCCGCGTCGATCCCGTGGTCGAGCACCCACTCACCGATGGCGACGAGCGCGTTCTGGAGCTCCGTCGTTCGGATCCAGTTGAGCGCGACGACGCTGTCGGGATGCCGGTCGCCGACCTTCCGCCGGATGTCGATCGTCCAGCCCGCCGCATCGATCGCCTGCATGGTGCCCGCGTCCCACGAGAACGGCGAGTCGTTGGGTGCCGCCTGCGCCTTCGCGGGGTCGTACAGGTCGCCGCGTCCCAGGTCGAAATCCTGGGCAGGAAACCGGTAGCGCCACGTCTGTTTCCCCTTCGCCTCGTCGCCGACCGGCTCGACTGGCACGAGCCCGCCGATCCCGTGCGTTTCGTCGACCAGCTCGGCACCTGTCAGCGTCATGAGGTGGAAGAACTCCCACCACATCGACTTGTCCTCGCGGCGATGCCAGCCGAGGAGCTGCGCGAGCAGCCACGTCGCAGCCTGCTCCGGCGACCTCGCGGCGGGGTCCGCCGGGACGTCGGCGAGGCGCAGCGCGAGTGCCTGCACGTGCGCCTGCGTCTCGATCGTCTCCGCGGGCAGCTTGCCCTCGCGCGCCGCGGGCCGCGGGACGTCGAGGCCGGCCTGGCGGGCAAGGTCGCCACGAAGCGACTCGAGCCAGTCGCGCAGCTTTTCCGTGCTCCGTACGTCGTCCCGGTTGTACGCCTCGATCCGCTCGAGGTGGGTAGCCGCGGGCCGGTCGCCCTCGCCGAGCTCCAGCCACTCCTCGAAAGCCACGATGCTCGAGCCGGCGTCCCGAAGCTCGATCTCGCGCTCGAACCCGTAGAGGGGCTCGATCTTCTTGATCGAGTAGCTCTCGACGGATGCCCGAATGGACTGCCGGACGACGCGGAGCAGGTCGACGAGGACGCCGCCGCGCAGAAGCCGATCGACCTCGTTCTCGCGCGTGGCGTGACGGCCCATGAGCCGCTTGAACGCCGTCGGCTCGTACGCCGCGTAGTGGAAGACGTGCAGCGTCGGATCGGCGTCGAGCCGCGCGACGATGAAGTCGACGACGCGCTCGAATGCCCGCTTCTCGCCCTCCCACGAGAACGTCCCGTCGTCGCCGCGGGACCAGAAGGCGTGGAACGTCCCGTCGGTCTCGAGGATGCCGAAGAGATAGTCGATCCCGTCGTCGAACGCGTACGGGTCGCCTTCGAGGTCGAGGAAGAGATCGTTCTGGGACGGCGGCGGCAGCGACGCGAGGCCGCTCTCCGCGTCGATCGGCTGGCCGGGCTCGGGAAGGAGGAGCTCGTGCTTCATCCGGCGCTCGAGTCGCCCCTCGAGCTGGATCCTCGCCTGCTCTCGAACGCGGAGGAGCGCGGCGTCGCTCGTGCCCTCGAGCGGCGGGTCCATCGGCAGCGGCAGGCGTCCCAGGTCCGCGAGTGTCGCGATCCCGCGCTCCTCGAGCCCGTGCCGCTGGCGTGACGTGATCCCGGCGACGAGGCTCAGGTGGTCGTCCTTCCGGCGCCGCAGCCCGCACTCGATGGCCCAGCGACAGACATCGCAATGCTCCACGGGCTCGGGGTACGTCCCGAGGGGCGGGAACGTCGCGGCCGGTCCGCCCATCGCCTCGATGAACCGCGAGCGGGCGAACCGGAAGTACGCCATGTAGTCGTCGACGCGAAGCCGCTCGACCGCCCGAGCGCTTCCGCCGAGCGCGACATGCATCCACTCGGGCCGCACGCCCTGGACGCGCTCGAGCTGGTCGACGTAGCTGCAGATCTGGAGGACCGCGCTCGCCTTGACGTGCCGGGCCAGCTTTGTGTCGGCGACCTCGTAGTGCCACGGCCCCCAGCGCGACGGCCGGTCCGGCGCGTCGACGCGGAGCAGGAAGTCCGCGTGGCCGCGCCATGTGCCGTCGAAGAACGTCGCCTGGTAGATGACGTCGGGCCCATCAGACATGGCGGCTTCGGTCGCGCCCGCGGCCGCGCGCAGCTGATCGCCGCGATCCTCGATCGACCCATCGAGCGCGATCTCGACCACGCGCTTGCTGGCGGCTCGCAGATCCTCGAGATAGCGACGCTCGTGATCGAAGCCGCGCTTGCGGATGATGTCGAGCTCCGCGTCGTTCCGATCGGGGCGCTGGGTGAGGCCGGCGAGCACGGCTCGCTCGAGCTGGGTCAGGTGCTCGCAGGCGAGGTACCCAACGAGGTCAGTGGCGGCGTAGACAGGCCGGCCGTCGATGAGCTGCATCCACCCGACACCTTACCCGGCGTTCGTGTCACCTCGCCTGACACGCCCGGACCAACGGGCCGTCGTCATGAGGCAGGTCGAAGGGCGCGCCAGGTATCGAGCGCCCATTCCCAGTCGGACGGATCGTGGATGACGATCCGGATCGCGGCGCCGCTGCCGTCGACGGCCGAATAACCGTCGAGCACGGCGACCTCGACGGCGGAGCTCGGGTCGATGGCCAGCCGCGCGATCCCCACGACGGGCCCTTCGCGGTGCCGCAGCACGTCAGAGCCGAGGTTGCCCCCGACGCGGCTGAGGAACGCCTCCGCGGGAAGCGCGCCCGCATCGGACCTCGTGTCGACGGCCGCGATCGTGATCTCGCGATCGCCGTCGCCGATCGATGCCTCGTCGTCGGTCTGGTGCACGCGCGACGTCCCGGGGACGGTCAGCGTCCAGCCGTGGTGGACGATCGCGACAGGGCGGCGGCGGTAGCCGATGAGCGGCGTGTCCGCGGCCTTGGCCGCCTCGGTGTCGATGCGCTCGGCCATCGTGTCGGCCGTGCCCGTCAGCTCGAGCAGCTCCTTCCACTCGCGCCATGGGTACGGGAGCGACGGGTCGAGGGGGAACGCGCGTCTGAGCATTCCGAGGACCTCGTCGGCGACTGCGCGCTCGGCGTCGGCTACCGGTGGCCGCCAGCGAATCTCCGTCCACATCCTGCACAGGGCGCGGTTGAGAATGTACCGCCCGTCCGTCGCGTCGGCCCACCACGGGACGATGTCGACGGCAACGCGCGGATCCGCGACGGCGGCCGACAGCCATGCGTCGTCGCGTGGCCCGAGGGCGGTCGCGATGGCGCCATCGAACTCGAACCGCTCGCCGGCGGACGGCAACAGCTGCACCTGGCCGCCACGCATCGCTCGCGTCGCCGACGCCTTCTTCAGCGTCTCGCCAAGCCACCCGAGGAGGGCACGCTCCGCGTCCGCACGGCGGCCCGATTCGAACGAGCCCGTCGCGTCGCCCGTGCCTTCGGCGCGCACTCCCGGCGCCCAGGCGATCGATAGCTCCGACCCGAGCCGCTTGAGGAGGTGGCAGATGTAGGTGTGGTACCCCGGCCCGACCTCGGCCGTCGCCGCGGTCGCCATCACCGCACCGCCCTCCGCGACCTCGAGCTCGAGAGGCGCCGCTGCCGGGTGGAGCGACAGCCGGAGGCCGCACCACTCGTCCGTGCCGGGGAGCCGGACGACCCAGTCGAGCTCGTCGTCCGCCTCGGCGCGCAGCCACGCCTCGATGTCGGCGGTGAGTGCGTCAGGGGCGGGAATGCGGTGGGTGACGCCGCGCTTCGCCGCCTGGCCGACGAGTCGCAGCCCGACGCTCAACGGTCCTCCGGCAAGGGATGGTCCGTCGCCCGGACCACGGGCTCTCACGATACGCGCGAGACGCCGACGCACGGCATGCGTCAGATGCGGAATTCGTACCGGGTCGGGAGCAACAACAGTCCGGTGACCGCGGCGGTCAGCCGAAGAGCGCCTCCGCCGCGGCGTCGAAGACCGCTGTATGGCGATCGACGTCGGCTTCGGTGGTCAGCGGCGACATCAGCGCCATGTTGTGGAACGGCGTCATCAGGATCCCGCGGTTCATCGCCCAGAGGTGAAGGAACCGCTCGAGCTCGAAGTCGGCATGGGCGGCCTGTTCGGCACCCGTCCGCGGGGGGTTCGGCATGAAGTGGTACTCGGCGCGCGCTCCCAGCCGCGTGACGTGCCACGGCAGGCGGCTGGCTGCGATGACTCCGGCGACGCCGCGCTCCCAGCGCTCCGCGAGCGGGATCATTCGGGCGAACGCAGCGTCGGTGAGGACGTCGTTGAGCGTCGCGCGGATCGCGGCCGTCGACAGCGCGTAGCCGGCGAGCGTCCCTCCGATCCCGCCGATGTCCGATTCCTCGACGGGGACTGCGTCCTCGACGAGGCGCCCGACGGACTCGCTCATCCCGTACGCCCCGGCCGGGATCCCGCCGCCGATCGTCTTGCCGATGACGAGCATGTCCGGGTCGAGGTGCCAGAGCCCCGTCCCACCCGCCGGGCCGGCGCAGATCGTGTGCGTCTCGTCGATGATCAGGAGCGTTCCTGTCCGACGTGTGATGTCGCGAACCGCGGCAAGGTAGCCGGGCTCCGGAAGGACGATACCGACGTTCGTGAGCGCAGGCTCGATGAGGAGAGCCGCGACCTGACGGTCCGCGAGGGACCGCTCGAGGCCGTCGACGTCGTTGAACTCGACGACGCGGGTCGTGAGCGCGGGATCGACCGCGGGCCCGGTGTTGCCGGTGCTGGCGACGACGCGGCCAGACGCATCGAGCATCGCGAACGTCTCGTCGACCGAGCCGTGGTAGCAGTGGTCGTGGACCGCGACGAGCGGGCGCCCGGTGATCCGGCGGGCAAGCCGGAGCGAGAACCGGTTGGCGTCCGTGGCCGTGATCGTGAACTGCCACCACCGCAGGCCGAACCGGCGCCGGAGCTCGTCGCCCGCGGCCGCGGCGTCCTCCGTCGGGAGCATGTGGGTGATGCCGCGGTGGAGCTGTCGTTCGACGGCACGGATCGTCGGTTCGGGTCCGTGGCCCGCCATCGCTCCGGTGTCGCCGAGGCAGAAGTCGATGTATTCGTGCCCGTCGACGTCGCGGAAGTGGGCGCCGCTCGCGGCGTCGACGAAGAGCGGGAAATCGCCGGCCCACTTGACCATCCAGTTCATCGGGACGCCGGCAAGCAGCGACCGCTTCGCCTGTTCATGCAGGTCGTGCGATCGGGGATGGCTCGTCACGAAGGTCTCGCGCTCGCGCTGCATGAGCGACGCGAGCCGCGAGCGGTCAAGGGCGAGGAGCGGGGAAGTCGTCACGATGACCGGCATGGTGGCGTGGATTGGGGCGGCTCGTCGACCGATCCTGCCGGCCGAGACCTGGCCTGGACCGCGGATCATCGCCCCACGCGGCGCCGGGGCGGCGCGCTCGTGTGACCGGGGGCCGCGCACACCCCCGTGGCTCGTGCCGAGAAATTCCCGTCCGATCGGGCGGCCGCGCGCTCGTGGGGCGAGCGTATCGGCGCCCGTAGTGCTATCCCGTGTCGTTTCCGCTCGTGCCACGAGCACGCTGACCCAATTCCGCAGCTGCTGCTCGTGGCACGAGCAGGACTGACGAAAACGCCGCGGCCAACGGCCCAGTCGCTCGTGGGGCGAGAATCCGTCCGATCCGGCGGCCGAGCGCTCTTCGAGACTCAGTGGGGCCGCTGCATGTAGCCGCAGATGGGGCAGCTGGCCGTCCCCGTTGTCGGGTCGACGTCGAGGAAGCTGGCGCAGCCGTTCGTGCGGCAGTACGGCCGAAGGGCCGCGGACGCGCGGCGGCGGAGCCGTCGCATCGAGCTCGATCGCCCGGCAACGGCAGTGGTCATGGTTCGGTTGGTCATCCTGGTTCTGGTTCTTCCTGCCGCGCCGCGCGAGCGCTCGCTCGCACCGCGGCCACTGGTCGCTCGACACCCGAAATCGGGGTGGAGCGGATGTTCTGAGCCCGGGCGGCGCGTGTTGGAGCGGGATGGGCTCCGATGGGCGCCGGCACTGCGGGCAACAGGAATCATGACCGATTCGGCTCGATTCGTCAAGGGTGACCCGAGGCGCGCGCTCAGCGCGTCGGGTAGCCGGTGACCCGGCGGATCTCCTCGTAGAGCGGCCGCAGCCGGCCGTACATCCGCCGATAGACGCGCTCGTACAGCTCGTCGTACATCGCGTGGACGCGCGGATCCGGGTCATGAACGGCGCCGAGCCGCGTCATCTCGTGGGCCGCGGTCTCGACGTCGCGATGGACCCCGAGCCCGGCGGCGAGCACGATCGCCGCGCCGAGACCGGCCGCTTCGAACGTGTGCGGTGTGGCCGTCGGGAGCCCGAAGACGTCCGCCGTCAGCTGCAGCGCTGCGCGGCTCTGTGCGCCGCCGCCCGCGACACGAACGGCCGTCACCGGGACCTTGCCGCGCCTGGCGATCCGATCGGTCCCGTCGCGGAGCGCGTAGGCGAGGCCTTCGAGGATAGCCCGGTAGACATGGGCGCGGGTGTGGACGTCACCGAAGCCGACGATGGCGCCCTTCGCCTCCGGCCCGGGGATCCGGACGCCCGGCGACCAGTACGGCTGGACGGTCAGCCCCATCGCTCCGGGCGGCGTCGACTCGACGAGCTCGTCGAACAGCGCCTCGGGCTCGACGCCCCGGGTCGCTGCCGCGGCCACTTCCGCGGCTGCGAACTGCTGCTTGAACCACTCGACCATCCAGTAGCCGCGCGGGACGCTCACCTCGACGCTCCAGGCGCCCGGGATCGCGGAGGGGTACGGCGGCACGAGCGGCACAGCTTCGACGTACCGCCGGTGGGTGATATTCGCGGTCGCGGTCGTGCCGTACGACAGCGCGACGACCGACGGGTCGACGGCGCCGGAGCCGAGGACCTCGGCGGCCTTGTCCGCCGCCGCGGCGACGAGCGGGAGGCCGGTCGGAATGCCCGTCGCGGCCGACGCGTCGGCGGTGATGCGGCCGAGCTCGCCCGCTGGTGGGACGAGCTCGGGCAGCCACGTCGGGTCGACCGGGACGACCTGCCACTGCCAGGCGCCTGGCTTGACCCACGAGAACCGCTTGTAATCGAACGGCAGGTAGCCCACCTGCGAAGCCGTCGAGTCGACGAAAACACCCGTGAGCCGGTGGACGAGGTACCCCGACAGGAGCAGGTAGTGGGCGATCCGCCGCCACACCTCCGGCTCGTGGCTCCGGATCCAGTTCGCCTCGGTGTCAGCCTGAAAGGCGGCGACAGTGTCGGCGACGCGAAGCGCACGAAAGCCGAGCCCGGTCACGCCGCCGATCCGCGGCAGTCCCTCGGTTCGGCGCTGGTCCAGCCATACCATCGCCGGCCGCAGGGGCCGCCCCTCGGCGTCGGTGACGACGACGGTGCCCCGCTGCGTCGTCAGCGCGACGCCGGCTACCTGCTCCGGTGAGATGCCGGGGAGCGCCCACAGCCCGCGACACGCCTCACCGATCGCGCGCCAGTACAGGTCGGCG
>Ga0126309_10000291_pt1 | contig 17109 bp, 17 predicted proteins | sample Plot56_FD_92541 | JGI IMG/M metagenome (GOLD analysis project Ga0126309, IMG submission 92541) | Serpentine soil microbial communities from UC McLaughlin Reserve, CA, USA - Plot56 | ecosystem: Environmental > Terrestrial > Soil > Grasslands | place: USA: UC McLaughlin Reserve, Lake County...
AAGCCCCCGATCATGCCGAGCGTTTGCGCGCTAAGCATCGGGTCCATGCCGCAGATGGCGAGGTAGGACGGCAGATGTGTGGTGAGAAAGACAAGCTGCATCCCGCAGACGAAATACGCCAAAGTCATCACCACGAAGGATGCGTTACCGAACGCAACCTTCACCGCGATTGCGGCCGAGGTATCGGCGATGTCGTCGGAACCTCGCGGTGGGAGTGGAACTTTGTCCACCTTGCCGGCGTACCAGGCCGCCGGAAGCATCGCCAGCGACAGAACAACAAAGCCCACCATGCCGATTCGCCAGCCGTAGCCCTCGCTCAAGAGCTGTCCAATCGGGGCCGACAGCAGCGCGCCAAGCGATCCCGCGGCTGAGACCATGCCCAGAACCGTGCTTCGGACCGTCGCAGGCACCGCGCGCGCGGCCACCGACATCGCGATGGCGGCCGCCGTGCAAGCCAATGAAGTCCCGATCAGCACTCCGCCGCCGATCATCACGCTGAGAAGTCCCTGCGCGCTCGCCATCAGCGCGAGACCCACGATGTAGAATATTGAGCCGACGATCATAATTGGACGAAAGCCGTACCGCACCGTCATCGCGCCGGCGATCGGCTGGAGGAATCCCCAAGCCAGGTTCTGCACGGCAAGCGCGAGGGTGAAATCGGAAACGGAGATGTGAATGTCCTGCGTTAGCGGCTGCAGGAAGATGCCGAGCGACTGGCGAAAACCCATGCTTAGCGTGAGCATGATGGAAGCGCCGATCAGGATGGGAAGCGTTGGACGGAGGATTTGCAGAAGCGGCACGTTTATTCTTCTCCGTTGGGTCGCGGTTAGGAAAACCGCGGCCTGCCCTCATGTGAGGCTTGATTACACCGACCTGTGTAATTAGGCTACGAGGTGACGGCGTTTGTCAAGGTTCACGTAAACAGTACTGACATGTCCTTCGTTTCATATGTCGTATCTACCTCGTTCCGAGACATGAGCCCGGCACATGGGCGCCTCGTAATTTTGCAATGGTTGGGTCGTCGTAGGTCTGCGCAATGACATCGCGATTGGAAAAATCGGCAATGAAGGAGCGGATTCTGCAAACGGCGGACCGCCTGTTTTATCTGCGCGGCATACGCGCCGCCGGCGTCGATACCATTGCCGCGGAAGTCGGGATCAGCAAGCGCACGCTCTACAACCACTTTCCCTCAAAAGACGAATTGATCGCCGCCTATTTGGAGCGCCGCTTCACGCAGGCTCCCCCGTCCGACAAGCCCCCCGCCGAGCAAATCCTGCGAACATTCGATCGCCTGGAGCGAGTTTTCGCCGGCAAGGGTTTTCGCGGTTGTCCTTTCGTCAACGCGGTTGCCGAACTGGGATCGGAGGATCAGTCGGTCAAGAAAATCGCGGTCGCGTTCAAAGAAAGCCGCCGCGTCTGGTTTCGCGATCTTTTGCGACAACTCGATGTGGCCGATGCGGAAGGGCTTGCGACGCAGCTCACGCTGCTCGTCGACGGCTCGATTGCGCAGGATCTGGTGCGCGACGATCCCTCAATGGCGCGCGCGGCCAAGGAAGCCGCACGGGTCCTGCTCAGGAATGCCGGCATTGAGATTGATGAACCGAATCCAAGCACCCCGGAGGTCACGAAGAAGCGCGCGTCTTCGTCCGGGCAATGCGCACGGCTTGACGATTAAGCCGCCTGTGCCACCACGCGGTTGCGGCCGTCGTGCTTGGCCCGGTACAGCGCGGTGTCGGCGCGCTTCAGCACGTCCGCGACGGCTTCGACTTTTGATCGCAGCGTCGACAGCCCGATGGAAATCGTGACCTCGATGAGTTTCGCGCCCTTGTTGACGGCGAACGGTTCGCCCGCGATCGAGCGCCGCAGCCGTTCCGCCACCATGCTGGCGACGTGCAGGTCGGTCTCCGGCATCACGATCACGAATTCCTCCCCGCCATAGCGGCAGGCCAGATCGATACCGCGGATAGACTTGCGAACCCGCACGGCGAATTCGCGCAGCACGTCGTCCCCGGCGTCGTGGCCGTAATTGTCATTAATCGATTTGAAAAAATCGATGTCGAGCATCATCAACGCCAGCGGCTTGCCGCGATTGGAGGCTTGTTCGGCCAGCGTTCCCAGATGGGTCTCCATATAGCGCCGGTTGTGCAGCCCGGTGAGCGCGTCGGTAATCGCCATCTCGATCGAATTCTGCACATTATCGCGAAGTTGGTCGGTGTAGCGCCGTCTGCGGATTTGAGTCCGCGCCCGCGCAAGCAACTCGTTTTTGTCGATCGGGCGCAGCAGGTAGTCATTGACGCCGATTTCGAGGCCGCGAAGCAGCCGCGCATTGTTATCCGCGTCGGCAATCGCGAGAAGCGGCACCTGGCGGGTTCGCTCCAGCGAGCGGGCCTGGCTGCACAGCCGCAAGCCGTCGAAATTGTCGAGACCGAGGGAGACGATCAGCAGATCGTAATTGCCGTCGGCGGCTTGAAACAAAGCCTCCGAGGGGTTGGTCTGAACGTCGACCGTGTGCTCGGTCCGCAGCACTGGCGCCAGTCGTTCATAGGATGACGGGCGGTCGTCGACCAGGAGGATACGCCCCTCTTTGCCGGTCTCGGCCACGGCGCTTCGCTCCGGCGCCTGAACGCCAATCTCAAGCGAGGTGATGGCGCGCATGCGCAACTCGTCCGTCATCATCTTCAGCCGGGTCAGCGAGCGCACCCGCGCAATCAGCACGACGTCGGATACCGGCTTGGTCAGGAAGTCGTCGGCGCCCGCCTCAAGGCCGCGCACGCGATCAGCCGGGCTGTCCAGCGCCGTGATGATGACCACCGGAATAAAGTGTGTTGCCGGATTGGATTTGAGGCGACGGCAGACTTCGAACCCGTCGAGATCGGGCATCATCACATCAAGTAAAATGATGTCGCATTGGGCGCGCGCGCAGATTTCAAGCGCCTCGGCGCCGCTGGACGCGGTCAGCACGTCGAAATACTCTGCCGAGAGCCGCGCTTCCAATAGCTTGACGTTGGCGGGAACGTCATCGACGACCAGAATACGCGCGGACATCGACCTTCTCCCTACCCAATAAACCGTCTAACCGTTTCGATAAATTTGCCGACCGAAATCGGTTTGGACAGATATGCCTCGCAGCCGCCCTCGCGAATGCGTTCCTCGTCGCCCTTCATGGCAAACGCCGTGACGGCAACGATCGGAATCGCGCGCAATTCCGGATCGTCCTTGATCCACCGGGTGACTTCGAGCCCTGACACCTGGGGAAGCTGTATATCCATCAGAATGAGATCGGGATGAAGCTTGCGGACGAGATCGAGCGCCTCGAAACCGTTGGAGGTACCAGAGGTTTGGTAGCCATGCGCTTCCAACAGATCGCGAAAGAGCTTCATATTAAGCTCGTTGTCCTCCACGATCAGGACGGTTTTAGCCATCCCGTCCCTCCAATTCCCAAGCTGCGGGCGCACCCTCGGTGCACCGCGCGTAGCGAAAAGTGAAATCAAAGTAGCGCCAGATTCGCTCTAACACGTTAAGCCGGAGTGGCATCTTTACGCGAAGTGGTTTCCACTTGCTTGAACACGTTCTACAGACTCGGGCATGATGGTTTGGAAAATAGAGACCATAAGTTACGGAAAGGCAAATATTCCCGTTGAAAAAGCCGGTTCAAAACGCCCGAGAAGTAGCTGAAATTGTTGCGGTTCAGGCGCTTTCCTTCATCGCTGGCGACCCCGAGCGGCTGGGCCTGTTCCTGGCCGAAACTGGAATTGGCCCGGAGACGCTGCGCACGGCTGCCACCGACCCGCGTTTTCTCACGAGCGTGCTCGATTTCGTGATGCGTGACGATGCGACCGTGAATGCGTTTGCAAGCGTCTCCCAGCTTCATCCCACAAACATTGCCGCGGCTCACCAGGCACTCAACGATCCCAAATGGGAGCGCGATGTGCCGTGAGCTCAGCCGCGCCGGCATTGGAGGGGCCGACCTGCTTTTGCCGGGACTGCCTCCGCGATCTGGAGTTCGCGAGCAGGCGATGCGGCGAATGCGGTTCCCCTCGCCTCGTTAAACACATCCTACTGCCCTCCCTGACGCTGGCTCACATCGACTGCGACGCGTTCTACGCCACCGTCGAGAAGCGCGATAATCCTGAACTGGCCGACAAGCCCGTTATCATCGGCGGCGGCAAAAGAGGCGTGGTCTCTGCCGCCTGCTACATTTCCCGCACATTCGGTGTGCGCTCGGCGATGCCGATGTTCAAGGCGTTGGCACTATGCCCCTCCGCGATCGTTATCCGGCCCGACATCGCAAAATATGTGAGGGTCGGGCGAGAGGTGCGCCATGCCATGCAGGCGCTAACGCCGCTAGTCGAGCCACTTTCGATCGACGAAGCGTTCCTCGATCTCGGCGGTACCCAGCGCATGCACGGCCTGATCCCCGCCAAGGTGCTGGCCCGCTTCGCCCGCGAAGTTGAGCGCGATATCGGAATCACCGTTTCGGTCGGCCTGTCCTGCAACAAATTCCTGGCCAAGATCGCCTCCGACCTCGACAAACCGCGCGGGTTTGCGGCGCTCGATCAGGCGGAGGCCCGCACGCTGTTGGCTGACAAGACAGTCGGTTTCATTTTCGGCGTCGGGCCGGCCACGCAGGAACGTATGATCCAGCGCGGCTTTCGCATCATCGCGGACTTGCAGCGGGCCGACGAAAGCGAACTTATGAAACAGTTTGGAGCCGAGGGACGCAGGCTGTGGCGGCTGGCGCGCGGCATCGACGATCGTCGCGTGGTGCCGGATCGCGGCGCCAAAACCATTTCAAGCGAAACTACCTTTGAAAACGACATCTGTGATTTTTCCACGCTGGAGAAGATGTTGTGGCGGCTATCGGAGAATGTGTCCTCACGTTTGAAGCAAAGCGGCTTCGCGGGCTCGACCATCACGCTGAAACTGAAAACGGCCGATTTCAGGCAGCGTACCCGCTCGCAATCGATTCACGGCCCGACGCAACTGGCCGCGAAGATTTTCGATACAACCCGGGAAATGCTGACAAGGGAAATCGATGGCACCGCGTTCCGCCTGATGGGCGCCGGCGTCAGCGCGTTGTGCCCGGGATCGCAGGCCGACGACAGCGACATGCTCGACCGCCGCTCGGCCCAGGCCGAACGTGCCATGGATGATCTGCGCAAGAAGTTCGGCAACACCGCTGTGATCAGGGGTATCGCCTACGACGGGCCGGAGAAGGCAGGAGGTGATGGGGCTTAAAGCGCATCGGAGTTGCCAGGGGCACTCTCGTGCGGCGCCAGGGGCACTCTCGTGCGGCCCTCACTTACACGGCCTGGAATCCTTGACGTCGAATTTTCCGAGCGCGCCAAAAATGACGAAATCGTTGTAGTCGAGCACCAGCGCCCTTGAGACGCCGTTTTCGAACAGCTCGAATGACATGGCGTAAACTGGCGTCTGCTCGCCGTCCTTGGCCCTGGTGTCGCGATCGTAATAGCTCACCGTCACAGGCCATCGCGTCAGCGACTTCATCGCATCACTGGTCGTGGAGGGATCGGGTGTCGGAGTGGTTCGATCTCCGGTTATCGGCTGCCCGATCACGGTCAGCGTGTTGTAGACCTTCTCGCCATTGTCCGATCCATCATAGACGGTCAGCTCAAGCAGGGAGTTCCCCTGCTTCGCCGCCAATATGATGCGCTGGATCTGCTCGGTCGGAAACACCGTGGAGCCATCGATTGTGAACGTCTTGGTTTCCGGTTGTTTCAATTTGACGGTGATATGATCGCCCGTCCGCTCGGCGAGCCCATCAACCGAACTGGACGCGGTCTCGTTCATGCGGCTGTCGATCTTGAAACGATAGCTCTTGCCGTCGGCATCTTCCCAAGAGGTCGAGCGCAGGTCGCTCAGCGTCACCTTGCCCTCGCCGCTGTTCAGTTCGGAGACCTGGCGGAATTCCGATGTGTAACCCTCGCAGATACTGCCGGAGAAATTGTAGACAATGCGGCCGCGCGCGGTATCGACCGAGGCCGAGCCGCGCGACTTCATCAAACTGAGTTCGTAAAGGGCCTGATGCGGAAGAAACCCCGCACCTGCCGCGCTAGCCGTTCGTCCCTCGGTAAGGCCCGATGCGGCGACAGCAGCGCCCGCCAGCAGCAGTGATCGCGTAATCGGAAACCGGAATCGGCGAGCCATGTGTCTTCCTTGCGAGAATTGCACTGTGAATCGTTACACTATTTAGCGTTTTGGCGGGCCGCAACTAGGGCCATTTCAGGATATCATACGCATTAGACACCGACTGCCCTGTTTCCCGGCATTTCGACCTGTATCCGCGCTCACTTGCATGTGATGGCGCGATGCGCGAAACAAAGCGGCCCCGATCCGGGAAGCTTTCGGGGCGGGCGTTACATGCAACGGGGACTAATCATGGCGGGTATGGTCGAGCAGAAGCTTGCGGCACAGGGCGTCGTTTTACATGAGCCCGCAAGCCCGGTGGCGAATTACGTCGGCTTTGTGCGCACTGGAAATCTGCTGTTCGTTTCGGGACAGGTTTGCTTCGACCCTCAGGGCAAGCTGATCGCCAAGGGCAAGCTGGGTGCCGGCGTCACGGTAGAACAGGGCAACGCCGCTGCCCGTGGTTGCGCCATCAACCTGCTGGCGCAAATCAAGGCCGCGCTGGGCGATCTCGATAAGGTGGTTCGCGTGGTCCGGCTCGGCGGCTTCGTGAATTCGGCGCCCGACTTTCTCGATGGGCCGAAAGTCCTGAACGGCGCGTCCGACCTGATGGTTGCTGCGTTCGGCGACAAGGGCCGTCATGCCCGCACCACGGTAGGCGTTGCTTCCCTTCCCGCCGACGCATCGGTGGAGGTTGAAGGGGTTTTCGAGGTTTCGTAGCGGAGCCACGCGGGTGCGTGCGCCTGAATGGTTGACGGCTCGACCGGTCGCCCATCGCGGCCTGCATAATCATGCGCGCGGCATCATCGAGAACATGCCCGCAGCGGCGGAGGCCGCGGTATCAGGCAATTTCAGCATCGAATGCGACATCCAGCTCACCGCCGACGGCGAGGCGATGGTGCATCATGACGACGCGCTTGGCCGGCTTACCGTCGGCAGCGGCGCACTGCTCAACATGACCGCGGCTGAGCTCAGGGCGGTCGAGTTCAGGGATACGCCTGAGCGGATGATGTCGCTCGACGATCTCTGCACGCTCGTTGACGGCCGCGTACCGTTGGTAATCGAGGTGAAGAGCCATTTCGATGGCGACCGCAAACTGGTCAAGCGAATGGCCGAGGTGCTCGGCTCCTATTCCGGCCCAGCCGTAGGCATGTCGTTCGACCCGGATCAAGTGCTGGCGCTACGGCAAACCATGCCGGAACTGCCGCGCGGAATAGTCGCCGAACGCAGCTACGAACCAGCCGACTGGCCGGAGGCGACGCCCGACCAGCGCCGGCGCATGATGCATCTTCGCCACGCGTTCAGCACGCGACCTCATTTCGTGGCTTACTGGATCAATGAGCTGCCGAGCGCGGCGCCATGGATCGCCCGTAATCTGTTCGGCTTGCCGTTGTTGACGTGGACGGTGCGCACGGCCGAGCAGCGTCGTCGCGCGGCAGAATATGCGGATCAGATGATCTTTGAGGGTTTTTTGCCGTAAGCTCTTGTCCAGATTTGTTAGAGCCAACGGTTCCCACACCCTCGCTCTTGAAGTCCCCAGCGCGATACACGATGTTTGCACTAACGAAATGTGCATCATCAATCCCTCAGAATGTGCGATGGCTGCTCGCAGCGCGTGATCGATTCAAATCGCCGATGGATTCATCCGAAATAACCCTCGAATCGGTACCGTCTGTGGCCGACATTACGGCCGCCGATTGGGATGCCTGCGCCAATCCGGGGCCCCGGCCCGGCAGAATCAAGGACCTTGAGGCCGCAACTCCGCTCCATCCTCCAACCGGGTTCAGCAATGGTTCAAAAGCTGCCTATAACCCGTTTGTTTCCCACGCGTTCTTCTCGGCGCTGGAGGCCTCCGGTTCGGCTTGCGCGCGGACCGGCTGGGGACCGCGGCATCTGCTCGCCAGGGTCGACGGCGAGATCGCCGGGATCGTCCCCTGCTATTTGAAATCGCACTCGCAGGGCGAATACGTGTTCGACCGCGGCTGGGCCGATGCTTACGAGCGCGCCGGAGGACGCTACTACCCGAAACTGCAAGCCTCGGTTCCCTTCACGCCGGCTACCGGCCCTCGCCTTTTGATTCGCAATGGTTTCGACCGGGATGAAGTCGGCACGGCTCTCGCCAACGGCTTGGCCGCACTCTGCGGGATCACAGAAGCTTCATCCGTCCACGTGACGTTTGCGCGCGAGGAGGAATGGAAGTTTTTGGCCGCGCACGGATTTCTGCAGCGTACAGACCAGCAGTTTCACTGGCACAACCAGGGTTATCGCAATTTCGAGGATTTCCTTGGCTCGCTGAACTCGCGCCACCGCAAGGCGATCAAGCGCGAACGGCGCGATGCGCTGGCGAGTGGCATTAGCATTCACGCACTCACCGGCAGCGACATCACCGAGGACGCCTGGGATGCTTTCTTTGCCTTCTATATGGAGACCGGTTCGCGCAAATGGGGGCGGCCTTACCTGAGCCGCGCATTCTTCTCACTGGTCGGCGAAACCATGGCCAAGGACGTGCTGCTGATCATGGCCCGACGCAACGGGCGCTGGATTGCCGGTGCGATCAATTTTATCGGCTCCGATACTTTGTTCGGCCGCAACTGGGGGGCAGTCGAGCATCACCCATTCCTGCATTTCGAGGTCTGCTATTATCAGGCGATCGATTTCGCGATCCAGCGCGGCCTGAAAACGGTCGAGGCCGGCGCGCAGGGCGAGCACAAGATTGCGCGCGGCTATCTGCCGCAAACCACCTACTCCGCGCATTACATCGCCGATCCCGGTCTGCGTCGGGCGATTTCAGATTATCTGCGGCGCGAACGTGCTTATGTCGCCGAGGCAGGACGCGAACTCAGCGAAGCCGCGCCATTTCGCAAACCTGCCGAGCCGTCTTGAAAGAAACCCGCAGTCCCGGAGACGCTATGACCGCCTATGACCCCAACAATCCTTTTGCGAAGATCCTGCGCGGCGAATTTCCCAGTTACAAAGTATATGAGAACGAACACGTGTTGGCTTTTCTCGACATCATGCCGCGGTGTCCCGGGCATACGCTGGTCATTCCCAAGGCCCCTGCCCGCAACATCCTTGACATTTCGCCTGACGATTTCGCCCATGTCGCGCGCGGCGCGCACAGGATCGCTCGCGCCGCGATGACGGCCTTCAAGGCCGACGGCATCACCGTGCAGCAATTCAACGAACCCGCCGGCGGACAGGTCGTCTTTCACCTGCACATGCATGTGATGCCACGCCACAATGGGGTCGCCCTGTTGCCGCCCGCGAGCCGCAAGGAAGACGGCAAGGTGCTGGAAGAGAATGCCGCGAAGCTGCTGGCCGCGCTGAAATAGCTTTCCCTCTCGTGGCGAGGGAGCTTTGCTGTCGAGATTACGACAACAAACCTGTCACTCCTCTTGGACATCCGTCTGCTTCTGCGCCAGCGGGGTGAACTCGCAATGGTCCGGCTTTAGATCGAGCAGCGGCGTCTCGTCGAGGCAATCCAGGCCGCGCACAAAAACCGTGTGTCCCTCGACACCGACCAGCTTGACGATCGAGGTGCCGATCGGGTTCGGCCGCTGCGGCGAGCGCAGCGAAAACGTGCCGCGCGTCGATCTGTTGTTCTTCGGGCTTTGCAGCACCAGATCCCGGCGCGACTGGTGCAGCCAGTAGATCACTTCTAGATTGCTATAAAAATCCACCCCGACAAGCGCCGGCACCCACGGCTCGAAAATCTCGAGCCGGCAGACCGGGCCGTCGTGACGACCCTGTCGCGGCGTGTCCTCGCGCGAGCTCCAGGGCGTGCGGATGCGGCCGATAAATATAAGGCCGGCGTCGCGCGGCGTCGGAATCTCCACTGCCACCTCGCCTTCACGCAATTCGTTTGTTCGAAGCATCGGCTCAATCCAGCGTAATATTTTGCGCCTTGATCACACCCGACCAGCGCGCTCGGTCGGCATCGATGAATTCGGCGATTGCTGCTGCGCTGCGCGGACGAAAGACCGGAAAGCCAATCTTTTCCAGCGAAGCGCGAAACGCGTCATCGTTCAGGGCACGGTCGAGGCTTGCACTGATCTTGAGCGCAATGTCCTCCGGCAGTTTTGCCGGCCCCGCAATACCGTACCAAACGCTGACGCGGTAGTCGGGATAGCCGCTTTCGGCAATGGTCGGCAGGTCGGGAAGATCGGGGCTTCGCTTATCCGAACTGACCCCGAGCGGCCGCACCAGTCCGGATTTTATCGGCGGCAACGCGGTGCTAAGCGTGTCGAACATCACCTGGATATTACCGGAGATGAGATCGGTCAGCGCCGGGCCTGCGCCCTTGTAGGGAACATGCGTCATGTCAATCCCGGCCATCTGCTTGAACATCTCACCGGCAAGATGAATGGTGCCGCCGGTCCCGGCCGATCCAAAATTGACCTTGCCGGGATTTTGTTTGGCGTAAGCGACGAACTCCGCCACAGTCTTCGCCGGCACCGTTGGATTTATCTCCATGACGACAGGTAAATCGGTGACCAGCGCCAGCATACGAAAATCCCGCACGGGATCGTAGGACAACTTCTTGTAGAGCATCGGATTAAGCACAATGATCGAGGCCGCCGTAACGAACAGGGTGTAGCCGTCGGGTTCGGAACGGGCCACCGCCTCTGCGCCGATCGCGCCTTGCGCGCCCGCCTTGTTTTCGATGACCACGGGTTGCTTGAGATCCCTGCCAAGGAATTCGCCCACCAGCCTGCCGAGAACATCGGTCGGACCACCTGCCGCATAGGGGACGACCAGTTTGATCGGGCGGGTCGGAAATTCCGCAGCCCGCGCATCCGGCGCAGCCGCGAACGCCGCGAGGATGAGAGAGAAGACCAAGGCTGACCTTGCGCGGGAATTCATGGCGTTTTCCTCGTTTGCGCCTGTTGAAGTTGCGGAACACTATCAGCCAAGCCACCATTTGCCAGTCAGCATAAAGAGTCCGCCGCAGACCCGCCATCCAGCCACTGTGTCCGGGTTGCTAAACGGCTGCGTCCAGTCTCGGGGGCGCAACACCGGAGAAAAAAGATGCGAGAAACATCTTGCCGAGGATGTGCTTAGTTTCCGCCGCGCGTCTTCTCATCGATATAGTGGATTTTCGGGGCAATCCCCGCCTCCGCCGCAATACGCATGGAGACGTAATGGTGCGGATTGCGCAACGGACTTGGCGGTCCCTCCAGCCGCAACAAGAAACCCCGGCCGCCGACCTGAACTCGAAAAGTCGATGCTCCCGATGCTCCGCCGGTAACAGGCGTGATCGCGGCAATTGAAGCGGAGCCAAACGCGGTAGCGGCCCGAATGCTCTCGCGGTCCTCAGCGGAGAGCGCATGGTAGGCGTCTTCAATCATGCCGGTTGATTTACTACACGCGCTGCCTCGGTGCAGTGCTTTTTGTTGTTGGCAGCAATCACCTGTGAACCGCTGCAACAATCCGCACTCAGCCTCTGACGTACATGTTTCGCAGCACGAAACAGGCTCCGCCGGCACGGCGGATACGGTTGCAGAGATCGTCGGCAGCCGGGCGCGTATCGGCGCCGATCCGCACCTGGTAGAACATCCGCGTTCCCCGGGTGCGCATGAACGAACTCAACAGGCTCGGGTCCTGATCGCCGATCACGCTACTCAAGCGCTTCATGGCGCGCGCATACATCGCCAGCGCCTTGTTGCGGTCGAAGCCTGCGGCGAGCTGCACCCCCCACAATTTGGCTGACGCTAGCTTCACACGCTGTTCCAGTCCGGTCACGAACGAATTCGGCGCCCGCTTGAGCAATGCGATCAGCTCGCGGCAACTGGCGCGCGGGATACGGTCCGGCATCTTGCCGTCCTTACCGGCGACAGCCCAATTATCGACCGTCGTGCCGGTGATGGCGGCGACATAGTTGCGGGTCTCCTGAGGCATGGGGCCAGAGCCTGTCAGCCATTCCTGAACCCGACGAGGTCCCGCATTGTAGGCGGCGGCGGCAAGTCCGAGATTGCCAAACTGATTGCGCAACTCGCTCAGGAATTCCGCGGATTTGGGAAGCGCCTGCACGGGATCGAAAGGGTCTAGCAGCCGGCGCTCGCTGGCGGTCCCCGGCATAAATTGAGCGATCCCTTGCGCGCGTTTGCCGCTGCGGGTAACCGGTCCGACCGCGTGGGGCTGAAAGCGGCTTTCCTGCCAGATGACGCGGGCGAAAAATTCCAGGGGCAGATCATTCGCCGTTGCCGCCGACTCGATCATCAGGCACATCGCCTCGCGGGTGCTGTTACCCGCCGCATTCTGCATGGGCATTGGCCGGGCGGCTTCTTCAACGCTGGGCCTTGCGATGCCGGTCATGGCCGGAGCAGTATCCTCCGCGACAGCCGGTGCCTGAAGTGAAACTAGCCCGAACGCCCCTACCCCAAGCACGGTTAGCCAACCAGTTGCCGTTTGCACCGCCATATCTCGTCTCTGCAGGAGCGTGCTTGACACGTGGAACCGGCCGCCTAGCTATAGCAGAATGATGCCGCACCTGGGCGAGCGCAAGACATGACCATGCCAATGGATGACCAGCTTGGCTTCGCGCCTGATAACGACGCGCCAATTCCCTACATGTTGCGGACCCGCGAATATTACGAAGCTATTGGCTACGCCACGCCTTATCGCTGGGCGCATTATGTCGACGCGCCGTTTCAGCCCCTTAGAAAACCGCTTGCGCAGTCGCGCGTTACGATCATCACCACGGCGGCGCCTTTCGATCCGGCCAAGGGAGATCAGGGCCCCGGCGCGAAATACAATGGTGGGGCGAAATTCTACTCTGTTTATGACGGCGATGCTTCGAAGAACCACGATCTGCGGATTTCCCACATTGCCTATGATCGGGCGCACACCTCAGCCGATGACAGCGGAACCTGGTTTCCGCTGCCGCAGTTGCAGCGGCTTGGCCGCGAGCGAAGGATCGGAGCAGTCGCTCCGCGCTTCTTCGGGGCACCCACCAACCGCAGCCACCGCGTCACGCTTGAGGCCGATGCGCCAGAAATTCTCGCGCGCTGCCGCGAGGATGGGGTGGATGCGGCGGTGCTGGTGCCAAACTGCCCGGTTTGCCATCAGACCGTCAGCCTGGTGGCCCGGCATCTGGAAGCCAATGGCATTTCCACCGTGGTAATGGGCTGCGCCAAGGACATTGTCGAGCACGCCGGAGTGCCGCGGTTTCTGTTCTCCGATTTTCCCTTGGGCAATTCGGCCGGCAAGCCGCAGGATCCGGACTCGCAGGCCTTTACGTTGGAACTCGCGCTGCGAGTGCTGGAATCAGCGCCCGGAGCTCAAACCACGGTAACGTCGCCGCTGCGCTGGAGCGCGGACGCCTCCTGGAAGCGCGACTACAACAACGTCGCCATGCTCGGTGCCGAGGAGTTGGCCCGGCGACGGCGGGAATTCGACGCTCAAAAGGAGATTGCGCGAGGATTGCGCGAAAGTGCCGCTTAAAACTTCGGCGATCCCTACTTTCCCGGCGACCATCGATTTACGTTAACATCGCATTTAACCTGCCCCGCTCTTTCCCACGGAAGGAAGCCGCGTAATGTCGTCCTCTTCACCGGGGAGGAAATCGATGTTGGATCGACGCGACAGCGCGCGCGATAGGGTCAGTTACAGAGGCGTCGCCGAGATCGGTGAACGCGGAGCAACCACCGACTGTGTGGTACGCAACATCTCCGATAAAGGCGCTAGCATCGAATTCAGCAAGCTGATCAAGCTCCCTCCGGAGCAGTTCTCGCTCAGGATCGCGCGGAAGGGACGTTCGTTTCTGAGCAAGGTCATCTGGTGGCGAGACAATTTTGTCGGTGTCGCGTTCAGCGGGGAGCGTCCCTATGAGCTACCGGGTTCCGACCTTGGGGAGCGTCTGCGCAAAAGCGAGAAGAAAAAACGGCAACTCCAGCGGCGGATCAACGAACTTCTGCGGGAAGGCTGAGACGTGCGTACGCTCAATCGGGCTTGCAGGCACCCGCGGGCTTCTGCGCTTCGGCCAACTGCACCGGGCTGATGCGCTTGGCGACATCCCGATAACAGGTACCAAAAAGCCGGCGGTGTTGCGACGCGCCGGCTTTTCAACTTGGCAGCACTAAAGCCTTATACCTTCACCAGTGGACCTCGCGAGGCCGGCCCCTTCGAGCCGCCGCTCGGACCGCTGGGTTTCGGCTTGCGAGGTGCGGAGCGCTTGCGCGCACCGGGCAGCTTTTCGGGCTTCGGCGTGACCGGTCCCTCGACGAATTCGAAGCCGATTTTTTCTGTACCCGCTTCCGCGGCCGCCTCGTCGCTGACCAGCACGACTCGAACGTGTCCGCCGCCTTTCAGTTTGCCGAACAGCACCTCGTCGGCCAGCGCTTTCTTGATGTGTTCCTGGATCACGCGCGCCATCGGCCGCGCACCCATCTGCTCATCGTAGCCGTGCTGCACTAGCCACGCTTTGGCCGGATCCGATAGTTCGATGGTCACGTCGCGGTCGGCAAGCTGCGCCTCGAGTTGCAGCACGAACTTCTCGACCACCATGCCGATCACCTCGGCATTGAGGTGAGCGAACGAGACGATCGCATCAAGCCGATTGCGGAATTCGGGCGCGAACTGGCGGGTAATGGCCTCGTGATCGTCGCCTTCCCGCTTGTTGCGCGTGAAGCCGAATGCCTGCCGTGCCAGATCGGCGGCGCCGGCATTGGTGGTCATGATCAGGATCACGTTTCGGAAATTGACCTGCTTTCCATTATGGTCGGTCAGCCGGCCATGATCCATGATCTGCAGCAGCACGTTGTAGAGGTCCGGATGCGCCTTCTCGATTTCGTCCAGCAACACCACGCAGTGCGGATGTTGGTCGACGCCGTCCGTGAGCAGCCCGCCCTGATCGAAGCCGACATAGCCCGGAGGCGCGCCGATCAGCCGCGATACGGTGTGCCGTTCCATATACTCCGACATATCGAAGCGAATTAATTCGACGCCTAGCGAGGCCGCGAGCTGTTTGGCCACTTCGGTCTTGCCGACGCCGGTCGGACCCGAGAAGAGATAGCAGCCGATCGGCTTTTCCGGTTCGCGCAAGCCGGCGCGCGCCAACTTGATCGAAGCAGCCAGCGCGTCGATCGCTTTGTCCTGGCCAAACACCACGCGTTTGAGGGTCTGTTCGAGATGTTTTAGAACCTCGGCGTCGTCCTTTGACACGCTCTTGGGCGGAATCCGCGCCATGGTTGCGATCGTGGTCTCGATTTCCTTGATGCCGATGGTCTTCTTGCGTTTATTCTCCGCAAGCAGCATTTGCGCCGCTCCAGACTCGTCGATCACGTCAATCGCCTTGTCCGGCAACTTGCGGTCGTGAATATATCGCGACGACAGCTGCACCGCGGCCGTTATCGCCTCGTTGGTATATTTCAGCCGATGATAGTCCTCGAAATAGGGTTTCAGGCCCTTGAGGATCGCAATCGCGTCGTCCACCGTCGGCTCGTTGATATCGATCTTCTGGAAGCGGCGCACCAGCGCCCGATCCTTTTCGAAATGCTGGCGGTATTCCTTGTACGTGGTCGAGCCCATGCAACGGATGGTGCCTGACGCGAGGGCCGGCTTGAGCAGATTGGATGCGTCCATCGCACCGCCAGAGGTAGCCCCGGCGCCGATGACGGTATGGATTTCATCGATAAACAGGATCGCGTTGGGGTGCGCCTCAAGCTCCTTGAGGACCTGCTTTAGCCGCTCCTCGAAGTCTCCTCGGTACCGCGTGCCTGCGAGAAGGGTGCCCATATCGAGCGAAAACACCGTGGCCGCTGACAGCACTTCCGGCACTTCACTGTCCACAATCCTTTTGGCGAGCCCCTCCGCGATCGCAGTCTTTCCCACGCCGGCTTCGCCTACGAACAGCGGGTTGTTCTTTTGCCGTCGGCAAAGCACCTGGATGGCGCGATTGATTTCGGAATTGCGTCCGATCACCGGATCGATTTTGCCGTCGCGCGCCTTCTTGTTGAGGTTCACGCAGTAGGTTTCGAGAGCCTCTCCCTTTTTCTTGGAATCCTCGTTGCCCTTGGTCTCGGTTTCTTCGTCGACCCCGCGCACAGGGCGCGCCTCGGAGACCCCGGGCCGCTTGGCGATGCCATGGCTTATGTAATTCACGGCGTCATAGCGGGTCATGTCCTGCTCCTGCAGGAAATAGGCCGCATGGCTCTCGCGTTCGGCGAAAATCGCGATCAAAACGTTGGCGCCCGTGACTTCCTCACGTCCCGACGACTGGACATGAATGACGGCGCGCTGGATCACGCGCTGAAAGCCGGCGGTCGGTTTGGCGTCATCCGCCCCATCAGTGACCAGGTTCTCAAACTCGGTCTCGAGATAATTGACCAGGCTGGTGCGCAGCTTGTCCAGATCGACGCTGCAGGCACGCATGACGGCGGCGGCATCCGAGTCATCGATCAGCGATAGCAGAAGGTGCTCCAGCGTCGCATATTGATGGTGACGCTCGTTTGCAATCGCCAGCGCACGATGCAGGGATTGTTCAAGGCTTTGGGAAAAAGTCGGCATTCGCGTCCTCTGTGGCCCCCGCCATCATGATCGCCGCCGCCAGATCAGGCAACAACAACCTTTTCCATATAGTTATATAAGACCACGGAGGAAGAGCGGTTCCCGCGACTCCGCGACTCGTTTACGGTAGGCTAGCCTACAGCCAAAAAGCCGGGCAACGCGCCCAAAGAAAGGCGCAGACTGACTGATCCCTCGCATTTTCGATGCAAAACCCGATCTATACCCGGTCCTGTTCGGCGGATTCGCACAAGGTTATTTTTTCTCCATCACGCATTGCAGCGGATGTTGGTGTTTGCGCGCAAAATCCATCACTTGCGTGACCTTGGTCTCCGCGATCTCGTAGGTGAACACCCCACACTCACCTATTCCGTGATGATGGACGTGGAGCATGATCTTGGTCGCGGCCTCGACGTCCTTCTGGAAAAATTTCTCCAGGACGTGAACCACGAACTCCAT
>Ga0126309_10000292_pt1 | contig 17069 bp, 17 predicted proteins | sample Plot56_FD_92541 | JGI IMG/M metagenome (GOLD analysis project Ga0126309, IMG submission 92541) | Serpentine soil microbial communities from UC McLaughlin Reserve, CA, USA - Plot56 | ecosystem: Environmental > Terrestrial > Soil > Grasslands | place: USA: UC McLaughlin Reserve, Lake County...
ACCTCGGCGAACCGGCCGCCGATGGCGCCCAGGGTGGAACCGGGGTTGAAGCCGAACCATCCGAGCCAGAGGATCATCACGCCGAGGCCGACCAGGGGCATCGAGTGCCCCGGGATCGCCCGCGGCCTGCCCTCGGATGTGTACTTGCCGATCCGCGGGCCGAGCAGCAGCAGCGCCGCCAGCGCCCCGGTCGCGCCGATCAGGTGGACCACGGTGGAACCGGCGAAGTCCTGCATGCCGATGTTCACCTGCAGCCAGCCGCCGCCGAAGATCCAGTGGCTGATGACCGGATAGATCAGGGCGCTGAAGACGATCGCGTAGATCACGTATGCGGCGAACTTGATCCGCTCCAGCGTCGCGCCCCAGACGATCGCCAGCGAGACCGCGCAGAACACGAACTGGAAGAACATGAACGCCGCCGGGCTGATCGAGTACGCCTCGACGAAGGGGATGCTCGACCCGGCCTGCTCGATCGAGGATCCGACGTCGAGGAAGAACCCGTTCGTGCCGGCGATCTCCCCCGCTCCGCCGAAGGCCAGGGCGAACCCGACGGCCCAGTAGCAGAGCGACGCGATCGAGAAGTTCACGATTACCTTCGCGACACCCGCACCGGCGTTCTTCGCCCGCGAGAAACCGAGCTCCAGGAACATGAACCCCGCCTGCATGAACATCACCAGGACCGCGGCGATGACGACCCACATCGCGTTGATGCTGGCCGGGGACGTGTCCAGGATCGGCGTCTCCTGAGCGAAGGCGAGCCCGGGCAACACGAGAGAAGCGACCACGGCGACGGGCGCCGCAGCCAGCAGTCTCTTTTTCATCTACGTTCCTCCTAGCCCGCCGGGGACATGCGTCCCCGACAGTCGCGTTTAGCCATGCGACCAAGGTAGGCGCAGCCCGGCGGGCGCTCTTTGGACGGCTGTCGGAAATCAGCCGCCCCCGTTTCTCCCGATTGGCGGAACCCGTGCGTGGCCGCCGGCCCCCTCAGCGACGCCCCCTCAGCGACCGGACGACTTTGTTGCCGCCAGGCGGCAACAAAGTCGTCCGCTCAGGGGCAGGGGCCGAGGCGGCGGAGCTTGCGGCGGTAGCGGTGCATCGTCGCCGGGCGGAAGTCGCCGTGGGTGCGGCCCTTGAAGCGCGGGTCGAACTCGCGGTAGAACGGCGAGGAGAGGCTCTCGTTGTGGCCGATCACCCGCTTCACGCCGAGGTCGAAGCGGCAGCGAAGCCAGCGGCTGAGGCGGAGCGAGGCCCGGAGCTGGCGCCTGGTCCCCATCACCTCGGCGTCGGAGTGACCCGTGTGCTCGATGCCCACCGAGAGGTGGTTCAGGCCGACGACGTGCCGGCAACGGGTCCGCAGCCCGACGAGCTGGAAGATCCGCCCGGCGTCGTTGATCACGAAGTGGGAGCAGACGCCGGGCAGCTCGCGGTACTCGACGTCCGGCCGGTTCGGCGCGAACGTGTTGTACACCGCCCGCGCCGAGTCGGTCACGGCGAAGTGCTGGACCACCTGCTCGACCCGCCTCAGCCGCCACTCGAATTGACCGTAGTGGCGCTTCGAGTAGGCGGCCATGTCCCGCTTGCGCCGGGGGCCGTACGGGATCGGCCAGCGGATGATCTTCGGCCGGATCCGGGCGAGATCGACGTTTGCGCGAACCATTGAGGTGACCGTCGATCTGACGCCCTTGGTTCGCCGGCGCAGGCCGTCGCGGGCGAGGACCGCGACGGCGCGGGCGTTGCGTCGGACCGTCGCCCGGCCCGGCCGGCCCGCCGGGAGCTCGACGACGAACGCGGTCGAGGCCGGGAACCGGTGCTCCTGCCACTTCGTCGCCGTGCCGCTCAGGCCCTCGCCGCGGCAGCGCCGCAGCGGGATCCCCGACAGCAGCGAGTAGCGCCGCTCGAGCCGCGCGTCGCCGCGGCACGGTGCCAGCACCTGGCCCCAGGGCTGGTGGAACCAGATCGTCAGGGTCGGCCGCAGGCGCAGGATCAGCCGCCGGACGAGCTTCGACTCCGGCTCGGAGAACGGGAACGGCCCCGCGTAGTAGCCGCTCCAATTCGGGTCGGCGCCGCTCCAGTCGTGGGAGAAGTTGCGGTTCAGGTCCACGCCCCGGACGTTCGGCCGCATACCCCGCGCGACGCCATCGGGGTTCACCGTCCGCACCGTCCAGAGGTCGACGCCGCGGAGGTCGGCCCAGCGCCGCCGCAGCCGGCGGATCACCCGCACCCCTGCCCGCTCGTCGCCGTGGATCGCGCCGACGACCAGGACCTTGCGGCGCGCGTCGCGGTCGCCGATCCGCACCGCCTTCACCGCCCGGCCCCGCACGGAGTGTCCGAGCAGGACGACGTCTCGTTCGGTCGGCGACCGGACCCCGGCGTCACCACCGCCCGCCCCCGGCGCTGCGCCGGTCAGCGCGACGGCCAGGACGACAACCGCGAGCGCCGCGCGCACTTAGGCCGCCTCCTCCTCGCCCCGCAGCACCGTCCACCCCTCCGCCGCGATCGCCAGGTGCTCCCGGCCACGGTGGCGGCGGGAGATCAGGAAGCCGCCGGCGACGGCACGAGCGATGCCGCGACGCATGTCGCGGTGGCTGCTGCGGGGAAAGTCCTCCCCGACCCGGTCGGCCCGCGCGAACCCGTCGCCGGCCCGCCGCTCGACGGCCGCCAGCAGGTCCCTGAGCTCCGGGACCCGGCGCCTCACGCCGACGGGGTGCCGGCCCGCCGCCTCACAGGAAGGCCGAGCCGCGCTTGACGAGGTTCTCGTAGACGGCGCTCTGGATCGTCTCGCGGATCCGCTCGGAGACGTCGAACAGAAGCGCCTTGTCCTCGGCCGCCTCGGGCCCGTACTCCGACAGGTCGACGGGGTCGCAGAACTCGATCCGCCAGCGCGACGGCAGCGGGATCAGGCCGAGGGGCCCCAGCCACGGGAAGGTCGGCGTCAGGGGCAGGAAGGGCGCCCCCGCCACCCGCGCCAGGGCACGCGACTGCCCGAGCATCGGATAGATCTCCTCGGCTCCGACCACAGCGGCCGGGATGATCGGCGCGCCGGTCCGCAGCGCGACCTCGACGAACCCGCCGCGGCCGAACCGCTGGAGCCGGTAACGGTCGGCGAAGGGCTTGCCGGTTCCCTTCACGCCCTCGGGGAAGACCATCACCAGGTGGTTCTGCTCCAGGAGCCGGCGGGCGTTGAAAGGGCTGGCGGGCACGCCGCCAACCTTGCGCATGAAGAACGACAGGAAGGGCAGCTCGAATGCCCAGTTGAGGACCAGCGGCCGGGTCCAGCGCGGCAGCGGGTGCTCGCGCATGATCCCGACGCCGATCATCGTGGCGTCGAAGGGGAAGAGCGACCCGGAGTGGTTGGAGACGATCAACCCCCGGCCGTGAGCCGGGACGTTGGTGACGCCGGTGGTCTCCACCCTCCACCAGTAGTCATAGAGGAACTCGAAGAGCGGATAGGCCGCCTCGGCGAACTCCTCGTCGAACCCCCACTCGTCTTCGTGGTAGTCGCCGGCCAGGCGGCTCGCCATCCGGTCGACCGCGTCGCGGAGCCGCTTCGGCAGCGCCACCGCCGCGCGCTCGGCGGCCTCCATCGGGTCGAGGCCGTCGTTGACCCCGGCCCGCAGACGCTGGACGAACTCGGCGGCTCCGCCGGCCGCCTCCGTCGCGTTCACAGCGGGCTCCCGGCCCGGCGGGCGAGGTGCCCGGGGTGGACCGAGGAGACGAGACGCCGGCTCGCCCCGCTCTTGGCGACGAAGTCGCGGACCGTGGCCTCGGCGTCGAAGCGCGGCCTGTACCCGACCTCCTCCTTGAGCCGCCTGTTGTCACAGCCGCGGCCGTAGCGCAGCAGCAGCACCCCGTCGCTGTAGAGGTCGGCGGCGCCGAGCTGCCGGCCGAGGCGGCCCAGCAGCATCGCCGCCACGGGGTGCGGGATCGGAAGCGTCGGCCGTCCGGCGAGACGCAGGATCTTGGTCAGCGAGATCGTCCCATCGGGAGCGACGTTCACCGCACCTCGCACCGGATTCGCCACCGCCGCCGCCAGCGCACCGGTGGCGTCCTCGGCGTGGATCAGCTGGAGCCGCGGGTCGAAGCCGAGCTGGGTCGGCACGACCGGAAGGTTCAGGTAGCTGACCAGGGGCTGGTCCAGCCCGGGACCGATCTCGGGCTGGAAGCGGAGCATCGTGCAGGTGATCCCGCCTTGGCGGCGGGCGAAGTTGTCGAAGTAGCTCTCGAGCTCGCCGATGTCGCGCTGGAACCGTGTCTTCAGCGGATAGCGCCGCGCCATGTCCTCGGTGAAGAAGGACGGCGCCGCCGCCTCCGAGCCGTAGATCGCCGCCGACCCGCGGGCGACGACGGCCCGCAGCCGTTCGCACTTCTCGGCAGCGGCGAGCAGCTGGAGGGTCCCGATGACGTTGATGTCGTGCAGCGACCGGGCCGGCTTGTCGGGCTCCGGGTACCAGACGATCCCGCAGTGGACCAGGACGTCGGGATCGAGCCCCGGCAGGATCCGCGAGATCACCGGGTTGCGGATGTCCGCCTCGATGAACTCGGTCCGCTCGAGGTCGTCCTCCGGCGGCCTGACGTCCACCCCGGCGATGTAGGAGACCGAAGGGTCGCGCGCGAGCGCCCGGGCGAGTTCGCTGCCCCAGTGGCTGGCGACCCCGGTGATGACGACGCGGTTTCCCCCCGCCGCCACGGCTACTCCTCGTTGCGGGCGCGCGTCTCGAGCGCGTGCAGGCGCCGCTCGACCCCGTCCAGGCGCTCCTCGAGCACCCGCAGGTCCTCCCGGGTCGGCACCCTGATGCCCTCGAGCGCTCCCGCGACCCGCCCGACGGCGCCGGCCGAGGCCTCCCGGGCCTCCTGGCCGCGCTGGGTGACGACCTCGCGGGCCTCCTGGCCGCGCCGGGTCACCTCGTCGAAGGTGCGCTCGACGGCGACCCGCAGGTTCTCGGAGACCCTTCGCTGCGCATCGTCCCGCTTCCCGCTCTCCATGGCGCAGAGCTTACGCGGAAAGGGGACGGCGCCCGACGGGAGAGAGACCGGCGGGCGCCGCGATATGTGGGCCGCTCAGGGCTTAGTGGCGGCTGAAGTGGCGAAGCGACGGGAACCGGCGGGCGGTGCGACGGCGGTGCGACACACGGCGCAGATCGTCAGGGCGGCTCCGGACAACTTCGAACATGAGTGCTGGATGTGTCATGGCATTCATCCTGCCCACCGGCACCGCAGCCGTTGGTGACGCCGCGCACGGAGGCCGTGTGAGGTCGCTCACGGCGCCCGCCTTACGCTCCAGGCCGTGCCGCTCGCCCTCCGCCCGGCCATCCCCCTCGCCCGCGACGCCCTCCTGGTCGGCGACCCCGGGCGAGCGCTGATGCTCGCGCAGGAGCTGCTCGACCAGCCGAAGATGTCGAATCACGCCCGGGGGCTCTGGGGGTACACGGGCAGCACCCCCGCCGGCTCGGCGCTCACCGTTCAGGCAACGGGCATGGGCGGTCCCAGCGCCGCCGTGGTGCTCAACGACCTGTTCGAGCTCGGTGTCCGCCGCGTGATCAGGGTCGGCACCGGCGCGGCGCTGCGGCCCGGGCTCGCGCTCGGCGATCTGCTGGTCGTCACCGAGGCCCACGGGGAGGGCGCTCCGCCCGCCCTGCCCGGCGCGGAGGCGACGCGGCCCGACCCCGGCCTCCTCGGGGGCCTTGAGGGCGCCGGGCGGACCGCGACCGCGCGCAGCGGTGACCTCCCGTCCGCCCTGCTCCGCCGCCTCGGCGCGGCACCCAGCCCCGGCGGCGACGTCCACGATCTACAGACCGCAGTCCTGCTCGCCGCCGCCCACGCCCTCGGCATCGCCGCCGCGGCTCTGCTGATCGTCGCCGAGGACGCATCTGGAGCGCGCATCGCCGACGAGCCATTGACGGAGGCCGCGAAGACGGCGGGACGGACGGCCGCGGACGCCTTGTCTAAGGCTGAGGTCGAGAGTTAGTCTTCAACCTGGAGGCTGGCCTGGTCGGCCGGGACGACCGCTTCAGCGGCAGGCTGGCGCCGGACCTCCGCGACCTCGCGAGCCATCCGGTCGAGCTGGTCCTCGACCGCCTCGAGCCGCTCGGAGACCGCCCGCAGGCGCCGCTCCAGGCGCTCGACCCCGCCCGCTGTGGGCAGGTTCAGGGCCCCGAGGGCGGCGTGCTGGGCCTCGACCGCCTTCTCGCGGGCGCCGAAGGCGGCCGTCAAGGCGCCGCTCAGCATCGGATTCTCGAACAGCGCCTGGGCCAGATCGCCGATCGCCTGCTCCCCACGTGCCTGGACCCGCTCTCGCAGGCCATCCTGATCGCCCGGGTCGGTCATCGCTCGGCAGCGTAGCGCCTGCATTAAGGCTTTGTTGCAGCCGTACGGTTGTCCGTTGCAAAGGTCCCCATGACTAAGTAGCGTTGCCGCACCTTGTACGCAGGGAGAGAGCGACAGGGGAGCCTTCAGGGGTAGAGGCTGAAACGCCGCGTATGAGATCCAAGCTCGCACTCAGCATCGCGCTTGTCGCGTTTGTCCTCACCGTGCTACTCGGTGGGGGCTTCGCCGGCGCCCAGGGCGTCAACGTCCCCCTGCCTGCCTGCGCCAACGGCATCGATGACGACGGCGGCGGCGACGTCGACCTCGCCGACCCCGACTGCCTCTCGTCGGCCGGGACCAGCGAGGGCGCGCCTCCGGCGCCGCCCGTCCCACCGCCCGCGCCGGTCCAGCCGACGGTTCCCGACGTCCCCGGCGTCCCCGACCTCCCGGGTGGAGGCTCAACCGGAGGTGGAGGGTCGGGGGGCGGCTCGGGCGGTAGCGGCGACGGCTCCGGCGGCGGTCCCGGTGGCGTCGGCGGCGGCGGCGCGATCCCCGGCGACCCGCTCGGCCAGAACCCCGGGACCGGCGGCGTCAACGCCGGCCCGGACGGCCAGGAGACCATTGGCACCGGCACCGGTGAGAACCCGCCGATCAAGCCGCCGCCCCCCTTCAAGCCCGACGGCAGCCCGACCATCTCCAACCCGTCGACGACCGTCGGACTGTTCGGCCCGGCTCCGGTCGGAGTCCCCAACTTCGTCATCGACTCGTTCGAGATCCCCCCCTTCCTGCTGCCGATCTACCAGGCCTGCGGCACCCAGTACGGGATCCCCTGGCCGGTTCTCGCCTCGATCAACAAGATCGAATCGGCGTTCGGTACGAACCTCAACGTCTCCTACGCCGGCGCGGTCGGCTGGATGCAGTTCATGCCCGCGACCTGGCAGGCCTACGGGGTCGACGCCAACGCCGACGGGCGCGAGGACCCCTACAACCCGGTCGACGCGATCTGCGCCGCCGCCCGCTACCTCCGCGCGGCCGGCGGCAGCGAGGACCTCTACAACGCGATCTTCGCCTACAACCACGCCGACTGGTACGTCGACGAGGTCCTCCTCTACGCGCGGGCCTACGGACGCCTGCCCGACGACCTCGTCTCCTCCCTCACCGGGCTCACCGAGGGGGCGCACTTCCCGGTCGCCGCGGATGCCCGCTACGCCGACGACATCGCCACCCGGCAGGCGATCCGCGACTCGAAGCCCGGCCAGGCCTACGGCAACGCCGCCAAGGTCATCGAGTCCTCGCCCACGCGGCGCGGGATCAACATCTTCAGCCGCCGCGGCGCCCCGATCGTGGCCGTCAACGACGGCGTCATCAAGAGGGTCGGCCGGAGCAAGAAGCTGGGCCGCTTCATCGTCCTCCAGGACGCCTACGGCAACCGCTTCACCTACGCGAACCTCGGCGAGGTCTCCGACGTCCACCCGGTACCGAAGCCGCGCAAGCTGACCGCCGCCGACTTCGAGCTGGTCAGCCCCGCGGGGGATGACCGCGGCGACGCCGGGCCCGCGGAGGGCCGCAAGGAGAAGATCGCCGAGCGGGTGGCACGCGATGCCGGCAGCCCGGAGCGGACCCACAAGGACGCGGTCAAGCGGACGGGCGGCCCGGTCAACACCGAGGACATGCGCCCCCGCCTGTACGCCCTCCCCGGCCGCCCCGGCATCCGTGACCGCGCCTCGCTCACTGGCCAGCTCGACCAGCTCGCCGGCCGCAAGGTGATCGGCTACGAGACCTTCAAGAACTACTTCAACGACGTCTTCGCCTTCGACCGCAAGACCACCGAGCTGCGGCCGCTGCGCGAGGGCTCGCGGGTGATCGCCGGCACCGTCCTCGGCAAGATGGGCGGCCGCGAGGACGGCATCGCCCCCCACATCCACTTCGCGATCAGGCCGTCGGGCCGCGGCGCTCCGCGGATCGACCCGAAGCCGATCCTCGACGGCTGGAAGCTGCTCGAGGCGACCGCGATCTACCGGGCCGCCGGCGAGAACCCGTTCAAGAACGGCGTCGGCATCGGCGCGATCCTGCTGATGTCGAAGGAGCAGCTGATCAAGCGTGTGCTCGCCGACCCGCGGCTCGAGATCTACTCCTGCGGTCGCACCGACGTGCGGACCGGCCAGATCAACCGGCGGGTCCTGGCGCTGCTCGAGTACCTCGCCGAGAAGGGCTTCCACCTCACGATCACGTCGCTGAAGTGTGGCCACAGCTACCTGACCGCGTCCGGCAACGTCTCCAACCACTCCTCCGGCAACGCGGTCGACATCGCCGCGATCAACGGCATCCCGGTGCTCGGCAACCAGGGACCCGGCACGCTCGCCGAGGCCCTCGTCAAGACGGTCCTCGCCCTCCAGGGCACGATGGCGTCCGACGAGCTGATCTCGCTGATGGACTTCGGCGGACCGAGCTTCCCGCTGCCCGACCACGCCGACCACGTCCACGTCGGGTACAGCCCCGAGTACGGCGACCAGGCCGGTGACCAGTTCGTCCAGCTTCTCAAGCCCGACCAGTGGAAGCGGCTGATCGACCGCCTCGGCGAGATCGACAACCCCGAGGTTCCGGTCGGCCCCTCGCGCTTCTCGACTCCGGCCGAGGGCAAGGGCGGCAAGGGCAAGAAGGGCCCGCACGGCGGCTCGGACGCCCACCGCGGCGAGTAGCCCCTGAGCCGCCTCTTCGGATTCGTCCAGTTCGAGTTCGCGGGGACGATCGGGCTCCCCGACGGTCGCTACCTCGCGCGCTCCGCGGCCGGTGAGGAAGGTGCAGCCGGCGAGGCGGTGCTGGCGGTGAGGACCGAGGGCGCGCCGCGGGCCGGCCGCCGGCGGCGCCGCGGCTCCCGCCGCGCCGAGGCGGACGGGGCGCGCGGGCCCCTGCCGGTGACGGTGGCGACGGCGATCCGCGCCCACGAGCCGTTCGATCAGTCCGGTGGCGCGGAGCGCTGGCTCGCCGAGGCGGCTGACGTCGACGAGACGGCCGGGATCCTGGTCGAGGAGGGGGCTGCGCTGCTCAACCGCGCCCTTCACGCCCAGGGAATCGCGACCGGGGACCCCGCGGTCGTCGAGCTCGCCCCGACGCGAGCCGTCACCGTCCGGATCGGCTACGGCACCGGCGATGAGGTCGCCGAGGGCCGCTTCACCGCCGCCCGCGAGGTCGACCCGGAACGGGGCCGGCGACGCCGGCGCGAGGACCTGCGGCCGATCGAACTAGTCGCGGCCGTGCTCGGCGGGCGCCAGCGGATCGATGCCAGCGAGACGATGATCCGCCGCGCCCGCGCCGACCTCGACGCCGGGCGCGAACGCGAGGCGGCGCTCCAGCTGCGGGTGGGACTCGAGGCGCTCCTGGTGGAGCTGCGCGGGGCCCTCGAGGACCCCGGTCACAGCGAGGACATGACGGTGCTCGAGGCCCGCCGCGGCGAGGCCGGGGACGCCGCCAACGCCGCGCTGCGCGGCGACCTCGGCGAGGAAGCCGGGCGCAACGTCCGCGAGCTGGTCGAGCTCAGCGAGCGGGTGCTGCGCCGGCGCCGCGTCCTGCGGTCCTGATCAGTTGCCGAGCGCGACGCCCGACAGCGATACCCCGGTGTTGTCGGCGATCGGGTCCTCGAGGAAGATCTCGCCGGTGTCGCTGTCGACGTAGGCGGGGGCGCCGGCCTGGCCGACGGCGCTGGCGTTCAGCCGGGTGACGAGGAACTCGCTGAAACGGTTCGCCGTCGGAGCGGTCTCCCGCCAGCAGGGCGGCGGCATCTCGCCGACCTTCGTGGTCCCGGTGCCCGTGTTCTCGACGGCGCCGCGCAGGTGGACGATGCCGAACGGGTCGCGGAAGCACTCCGGCGGGCCGAACGAGGTGTTGGTCGCGGCGAACGTCGCATAACCGGACGTCAGCAGGATCGGGTGCCAGTCGCCGGAGACGCCGAGCTGGCGGCGGCCCACCGCCCGCGGGGCGATCTTGTTGCGGCGGACCGCCCCCTTCGCCAGGTCGGCCGGCTTGACGCCGCCGTTGCGGATCTGCTTCGAGCGCACCGCGCCCTTGCGGATGTCCTTCGGCCCGATCGTGCTCGCGGCGTACACCGAGCCGCCGCCGACCGCGAGGACGAGCGCGATGACCGCGATCAGGTGGGCCGAGCCGAACCGCCGGGGCTTCCCCGTGGGGGCTTGCATCTACGGACTCCCTTCCGCCGCTTGCCGCCTTCGGCCCGCAAGCTACCCGCCGCCCCCGTCGTCACGCAAAGCCACTGGACGGCTGGACGATCTCGTCCAGGCCGAGCAGGGCGAGGACCTCCGGGTCCTCCAGCGACGCGCCTCGATGGTGTGCCTCCTCGAGGTAGATGCCGGGCATCGACGGGATGCCGATCACGGTGAGCCCGGCGGCCCGCGCCGCCGCGACCCCGGTCGGCGAGTCCTCGAGCGCGAAGGCCACGGCCGGCTCGACGCCGAGCTGCGCGCAGGCCTCGAGGTAGGCGTCCGGCGCCGGCTTCGGCCGCGCCACCTCGTGCCCGGAGACGATCGCCTCGAAGGCGCCGGTGAGCCCCGCCAGCTCGAGGGCCCGCTCGATGAACGCCCGCGGCGAGTTCGACACCAGCGCGATCGAGGTCTCCCGCTCGCGCAGCGCCGCCAGGACCGACCTCGCGCCCGGCATCGGTTCGACGCCCCGCTCCAGCTCCGCGGCGACCAGCTCGTTCAGCTCGGCGACGATCGCCGCCGCCCGCCCCGGCTCCCCCAGCCGCCGCTCCATGACCGCGCCCGCGATCTCGGCCGAGGTGCCGACGAGCTCGCGCTTGTGGTCGATCGTGAACTCGAGGCCGCGGCGCGTGTAGAGCACCTCCTCGGCCCGGGTCCAGACCGACTCGGTGTCTAGCAGGAGGCCGTCGTTGTCGAAGACGACAGCGGCGGGGCCCGTCACGAGTCCCCGGCTCCGGTGGCCGCCAGCGCCTCGTCCCAGCTGCCGTAGGAGTGCATCCGGTAGAGCAGCTCGCCGCGGATCTCATACCGCTGCCCGAATTCCTGCTCGACCTCGATCCCGGCGCGGCCCCGTCCATGGAACCGAGCTCGGACGAGAAGGTCGTCCTCGCCCAGGTCGCGCGACTCGGTCAGCTGCACGCGGACCCACTCCCACGGCGCCGTGAAGTCCCGCCAGAACTCCCGCACCCCGGCGTGGCCCTCGTAGCGGTCGCCGATCCCGGGGAAGGCGCCGCTCGGCTCCCAGACGATGTCGGGGTGAAGCGTCTCCAGCAGGGCCTCGACGTCACCGGAGTTCCAGGCCTCATAGCCGCGCTCAACGGCCGCGCGGGCCCGCTCGCTCACAGCGCCGCGAGCACCGCGCCGAGCTCGTCGACGACGTCGCCGGACAGCTTCACTTCGGCCATCCGGTCATACGGCGTCGAGGACCGGGTGATGATCGCGAGGCGGCCCCCGGTCTCCAGGCAGGTCCCCGGCAGGCCGGCGACCGGATGAACCTCGAGCGAGGAGCCGACGCAGAGCATCAGGTCGGCCCCCTCGGCCAGCTCATGCGCCTCGAGCATCGCGTCCTCCGGCAGCAGCTCCCCGAACAGCACCACGTCGGGCTTGACCGGCCCGAGGCAGAGGCGGCACTCGGCCACGCCGTCCTCGCCGAACAGGGAGTCCACCTCCTCGAGCCGGAAGGTCGCGTCGCAGCTCGTGCAGGACGAGGTCTCGATCGTCCCGTGCACCTCGACCACGCGCTGCGACCCGGCGGCGCGGTGGAGGCGGTCGATGTTCTGGGTGACCAGGCCGTCGAGCAGGCCACGGCGCTCGAGCTCGGCCAGCGCCTCGTGGGCCGGATTCGGCCGCTTGTCGCCGAGTACCTGGAAGCGCGGCCGGTAGTAGTCCCAGAACGCCTTCGGGTCGCGCCGGAAGGCGTCGATGTGCGCCACCTTCATCGGATCGACCTGCGTCCACAGCCCCTTGCCGGGCGTGCGGAAGTCGGGGATCCCCGAGGGCACGCTGACCCCCGCCCCGGTCAGGGCGACGACCGAGTCGGCCTCGCGGATCAGCTCCGCGAGGCGGGTGTGCTGCTCGGTCAGCCCGGAGGCGGTGGCCACCCGGGGATCATGACGCGCCGCCCTCGGCCTCGGTGGCCGGGGTGTCGGGCACGCCGCGGAGCTGGTCGCGCTCGGCGCGGGCGCCGCCCTTCTCTCCTTCGGAGGGCTCGTCGATCATCGGGTCGTCGCTGTCGCGCGGCGGATCCCGCTCCTCGGGCGTCTCGCCGGCCTCGACCTCCTCGGCCTCGGCCTCGCCCACAGTCGCCTCGCCGAAGCCCTCCTGCTCCGCCGGCGCCGGCTGCGCTCCGCCGGGGGCGGAGCCACCGGGCAGGTCGTCGGCGCCTTCCGGCACCAGGCCTTCTTCGCGGTTCTGGTCATCCATGCCCCGGCGCTACCCGCGCCCGCGTGCGGCGAAACGGCGTGCGGAGGCAGCCCGGCGGGTAGGAGTCGGCATCGCCACGCGGACGGAGACCGGGGAGATGGCCTAGGCGGCGCCGGCCCAGATCGCGCTGGGTCCGGGCTGGGAACGGCCGTCCACGTCGTCACGGGCGCCGACCCTGATCGCGATCTTGCCGAGGTGGCGGTTCTCGTCCATCAGGCGGTGGGCCTCGGGCAGCTCCTCGAACGCCAGCGCCCGCCAGAGGACCGGGCGAATCCGCCCCTGCGCGACGAGGTCGTTGGCGCGCCAGCACTCGTACGCGTTTGCGGCGTGGGAGCCGATGATCCGCTTCTGCCGCATCCACAGGTAGCGGACGTCGAAGTCGACGATGTAGCCGCTGGTGGCGCCGCAGGTGACCACCTTGCCGAACGGCTTGACCGTGAAGACCGAGGCCCCAAGGGCCTCGCGGCCGACGTGCTCGAAGACGATGTCGGGCGCGTCGCCGAGGATCTCCTTGACCCGCTTCGCGAAGGCGCGAGTGGCCGTATGGCGGTCGCGGTCGTCCTCGGCGGCGAGCCCCCCGAACTCGCGACGGTCGATGAAACCCACGCCACCGAGCTCCTCGACCAGCGCTCCCTTCTCCTCCGAGGAGACGACGCCGAGCGCGTGGGCGCCGGCCGCCTCGCAGAGCTGGACGGCGAAGACCCCGAGTCCCCCGGCTCCGCCCCAGATCAGGACGTTCTGGCCGGCCTGGAGGTCGCACTGCGAGATCAGCATGCGGTAGGCGGTGAAGAGGGTGACGCCGTAGGAGGAGCAGTCGACCCAGGAGAGGGCGGGCGGCTTCGGCAGGAGCTGCTGGGCCTGGACCTTGCAGAACTGCGCGAACGAGCCCCAGGTCGTCTGGTAGCCCCAGCCGAGCTGGCTCGGCGCGGCGAGGGGGTCGAGGCCGTGGACCTCGGGGTCCTCGTAGGAGGCCTGGTTGGCGTGGAGCACGACCTCGTCGCCGGGCTTCCACCGGGTCACGCCGGCGCCGACCTTCCAGACGATCCCGGAGGCGTCCGAGCCGGCGATGTGGTGCCCCCACCGCGGATGGTCGCCGTAGCGGAAGACCGAGATCGGCTTGCCCCGGGCGGCCCAGAGGCTGTTGTAGTTCACCCCGGCCGCCATCACCCGGACGACGACCTCGAAGGCGCCGGGTTCGGGCGTCTCGACCTCCTCGATCTCGTAGGCGCCGTCGAGCTCGCCCTCGCGCTCGGCCCGAAGCACCCAGGCCGCCATCGTCGGCGGCAGCTCGCCCGTTTGAACGTCGAGGCTCGGCAGGTGCCTGTGGCGAGCCGTGCCGGCCGCTCCCTCCACGCCGACGCTCCTCAGCGCGAGTCGAGCCCGAGCGTAGCCCTGCACTCCGCCCGTGTCTGAACCTCCAGACAGTCCTCGGGGGCCGTCCCCCCGGCCGGCCCACTCGGATCGGACGCCTCGAGCATGGCCCTGCAGTCCGCCCGGCTCATCACTTCAAGGCATGACTCCGGGGTCACGCCATGGCCCGGCCCGGCGTTCAACTGCGCCTGCAGGAGGTCTTTGCATTCAGCACGGCTCATGCCGGCGCAGTACTTCTCCACCGCGGCCGGCGCCGTCCGGGGCTCCGCATCCGCCGCGGTCGTTCCCGCGGTGTCTTCGCTGCCGCCCTGCTGTGAGCCGGTCCCTCCGGCTCCGTTCGACGGCGGAGAAACTGTGGATCCGCCGGACCCATCGCGGGTACCGACCGACGCTGTCGGACCCCCACTCGATCCGCCTGGCTCATCCGGCTGCGCCGGTCCGGCGTCGCCCGCGGACACGGCGACTGGCGCCGGCGAGGGGTCACCGGAGTCGTCATTTGCGAGCAGCAGCACGCCGACCAGAGCGAGCACACACAACGCGAGAAGAAGTGCGGCCGCGGGCCGATCCCGAAGGCCGTCGAGCAAGTCTGCCACCGGCTCAATGTAGCCGATGGGTCGGGAGCCTCCATTGATAGCTTGGCCGCGTGTTCTGCCCTCGCTGCGGGACCGAGAACCAGCCCGGCGACCGATTCTGCAGCTCCTGTGGGGGCTCCCTCGCCGCCACTCCGGCGTCCGCCGAGGACAAGCCGAGTCTCCGCGATCGCATGGTCCGGCTGGCCGGAACCGACCGCCGCACGCGGCTCATCACGGGCGGCACGATGCTCGCGCTGCTGGTCGCGGTGCTCGCGTTCGTCGCCCTGGACGCGGACGACGAGATCCCCCGCGACGACTACACCGTGATGACCGACTCGCGTTGCGTCAACGCCAAGCGTGAGATAGCCACCGCCACGGCGCAGGCCGCCGGCCAGGACGTACGAGCGCTTGCCGCCCGATTGGTGCCCATGATCGTCGCCTGGCGGTCCGACTTCCGGGCCGAGCCGGTACCGAACGACCGGCTCGAGGAAGCTCAGAGGCTGGATGCGGCACTCCGAAACGTCGAGATCGAGCTTGCCGCGCTCGCTCGAACCGATCCGGACGCCCGCAGCCGGGTCGTGGCCCAGGCGGGTCGCGTGGACCGCGCGGCCACGTCCGTGGAGGCCGCGGTTGCCGACCTCAATCTCGAGAGCTGCGAGCGGCTGCTTCTAGGCATTACTCGTAGGGATGGGGGTTAAAGCGTCGAATTCGGTTGCTTCGTCCGACCGTATGTGAGAAGGTCGGGGCGTCCCAGGGCGGATCGCGCCCAGCAGAAGAATGCGATCCAGCCGCATGAGAGGAGAAACAGAATGAGGAACCGGTACCTGGTCTTGGGCCTGAGCGTGGTTCTCGCCCTCGCCCTTGCCGTCCCGGCGATGGGAGGGCCGTCCAACCCGATTGCCAGCGCATCTGCGACGGCGAAGCAGATCGCCAAGAAGGCGCTGAGGAAGGCCAGACAAGCGCAGAGCACGGCCAACACGGCCCTGACCAACGCCAACGCGGCCCAGCAGAGCGCCAACCAGGCGCAGCAGAGCGCCAACCAGGCGGAGACGAAGGCTGACAATGCCCAGACCTCGGCGAACAGCGCACAGACATCTGCCGACGCTGCGAACGCCAACGCGAACAACCGTTTCCAGTCGATGCGAGAGGTGTTCGGCACCGCGAACCCGAGCACCGGCACGAACACCACCGGCGGCAAGTCCTCGACCGCGAACTGCGGCACGGGTGAGCAAGTGACCGGAGGCGGCTACTTCGTCAACGGAGACTCCAACCAGATCACCGTGACGACCCAGCACAAGCCGCTCTACAGCGAGGGCTGGTTCGCGACCGGCCAGGAGATCTCGGGTGACCCGAGCTGGTCGATCCAGGCATTCGCGGAGTGCGCCTCGAAGTAGCGAGCGCCTCCCTCAAATCTCATGCGGAAGGGGCCGCCCCGCGGGGCGGCCCCTTGCATTCCGGGGATGCTTGACCGAAGGGAGGACGGGCCGCGGTGGCTGATGCCGGCGGCGATCGTGATCGTGGCGCTGGTCGTTCGGATCGCGGTGATCGCCGCCGATTCCGGCTATGAGCCGGCCAACGACGCCTTCGAATACGACTACTACGCGCGCTCGATCGCATCCGGCGACGGCTACGAGCGCTCCGGCTATCTGCTGCAGGGCGGCCCGACCGCGATCCGAGGACCCGGGTACCCCTACTTCCTCGGAGCCGTGTACGCGCTGACCGATGACAGCGTCGCATCGGGGCGAGTGGCGGGCGCGTTGCTGGGAGCCCTGACGGTTCTCCTCCTCTACCTGCTCGTCCGCAGGATCTGGGGTCGGCGGGTGGGCCTCGTCGCCGCGGGCCTGGCGGCGATCTTCCCGCCGCTTGCCCTCCTCAGTCGCGACCTCCTCTCCGAGGTGCTCTTCCTCCCCCTTGCTCTGGGCGCGCTCCTCTGCGTGCTCAACTTCCGGCGCAGCGGCGGCGATCTGCGGTGGGCCGTCGCGGCGGGCGGGCTCAGCGGCACCGCGGCGCTGACCCGGAACACCGGCCTCCTCGTCCTCGCCTGCGTGGCGCTGGGGGTTTGGACGCTGAGGCCGCGGCTCCGGCCGAGGGCTCTGGCGGCGCCCCTGGGGGCCCTCGCCTGCGCCGCGCTGGTGATCGCGCCGTGGACGATTCGGAACGCGAAGCAGTTCGGAGAGTTCGTCCCATTGACCACTGCCGGCGGCTTCGCGACCGCCGGGACCTACAACGCCGCTTCATACGCCGCCGCATCCACGCACGGGGCCTGGCGGACGCCGCAAATCGTGCCGGAGTACCGGCGCCTGTTCCTGACGCCAGGCATCGACGAGGCCGGCGTCGACGACAGGCTTCGCGAGGAGGTCCGGGACTTCGCCTGGGAACATCCCGGCTATGTCGCCGAAGCAACGGG
>Ga0126309_10000293_pt1 | contig 17066 bp, 8 predicted proteins | sample Plot56_FD_92541 | JGI IMG/M metagenome (GOLD analysis project Ga0126309, IMG submission 92541) | Serpentine soil microbial communities from UC McLaughlin Reserve, CA, USA - Plot56 | ecosystem: Environmental > Terrestrial > Soil > Grasslands | place: USA: UC McLaughlin Reserve, Lake County...
CTACCTGGTCACCACCAACGGCCGGCGAGTCCTGCCGCTGGGGTCCCGAGGCGATGGTCTTCACTGTCCCGCTCGCGAGGTCCTTCGCTACCACGTCCGAGTCCACGGCGTCGCGGTCTTCCCAGACCACGATGCCCCCGCCGATGGCGGGGCGGGTCTGCTCGCCAGGGCCCACGGCCACCGGGAACGGGGGCTCCTGGGGGGCGGAGAGGTCGAGGCCGTAGATGTCCGAGTCGCCGGAGGAGGTGTCCTCCCACACAACGACGCCCCCTCCGACGGCGGGCCGCATCTGGGCGCCAGGCAAGGAGGGCAGGTCGAGATCCGTGCCCGTCGAGAGGTTCTTGCCCCGTATGTCGCCGCCGCCTTGCGAGACCGACCAGACGGCGGTGTTGCTGCTGACGGCCACGGAGGCGTGCTCCGCGCCCGTGGCGACCGGGAAGCCTCCGACGGAGACCGCCGCGTCGGAGGAACGCTGGACCATCACGAGGCAGACGATCAGGACCGTCAGCATGACGAAGCAGGCCCTGATCCCAACGCCCAAGATATTCGAGGATGATGCCGCCGCTCTCACTACCGAGGCCTTTCTAAATGACGATTCGACCTGGTGTCATGATCGTCCCTGGGGCCCGTCGCGCCATCGCGTGGATGGGCGATCTTTGGGTAGCCCAAGTGGGCTATCGGTAGCTCCGCCGCCAGGGCGACGCGAAGGAGGCCCCGCCCTTCTGCGGGCGGGGCCCCTGGAGAGAAGCGGCGTTCGGGCTTGGCCTACCTGACGACCCGGAAGGTCTTCGTCGGGCTGTTGCCCGCGGCGTGGTCGGCGTCACCGGCGAAGGAGACCCGCACCGAGTAGGTGCCCGGGGCGGTCGGCTTGAAGGAGGTGGCGAAGCGGGAGTTGGCGTCGATGGGCAGGTTCTTCTGCGACACCGCCTTCCCCTTGCGCTCGACGATCAGCTCGACCTCTCCCTCGTGGGCCGGGGCGACGGCGCCCGAGATCGCCCGCGCACGGCCGAGCTTGAGGTCGGTGGCCGCGACCGAGAGGGAGACCGAAGCCCGCACGTTGACCGAGAAGGTCGCCTCGGAGGGCCGCAGGCCGGCCGCCGGCTCCCCGTCGAAGACCACCCGGTAGTCGGTGTTCTTCAGCGGCTTGACCTTCGAGAAGAGGAACGCCCCGTGCGCGTCCGTGCTGACCGGGACGCCGACCCGCGAGAACTCGGCCTGGCCCGCCGGCCGCTCCTCGAGGACCACCTGCTTGCCCGCGACCGGCGCCCCGTCGTTGAGGAGGGAGCCGGCGACGTTGGTGGTCTTGCCGAAGGTGACGGCGTTGTCTGCCACCGCCCGGACCACGGTCTGGCCCGACACGACGACCCGCACGCCGGCGCTGACGGAGCGCTCAAGGCCTGCCCCCGGGCTGCCGGCGAAGACGGCCCGGTACTCCGTGGCCCCCTCCGGGGCGACGCCGGGGAGGCCGAACGCGCCCTGGGCGTCTGTGGTGACCTGCCCGTCCGGCACGGCCGCGAAGGAGGCGGTGGAGCCCGCGGGCCTCTGCTCTATTACGACCGGGCGCCTGTCGAGCGGTTCTCCGCCGGTGGCGGTGAGCTTGCCGGAGAGAGCCGTCGTCCCGCCCGGCTCGACGTCGGCCGGGGCAGCATCGAGCGTCAGGCTGGTGGCGACGTTTCGGACCTCGAGGGGCATTATGGGGTGCCCGCCGGCGTGCGGGTTGTCCACGTTGCCAAGGGGCGTCGGGTTCAGGGCCTGGGCCGCCGAAGGCGTATCGTAGACCCTGAGGATGCCCCACAGGCCGCCGGAGAGGTGGTGGAAGGCCACCCCGCACCCGTAACGGTAGTCTCCCGCAGACTCGAACCCGGAGAGGTTCAGGTTGAAGGAGCGCCCCACGCTTATGCCCCCCTGCGTCCCTATGAGGTTCGAGCCGGGGTCGTTTGGCTGGGCCTTCCACGAGGCACCCGACATCTGGAAGGAGTGCTGGCGGGGCTTGTCCGAGCCCTGCAGGACCCTCATCCTTATGTCGTCCCCCTCGAACGCCCGGTAGATGGGCGTGTCGGGGTCGCCGTGGCGCGAGGAGTCGAACACGTGGGCCATCGCGTCGCCGTCCATGCCCGTCTCGGGAACCTCGCCTATGCGGTGGACGAAGGGGCTGCTCGAGTAGTTGAAGCCCTTCTCGCCCTGGTCCTCGGCGTCCATGGGCTCGCCCATGGGCTCCTCCGGGGTTGGGGGGTGGTCGAGCGCGTCCCGGACGACGTTGCCCGCGGCGTCGTAGAGGTTCAGGCCGTCCTGGAAGAAGGTGGTGAACTCGCGGAAGTCGTTAGCCGGCTCTGGCACCCGGATGTCGGCGGAGACACCGCTCGCTATCTCGTCTCCGGTCTGGGGGTCGTGGTAGGTGGAGCCCCTGGGCTCTATGTTGAGGCCGGCGAAGAGGCCGTGGTGGCGGTGGCCGCGCACGTCGCCCCAGTCGGTGAGGTTGGTCGTGCCGAGCTCCTCGTCGGCGTACCAGCGGTAGGTCTTGGTCTCGTTGCGGCCGACGGTCGTGTCGAAGTTGTAGCCGACGGCCGCGCCCCCGGAGCGGCTCACGTCGTGCTTGACGAGCTGCGGGTTCAAGGACACCCTGAGGCCGGCGCGGGTGCCGGTCTCGGGCTCGGTGGGCAGTGTCGGGTCGCCATCCGCGCCTGCCGTGCCGTGGTTCTGGAGCCAGCTCGCGGCCACGTGGTTCGTCAGGTGGACCTGGATGCAGTCGCCCTGGTTGGCCCTGAGGACCAGCGGCTCGGGCTTCATCTCGCCGGAGCGGATGGCGGCCTCGTCCTCGGCGAGGGCGTAGATCAGGCCGTGCGGGTCGTTGTCGCCGTCCTTGTTGTACTCGAGCTCGGCGTCCATGGCGACCACGTTGAAGGTCTTGACGGGGGCCGTCGAAAGGCAGGGGCTGCCCGGGTTTTTGGTCGTCGGCGGCGTCGGCGAGGTGGCCGAACCGATGCCGGTGCCCTCGCCGGGCTCCGGCGTGGTGTCCGTGACGGCCGGCTTGTTGTCGGGCAGGGGCAGGAGCGAGGGAACCCTCTCGGCGCGGGCCCTCAGGATGCCCCAGGCGCCCAGGTACATGTCATCCGTGGAGGTGCCACCGTAGAGGTAGTCTCCGGCGCAGGCCTGGTCGGCGGCGGCGCATGTGATCTTGGGGACCTCGAAGTTGAAGGCCTCGGAGATGCCTATGGTCTTGGCGCTGATGAGCGGCGAGTTCGGGTCGTCCGGCTCCTCGCGCCAGCGGACACCGCTCATGCTCAGGACGTGCTGCTCCTCCTGGGAGCCCTGGATCGCGCGGATCCTGACCGGATCCCCGGAGTAGGTCTGCATGGTCGGGGTCATCGGATCTCCGTGCACGGTCGAGGAGAAGACGTGCGCCGGGTCTGACGGGTTGCCGTTCATGTCCTTATCGCGGTACTGGAACGGGGCGTTGCGGTAGTTGATCGCCATCGTGCCCGGGTCATCGTCTGGGTACTCCTCGGGCTGGGCCGGGCCGTTGATCACGTCGGACTTCACGCCCGAGTTCCCGCCCTTCTTGGTGAGGGAGACGAAGTCCTGGATGGCGATGCCGAACTCGCGGAAGTCGTCCGAAGTGCCGGGGCCGATGATGTCCATCGCGGCACCCGCCGCCGTGCCCGTGCACGAGGAGCCGCAGCGCGGGGCGCCTGGGGTGTTGCCGTTGCCCGGCTGGAAGAACTCGCCGGACTTCGGGTTGCGGAAGTCCATCCCCTTGGGCTCGACGATCATGGCGCCGAAGTAGCCGCGGTTCTGGTCGAGGGCCGCGAAGTGGTGGTCGTGGGTGAAGACCGTGCGGAGCTCGGTGTCCGCGTACCAGCGCTCGCTTATGGTCTGCCCAGGCGCCATCTGGCCGGAGTTCACGTTGTTCGGGTCCCAGTCGGCGGGCTGACCCTCGACGCGGCACCCCTCCCAGTTGCAGGGCCTGTCGCCGGCGGCGATCTCCTTGTTGAAGTCGGCCTGCTCGTTGGAGAAGGCGGCCTGCTGGTAGTTCCAGCCGTTGGATGAGCCGTCCGAGGCGAGCACGTCGAACTTGACCAGGTGGATGTGCCCGCCGACCATGTTGGTCTGGGCCAGCTGGACGAAGGCGTCGCCGCCGTACCAGTTGGGCAGGTGGTTTGTCAGGTTGAAGTTGATGCAGTCGCCGGCGTTCACCCGTATAAAGAGCGGCTCCGGCTTCTTGGTCCCTGCCAGTATCTCGTCCACGTCCTCCGTCGGGACCATGATACGGCCCTGCGTGTCGTGGTCGCCGCGCTCGTTGTAGACGACGTCGGTCTGGATCGCGCTCACGTTGTATGTGACCTCGCGGGATCCTGCCGGGCATGGCTCCGTGAAGGGGGCGCCGGGGTTGACGTCGGCGTCGGTGTCGGCGTTCCCGGCGAGGTTGACGTTCTGGGCCTTGCGCTCGACGATGAGCCTCTCGAGCACGTCTACGCGGGCCTCGTCCGCGGGCGTCTGGGCCTTGGCCTCCTCGAGCTGCGCGTTGAGGCCGTCTGGCCCGTTGAGCGGGGTGTTGCCGTGGTCGAGCACCTTGCCGGCCACCATCCGGTCGGCGGCCGTCAGGTCCTCGCGCTCGACGGTGTCGGGGTCGTCTGTCGCGCCCGGCTTCTGCTCCGACATGCTCCCCGGAGGCTGCGGCGCCCTCCAGCCGTACTTGCCGGGGATGAAGCGCGGGTAGCCGGGGTTGTCAGCCGTGGGACCGGCCGGCGCGGCCCTACCGGGCAGCGCCTTGAGCTCACGCACCGTGGTGCCGTCGGGGAGCGGCTTCGTGCCGTCCTCGTAGACGTCGTGTACCCGGAAGAGGGCCCAGAAGCCGTCGGCGAAGTGCGGGTAGAGGTGGCAGTGGAAGATAGAGTCCCCGGTCGTCTTGGGGTTCGAGCCGGCGCCGCCGATGAGGCTCGCCGTGAACGCCTCGCCCGGGCCGAAGGTCTGGGAGTCGATGATCTGGCTGTTGGGGTCGTTGGGCTCTATGCGCCACTGGTGGGCGTGCATGTGGAAGACGTGGGTCTCCTTGACGCCCGCGTGGGCGAACCGGATCTTGGTCGGGTCCCCCTTGTACGCGTGCGTGACGTTTGAGACGTAGCACGAGTTCGCCAGGCCGCAATCTTCTTTGTTGGTCCGCTCGCTGTTGGGCGGCCATGGGCCCTTGCCGCTGGCGAGCTTTATGAGGGCGGGGTCGCCGTAGGTCCACGAGGAGAGCGAGGTCTCCTCCCCTATGGCGTCGGGGGCGAGCTGGTCCGCGGCGGGGTTCGTGCCGGCCGGGTTCTTGGCGATCCTGTTCTTGGCCGGCTCGGCGCCGTAGTTGAAGGCGAAGCCGTTGCCGCCGGGCAGCTCGTCCTGGCTTATCTGGACGGTCTCGCGGAACGCCCCGCCAGGCGCGACGATGGCCGCGTCGATGTAGGGGTCGCCGCTCTCTTTGGTGATCCCATCGTGGTCATTGGCCCCGGCGTAGAGGGGCTGGCCGGTCTCGGGGTCCCTCCAGGTCGAGCCGGCGGGCTCGACGACGAAGGCGCCGTGGAGGCCGTGGCCGACGGAGCCGGAGTTTGCCTCCGAGCCCGCGAGCGCGCCCTGGTCCTTGAAGAGGAACGTGCCTTCCTCGGAGGGAGCCTTCCAGTAGTAGGAGATGGTCTCGCCCATGCCAACGGTCGTGTCGGCGTTGTAGCCGACCGCCGAGCCGTCCGAGGTCTGGGCGTCGTAGGCCGGGCCATAGACTTTCATGCCGACCCTTGGGTTGTTCGGGAGGCCGTCGCCGCCGGTGGCCTCGAGCTCGTTGGTGAGCGTCACCTTCACGCACTCGCCGGCGTTGGCCCGGATCACGAGCGGACGCGGCCTCAGGCGCCTGTTGTCGGCGCCGGCCGGGTCCTCGGCGGGCGTGGCACCGAGGGGCCTCCACCAGTTCTCGACGGCCGCCTGGTCGCCCTGCAGGACGAAGACCTGGCCGTTGGGGTCCATGTTGAGCCCGACGGCCTCGCCGGCGGCCTCGCTCGTCTCGGCGAAGCGGTTGTAGGGGATCTCCACGTTGGCCGCGGCAACGTCGTAGGAGCGGTCGTAGGAGGACGAGGAGCAGGCCCCGGGCGCGGCCTGGGCCTGGACCGGAGCTGCGAACATCTCGGCGAAGGCCGCGGGGCCCACGACCAGGACGAGCCCCGCCGCGAGCCCCACCAGGGCGGTCGCGGCGCGGGGGCGCCAGAAGTTTATGGTACGCGGCGCCTCCCAGGGCGTCCCGCGGAGCTGGGCGACCACGAGCAGGACCAGGAACCCGGCCCCGAAGACGGCGCCCGCGTCGCGGCCCGCCTGCGCGAGGAACGCGCCGGCCGAGGCGTGGTCAGCCGCGAACGCGTTGGCCGGTATGCCGACCACGGCGTAAGCGCCGGCCGCGGCGAGCGCCCAGGAGATCCTTGCGGCGAAAGCGTTCTCGCCGAAGAAGAACCCGGCGCCGGCCCGCGCGAGCGGGGCCGCGGCGAGGAGCGCGAGAACGGAGAGGGGAAGGGCGAGCACGGAGCCCTCAAGCCAGTGCGCGAGAAAACCGAGGCCCCGCTCGCCGTGAATTTCGGAGTGGAGGGCGTGGAGGACGAGGCCGGTCCCGAGGGCCTGGACGGCGCCGAGCGCAAGGTAGAGGCGGGCCTTGAGAACTTCGCGCGCGAGCGCGACGAGCACGACGACCAGCGCCAGCTCGGCGGCGGTCGCGGTCAGGTCGAGGGCGCCCGCGACGTGGACCTCGCCGGCGTGGGGGCCCACAAACGGGATGCCGGCGGTGCGGGTAACGACGTACAGGGCGACCACGCCGAGGTTGGCGAAGGCGCCGGAGAGCAGGAGCCCGCGGGAGGGAGAGCGCAGGAGCGCCACGGCGAGGAGACCCTGCAGGAGGGCAGCAGCCACGAAGAAAGCGCCGTAGCCCCACCACTCGGAGAGGTGCTCGGGGACCGCCCACAGATGGATCGCCGCCGTCGCAAGCGAGAGACCAGAGGCCACGAAGAGCGCGAGCTCCCTGACGAGTCCGGCGGAGAAGCTGGTGTACTTAGTGGAGATCTGGTGGGCTGCCATCTGAACTATCCCCTCTGATTCTTAGATCGGTCGGTACGTAAATGATCGCCCAGAAAGGCCCCAAAGCCATCGCGGATATGGATGAGCTTTGCCTAGCCCAAGTGGTGTACGTTTACGTACCGGACCGGCAAGCCGGCACCGGCATCAGAAGAGAATGGCCTGCAAATGTAGGTTTTCTAGACGGATCCGGCCCTGTCAAGCGGCCACACGCGCAGGGGGACCCCGCCGAGAATGTCGGCCTCGGGCACAGGCCCGTAGGAGCGCGAGTCCAGGGAGTTCATGCGATTGTCCCCCATGAGGTAGACGTGCCCGTCGGGGACGTCGGTGGGCCCCAGGAAGGTCGAGTCGGTCATGCCGTAATCCACGTAGCCCTCCCTCTTCTTCTCGCCGTTCACGAAGAGCACGCCGTCCCTCACGGCGACCGTGTCGCCGGGAACGCCGACGACGCGCTTGATGGTCGGGGCGCCGTCGTCGGGGGCCTCGAAGAGTACAACGTCGCCCCTCCGGGGTTCGGCGAGACGGTAGGCGAACTTCACCGCCAGCACGCTGTCCCCCGCCCGCAGGGTGGGATCCATGCTGTCCGTGGTGATGCCGAAAGGCTCGGCGACGAAAGGACGGACGAAGCCGAAGATCAGGAACACGGCAACGAGCGCAAAGAGCATGAAACCGAACGGCCCCACGCCCCGCTCCTCGGCGGGGCGTGGTCCAGGACCCTTCTCGCCTGCAAGATCCTTCTCTGGGGTAGGGGCGAGGCTCAAGAGAGGTACCCCGTCAGCCTGAGCACCCAGATCCCGACCCCCGCAAGCAGCACGGCGTTGACGGCCATGCCGCGCGCCCTGCCGCCGAGGAGCGAGAGGAGGAAGACAACCGTGGCGAGTTCGACGAGCGTGACGGTCATGTCGAGGACGCCGGCCTCCTCGGCCCTGGTGGCGTGGGGGCCGAGGGGCACCCCGGAGGTGCGGGTCACGATGTAGAGCGCGACGACGGCCAGGTTGCCCAAGATGCCGGCGAAGGGGAGCGCTAGGCCAGGCCAGCGCAGCAAGGCGACGGCGAAGAGGCCCTGGGCCGAGGCGGCGGCCAGAAAGAAGGCGCCGTACCCCCACCAGACCTCGAGGTGCCCCGGCACAACCCAGAGGTGGACGAGGGCGGCCACCAGGGAGAGGGCCGCCGCCGCGTAGACCGCCGGAACGACCGCCGGGGCGACATCCGGGTGTTCCTCCCCCGACCCGAGCAGGAGCCCGGGTCGGAGAGACGAGAGGTCTAGGTACTTCGTCGTCATGTCCGCTCCAGTCCCTCTACTCCGCAGGTCCCTTACCGGAGCACCACGCGGAAGCGCACCGACCCGGAGGCTTGCTCGCCCTCGGCGTCGCGGGCGACCACCTGAACCTGGTGCCAGCCCAGCTTCATCCTCCGGCAGGTGTACGTGAGGATGCCCGTGGCTATGTCGAATTTGTAGTCGGAGATCCTGCGCCCGTCCACGTAGAGGGCGAGGTTCTTGTCGTCGATGGGCTTGTCGTCGACGATCTTGGCGACGATGGACGGCGTCCGGTCGCGGGTGATCTTCTTCGGCGTGGGCCGCGTTATCTCGACCACAGGCGCCGTGTTCGTCTGGACGGGGCCGCCTCCGTTGTCTACCGGTGGGTCTACCGGTGGAACCGGCGGCTTCTCCGTGTAGAGCGGGGGGGCCTCAGAGGTCGGCTTCGCGGGGTCCGAGAGCGGGGAAGGTCCGCCCTCTCCGACCTCGAACTGGGTCATCATGTCGTGGTCCTCGTGGACGAGGTTGTGGCAGTGGATCATGTACCGGCCCTTCTGGGGTCCGAACTTCATGATCATGCGCACCGTCTCGCCCTCGCCTATGTAGACGACGTCCTTGGGGCCGCGCTCCCAGGGGTGGGGCGCCTTGCCGTTGCGGTCGAGGATCTTGAAGTCGACCAGGTGGACGTGGACCGGGTGGAACCAGCCGCCGCCCTTGTTGGTGAACTCCCAGATCTCCACGTCGTCGTGGCCGGGGTTGGCGTCCACGCGGTTGGGGTCCCAGACCATGCCAGGCCCCCCGTCCGTGGAGATGGCCCACATCTCCGCGCCGTTGACGATCTCGCGCCCGAACTGGAACCGGCGGGTCCTCTGGGACTGGGACTCCTGGAGCTTCATGGGGCTGTAGGCGTGGGGGCTGTCGTTGAGGACGCTCGGGATCTCGTTGTTCGAGAGGTCGGTTGCCTCGCCCACCACGTCGAAGCGCATGATCCGGCCCGTCGACGCGAAGTCAACCGTGTTGGGAAGGCCGAGGTTCTTCAGCTCGACGCTCTCCCCGACGTTGTACTTGGCGAAGTCTATGACGACCTCGTAGCGCTCTGCCATACCGTGGCGGTAGCTGTCGACCTCGGCGGGCGCGGGGGCGAGCCCGCCGTCGTGGCCGATGACCGTCAGCGGCTCGCCGCTGCTCAGCGCCAGGTTGAAGCCCCTCGAGATTGAGGCGTTCAGGACGCGGAAGCGGTACTTGCGCCTCTCCACCTTCATCACGGGCCACGGCGCTCCGTTGACGAGGATCACGTCCCCGAAGAGGCTGGAGTGGCCCTGGTCGTCGAAGATGAGCTGGCCGTCTGTGCCGAAGATGGCGTCGCGCAGCACGAGCGGCACGTCGTAGCGGCCGTGCGGGATGGGCAGGCTCATCTCGTGCTCGTCGTGGCTTATGTAGAACGCCGCGCAGCCCATGTAGGCGTTGAAGGCGGTGACGTGGACGCCGTGGTCGTGGTACCAGAGGGTCCTGGCGTCCTGCCCGTTGGGGTAGTGGTAGTCCTTGTACTCGCCGGGATCGGTGGTGTCGTTGGCGTAGCCGTCGTACTGGGGCAGGGACGCGTTGCCGTGCAGGTGAACCGAGGTGTGCTCGTGGAGGGGGTTCTGGATCCAGTTCTTGTGCCGCACCACGACGTTGCGGCCGCGCTTGGCCATGATCGTCGGCCCTGGGGTGATGCCCTCGTAGCCCCAGACCTCCGTCTTGGGCATGCCCGGGAGGATCTGGAGTTGGCTCTGCTTCATGGACATCTCGTAGTAGTCGGTGGTGTCGTCCTGGTAGACGGGCTGGGCCACCGGCGGTACGGTGAACTCGGTCTGGAAGGGTCGGGGCAGTTGGTTCTCGGGAAGGCGCGGGACCGCGAGCTGGGTGCGGGCGGCACGCTCCAGGGGGAGGGCCACGGCCGCGGTGCCGAGGAGACTCATCTTTAGCATGTCCCTGCGGCTGAGCTTGTTGGTGGCTATCTGCATCTCCTGTGCTCCCTTCCCTTTGTCATGTGGCTTCTGTCAATACGACGTTAGCTTTTCTTGACTAGAATGATCGCCCACGCAAGACGTTTAGACCTCATCTAGAGGGGCCATCTTTGCCTAGCGCAAATTTGGTAGGTATGGGTATGACATTTGGAGTATTTGCAACTATGGGCACAAAACCTGTGGCCTCCCCCGGGTACGTTTTCCGGCGATTTCCGCCCCTCTGGCCCGTCCGCGACCCGGCGGACGGGTGTGAAGCGAAGGGAGGATTATCCGGCTCTCGACCGGGTCTACCGTCGTGCCGACCGCGGCGGGGGGCGGGCCCAGGACGAGTTCGCGGGCGCTGGCGCTGGAGCCGCAGGGGGACCTAAAGCGGTGCTCCTTGCTCGGGGCGCGGTCCTCTGCCCTTCGAGACCCCGGCGACCCTTTCGGCGAGGACAAACGGGCCCTCGCGTTGGGTGCTGGCCTTCCCCGTGGTCGTTACCGGGGGTTGCCGGTCCGGTTCGGGGCCCGGTTGGGAGCCCGGTTTGAGGGCCCGGTTTGGGGGCCCGGTCTAGTTGGCCTGGGGCAGGCTCGTAAGGAAGCCGGCGGCCACGAAGATGCCCGCGGCGAGGACCAGTTCCAGGCCCACCATCCTGCCGAGCGGCCCGTCGCCCTTGTCGATAAGGTTGATGCCGCCAGTGGCGAGCAGCAGCACGGTCATCCCGAGCTTCATGATGAGCGCGCGCCCGTAGGGCGAACCGATCAGGGCCAGCGGGCCCGAGACGTACTGCAGGGTACTGTAGAGGCCGGTGAGTAGGATCGCAGCCACCGCCACGGTCGCGACCCTGGAGAACCGCCGGACGGTCCGCCGCCGCAGGTCAGCCCGCTCATCGAGCCCGAGGGCGCGCAGGGGCCCGAGCAGCAGCAACGGGAAGGCGAGCAGGCCGCCGACCCAGAAGGCCGCCGCCGCCAGGTGCAGCCAGATGACGAGCATGGAGAACGGACCGTCCGCCGCGGCGTGGCTCTCCGGCACGAGCGTCGCCAGGAGCAGCCCGCCGCAGCCGGCCGCAACCCACCAGCGGCCAACCCCCGACCCGCCGGCCGCCCGGACGATCGCAAGGGCCGTAAGCAGCCCGAAGCCGAGCCGGGCCATCACGATGTACCCCGCCGTCGTGGCGAAGAGGGCCTCAGCGAAGAGCCCAGGGCCGAAGGGCCGACCCGTGGCCAACACGGCGTAGACGCCAAGATCCACGAGCCCGGCGACGGCCAGCACCGCGAAAAGCGTCAAGGATCCGCGGACGAAAGTTTCGTCGCCGGCTGAGGAAGATCTCCCCACGGGCACCCACACCAGCGCCACGAAGGCGGCCAGCCCCGCGAGGAACACGGCCGCGCCCTGGACGACCCCGTGCGTTACGCCGGCCAGCAACTCCACCGTGGGCAACCTGCCGCCCCCAGAATGCGCCTCCTGGGCGTACGCGACGCCAGGGGCGCAGGCGACGCAGAGCCCCGTCAGGACGAAGAAGCTTATGGTTCTGCGCCAGGACATCGGGCTAGCGTCTGCGTAGGACGACGAACCCGGCGGCGACGAGTCCGCCCGCGAGCAGGACGCCGATGATTACGCCGAGGCCGGGTCCGCCGGTCTCTTCTTCGTTCCGGCCGACGCCGCCGTCTTCCTCCCCCTCCACGGCCGCCGAGGCGTCGACGGCGAAGCCATACTTGCCGGAGATGGGATCACCGTCGGCAGAGGTGACCCGCCACTCCACCGTGTAGGAGCCCTCTGGGAGCAAGTCAAGGCTCACGACCACGACCTTGGGGTCGTCGGAGAGGGTCCTGGCGTCTTCCTTATCCACCCGACTGCCCTCCTCGTCCGTGACCTTTACCGGGTCGAACTCGGCCCGCACGCGCTCGTCGAAGGAGAGCCGCACCTCGCCTGGCTGCTTGGAGAGGGTCTCGTCGGCGGCGGGCGTCACGCGCAGGAGCTCGGCGTGGGCGAGCGCGGGCGAGGCGTGCCAGACCATCGAGAGCATCGCCAGCCCCACGAAGACTACAAGCGCCTGGCCACCCGCCCTCACCACCGGAACGTCCTAGAGAACGTCGTCGCCGAGGTCGCCCGCGCGGGCGTCGGAAGAGCGCTCATAAATACGACCCGAAACCAATCTCGCGCATAGCCGATCTCCTAGTCATCGGGTAATACTACTGCCGCCCGCAGTTTAGGGCCACCGCGGGAGAGCTGCCATGACCCGTTGGGGTCATCTTCCGGGCGGCGCGGGCCAGGCTCATCCCGACCTCCCGGACGCGAGGCGGCGGGCGTGCAGGGCGAGCTCCACGCGGTTCTTAAGGTGCAACTTCTGCATGATCTTCTTCACGTGGTTCTTGACGGTCTGCTCCGAGATGTACAGCGCCGCCGCGACCTGCTTGTTCGTCATTGCCGAGGCGACGAGGTTGAGGATCTCGTGCTCGCGCCCGGTCAGGCACGCGTCCGGGTCGCCCCGGACGGCCTGGGCGGCGAACTCGGCCACGATGCGGCGGGCAAGGTCCCGTGGCATCGCCTCGCCGTTCGCCAGGCCGCGCAGGCACTCGAGCCAGCTCTCGGGGTCCAGGCTCTTCAGCAAATATCCCTGCGCCCCGCTCCGGATCGCCTCGAAGAGGTCTCCCGCCTCGCCCGAGACGGTCAGCACTACCACCGTGGTCGCAGGCAGCTCCCGCTTGAGGAGCCGGGTCGCCAACAGGCCGTCGCACCGCGGCATGTTGATGTCCATGAGGACGAGGTCAGGCCTCAGGTCGCGCGCCAGGGCGAGCGCCGCGTGGCCGTCCTCCGCCTCACCTACCACCTCGAAGCCAGGCTCCCGCTTGAGCAACGTCGAGACCGCCCGGCGGGCGAGGGCGCTGTCGTCGGCCAGCAGGACCCGCCTTACCCCCGGCGGGCTCACGCCTCCGGCCCCGGGAGTCGCACGGTCAGCCTGGTCCCGAGGCCCGGCGAGGAGGTAAGGCGAAGCTCCCCGTCGAGCATGCGGGCCCGCTCTGACATGATCTCCAACCCGTAGCTCTCCGCGCCCGGTCGCGCCCGCGGGTCGAAGCCCCCGCCGTCGTCGGAGACCTCGACGGCGAAGCCCCCGCCCCCTGAGTCGACCCGCACGAGCGCCTCGCTCGCGCGGCCGTGCCGGTGCGCGTTCGTCAGGGCCTCGTGGACGATCGCCAGAACCTGCCTCTGGGAGAAGGCGGGGACGGCGGGGCATCCCTCCACCTCGCACGTCACCCGCATGCCGAGGCGGCCGGAGGCCTCGAAGGCGGCGCGGCGCAACGATTCGCCGAAGTCTTGCGTTCCGCCCTGACGGGAGTCCGCGATGGCCGCCCTGACCCTGGCGTGGGCCTCGTCGAGGTGCTGCTCGGCGGCCCGCACCCCTTCGAGCGCCTCCCCCTCGTCGCCCGACTCCAGGAGCACGCGGACCTCCCGCAGGTTGGCGCCGAGGTAGAACAGCGTCTGGGCAACGCCGTCGTGCATCTCCCTGGCCAGGCGCTGGCGCTCGGAGAGGACCGCGGCCTGCTCCCGCGCCCTCGCCGTCTCGCGGGCCGAGGTCTGGACGACCCCCCCGAAGACGCGCACGAAACCGTAGACCACCGCGGCCACGACTAGGGCGCCCAGGGCGTTGCCCACCCACCCTTCGGCCAGCGGACCTGGAAGGACGTGCGCGAGCCACTGGTGGCGCAGGAACTCCAGAGCCCCGACGGCGCCCGCCGGCAGCAAGACGGCCATAAGGCTGAGCCGGTCCAAACCCGAAGCTTTCGGTTTCCAGATCATGCGCCCCATCTTAAGAGGCTCGGGACGGCGGCGCATAGTCAATATGGGGTATCTTCGCGGCGTCGCCCGAGAACCCGGGGCGGCCTAGCGCCTGAGGTTCTCCAGGGGGACCTCGATCCGGACCGTAGTGCCGGCGCCGGGCTCACTCTCGATCTCAAGCTTGCCGCCGAGGCCGAGGGTTCGCTCGCGCATCCCGAGGGTGCCCATGCCTGGCGGCAGCACCTCCGGGTCGAAGCCCTGTCCGTTGTCCGAGATCTCGGCCCGGAGCGTGTCGCCGTGGGAGGAGAAGGCGACGTTCGCTTCGTCCGCCCCGGAGTGTCGCCGGACGTTCGTAAGGGCCTCCTGCACGATGCGCAGCAGCTCCGTGCCCCCGCGCTCCGAGAGCTGCTCCAGGAGGCCGTCCTGGAGGTCGAAGACCAGGTTACAGCCAAGCATCCTGCGGCGGTTCAGGTTCACCAGTGACTCGAAGAGCTGGCGGGCGTCCTGGGTCCCGTCCCGTTGGGCGCGAATGTCGTAGATGGCCCCCCGCAGGTCGCGGGACGCGCGCCGCATGGTCTCGGCGCTCTCTTGGAGGTCCTTCTCGACGTCGGTGCCCGCGTACTTCAGGCTTATGATCTCGAGCGTCTGGGCTGCGTAGGAGAGGTCCTGGAGGACGCCGTCGTGGAGCTCGCGGGCCATCCTGCCGCGCTCGGCCTCCCGGATCTCCTCCAGCGCCTGCTCGGTGCGCCGGCGCTCGGTCACGTCGCGCAGGTTGACCACGACGCCCGATATTACTGGGTCCTCGAGCATGTTGACGCCCATGGCCTCGAAGAACCTCCAGTCTCCGGTCTTGTCGTGGACCCGGTACTCGGCGGAGATGCGACCCCCGGGCTGGCGGACGAGCTCCGCGAAGCGCCGGGCCACGGGCTCGCGGTCCTCGGGGTGGAGGTAGTCGAAGGAGTTGGTGCCCACCCGCTCCTCGACCGTGAAGCCCAGGATGCGCTCGACGGCGGGGCTCTCGTAGAGGATCTCGCCGTCCCTGTCGAGGATCACGATCATGTCCGAGGCGTAGCGGACCAAGGCGCGGAACCGCTCCTCGCTGCGCCTCAGGGCGTCCTCCGCCCTCTTGCGGGCCGTGATGTCGCGCACCAGGGCGCAGATCGCCTTCTGCCCGTTGTAGGAGATGATGCTCGCACCGATCTCGACCTCGACGACCGTGCCGTCCTTGCGCTTGTAGCTGCGCTCCCCGATCAGGACCCGCCCGAGCTCGAGCGTGCGCCAGACGTTTGCGTCCACGTTCTCGCGGCTGTGGGCCACGAGATCATAGATCTCCATCCCCTTGAGCTCCTCCGCGGTGTACCCGAACATCCGCTGGAAGGCGGGGTTCGTCTCGAGGAGGCGGCGGCTCACGGTGTCGAGCAGGTAGATGCCCTCGGTCGACTGCTCTATGACCGCCCTGTAGCGTTCCTCGCTGCGCTTGAGGGCCTCCGCCGCCCTCTTTTTCTCCGTAACGTCTAGCACCGTCCCTATAAAACGCACGGCCCGCCCGCCCTCGAAAAAGGTCCGGCCGCGGGCCTCCACCCAGCGCTCCTCCCCGTCCCCGAGCCCCACGACGCGGTACTCGAGCTCGTACTCCCCGTTGGGGGAAGGGTCGAGCGCCCTCCGGCCGGCCCGGTCTACCCGCTCCCGGTCGTCGGGGTGCAGGCCGGCCAGGAACGTCTCCTGGTCCACCTCGGCGTCGGGCGGGAGGCCGAAGATCTCCTTGCACCTGGCGTCCCAGTGGAGTTCGCCCGTGACGGGGTCGAAGTCGAAGGTGCCGAGCCGGGTTGTCTCCGTCGCAAGCCGCAGCCTGTCCTCGCTCTGGCGGAGCTCTTCCTGCGCCCTCTCGCGCTCGGCTATCTCCCGGCGGGCCTCCTCGTAGAGCCTTGCGTTGTCAACAACCATCGCGGCCCGGCGGACGAGGGTCTCGGCCTGTTCCAGATCTCCCGGCCCGTAGAGCCTCCCGGATTCGGCCGAGACGAGCGTGATCGCCCCGAGCGTGCGCCCGCGCGCGATCATCGGCACGATCATGTAAGACCGCAACCCGAGCTCCCTGAGCATGTGGAGCTGCTGCCCGTCGCCCACGCTCTGGCGCAAGAGCTCCTCGGGGATCTGGCGCATCATCTCGGGCTCGCCTGTCCTCAATACCTCGGGGACCCCGCGGCGCGCGTCGTCGGGGGTAGGGTAGCGGCGCTGCAACTCGTAGGCCAGGGCCACCTTCTCAGGGTCCTGATGCTCGACGGCGAGCCGGTGGACGGACCCGTTCTCCTCGACGATGTCCACGGCGCACCAGTCGGCCAGGCGGGGCACGACGAGGTGGGCGAGGCTCGCTAGCCGCTCCTCGTAGGAGAGGGGCGTCGCGAGGATCTCGCTTGCCTCGGCCTGTACGCGCAGCCCCTCCTCGGCCCGCCGCCGCTCGGTGATGTCTTCGAGGATGCCGACGAAGCGTACGATGCCGCCCCCATCGTCGAAGACGGGCGAGAGGGAGAGCTCGTTGTAGAAGAGGGCGCCGTCCTTGCGGTAGTTGCGAAGGACGACCTCGCAGGTCCGCCCCTCCCGGATCGCCGCGCGCAGCTCCTCAAGCCCGGGCTGGTCGTTGTCGTCGCCCTGCAAGAAACGGCAGTTCCGCCCGATCGCCTCCTCCGGAGCGTAGCCCGTGACCCTGGTGAAGGCCGGGTTGACGTAGACGATGGGGTTGTCGGGCTCGTTTGGGTCGGTTATGAGGATGCCGTCGGCGCTGGCGGTCATGGCCCGGTCCTTGAGCCTGAGCTCCTCCTCCGCGTGCTTGGCCTCCGTCCTATCCCGCAGGACCTTGACCACGCCCTCGAGGTTTCCGCGCCCGTCCCTGATGGGCTCCGTGGAGCCGTTGGCCCAGAGGCGGCTCCCGTCCTTGCGCACGGCCCACCTCTCCTCCGAGACGGTA
>Ga0126309_10000295_pt1 | contig 17043 bp, 10 predicted proteins | sample Plot56_FD_92541 | JGI IMG/M metagenome (GOLD analysis project Ga0126309, IMG submission 92541) | Serpentine soil microbial communities from UC McLaughlin Reserve, CA, USA - Plot56 | ecosystem: Environmental > Terrestrial > Soil > Grasslands | place: USA: UC McLaughlin Reserve, Lake County...
AAGCTCACCCCCTTCGTGATCGTCGGGATGCTCGACCTGCTGGTCGTGACCGCCCTGGCCGTCAACCTCTTCAAAGTCCCCCTGCGAGGCTCCCTCCTCCTGCTGATCGCCCTGAGCTTCCTGTTCATCCTGACGACCCTGGGCCTCGGCCTGCTCGTCTCGACCCTGGTGCGAACCCAGCAGCAGGCCATGGGCTTCTGCGTCTACCTCCTGATGGTCCCGATGATCTACCTCTCAGGCCTCATCTTCCCCATCGAAAACATGCCCCGCGGCTTCCAGATCGCCACTTACGTCATCCCGGTGCGCTACTACGCGAACATCCTGCGCGGGATTTTTCTGCGGGGGTCGGGATTGGATGTGCTGTGGCCGGATGCGGTGGTGTTGCTGGGGATGGGGGTGGGGGTGTTGGGGATGGCGGTTTTGCGGTTCCGGAAGACGTTGGAGTAGGGGGCGGCGGCTCTCTCTTGCCCTACCCATGAATCCTCACCCCGACCCGGGCAATGTGCTCGAGCAGGGGACGATGCCGGATGGCGGCCAGCGCCTTGACGTCGAATCGGTATGGCAGCGGCAGCTCTTCCAGCTCGCTGGCGATGGCCTCCGCCTGCAGGGGGTCATCGACGCCTTCCAGCGCGAGATCGATGTCTGACGCTGGCTGGGCCGTCCCCTTGGCGCGGGAGCCAAAGAGAATGGCTCCGGTGATGGCCGGATGACGGGCCAACACGGTACGGATCAGATCCAGCTCTCGGGGGGAGAGGCCCGATGGCTGTGTCATAGAGTGCTCCGTTCCAGGAGCCAGTGGTGCAGCTCTTCGATGGCTGCCTGAAAGCGGTCCCGGATGGCGAGGACGGCCGCATCGAACGTTGCCTCATCGTAGGTGTGTGACAGCAGGTTACGGAGATCGAGCATGTCGATCCACACCTGACCATCGCTGAGGATGCGCGCGGCGAAGGCCTCTTTGATGACGCTGCGCGGAGTCACCGGCTCGATGACCTGACCCTCGGATTCCAGATAATCCTTGAGGGTCTTCCAGGCGAGCTCCACGGTGAATTCGAAGCGCTGGATCGTACCCTCTTTTTCGAGGTTCGAGAGCGTCGCGACATCGCGCTCAAAGGGTTCGCGCAAGAGCGCCACCGCTCGATCAAAGTTCTGGAAGCGCTGCTTCCAGCGAACGTCCTGCTGCATGGATACCTCCTCTTTGAGCGCCCAAGGGGGGCCGGCGGTGGCCGGACCCCAACCGACAATCTCCAAGCGTGCCAAGGATACCGGAGGAAGGGCTCTTGGTCCCAGAACAGCTCTCGCGGGTGGTCGTCCGAGCTGCACAGGAGGGGGTGCGGCAGCCCTCGCCGCTGCCTGCGCGGCTCGCTCCTCCTGCTGATCGCCCTGCTGTCAGCGTTTCTCTTCGTCGGCGTGGCGCGCATCGATCAATCGCCGCTCGCGCTCGATCTCGCGCGTGAGCTCCCGTTCGGTCGGCAGGACCTTCACATACTTGGCGGCGAAGATCTGGCGGTTTCGCGGCCTCGCGCATATACCACTCGCGGGCGGCCGGGTCTTCGACCTGCATCAGCAAGCGAAAGTGGCTCCAGCTCAAGTCATCAGATGCGGTGTGGCGACTCATCTCCACCGGAGAAACGAGACGCGCCGCGTCTCGTTTGGTCTCATCACCTGATTCGAGACGCACTGCGTCTCGAATCTCGAATATCCGATAGAACTGGCGCATCTTGCGCAGGTTGGTGACGTCGAATCCGCGACCGAACTCGGTCGTCAGCCGCCGCGACAACTCCTCCAACACCGCCTCGCCATAGGCGGCACGCTTCGCCCCACCCTGTTCGTGCTCGACGATCAGCCGCCCGACATGCCAGTAAGCCTGCACCATCGCCGCGTTGACGGCACGGTAGGCGCCGCCGCGCGCCGATTCGAGGACAGCCCGGATCTCCTCATACAGCGGCTTGGCCGAGCGGGCCAGCGATTCGTCGAGGGCCTCTCGTTTCGCCATCACACACCCTCTGCCTCGAACGGTCTTCTGCAATCCACCACATCCTACTCGCCGTTTGGTATACTTTAAGAGATGCCTCCATCTTGGGGCTGGGCCCTATTGCGCTGGGTGGGGGTAGCCGCTCTTGCGGCCGGTCTGCTCGTCGCCTGGCGCTCGTTCCCGACTCGTCCCGCCCAGGACTGGTCGAGCATCCATTCGTTCGAGCTCGACAGCGAAGAGTGCGAAGCTCTCCGCGAGGCGCGCGGGACGACACACTGGCTCGTGCCTGGCTACCTCGCTGCACCGGTCGGCGTCACCGAGGTGGCGCGCAAGTTCCGGCTCGAGACGGCTCTCCTCTGTCAGGCCAACAAGCTCCCTGACGCGACCTGCGGCACCAAGACCTTGACACCAGGCAAGGACAGCTTGACGCTGCCGCTCTATCGCGAGTCTCCACCCACTCCCTCCCCCCCCGCTCCCTGATGGAAATCCTCCTGGCCGCGGTTTTGACGGGTGGGTGCCTGGCTGTCCTCGGGTGGCTGCCCAATTCCTCCTGGACTCTGGACCGGCAGCAGCAGATCCGCCGCGCCGTTGCCTTCCTGCTGATCCTCCTGCCACTCGGCTTCGGAGCCCTGGTCCTCTTCACCGCGCGAGAGCGCACCCGCGTGCTGCGGTTCGACTACGTCGGCAAACGGCTGGCCTTCGGCACGACCACTCCAGTGACAGCCGGCTCCTCGCCCGGCGACAGCCTGGAGATCGAGGACCTCCAAGCGCCGCTCCTGGGCGCCCGCTCGGTCCTGCTCGAACCGGCCAAACCAGGCACCGCAAAAACCGGCACACCGGCGACTTCCAGCTCGCCCTCCGGCGCCGTCCTCGAGCTCAGCTCTCCCTCGCCTGCCGTCCGGATCGACGATAGATACTGCAACAGCTATCCACTGGAAGATGGCGACACGATCGTCATCGGGGGCCACAAGTCCGGTGCGCCGGTGCGCATCAGCTATGACGGCAATCATCTCTCCTGGAGCTCCAAGGAGGAGAACCTCCCGTCCGCCTTGGGCCAGTTCCTCTCCGGCAGCCGCCGGGTCTATGAGCTGGCGGTCCTCGACAAGAGGCTTGCCGGTGTTCACTCGTTCCTCCATCGGCCCGACCGTTTCGGTCCCTGGCATCTGCTGATCCGCAGCCAGGAGGTCAGGATCGAGCGCGCGGGCACGGCCGTAGGCGCTTTTGTCGAACAGTGGCCGGTGCCCGCCATGTTCGATCTCAGCCTCGAGGTCGTCTACGTCGGCGGCTCTCTGCGCAGCCAGCGGCGCGACCGGATCCTCGTCCGGAACGATGAAGTCGAAGTTCGCTTCCTCCAGCCTCGACGGTGGGTCCGGGCCGTCCCTCCCGGAAGCTCGGAGCTGCCTCTCGCGCTGGGTGTGCCCTCCGCCTTCGCCCGCGAGGAGATGATCGAGCTCCCCGAGCCCTCGTCGCGCTTCCGTGGCCTGACCGCCCTCTATCGCTACGACCGGTCGAAGGACCGCGCGACCATCACGTTCCTGGCGGACGAGCAGGAGGTCCGCTTCGGCGACATCTACGCTCTCGGAGCCGGAAAAGACCGCTTGCTGCTGCTCCTCGACCGGCGGGACTTCCCGCACCAGATCCTCCTGGACCTGGCCCTCCTGAACCTTTTCCTGGCGGTCTTCCTTTTTCGCGGCATGGCATCGCATTCGGGACTGGCTTCGATCGTCGGCCCTGTCGGGCTCCTCCTCGCCCACCGCCTGCTCTTCAGTCACAAGGCGGCCAACCAGCCTCCGGACTTCACGCTCGATGCTTTCGAGGAATCGCGACTGGCTCTCTGGCTGGTGCCGGCCCTCCTCGTCTTCGCCTGGGCTTTGGCCTGGCTCCTGCGCCAACCGGCACGCCCGGCCGACGGCGCGCGCCAGCCACCTTCACCGGCCGGTCGACTGGGCGCTCTCGGTTGGCCGCTGGCGGGTCTCGTCATCGCGGCCGCAGGCACCTTCATCGTCTCCAGCGGGGGGACCGGCGGCAGGCGAGCCCTGGCCCTCCTCCCCCTGCTGCTGGGAGCCATCCTCGCTCTCGCCCATGTCCTGGCAAGACGTCCGCGGGTCGCTTCCGCCCTGGGGCGCATCCAACGAGACGGGTTCCCCTGGCGGCCCGGCTGGATCGTCTTCGTGGGAGCGGCCGTCCTCGTGCTCCGCTGGATTGCTCTCGCGCTCGGCATGCCCGAGACCCTGCGGCTCCCCTTCTCCGATTTCCGCCTCCTGTGGACCGTCCTCCAACTGCCCGTGTGCGCCGCGGCCGTGGGTCTCACGCTCGAGAGCCTGCGGCGGCTGGAGACTGCGCAAACAGCAGGCTCTCCCGAGGGCTCCGAGCCGCCGGGTGGTTGGCGGCTCCTCCGGCGCCTGCCGCCCTGGCTCGCCGGCATCGTCGCCTTCTACATCTTTCTGGTGGTCGCGTTTCTTGTCGTCGCCGTCGTGGTCGGCGATACCGGACTGGTGCTCGTGCACGTGCTGGCGCCCGTGGTCTCGCTCCTCGTTCTCGCTTCCGCGCCTCCCGTCCGCGGCCGGCGGCTCGCTCCCCGCATCGCCGTGTGTGCCCTTGCCTCACTGCCTCTCCTGGCCGTGATCGGCGTCAACGCCTTCCCCGGCGCGCTGGTGCAGATCGTGGGATGGGGTGCGAAAACCACCGGCAGTGAGGGGGCTCCGGCGGCGCCGGTGCGAGAGCAGATCACACAGCTGAGCTCCACGCGCGCCCAGCAGATGTTTCGCCTGTACATGCTGGCGAATCCGAAAATCCTTTCGGAAGTGGGGCTCGATCCCGCGGAACGCGTGGCGATCCAATTCTCGACGCTGCAAAGCTATGCCCGGCGGGGCGGCTGGCTGGGTCGCGGCTATCTCGGGGAGGAGCTGCCCCGCCACCTCGGGATCACCTATCTTTCGGACCTGGTGCCGATGGTCTTCGTTCTCACCGAGTTCGGCCGGCTGGGGCTCTTCGGCCTCGCTCTGCTCTATCTGCTCTCGCTGGCCGCCGTCCCCCTCACCGCCCGCGTCCAGGATGATCGCGACAGGCTCGGCCAGCAGGGCCTCTTCATCGGCTTCGCTGCGCTCCTCGCCTTCGTGCTTCCCAGCCTCTATATGCTTCTCGCCAACCTCAACCTGGTGCTGTTCACGGGCAAGAACATGAATCTGCTTTCCCTCAACTCTCTCTCCGACGTCCTCGAGTCGGGGACCCTGCTGGGACTGGCCATCCTAGGGCTCGGCCTTCGGAGGAGCACGGCATGAGCCCCCGGCGGCTGGCGGTCGTGTTCGGCGTCCTTCTCTTGCCGCTGGTCCTCATCCTTTCTTTCGCCGCGGAGAAAGGCCTCTATCAGGTCTATGTCCCCTCCGGCTATATCAAGGAGGTCGACCGCCTGATCGGAGCGGGCAAGCTCGTCTACGAGTGCCGGAGCGAACAGATCACGCCCCGCGGCCTGACAGACGCGGAAGCCTTCTTCCACGACCATAGTTACCTGGACAACGACTTGAGCCAATGGAACGCCGGGGACCGGCGACCCTTCGAAGTCGAGCGCCAGGATCTCGGCGGAGGCCGTTGCGACGGGAGGCTCTTACGAATCAATGAGAGCTTCCACAAGCAACGCCTCCCCGCATACACCGCCAGCACCTGGCGGGGCCGGCTCTATCTGCGCCAGGGAGAGCCGACCCTGAGCCTGTCCTCGCCGGACCGGCGGCTCGAAGTGACGCGCGCTCCTTGGGAGCGCCTGCCGTTGCCTGCCTCCTCGTTCTCGGATACCTGGATCAAACCGGGACAAGGCGACGAACGGGCCGAAAAAATGGCCTTGAAGTGGCGCGAGGCAGGCCGGATGTTCGCGTCCCTCGAGCACATCGGCGACGAGGTGGCGGTCGAGGTCTACCAGGAGCGCCCGGGGATCCTGCTCAATGGCTGCCCGGTGCGCACCGGCGCCCGGCTGCGCCTCGACAGCGGAGACTGGGTCTGGCTCCAGGAGGAGGGATCGACCAACGAGCAATATCATGTGGACAGCGGGGATGAAGCCGGCCTGGTGTCGTTCGTCACGACGGTCAACGGCGAGCTGCGCCGGAGGACCCTCGGCAACCGGCTCGAGATGGCCGACGAGCTGACGCGGGCCGTCGACGCAGCGGTCGTCGCCGGTGCCGGAAAAGGCCGGGACGACTTCGACGTCCATCTCACCCTCGACGCTTTCTTCCAGGATTTCCTCACCCGCCGCCTGTCGAGCTTCTGCCGCCAGCGCTATGGCCGGCGGCCGCTGCGGGCGGCCGTGACCCTGCTCGATCCCGAGAGCGGCCGGGTCCTGGCGCTGGCCAGCTACCCCACGGCCGGAGATCTGGAAGACCTGCGCCTGAAGAGCGACGTCCACAAGGTGATCCTCGGCGAAAACCACAACTTCCTCATGCATCCCGTCGGCTCGTCCACCAAGCCCTTTCTGGCTGCGGCAGCCCTCGCCACACAGCCCCGCCTGGCTCAGCTCGTAACGCCCTGCCATCCTGGAGGGAATCCGCCACCGCTCCTCCTCGGCTACGACTTCGGGAAGTACAGCCTCCCGGAGGACTGCCACGGCGGCAATGCTCCCATCGACTTCCGCCGCTTCCTCGAAGTCTCCTCGAACCGCTACATGCTCGAGCTCGGTGTACTGGCGCTGGCGGAATGGGGGAATGGAATGCCGGTCCCGGACCGCGGCCGGCCGCTGGTTCCTCCGGACGGTTACAGCCTGGGCGGTAGCCCCGCGAGCTACAGACCTTTCCTCACCGTAGTCAAGGCCGAGAACCACCCCGGGGCGACAGAGATGGCCGGAGTCCAGGACACGCGCTTCTATCGAAACTTCCGTGACCTCTTCGGCCACTCCGTTCATTATGAGTCGTCATCTGCCGACCGCACCCTGGCGATGCAGTATTGGAGCCCAATCACCGACGCCGCGGGCGGTGCCGGAAGAGACGTGGCCCTGGCCTTCTCGCCGGTCACTCCGGAGAAGGTCAACCTGCGTACCAATCTCATCCAGCAGGCGCGGCAGGACCTCTACACCAGCCTGCTCGGGTTGGGCAACAATCGCTGGTCGAACGTACAGCTCGCCGGGTCCATGGCCCGTCTCCTCACCGGCCGCAAAGTCGACACGCATCTGATCGAGCGAGTGGTGGTGCCACCGCCACCCGTGGAGAAAGGCTCCGAAAAAAAGCCCGAAAAGGTGCTGTGGGACCTTGAGAAGGAGCTGAGCCGAGAGCCGCCGGCCTTGCCGCTTCCCGCGGAAAGCCGGCAGCTCATTCTGGAAGGGATGTCACGGGTGGTCGAGGGATCGAGCGGCACCGCCCGCGCGCTCATGCGGCCGCTCGACGCTCTCAACCGCCGTGCTCCGGAGGGAGTGACCTACAGTGCGCTCGGGAAGACCGGCACCCCCTCGACCGAATTCCAGGTCGTGCGCCGGAGCCCCGCCGAGCCCGCGCCGGGAGCGATCCACCTAGATTCCCGTGGCAACCGGTACGTCAACCACGGAGTGCTGGTCCTCGCGCTCACCCGCACTGCGGGGGGTAAAAGCGAGTCCCTCGTCCTCACCTTCTACATCGAAGCGCAGGGGATATCTACCGAGGCCGTAACACTCGCTGGGGATCTTCTCCAGCCTCTCGCCGAGGCGTACTGGCCTCAGGATTGGATGGAGGTGCAAAGGGCCGCCCCGGTTTCCACTCCGTAATCGTTACTCATCCCTCGATTTCTTCGCGCGTGAACGGCTTGCCCTGGCGCTTTCTCTCGGTGTGGCGGCGCTGGTGCTCGAGGCGGTAATAGTCGGTGGAATAGACAAGATAGGGGAAGACCACGAGCCGGTGGAAGAACCACACGGCGGCAGTGGCGAGTAGCCAGACGAGGAGCAGGAAAGCCCACCGGAGCCAGACCTTCCAGGTCAACCAGGCACGGAATGCTTGCGCGGACCAGCCGGAGCCGAGCCAGGGCGCCGCGAGATCTCGGATGGCCAGCGCAGCCGGCAGGTTGCCGTTGGTACGTTCGGTCAGCATCGCGGTCGCCAGGGTCTCGCGAAGCTTCTCCTGCACCTCGGCCTTCCAACTCTGCAAGGAAGCGCCATGTGGCCCGGCACGGCTGATTTGCGAATCGATCTCCTCCATCATGAGCTTGGGATCGCCATCGCGGAGATGGCCCCCCCAGCGCTCCTGGAGCGCCCACGCGGCTCCCTTGATCTCCTCCGGCTTCATGTTCGCGTCGAAGGTGAGCGTATTGAGATCGCGCCGCCGCCAGGGCTCGGCGAGAAGTGAGTAATTCTTGGTGATCGGGGCAATATACCTTCCCAGCTCGGCAATCCGATCGGCGAAGCCGGGCACCTTGGCTTGCCGGTCGATCCGCGCCGCGTAGACGAGATAGGTGCCGGCTTGCTGGCGGTCCTTCTCCGTACCCGCAGCATGCCACGCAATCTCGTAAGCCAGGCGCGCCAGGCTCGGCAAGAGCGTCCTATCGAGGCCCCTACCGACGGGGGCTTCGTCGCTCTGCGGGAAGTAGCTGCGGGCTCCCCACGCAGCCTTGTTCAGGTTGGAGTAAGCCCAACAGCGGGAGGAGATCGTCTCCTTTCCGGCCGCGACGCAGTCGGCGAGAGAGCCCGCGAAAGGCCCTTCGCGGACCTCCGGGATGTCAGCCCGCTTGTACTCTGCGGCGAAATCCTGCTGCCGCTCATACCGGCTCTCGAAATCGCGCGGGAACTTCCCCTCGCAACCATCGTAGGCCCTGGCGAGTGTGGCCCAGGCGGTGGGGCTGTCGACCTCTGCCTCACGGACCCGGAACGGCAGCTGCCGGTTGTAGACAGGCGTGCCCGCGGCGTCCGCATAGTCCTGCAGCGGCCGTACCGCGCGACGCAAGCGGAAGATGGCATCGATACAGTCGAACTCTAGAAAGGCGATGCCGGCGGCGTAGGGGGTTGCCACCTGAGCGGCGTGGAAAGCCGGTGTGTCGGAGTTGGCGAGCACTAGGAGCCGCTCTTCCGCTGCGACGAGCTTCTGCGCAGCCAACTGGGAATCGCCGGCTGCGAGCAGGCTCAATCCGGCATCGTATTGGACCTCCCAGGTCGGCTGGAGCCGGGAAGCGTCCAGCAGACGGGTGGCCGCAGCCTGAAAGTTTCCGTTCGCGAAGTCCTCGCGCCCCTGCGCAGCCAGCTCGAGCGCACGGCCCTCGAGCGGCGCATCGCCGATCGGTCCCGCTTGCCAGAGAGGCGGCGGCGGAAACGGCTCCCGGGCCGGGAGGTCGGCTTTGGGCAGGCTCGGGCCCGGATCCCATTGGGGCAACGGGGCTTTCGCCAGATGCTGACTCACCAGCTGCTCGGCTTCGGACTCGCCCAGAGGCTCGACCTCAGGCGACACCGCCGCACGGCCATTCTGGAACGCCCACCAGCCGACCAGGAGGGTGATGACACCGACTAATCCTCGCGAGATCCAGAGACCCCGATGGATCGGAAGGCTCCGGCCCAGTCGCTGTGACGACCAGGAAAGGCCCGTACCGCCAAGCCCAACGCGACTCATGGATTCACCTTTACACCCCACCACTGACGGGGATGCAACAGGCGATCAAGAGATAATGCGTGGCGAGTCTCGAGCTCCCAGCGCTGCAGGAACCGCGGCAACCCGCCTTCAGCTGGGAGGTTTCGCTGCAGGAACTCGAGGGCTGGCAGCACCCCGACCGAAAGGAGCTCTCCTTCGAGATCCCATTTCGGGAGAGTGTCCCCGCTCTCGGCGGAGTGGCCGGGCAGCTGGATTTCCTCGTAGGATTGGACGAAATCGAACTTGAAGCGCCGGGCGTGCCGGACGAGAGATCCGAAGAGTCCCGGAAGGTGACGGGCGGCAAAAGCGGCAACGTTCACGGTGCCTTTGCGCGGAGACAGGAAGTCTCCAGTCGCAAGCTCCATCGGACTGTCAGCGAAGGTATCCGCCTGGCTGAAAAGCACCATGACCGGGATGTCGAGCTTCGGCGCCTGGTCGCGATAAGGGCGGAGCGCCTTGTCCAGATCAGGCTCGTTGGCGCAGCGCTTCACCAACTCTACGATGTTGCCTCGCTCGGCCTTGAGCGCGCGGAGGAAAAGCAAAACATGATCGAAGAACTCGAGCTCTTCCTGCGCGATCTGCGCCTCAGAATCGGCGACGCGCTCCTCGTCCGACATTCCGCGGTAGGCCCCCACTCCCCCTCCCTGAAAGTGGCCGGGTTGCAAATGAACGAGCAGAAAGAGCCCGCGGCATTGGTAGAGGGAGTGAAGGAGGGCAGCGCTCTCCTCCGGCAGCGTCCAATCGTTAACCTGCAGGCGGGCGTACAGCTCGCCTCCCGCATCTACGAAGACCCACTTTTCTCCTCGGGGCCCGGTGCAGGGATAGTCGTAAACGATGGCTTCTGAGAGACCAGGGACCCGCGTTTTGCGAAACCTATCCCAACCCGCCACCTCGAATCCCTGTTGTTTGAGGCGAAGGCTAAGCGCCTTCAGAAAATGACTCTTGCCGGAACCTGAGTACCCCACCATGCCAAGCAGCGAATAACCATTGGCCAGATGTCGTTGAACCGCCTTGACAACCCCTCGGTAGTCGCGGCGGTCCTCCATCCGGCTCGCTCGCGTCCGGGCTTCGGCCGCCGCACGGCGGAGCGCGTCAGTCTCCTCTTCCGGCTCCCCTGTTGCTCTGTTGGGAGGTGCACCGCCGGCGGGTTCGGATCGGGGCCGCTCTCGAGGCGGAGGTTCGGCACGGGCGGTTTCGCCAGACTGAGGTCTCGCGGCGGAAGGAGGTTGTCGCGGAGCGCCCTGCGGCGCGGGGCGGCGTGTCTCGCCCGGCGGGCTCTCGCGATGGGGTTCGGGCGGTGCCTTTCGCTCGGGTTCGCGCGCCCGTGGGGGCTCCCACGGCAGCACTTTCGCAGGCGGCTCCGGCACCGCGCCGGTGGCTGCCGCGGAGTCGCTGTGCACAGCCGCCTCCGGCTTCGCCTCGTCGCCCGCCGGTGGGGGGATCATCAGCCACGAAAGATCCTGCTCCGGTGCCGTTTCAGGCGCCGGCTCGGAGCTTCCGGGACCTTCAAGGCCCACATCCTTCTTATCCAGCGAGTCGTCACGACTCTCGCTCATTGCCTACCTCCAAACAACTTCCCCAAGAGCCCCGGCTCGGTCTGTGGTAGCAGGGGAAGCGCCTCATTCCACTGCCGTACGGGAACCCGTTCCTCCATCTGCTGGCGGAGCCATTTGACAGAGGCGGGGATCTGACCCCGGGCCGTCGCCACCCGGAGCTTCGCGCGCACCGACCACCTCCCGATACTGTCCCCACCCGCAACCCATCGCCACCAACCGAGACGGATGAAGAGCTTGAAGCGGGGATCGTCCTCGGCATCGCGCGGCGGGTCAGCGGCGATCTCGTCCTGCAGCAGGCTCAACCACTCCTCGACCCGCTTCAGGTTTTCGACCGAGGAGCTGGCCCCCGGAGCGAGAAGAAGCTCCAGGACTCGGGTTTCGCGGAGAAAAGCAAGCCACGGTTGACGAAGCGCATCCACCTCATCTTTGGCCAGCTTCCGCGCCCGGGCCTCCTCGGCCAGGATGCGGCCGCGGACCGCCAGATGGAGCAAATCGGCGTCGGCCGCCAGCGCGCGCTTGCCATTGCGGGCCTCCAGCAGAGATGCCACCGCGCGAACGTAGAGACCCAGATCGCGGACACGGCAGGGACGTTCGAGCACTGGGATCAGGGCCGCCGCCGCTTGACCGAGAGCCTCCTCGACGAACTCCTCGCGACGCCTCTCGTCCCGGTCGGAAACGGCTTTGAGACATTTGTCCAGGACTGTTGGCACGCGATCCCCCAACCGCGTGAGGGCCAGCCTCTCCAAAAGGCGGCCACACGCCGGCCCGGCTTTGAACGACAGATCTTCGAGCCCGTCGAGGATCCCGATCACCCGGCGATAGGCCTGCTCGCCATGGGCTTCCAGCTGGTCGGCGAGCCAGTCACCGAGGATCGGCAGCGCATCTCTCGCCACTTCGAGACGGCCGAGCAAGGGCGCGACCGCCGCATCGTGCTCGGTTCCTTTCGCCAACCACCAGCGGATCGCCGCTTTCGTTTTTTCGGCGGCCTCAGCTTTGGGGAGAGTCGACAGGATGCGAGAAAAGAGGAGCCTCAGGGCCTCGCCCGCCAAGCCCGCCTGGAAGGCCAGGATCTGAAGGCGCGGCCATGCCTCCTGGGCAACACTTCCCCCGAGCCGCGCCAGAGTGGACTCCAGATGTGCAAGAACCTTGCTTTCCAGCCGGTTGCCGCGGAGAAGCCAGGCACAGAACGTCTCCCAATACGGAGGGCGTGGCGGGTTGCCGGCGGCCGGCTGGAGGCTCTCGAGAACGTACTCCCGCAGGATCGCTTCACTCGCAGCCGCCTGGACCGGACTCAGGCCATCGAGGAACTTCGGGAGCTCCTCGGGCTGCATCAGGGCCCGCCAGGCCTTCCTCCTCTCCACTCTCCAGTTCACTCCGCGCAGCAGACCTCCGTCACGCGTGAGCAGAGCGAGCAGACACCACCGTTCGTCCAGGGAGGCGGGCGGTGCGTCGAGGATCTCGGAGAGCTTCGGCAGGGTGAGCGGATCCTGGGTGTCTCCGATCTCCGCGAGCTGCTGCGTAAACCGCTCGGGCTCGTCACGCCAGACTCCTGTCAGCGTCGTGATCCGGTAGCGCAACCCGTGCTGCCCGCGGCCCGCGAGCTTTTGGAGTCGCTGCCTCTCCCCCGCGGTCGTCGCCTCTCCCAGACCGGCTCGCAAAACGAGAGACGCCTCGTCGCTGGTCAGGGGTTTTTCGAAGCGACGCGACCAGTACGTCAGCCGATATCCCGAGAGAGTCTCCAGGAAGGTTTTGGCCGAACCCTTTCGCAGACGGACTGCGCGGAGGCCCACGCTCTCGGCGGGCAGCTCAGGCGGAGAATCACCCAGATCGAGCAGGCGCAGATCGCGAAACTGTCCGCGCACCTCCTGAGCGTCCTCCGAGGCGACAGCCAGCAGACGGTAGTCCACGGCCCGGCTGTGGGAATAAAACGTATGGAACGACAGCTCAAGCCGGTCGTCCGGATGGAAATGAAGAAGGAGAGCTTCCAACAACGCGGGCTCGGGCGAGGGCATGGCGAAGCCCACCCGTCGCCCCTCCGCGAGAGCATCATATGCAGCGGCGAGCCAGGGCTCGTCCCGGAGCACAGCGAGCCGCTCGAGGTGCTCCTGGTTGAGATGATGGCAGAGATCCGCCACACCACCGTCGAAGGCGAGTTGGGGTAGATGGCGCCCGGCTCCTGGATGCTCTTCCCGGAACGCGAGACCGCTCCTCTCCTGCACCTCTGGAAGGTCCAGGAGCAGCGGGTTGCCCTCCAGCGCCTCCAGGTGCTCCTCTGCCAGGACGACGCCGTGTACCAGGAGCAGGTTGCTCCCCTTGCGGTAGAGGCCGAGGCTCATGGCCCGGCAGAGCAGCCAGGCGTTGGCGGCCACAGGGCAGAACATGTACACCGCCTGCCGGAGCTCGTGCTGGAGAATCGAGCCGGCGATGTCGGCTCGCCGCGCGAACTCGGCCCGCACCTCTTCGGCGACGCCCGGGCTCTCGGCCACCACCTCGCGGACGAAGTCGGGCCCGCTTTTAGGGCTCGGGCTCCGGGTTGAGAAGATGAGCTGAGGGATCGACCGCGTCATGTCATCGTCCTCTGTTGGCGCCGTCTGATGCACTTCCGCCCTGAGGTTGGACGTTCCCCGCGCGAGAAGTGGCCCGGTCGATGATCCTGTCGAGCTCTTCGAGCTGCTCGATCGTGAGCTCATCGAGCCGCTCTCCTATCCCTCCCGAGCCGGCCCAGGCGAGCTCGAGGACGCGCCGCGCCTCGTCACGGGTAAGGGTTTTGCCGGCAAGGCCGTCGCGCAGGCTCGAGCTCTGGGAAGGATCGAGGCTGCGCAAACTTTTAGCCAGCTCCGAATCCGGTGCACCCTTGGCCGACCTCGCGGCCATTTGGAAAAGTGAGAGTGCCCGTGAAGCCTCGTCCTCTGTCCAATGCCGCCCCTCACGCCAGGGGGATTCGCCACGGCAGGCCTCTTCCTGCCGGCCTGCCTGCAGAGCCAACTGGAGAGAGTCGGTGATGAAACAGTTCCGGATCTTCTTGGGGCCTTGCGCGTCCGCAGTGGAGAAGCGCCGGCAGCAGTCAGCCTTGGGTGTAGCTTCTAGAGCGGTGAGCGTGGTGGAGCCGCAATCACCATCCACAGAGATCCCGGGCTCTGCCGCCTGCAAGGCGGCCTGGAGGAGAGCACAGTCCAGCTTTTCGCCGGTCTCGACTCCGTGACTCAGAGCGACGGCCAGAGTCGCAGCATGGACCGTCGGGGCAACATCCTTCGCCTTGGAGGCGTTCTCAAGGAGGCGTGCTGCAAGCCTTCCTGGCTGGACACGTTGGACGAGGGTGTCCACTTTTTTCCTCCAAACCACCGATTGGTCTGGAGCAATCGTTCCCGGTGAAATCTGTACGACCGACCGCAGCCAAAGGATTACGAGCACCGCCACGACAACGCCGATCCCAGTCGCCCAAAAAATCGGGCGGCGGTGGTTGCGTATCCAATCGCGCGACGACGCCAGCATGGCTCGGAAAGAACGTCGCGCCTGTGCGGTGCTCACGCCGCCCGTTCCCCCCAACGCGGCCAAGCGCTCCGTGACTTCGGCAAGATCGTTCTCCAGCTTCTCGAGTCTCGCTTCGACGGAGCCCGCATCGCGGCCGGCGGAAGCGGTCTGCTGCTGCGTGCGCTTGCCGGCTTTCTCGACCTTTTTGAGGTCCTTGTCAAACTCCTTGAGCTTTGTGTCCAGACCTTCCCGCAGGCCGGCGACCTCCTTCACCAACCGGGAGCTGGCCTTGTCGACGTCAGCGGCGAAATCCTTGCCGATCTTCCCAATCAGCTCCTCGATCTGGCTCCTGTGGTTCTCCCGCAACTTCCAAAGCGCTCCTTCCACCTCGTCCCGGGCCGCAGAATCCCGCTGCCAATCCTGGACCGGCGTGATGATCAGCTCCTCGGGAACGGCAGTGGGCGGCGCAAATGCGGTCACAGGCGCTTCGACGACGCCAGGTCCGCTTTCGGCTGCACGCTTAGGTGCCGCAGCTGTCGGCGCCACCTCGGCAGCAGTCGCGACGCGAGAGCGGCTCGGGGCTTCGAGGAGGGACTTGTAGTGCGCGAAGAAGACTCCTCCGGGGAAATTGATCGCCTGCTGGTAGAGGCGCGCGAGCCGGTCCCAATCTCCTTGCTGGATCACGCCCGCCAGCCAGTGCGCGTAGTCGCGCCCGAACCGATCATCAGTTGAGGTCGATCGCAACCGGCCGGCCAAGTCAATCACAAAGCCATCGGAGAGCTCCAAACCATCAGCGGCGGCCGCCGGATAGCCGGTCACGTCGGTGCGGAACGCCATGCCCCCGACCGGGCATCGGGTGCGGAGAGTCAGGCAGCGGAACTGATCATCATCATGGTACCTGCGTGACGTCGGCGGGACTGTCAGCGGGAGGAGCATCACAACCTCTTCGAGGTGTCTCGCAGGCTTTCCCTGGGCTTCAAGCAGCCGCAGTGGCCGCAGTCCGCGCGACTGCCGGCCCACCGCATGGAGAAGCGTCTCAAGGCAATCAGGGGGGACCAGCTCGCCTAGGCGAGCGAGGCGCTCGATAGAACCGGACTCCAGGGGAGCCAACGGCTCTGGCGCCAGATCCCGGGGGAGGCGGCCGAGGTCCCGGGGGCCCAACCATGAGAGGGCATCGAAAGCCGCTGCCGCGTCCCATCCCGCCTGTTCGAGCCAATCAATGGGGACAACCTGCGTCTCGGCCCAGAAGTTGCCGGTCCGGCCATCCGGACTATCGGCGAGCGATGTGAACACGGTGAACGCGTAGGCCTTTGCTCCACGCGCAAGCGGCACGAACTGGCGGCAGGAGACGCCGCCTCCTTCCTGGTTTTTGAAGCTCTCAACCAGAAATTCCAACGTCACCTGCGGCACCATGTCACGAAGGGCGGCGGCGCAGGCTACGGTCCTGAAACCACCTCCTCCCGGAAAATCATCCGGCGCCGAGGTGAAGACGTGCCGAAAAACCGACCACTTGCCCGCGCGCGCACTCATTGCAAAGGCACCTCAGAGCACATCCTCGTTCTCCTGCGGCTCGCGTCCGCGGCGCACACTGCGCTTACGCTGGGGCGTCTCGCGAGCTGCATCCTCCTCCGTCGCGAAGCGATCGAGGAGGGCGAAGATCGGCTCGTGCACCCGCAGGGGCTGCGGAGGTTTGCGCAGCTTCCTGTCTGGGCGGGGTGTGTACTTGTACCCGAAGCTCGAGACGAAGAAGTACGAGACATCGGCAAATTCCTCGACAGTTTGGGCGAAGGCTTGCGGATCAGCCAATCGCTTGTCGAGCCAGGTCCGCACCGCCAGGCTCTCCGCAGCTCTCGCGAGCCAGAATCCCGGCTCGAGATGAGCCTGGCCGTCCAGAGACCAGAAGGCATGGTTGGACCGCAACACCAGGTCCGCCTTGGTGACGGCCACCGCCAGGAACTTCCGCTCGGGTAGGACGGCCAGCTCCTCCTCTTCTCGGCGGCGGGGATGGGTTTCCAGGACGGCTCGATAGTTTTCGAGGATCTGAGCGCAGGTCACGACTCCTTGTCCCGTCGGCTGGCTGCTATCGTCGAGAGCCTGAGGATCAGCGAGCAGCACCACCCCTTCGGCATAGCGCAGGAAGTGCACCCTCTCGAGAAGGTTACGGTCCGCCATCTCCTCTCCCGAGAGGTCGCGGAAGACCAGGAGCACGCGGCGGCCGTCTCCCCGGTGGGTGAGAACCAGCCGCAGCTCGGGTCCCAGGCCGCGCGAGGTGGCAGGCAGCTCCCCGAGCTCATCAAACAGAGGGTGCAGGAATTGCTTCTCGGCGGCCTGCCGGGCTTCCCGATCCATGCTCACCTCCCAGACCTCGCCACCGATTCCCTTCCACAGAAGGAGTACCGGGAGGCCCGGGGGGTATTGGACCTTCCCGGAGGCCCTGCCCCCCGGGCTCCGGTGATTCGGGCCTTGGCCTGAGCCACGGTGGGGG
>Ga0126309_10000296_pt1 | contig 17018 bp, 14 predicted proteins | sample Plot56_FD_92541 | JGI IMG/M metagenome (GOLD analysis project Ga0126309, IMG submission 92541) | Serpentine soil microbial communities from UC McLaughlin Reserve, CA, USA - Plot56 | ecosystem: Environmental > Terrestrial > Soil > Grasslands | place: USA: UC McLaughlin Reserve, Lake County...
ACGACCGTTCTGTATAATAGCCTCTTCATGCAGAACGGTAACCTGGTCAGGATCGGCCGCAGGCGCAGGCGGACCCGCAAGAAGAGTAAGCTCTTGCAGAGGCTAAGGACCACTCTCTTGGTGCTCTGCTTTGCGACCATACTCGGGTTGGTCGGCATGGTCGCGAGCGCCGTGAGCACCTACCAGGCCTTCGCCGCCAACATGCCCGACCTCGACGACTACCACTCCGCCGAGCTCGCCCAGACCTCCGTCATCTACGATACGAACGGCAATGTCGTCGACCAGCTCTACGGCGTCCAGAACCGCTTTGTGGTCCCCTTTAAAGGGGTCGACCCGACCCTCAGGCAGGCCATCATCTCCATCGAAGACCACCGGTTCTACGAGCACCGGGGGTTGGATTTCGAGGCCATCGGGCGCGCGGCGGTGGAGAACGTCAAGAGCCTCTCTATCCAGGAGGGCGGCTCCACACTCACCCAGCAGCTCATAAAGAACACCTACATAGCCCAGCAGGAGCGCTTGGTCCCCAGCTTCGAGCGGAAGTTCGTCGAGGGCTCGCTCGCCTGGCAGTATGAGAAAGAGCACTCCAAAGATGAGATCCTCGAACAATACTTGAACACCGTGTACTTCGGGTCCAACGCCTACGGCGCGGAGGCCGCGGCCAAGACCTACTTCAACAAAGAGGCTTCCGACCTCACGCTCTCCGAATCGGCGCTCCTGGCCGGGATCATCAACCTCCCCGGCATCTACGACCCCTTTGTAGATCCCGAGAGCACCAGAGAGAGGCGCAACGTCGTGCTCGACAGGATGCTCGAGTACGGCTACATCTCCAAGAAAGAGCACGACAGGGCGGCGGCATCGAAGCTCGACGTAAGCCGCGGCAGGATCCAGTACCAGAACGACAACGAGTACTTCCTCAACGCCGTCCGCAAGGAGATAGCCGAGGAGTACGGCGACGACATGGTCTACGAGGGTGGACTCAAGATCTACACCACCCTGGACCCCGACCTCCAGGCGATGGCCAACAACGCGGTCGACTCCATCGTCGACCCCGAGGCGGGCGACCCTTCTGCCTCCCTGGTCTCGATCGACCCAGAGACGGGAGCGGTCAGGGCGATGGTCGGCGGCTCGGACTTCGACCAGGTGAAGTTCAACCTCGCGACCCAGGCGCACCGGCAGGCGGGAAGCTCGTTCAAGCCCTTCGTGTACTCAGAAGCCGTGCACGAAGGTATCTCGCCCGAGACCATGTACGTCTCCAGGCACCTCTACATAGACATGGGCGAGAACGCCAGGCCTTACGAGGTGGATAACTACGACTTTATCCACCGCGGCCCGATCACGCTGGAGCGGGCGCTAGCCGACTCGGACAACACGGTCTTCGTCCAGTTGGCCCTGGACATAGGTCTCCAGAAGGTGGTCGAGATGGCCAACCGGCTGGGTATAGACACCGAGATCGACGCCTACCCCGCGACCGCGATCGGGGGCCTCAGGGTCGGGGTCACGCCGCTGGAGATGGCCTCGGCCTACTCGACGTTCGCCAACTCGGGTAAGCACATGGAACCTTACCTGGTCCAGAAGGTCACGAAGGACGATGAAGGGAAGGATACGCTTCTGGAGGAACACCGCCCGATAGGCGAGGAGGTTCTCAGCGAGGACGAGGCGGCCGTCGTTACGGAGGCGATGCGGGCCGTGATCGAACGCGGAACGGCCAGCTATTACCACGACCTCGACGCCGAGATAGGCCGCCCCGCCGCGGGCAAGACGGGCACCTCGAACGAGTTTATAGACGCCTGGTTTATCGGCTTCATACCGCAACTCTCTACGAGCGTGTGGGTCGGTTACCCTAACGAACGGCGCTCCATGGTCAATATAAACGGTCTGCAGCAGATAAACGGCGAGAACTATCCGCTGGACATCTGGTCCCTCTACATGCAGAGCGCCGTCCAGAAGTACCCGACGGTTCAACAGTTCGACACCCCGAGCCCCGAGTTGCACCTCGAAGTAAAGACCGACGGCCGCACCTACGTGAAGCCTGAACCGCCGCCGAAACCTTCTCCGGAAAAGACCGAGGAAGAGAAGAGCGGCGACCAGAAGGAGGAAGATTCCGGTCCAACGAATACACAGAGCAAACCCGAAGAGCCGGGTTCGTCCGAGCCGCCGGCGCCAGATCAGGATCAGGAGAAGACCTCGCCCTAGACCCCGGCGAGCGCTTCTCCTTCGTCGGTATCCCCCGAACCGGATGGGGACTAGAACGTACGCGGGAACGGCCAGGCTCGAGCCCGGCGTACGGGGGAAGCTCGGGAGCAGCCTGTGAAGCAGGCTCGCGGCGCGCAGGCCGGCTTCGTGAGGGGTCCCGCCACGTGGATGACCTATGGTCTGGTCGGATTCTTCGCGTTTATGGAGACGGTGCTCGGGCCGATCATGCCGTTCCTCCGGAGGGAGCTGGACCTTGGCTACGCCGCGGCGAGCCTGCACTTCAGCGCCTTCGCCCTCGGCGCCGTCTTGCTCGGTTTTTTCGGGGATAGGATCTCGGGCCGGTGGGGGAGACGCGTCGCCCTCTGGGGCGGGGCCTTCGGCATGGCCGCCGGCGCCCTACTCTTGATCTCGAGCCCGAGCGTAGCAGGCACGGTCCCTGCGGCCTTCATCATGGGCATCTGCGGCGCCCTGCTGATAGTAACCTCCCAGGCCGTACTCTCTGACAGGCACGGAGAGTACAGCGCCGTGGCCCTCACCGAGTCGAACGTCGCGGCGAGCGCTTGCGCGATCTCCGCCCCGCTGCTCGTCGGCGCGTCCGCGGCATCGGGGCTCGGCTGGCGCGCGGCGCTGGTCTTGCCCGTAGTGGCTCTGATCTTGCTCGCCGCCCGTTTCTTCTCCCGGTCCCTGGAAGTTCCGTCGAACGCGGCGCAGGATGATGCGCGCGCCGATGGTGGGAGCCTACCCGCGCGCTACTGGGCGTTCTGGACGCTCGTGGCGCTCGGCGTCGCCTCGGAGTGGTGCGTCGCGTACTGGGGCGCGGACTTTCTCGCGGACGGTACCGGCCTGACCCGCCCGGCCGCGGCCACCTCCCTGACCGCGTTCTTCGCCGCGATGCTCGTGGGCCGTATCGCGAGCAGCCGGCTGGCGCATACTCTGCCCACGCCCCTTCTCCTCGCCGCCACCCTCTGCGCGGCGCTGCTCGGGTTCCCGTTGTTCTGGCTCTCTCCGGGGACCCTCCTGGTCGTGGCCGGCCTCTTCGTAACGGGGCTGGGCATCGGCGGCGTCTACCCGCTCGGCGTCGCGGCGGCCATCGCGTCCGCGCCAGGCGATACCGACGCGGCCGCGGCGAGGCTCTCCATCGGTGGCGGCGGCGCCATCCTCGTGGCCCCCTTCGTCCTGGGAGCCCTGGCCGACCGGGTCGGCATTGGCAGCGCTTTCGGCATCGTCGTACCCATGCTCCTCGCGGCCCTGTCCCTGGCGCTCATCGCGGGGCGAAGAGGCCGCCGAGCATCCTAAAGCGCCGTGCACAAGGGTTTAACCCTTGTGCACGGCGAGCATTTCAGCACTTCAGCACGCCTGCTTCGCAGGCTTGTCAGCATTTCAGCAATTCAGGTTTCGCCTACCCAAGCCCTTGCTGACCGGCTGATAAGGCGCCTGTAAGGCGCAAGCCTGAGCGTGCTGACCAGCGCGGGTGTCAGAAGGATTGATCTTCTGACACCCGTATTCACCGGCTCGTCTTCGCCCAGGGCCAGAAAGCGTTTGTGACGCCCCGCAACGCGGGGGCGAGGGTGGGGTAATGCCGTAGCAGCACGGTGGACATGTCGGTATCGTTTACCCACTCTATTCCGGTTTTGGTGTAGGACTGATCGTTGTAGTCGGTCGTGAGGAAGCGGTCGCTGTTGAGTCGGCGGGATGCCATCAACACGAAGATGCGGAACGCCGTGTCGCTGAACGCGAAGCCCTGCGGCGGGTTCTCCGCGTACATACCGATCATCTGGTCGAGCTGTTCCACGTCGTCGTCGTAGACCCGCCGCAGTTCCTGAACCCACTCCGGGTCATCGGTCAAATCTTCGAAGCTCGCTATGGGTTCGAGGTGGAGCAATCTACGAAACTCGTTGTAGCGGGGCACGCCGAGCTCCCGGCTGCGGAACACGTCGGTCGCCGCGAGGTCCTGGGGTATGCCATCGGGCCTCTGGAAGTTCTGGAGGGCGCGCGGGTAGTTGTGCAGGGTGATCGCGCCGGGGTGGGTCCTGCCGAACGAGTAGAACAGGTCCTGCATTGCCACCTGCTCCATCAATTCCATGGCGGACCTTTGTGCCACCTGGGCGAACTCCCGCTCCTGGAGTACCTCGTCGCCCGCGACGGCCCGGAAGGTAAAGTCGTCAGGGATGAGGGGGTGCATCCTGTAGACCGACACGAACTCTTCGGTGAGGGAGTAGGGCACACCGAAGTGGTCCGGTCGTCCACCAACAATGCCGCTGATCACCTCGTTGTCGCTGATGCGACCCAGGAGCCTCTTGACCGTCTTTCCGGCCAGCCCCCACCAGTTCACGTTCAGGCCGCGTCGCGCGGTGGGGTGGTCGAGGAGGGCGGGCGTCCACTCGATCGTGTGGATCTTCGCCAGAAGCGCCGTGTTTATGAGCCTGGCGCGGTCGAACAGGTCGTCGTCGGACCAGCCCGGGTACTCGGCGTGCAGCCTGTCGCAGATCGCGTTGTGCTCGAGGGTAAAGAGCGTGTGCATCATGACCAGCCCGATCCAGAAGCCCGGCTCGTCGGCCGGGTGCTTCTGGCTGTTGGGGTCTACCGGTATCAGGCCGTCGGGCCCGATCTTCAACTTGCCATGCTCTCCGGACCTGACCTGGGACTGGGTTGCCTTGTCGCTGCCGTAGATCTGCGAGCCGTCCCACCAGTGGGTGTGGATGTTGATGTGGGTAGGGGGCGTCCCCTCCTCTTGTGGGGTGCGGCTCGGGTCTTCCTTGGTGCGGAGGATGCGCATCGGCCTCTCGGGCCAAGAATCGTCGTCCGCCAGGGGCACTTCCCAGGGGTTGTCTTTGGGACTCGTGCCATGGCTCACCCAGTCGCGGAGCATGAATTGGATCCACGCGGCCGCCAGCAGATTGAGCGAGGTGGCCGCCTGGAAGGTCTCGCGCGTCAGGAGCTCGCGGCTGACGGTGCGCGGGTTGGGCCGCATGAGCCGGTCAGAGTCGGGGTAGGTTCGATCGAGCGGCACGTTGCGGCCGAACCGGGTTTCGGCGCTGCCCATCCGGGGATTTTCCAGGTCATTATAGGTGCCGGCCGCGGTGCGTGCCGTCAGGTAGCGCTCGTCTTCCGGCACGGGTACGTCCTGCGCGGCCGCAGACTCCGTATCGTAGAGGTTCTCTCGTCTCAACCTGTTGCGATAGAGGAGGATCGTCAGGAGCCCCAGCGGCCAGGGCAGCTCGGCCCACTTGGTGGTGGCGGCCGCCCAACCGGTCAACCTTTCGAACAGCGGCGTTCGGGAGAGACGCACCAACCACAGCAGGCCGAGCGCCACGAGAACTACAACGCCTAAGGGTCCGAGTCTTCTGCGTCGGTCTTCTCTTTCGGAGTGTCGGCCCATGCTCTTTTCCTCCTAACCTGACGTACCTCGGCGCGTTACACGCCTGAACATCCGCTTCACAAGTCCCGGTTCCGCCGCCTCGCCGGCGAGGATGACGTCGCTCGCCTTCTCGCTGATCATGTACACGGCCGTAACGATAAAGAAACCGGGGATACGGGGGAAGACCGACGCGTCCACCACCCTCAGGTTCGTGGTCCCGTGCACGCGAAAGTCCCCATCCACCACGGCCATCTCGTCGTCCTTGGGTCCCATCTTGCAGGTGCAGGACGCATGGTGGCCCCAGGCCTCATCTCTGACGAACTCCCTTATCTGCTCTCGGGTCTTGACGCTCTCTCCCGGCACGACCTCCTTCTCTACAACCTCGCCGGCGCGGTCCATCAAGCGCCTTACGAACTCCACGCCATCCACCACGGCCTCCAGGTCGTCTCCTTCGGCATCGTTGCCTTCCTCGAAGTAACAGAAGTTGACTTGCGGCACGGCCCTCGGATCGTCGGACCCGAGCGTGACCGTGCCGGCCGTGTTGAGGGTGTGGGCCTTCAGGATGGCCCAGGTGAAGCGGTTCCTTTCTCTCTCGACTTCCTCCGAGTATTTGGGGTAGTAACCCTTGAAGTGGCCGGGCAGGCCGAAGATGAACAGATCCGGATAAAGTGCGCGCTTCGACTTCTCGATGATGGCGAGCGCCACCCCGTTCGTGGTGTACACCCCACTACCGGACTGCCACTCCTCGAAGCAAGAGTCCGGCCCAAGACCCGCACGCGGTGGTTCGAACGCACAGTTCTCGAGGAGCGCGAAGTCCGCCTTCATCTCGGTAACGACGCCCACCTCGTAACGGTCCTGCAGGTTCTCGCCAACCCCGGGGAGATCCACGCGCACTTCGATCCCCAGGTTCATCAACTCCTCTCTCGGCCCCACCCCGGAGAGCTTGAGCAGTTGCGGGGTGTTGAAGGCACCCGCGGAGAGGATGATCTCCTTCTCTGCGAACACCCGGGTCGGCATCCGGGGGTCGCTCGCTCGGTTGGCCCTGGGATCCGCCCGATACAGGTGGGCCCCATCGAGGTACTCTATGCCGACGGCCGCGTTGTCATCGTCGAACAGGACTCTGCTAGCAAGGGAGTTGGTCTTCACGGTGAGGTTGTCCGGGTGGCGGCTTCGCACCGCCCTAATGTACTCTCGCGTTCCGTTGCGTCGGCCCGCATTCGTGGCGAGGGGCGTGAACCAGAGACCCTGAAGGTTGGTGTCCTGGGCCCGCCAATCGTTCGGGTCGAAATAGGCGTCCCAATCCTCCCAGGGTCTCAGGGGTCTTCCCAGCAAGTCCACGAGGGCCCCTTTCGCGGCCGCCGTGATGATCCTCAGCAACTGACCGTCCCTGATGATCAATCCCGGTTTCGCAACATTGGTTGCGAGCCAGCCATCGAAGCCGTGCCGGCCGGGATTACCGGAGAGCCTCGAAAGGCCCGGTATCCATCGCAGGAGGGAAGCCAGCAGGGCGTTTTTGGGATAGAGGCGAGGACGCGTGATGTACTGGCATCGTTCGAGCCTTTCGAAGTACTTCCGCATGTTCTGGCTTTGCCAGGAGGCATCCCCGGTGAGGTGCGCGATCTTGTCCCAATCTGTGTTTTGGGGGTAGACGGTGATCATGGCATTGTGGGCCGTACACCCGCCGAGCGTACCCGCCCGGGGGTACAGAACGCCATCGCGTTCTCGGACGAACTTGCTATCACGGCGTTGCTGCTCGTCCGAGGCGTAGTGTCTGACGTAGTAGTCCCATTTGAGATCCTCATCCTCGGTCGCCAGGCCGTGGAATACAGGCACCTGGTAGTTGTAGTTCTCGTGATCGCCGCCCGCTTCGAGCAGTAGCACCCTCTGACCCGCTCGGGCCAGATTGGACGCGAGCGGGCCTCCGCCGGCGCCCGAACCCACAACGATGTAGTCGTAATCGGCTATCGGTGAAGCCATTTGTGCGCTCGAAGATCTTCAGTGTCGCGGGTCTGCGCGATGACCGCCAGAAGGGTGTTGACCGTCGAGATGAGCGCGGCCGTCGTGGCCGCACGCCGCGGCAGTTGTTCCCGGTAACCGGCGACCAGCGCCGCCGTGGCGTCGAGCGCGTGGATCACGGGAGCAACGCGCAGGGAGTGGGCGCGCACTCCGCCGTCCCGCAGGAGCAACTGGGCGCCGATGAGGACCGTGCGGACACCGAACAGCCGCAGCGCGTAGAGCGCGGCGGGGTTGGCCTCCGGATCCACACCCAACCGGCGGGCCAGCGTCGCCGGCACGAACAGGGCCGCGACACCGTTGAACAGCCTGATGCCCGCCAGCGCGACGCGTGCATAGTCGCGCGAGCGATCAAGTTTCCCGGCCATGCCGACCCTCCCACTCTGTCGCCTTCGTACTGGGCATCGAATATAACCGGGACCGATGAATTCGGAATGAATTCCGGGTCGATCTTCATCGCCGATTCATCACGGTCTGTTGTAATGGACCCGCTCGTGCACGAAACGAAGGAGTAGAGCAGGAGAGCCTATGGCCGACCACAATGATCCCAACGCCGTCAACTCGATCTTCGCGGACATCGATGTCAGCGCGGCCGACCTTTATGACCTGTTCGGATTTCCCGGCGATGACTCGGCCGGTGGGGAGAAGGTCCTCATCGCCCTGACATTTGCTGCCGTCCCGGAGACCGGCGTCTTCGACACCGACATGCTCTACAGGATTCAGATCGCCGCCCACCCGAGGGTCGACGCTCCCTCGGAAGACGAACGTAGCCTCGAAACGCTGCTCGGGTACTTCGATGCGGTCAAGGACAAGTACCTGGTCGAGCTGCACGCGGCGGAGATCAGGGTCACCTTCGATCAGGACAATCGGGCGCTGGTAGTCTTCAAGGATTTCCCGGGGGGCAACTTCCAGGCGGCGGTGGATACCAACGAGACCCAGACCATCGAGACCCCCGACGGACATTCCATCGAGGCGTTCCTGGGTGGCCGGGACGACGCCTTCTTCAACGATCTGCCTGGTTTCTTCCGCTCCATAAACTACGCGCCCCAGTTCTACAACGTTCCTCACTCGATGATGGATGCGCGAGAGCTTCCGATCCCGAAGACCCTCCTCGAACTGGAGGGCAACGACCTCTTCAACTTCGATCCCAACAACCCGCGACATGGGCGAGGCGTCAAGAAGAATCTTCCGCCGGGCCCCTGGACGTGGAAGGGCGACCGGTTCCTGAAGGATGAGAACGGCAACTTCCGGTTCGTGTATAGCGGAGAAGATGCCCAGGCGGGACGGAACGTGAACGCCCTCGTTTTCGAGATTCCGCTCAGCTTCATTACCCAATCGCCTGCGGAAGACAGGATCGTCAGTACCTGGGGCGAGAGTTGGGTCTTGAAAGCCGCCCCCAAGGTCGAAACTATCCCCGATCGCCTGTTCTGGCTGGAGCATCCCTGGGCGTTGCTCGACGCCATCCAGCTCGACGAGGAGATGAGAAAGTACAAGCTCGTCGATACGGACGGCCAGCCGTTCGCGGACGCCGGCTTGAGCGAGCGCGAGGACAACCGGCAACTGGGCGCCAACAACTTCTGGCTCGCCCCGCACTTCATCAAGCGGCTGGCCCACCTGGGCTGGGGCTTCGGGCCGTCCATCAGCGCCCTGGGACTCCGCACCTCGTTCGACCATGACGACTCGCCAGTCTCGGTCCACAAGACGTACGCCACGCCCGTGGAAGCGTTCCCACGGGCGAGGAAGACCCTCTTCCAGAAGCTGAACATGCCTGACGAAAGGTGGAACAAGAACGGAGTCGACATCCCGCTCAGACGACCCTTCGAGATCTTCGTCCCGAACGTCTGTGCCATCGACATGGACACGACGGGCACTTGGCCCTTCGGGCGACGGCTCGAAGATCAGGTCGCCACCAGGTTCCTCTCGATGTTCCTCGATATGGAGACCGAAGTCGACGGCCAGAGATACCACGTCGAAACGTTGAACGATCAGTCCCTGTGGGACCGGGCGCCGATCGTGCCGAAGACCCCGCCCAACCCGCTAGAGAACGACAAAGAGTTCCTGGAGGACTTCCCGTACCTGGCGGACCCGTGGTGAGAGGGCACCAGGGGAGCCCGGCCGCCTACGAGATCGAGCTGGGGAGGATCAACGGGGATATCTGCGAGCTCGAGGACGGCGCGCTAAGAACCCCTATCGACGTCGGAGAGGCGACGAAGTTCGCCTACCGCCTGTATCACCGTGCCTCGCTCACTGGGAACCTCGCCGAGTTCGAAGCCGTAGAGACCGCGATCGACTACACGATAGATCAGGTTGGCCCCTGGGCGGACCTCTGCCTGCTCAAGGCCAACCTCGACTTCAAGCTTCATCGGCTGGCAGATGCCAGGCACGACCTCGAAATGGTCCCCGGGCTGGCGGATATCCCGCAAGCAAGGGCATTGAGGGCGGACCTCGATCTGCAGGAAGGCAGATACGAGGATGCAAGAGAAGGATACGAAAACGTCATCCAGGAGAATCGGACCTGGGACAATCTGGTTCGCCTGGCGTACTTCCAAGCCAGGATGGGCGATGTGGAAGGCGCCGAGCGGTTGTATATCGAGGCTGAAGACGAACTCACGGCCAAAGAGATGCGATCCTACGCCTGGGTCGAACTGCAGAGGGGACTGCTGGATCTGGCCCACGGCCGTCACGGGTGTGCGGAGGCCCATAACGAGCGGGCCGACGAAGCGTACTCCGGCTATTGGCTCGTCGATGAACACGTGGCCGGGCTGCTTGGCGCGCAGGGGAAATGCGGCCAGGCGGTCGCCCTATACGAGAGGGTCGTCGCGCGCGTTCCCAGGCCGGACCTCCAACAAGCCGTCGGCGACATGTACGTGTCCATGGGGGAACCCGACCGGGCGCGCCCGTGGCACGAAAAGGCGCTCGCCGCCTACCTCGAGTCGGCGCGGCGCGGCGACGTACATTACCTGCACCACCTCGCCGCCTTCTATGCCGACGTGCGCCAAGACGGCGCCGAGGCGGTGAGGTGGGCGCGCGAGGATCTCGGGCTGCGGCAGAACTCCTCCACCCAGGCCGCGCTCGCCTGGGCTTTGTACCGCGACGGCCGGTCCGCCGAGGCGCTCGCCGCGATGCGTCAGGCGCTCTCGTCCGGTGTGAGGGACGCGAGACTGTTCTTCCGGGCCGCGATGATTCACCGGGCCGCCGGCCGAACCGAGGAGAGTGCACGGCTCTTGCGGGTAGCCGCCGAGATCAACCCGCACTACCTGGACGACTGCTCCGATACGGCGCCATGATCCGCTCAGGCGCTGTGCAGCGTCTTTAGGACCTCGTCGTGTAGAGCGGCGTTGGTGGCGATCAGGCCTTCCGAGGAGAGGCTCCACGGCTCGCCAGAGAGATCCGTGGCGCGCCCCCCCGCCTCGGAGACGAGGAGGACCGTGGGGGCGTAGTCCCAGACCGTGTTGCGGGTGCCGACGGAGACGTCGAGGTAGCCGGCCGCGAGCCAGGCGCCCCTGATCCCCGCGCTGCCCAGAGCCCTTAGCTGCCAGGCCCCGAACAGCACCCTCTCTACCCCGGGATCCTGGGGCTTACCGCCCTGCAGGGAGAGATCCGCGCCGGCGATGGCATACTCCAGCCTCGTCGCGTCGCTGACGCGCAAAGGTGTCTCCCTACCTCCGGTCTCCCTGTAGGCTCCACCCCCGGCCCTTGCGTGGTACATATCTCCGAGACGGGGCGCCGCGACGGCGGCGTGGGTAACAGTACCGTCCTCGATCACCGAGACGCAGGCGCAGAACAAGGGGTTCGCCTTCATGTAGTTCGCCGTGCCGTCGACGGGATCGAGGAGCCAGGTACGCCCGCTCTCCGCGACCGACCCGCCCCGCTCCTCGGAGAGGATGGCGTCGTCGGGATAGCGCTCGTTGATGGCGTTGACCATCAACTCTTCGCAGAGCAGGTCTACTTCGGTTACGAAGTCCTTCGGGGCTTTCTCCCTGATCTCACCAGGGTTCTGGTAGCGGGAGAGTTGAAGATCCGCAGCCCTGCGGGCCACGTCACAGACGAACGCGTGGAGCTCTTCCGAAGTATCCAGGATGTTCCTAGTGGAGGTACTCGCGCAGGTTCTGGGTGCGGCGCTGCTCGCGAAGCAGGTTCAGGGTCTTCATCTGGATCTGGCGTACCCGCTCGCGCGTGATGTCGAATTCGCGGCCGACCTCTTCGAGGGTGCGCGGACGGTCGTCCTTCATCCCGAACCGGAGCTCGATGATCTGGCGCTCCCTCTCGGGCAACTCGTCGAGCGCCTCCCTGAGGTGCGCCTTCAAGAGCGACTCCGAGACGGCATCCGTGGGGGTGACGGAGCCGGCGTCCTCGAGGAAGTCGCCGAGCTCGGAGGAGTCGTCATCGCCGACGGGGGTGGCCAGGCTTATGGACCGCTGGCTGATCTCCTGCAGCCTCTGGATCTCCGCGACGAAGACGCCTAGCTCGAGCGCGATCTCCTCCTCGGTTGGCTCGCGCCCGAGGGTCTGGATCATACGCCGGTGGGTCCTGTGGTACTTGTTGACCTTCTCGACCATGTGAACGGGGATGCGGATGGTCCTCCCCTTGTCGGCGATGGCGCGCGTGATGGCCTGCCTTATCCACCACGTGGCGTAAGTCGAGAACTTGTAGCCTTTGGAGTGGTCGAACTTCTCGGCCGCCCTGATGAGTCCTAGATTGCCCTCCTGTATGAGGTCGAGAAACGAAACGCCGCGGTTGCGGTACTTCTTGGCAATGGAGACCACGAGCCTCAGGTTGGCCTCCACGAGACGGTCCTTGGACCTCTTGCAACCGCGGGCTATCCCCTTGGCTAGCCTTATCTCGTCCGCATGCGTAAGGAGGGGCACCCTACCTATCTCGGCGAGGTACATCCTGATCGAATCCCCCGTGGCCACCGCGTGGGCGATCTGGACCGCAGGAGCCTCCGAGACGTGGACGGCGGCTACCGCCGTGCGGCTACCGCCCGACTCGGCCGCCTCGCCGTCCACGAGCGTTATCTCTTCTTCCTCCAGCGCGGCGTAGAACTCCTCTATCTCGGCCGCCGAGAGATCCCCTTCCTGCAAGAGATTGGCGACCTCCTCTGTGCTGAGGAAACCCTGACTTCGCCCCCGATTCAGGAGCTCGTCAGTCCGCTCCGCCAGCATCATGGAGTTCTGGGTCGCCATGTATCTCCTTTCCTGCGCTTCTGCGCACCAACTCTTACCAGCCGGACACACATCGACACAATTGTGAAATCCCTGTAAAAAATGACCCGCGTAGGGTAGCACACCACATATGGTGAGTCACCGTATTCTGGCCCTATTTCGTGTGTATTCTTTTACCACATCCACGCTTTTCGGAAACAGGACAGTGTTTCGACGCTGTTTCGAGGATATTTCAAGCGTGTTTCGGCGTGGTGTTTCTCTCGAAGAATGTCGAGGGACGCTCTCGGTATGGCTCTTGCTACACTAGGGCGGTGATCCTGGACCGGGCAAAGCTTACGGGGGTTCTCGGCACGGAGGTTCCCCTCGGTGTGCGGGGCGTGGGGGGCGTAACGCACGATTCCCGCTGTGTCGAGAGTGGCTTCGCCTTCGTCGCGGTCCCTGGCTTCAAGCGCGACGGGACGGAGTTCGCCTCCGAGGCCGTCCGGCGCGGGGCCGTCCTCGTAGTGGCCGAGCGCGACGTGCCCGGCATCCCGACCGCGGTGGTGGCGGACGCGCGGGGTTCCCTGGCGGCGCTGGCCAGGGAGGTCAACGGCGATCCCTCGAGGAGCATGGAGGTCTACGGCGTTACGGGCACCAACGGCAAGACCACGACCTCTTACGCCTTGCATGCGATCCTCGCCGTCGCCTACGGGGAGGACGAGTGCGGGCTCATGACGACCGCCGAGACCATCTCCGGAGGCGAGCGCCGTCCCGCACTGCGGACCACCCCCGAGGCCACGGAGGTACAGGGGACGCTCGCCGCGATGCTCCGGTCGGGCGTCCGCAGGGTGGTTATGGAGGTCTCCTCGCACGGTGTATCCCTGAAGCGCGTGGCGGGGACGCGCTTTGGGGGCGCGATCTTCACGAACCTGAGCAGGGATCACCTCGACCTCCACGGCTCGATGGAGGCCTACTACGCGGCCAAGCGGGGGCTCTTCTACATGACGGAAGGTCCCGGCCTCGCCAACGCCGAGGATGCCTACGGAAGGCGGCTGGCGGGCGAGCTGGAGAACATAAGCACCTTCGGGAGCACGGCCGACTCGGACTACAGGGTAACCGGGGTCGAGACGACGCGGGGAGGGACTACCTTCGCTCTCCATCACTCCAGGGGCGTCCTCGAGCTCGAGACGCCGCTGCTCGGACCTTACAACGTCCTCAACGTGGCAGGGGCCGCCTCCCTGGCGCTCGCCGTCGAGACGGACGGAAGTGCGGTGGGCCGCGCGGTGCGGGAGATGGGACAGGTTCCGGGACGCTTCGAGCGGATCGCGGCGGCCGGAGAGCACGGGTTCGAGGTAGTCGTGGACTACGCCCACACTGACGTTGGGCTGGATGCTGTCCTGCGGGTGGCCAGGGTAGTGGCCGGGGGCCCGGACGGCAGAGAGGGGCGGGTCATCTGCGTGTTCGGGGCGGCCGGGGATAGGGATCGGGCCAAGCGGCCGAAGATGGGCCGGGTAGCCTCCCTTCTCGCCGATTTGAGCCTCATCACGACGGACGACGCCTACTCGGAGGACCCGGAGAAGATAGCCAGGGAGGTCGAGGCCGGCACGGATCCCTCCCGGACCAGAGTCGAGCTCGACAGGCGGGAGGCGATCCGGCGCGCGCTGGAGGAGGCGAGGGCCGGTGACGTGGTGGTGGTGGCGGGCAAGGGGCACGAGACGGTCCAGCATCTGCCAGAAGGGGACCTCCCCTTCCACGACGCCACGGTGGTCAGGGAGCTGCTGGCGGAGATCGGGACGAGAGGGAGGTAGCGCGAGCCTTGCAGAAGCAGACCAGGAGCGAGGTGGTACGCCGGCTCAAGAGCGTGGAAGGCCATGTCAGGGGAGTCGAGAAGATGGTCGAGGAAGGCGACGTAACCTACGCCGACATCGTCCAGCAGACCAACGCCATCTTCTCGGCCATAAGGCGAATAAACACGGTCCTCTTGAAAGACTTCGTCGAGGAGCGGGCCGAACAGGACGGCGCCTCCGAAGAGATGATAAGGGACCTGATCAAGGCTATTGATAGGGTAACCAAGTAAACGTGGGAGCAGCATGAACCGCATGCGCCCCCAGACGCTGTTGTTCGTACTGCTCGGGACCGTCCCGCTCGTTGTAGCCGGCGTGGTCGCGCCTTCCTCCTGATGAGGGCGGGCTACGGTGTTGTGGTCTTGACCGTCGTGCCTTTCGTAGGTTCCCTGTTGGTCGTCGCGGCGCTCGCTCTCGTGCTGAGCAGGGCCGCATGGAGCGCTCGTGGTCGGGATGAGCGCGGGTCCTCTGAGGGCCGAAGTCGGGATCGGGATGGTGTATAGTCCGAGACTTATGGAGGATCGCGAGAGACAGCACGACGATCTGGGGGATCTCGAGGAGAAGGTCGACGAGCTCGAGAAGCTCACCGACTCTCTGGACGACGTACCAGAAGAAGAGCTGGTCGAGACCCTGGGCGCGGCCGTGGAGCTTCTGGCCGAGATCAACGCCGGCATCGAAGGCAGGCTCGACGCCGCAGGGCACGAGTCGCGCGAGATCGGCGAACTCCTCGGGCAGGTGGATTTCGGGCCCTTCGACGAGGCCATGGAGGAACACGAAAAGAGGGAACCGACTACCGGTGAACCGGGTGCCTGATCTCGCACCCCGCATCAGGGACGCGGCGCTCCTGGAAGGGGACTTCGTGCTCTCCAGCGGGGAGCGCAGCAGCTTCTACGTGGACAAGTACCTCTTCTCGACCGAGCCTGACCTCCTGCGCGACGTGGCCGACGCGCTGGCGGCGCAGATACCGGAGGGAGTTGAGCGCCTCGGCGGCGTGGAGCTCGGTGCCGTTCCCCTCGTTGTGGCTACGGCCCTCGCCACAGGATTGCCCTACGTCATAGTCCGCAAGTCCGCCAAAGAGCACGGCAGCTCCGCCGGACGGAGCGTCGAAGGCCACCTCTACCGGGGCGAGAGAGTAGCCCTCGTCGAGGACGTCGTCACCACGGGCGCGCAGGCCGTGCGGGCCGCCAGGAACCTGGAGGAAGAGGGGGCCGAAGTCGTGACGATAGTAGCAGTGCTCGACCGCAGGGAGGAGAACGGGGGGGAGCTCGAGGGGTTTCCTTTCCAGGCCTTGCTTAGGATGGATGATTTACGGGTAGTTAAACGGGATTGAGACGCTATAGTGTCTCTGGTAAGGTTCTCCGGCAGACCGGGGGGCAGAGGAGTGGAAGCGAAGTAGGGAGGAAGACGTGGCGTTAAACAAAACGGCGTTGATAGAGGAGATAGCCGGCAAGGCGAACGCCTCCAAGAGCGACGCCCAGAGGTTCTTCGACGCGTTCACCGAGGTCGTGACGGACAGCCTCAAGAACGGGGAGCAGGTCCAGATCACGGGCTTCGGCAAGTTCTACGTGCAGAAGCGCGACGCCAGGCAGGGTATCAACCCGCAGACCAAGCAGAGGATCAACATCCCTGCGTCCAAGGTGCCCAAGTTCACCGCGGGCAACGCGCTCAAGGACCAGATCAAGTAACTCCTGAGGGTCTTTCCTGGTGCCGCGGGCTCATTCCCGCGGCACCGCACTTTTTGCCTGCAACTCGACCACCTGGGGCACGATGCAGGCGCTGGTAGACGCGGCCCGCCGCAAGGAGAGCGTGCTCGTCGCCGGCCTCGATCCCGTACCCTCTCGTTTTCCAGAGGAACTGCAGGCCCTGCCCGAGGACGAAGCGACCCGTAAGTTCTGCCTGGGCATCCTCGAGGCGGTAGAGCCCTACGTCGCCGCCGTCAAGTTGCAGGCGGCCTTCTTCGAGCGGCTCGGTCCGGTCGGGATGGGGATTTATGGTGACCTGATCGGGGCCGCCACGGACCTGGGCTTGCCGACCGTAGCGGACGTAAAGCGCGGGGACATCGGCCCCGTGGCCGCCGCCTACGCCGAGGCGCATCTCGGTGTCTACGGCGCTACCTGCGTCACCGTCAACCCGTACATGGGGGAGGATGCGGTGCTCCCTTTCCTCGACGAGGCTCGCAAACAGGGCGGGGGCGTCTTCGTCCTGGTCGCGACCTCGAACCCGTCCTCCCGCGAAGTGCAGGAGCCCACAGACCCGCCGCTCTTCGAGATCATCGCCGGGCTGGTTGTGAGGCTGGGGAGATTCGCCGGCGACTACCCTGACGCGGGGGCTGTCGTCGGGGCCACGCGTCCCGGGATCGGGAGCCGGGTGAGGGAATTGATGCCCGAGGCGCTGTTCCTCTCCCCGGGTTACGGTGCCCAGGGGGGTGGTGCCTCGGGCGTGCGCCCGCTGCTTGATCGCCGCAGC
>Ga0126309_10000297_pt1 | contig 16958 bp, 16 predicted proteins | sample Plot56_FD_92541 | JGI IMG/M metagenome (GOLD analysis project Ga0126309, IMG submission 92541) | Serpentine soil microbial communities from UC McLaughlin Reserve, CA, USA - Plot56 | ecosystem: Environmental > Terrestrial > Soil > Grasslands | place: USA: UC McLaughlin Reserve, Lake County...
CATGGGCCGCAAGGAGGCCGAGGTCAAGGAGGAGGAGAAGATCGTCCCCTTCGAGGTCGTCTCCGGTCCCGGCGGCGACGCGCGGGTGAAGGCCGGCGGCAACGAGTACGCCCCCCCGGAGATCAGCGCCATGATCCTGCAGAAGCTGAAGGCCGACGCCGAGGCGTACCTGGGCGACACGGTCGACAGCGCGGTGATCACCGTCCCCGCATACTTCAACGACGACCAGCGCCAGGCCACCAAGGACGCTGGACGCATCGCCGGCCTCGACGTGAAGCGGATCATCAACGAGCCGACCGCGGCGTCACTGGCCTACGGGCTGGACAAGGAGGAGGACCAGACCATCCTCGTCTTCGACCTCGGCGGCGGCACCTTCGACGTGTCGGTGCTCGAGATCGGCGACGGCGTGTTCGAGGTGAAGGCGACCTCAGGCGACAACCACCTGGGTGGCGACAACTTCGACAAGGCGATCGTGGACTGGCTGGTGGCCGAGTTCAAGAAGGCCGAGGGCGTCGACCTGTCCCAGGACAAGATGGCCCTCCAGCGCCTATACCAGGAGGCCGAAAAGGCCAAGGCCGAGCTGTCGTCGGCCCAGGAGACCCAGATCAACCTGCCGTTCATCACGGCGGTCGATTCGGTTCCGAAGCACCTGAACCAGCGAATCACCCGCTCGAAGCTGAACGAGCTCACGTCCGACCTGCTCGACCGGGTGGTCGGCCCGACCAAGCAGGCCCTGTCCGACGCCGGAGCCGAGCGCGGCAGCGGCATCGACCACGTGGTGCTCGTGGGCGGCATGACGCGCATGCCGGCGGTCCAGGAGAAGGTCAAGGAGCTCACCGGCAAGGATCCGCACCGCGGCGTCAACCCCGACGAGGTCGTGGCCGTGGGCGCCGCCATCCAGGCGGGCGTGCTGGCCGGCGACGTCAAGGACGTGTTGCTGCTCGACGTCACTCCGCTCACCCTCGGCATCGAGACCAAGGGCGGCGTGATGACCAAGCTGATCGAGCGCAACACCACCATCCCCACCCGCAGGTCGGAGGTGTTCTCGACCGCGGAGGACAACCAGACCTCGGTCGAGGTGCACGTGCTCCAGGGCGAGCGCGAGATGGCGGCCTACAACAAGTCACTCGGCAAGTTCCAGCTCACCGGCATCCCGCCGGCTCCGCGGGGGGTGCCCCAGATCGAGGTCGGGTTCGACATCGACGCCAACGGCATCCTCAACGTGTCGGCCAAGGACCTGGGCACGGGCAAGGAGCAGAAGATCGAGATCAAGGCCGGCTCGGGCCTCGCCGACGAGGAGGTCGAGCGCATGGTCAAGGACGCCGAGGCGCATGCCGAGGACGACCGCCGCCAGCGGGAGCTCGTCGAGGCCCGCAACAGCGCCGAGAACGCGGCCTACCAGGCCGAGAAGCAGCTCCAGGAGATGGGCGACTCGGTGGACGAGGCCTCGCGCTCGGAGATCGAGGCGGCCATCAAGGACGTGCGCGACAACCTCGAGTCCGAGGACGCGGGCGAGCTGCGGTCGAAGACCGAGGCGCTTCAGGCCGCGTGGCACCGCGTCTCCGAGCAGATGTACGCGGCGGCCTCCCAGCAGGCGCAGTCGGCACAGGCCGGCGATGGCGCCCCGGCGGCCGACGGCGCCTCCGCCGACGGCTCCGGCGACGAGGAGGTCGTCGACGCCGAGGTGGTCGACGGCGAGGAGCAGCGCTAGCCGTGGCGCCCTTCGACGAGCAAGAGCGGGAGGCAGCCCCGGACTCCGGCGACGCACCCGCCGAGCGGGCTCCCGCGCCCGCCGTGGCCCCGGAGGACGAGACGGCCACCGCGCGTGAGGATGCCGCCGAGCCGGCGGGCGACGAGGACGCCGCCAACGAGTCCGAGATCGAGGACGCCACCGAGCGGCCCGACGCCGTGGAGGACGACCCGGTCGCCAAGGCCCAGCGCGAGCGCGACGAGTACCTCGACCTGGCCAAGCGGGCACAGGCCGACTTCGAGAACTACCGCAAGCGCGCGGCCAAGGAGGCGGTGGCCGCGGGCCAGCGCGCGAAGAGCGGGCTGGTGCGCGAGCTGCTACCGGTGGTCGACAATCTCGAGCGGGCGCTGCGGTCGGCGCAGGAGGGCGAGCAGCACCTGGCCGAGGGGGTCAGACTGGTGCATTCGGAGCTGATCGCCGTGCTCGAGCGCAACGGAGTCGAGCAGTTCGACCCGACCGGCGAGTCGTTCGACCCCACCTTCCACGAGGCGCTCTCGACCCGCAGCGAGGACGGCTCCGACCCGGGGCTCGTGCTCGACGTGGTCGAGAAGGGCTACCGGGCCAACGGAACCGTGCTGCGTCCGGCGCGCGTGGTCGTCTCCGGGTAGGCCACCATGCCCACCACCCAGGACCCCTACAAGGTGCTCGGCGTCGACCGCAAGGCGTCCGACGACGACATCAAGAAGGCCTATCGCAAGCTCGCGCGGCAGTACCACCCGGACCGCAATCCGGGCGACTCCTCCGCCGAGGAGCGCTTCAAGGAGATCCAGGAGGCCTACGCGGTGCTCTCGGATGCCGACAAGCGCAAGGCCTACGACTCGGGCGGCGGCTTCTTCGGGGGCGCCGGCGGCTTCGATCCGGGCGGCTTCCGCGGCAACTTCGGCGGCTTCGGCGACATCCTCTCAGACCTGTTCGGAAGCGCCGGCGGCGGCGGCGCGCGCGCGGGTGGCGTTCGCTCACGGCCCGAGCGCGGTCGCGACCTCGAGACCGAGGTCCACGTGTCGTTCGATCAGGCCATGGAGGGCGCGCAGATCCCGGTCAGCGTCCCGCTCTCGGCCCCCTGCCCCACCTGCCACGGCACCGGCGCCCAGCCCGGCACCAGCCCCACCGTCTGCAGCCGCTGCCAGGGTCGCGGCGTGGAAGCCGAGTCGCAGGGCCTGTTCTCCATCTCGCAGCCCTGTCGCCAGTGCGGTGGGACGGGCACCGAGATCAAGGATCCCTGCCCGACCTGCCAGGGCACGGGCCGCACCCGCCAGGTCAAGCGCTACCGGGTGAACATTCCCGCCGGCGTGCGCGACGGCAGCCGCGTGCGGCTGGCCGGCAAGGGCGAGGCGGGCCCGCGCGGCGGCCCGCCGGGTGACCTCTATGTGATCACCCGGGTCGGCGACTCGGGGGTCTTCAGGCGCAAGGGAGACAACCTCGAGGTCGACGTGCCCATCACGATCGTCGAGGCCATCCGGGGCGCGACCATCGAGGTGCCCACCCTCAGCGGCACCAAGCGCATCCGCGTGCCGCCCGGCACCGAGCACGGCACGGTTCAGCGGCTGCGCGGTGAAGGGCCGCCGCGCCTGGGCGGCCGTGGCCGTGGCGACATCCACTACCGGCTGGCCATCGACGTGCCGCGCTCGCTCTCGCGCGAGCAGCGTGAGGCGGTCGACGAGCTGGCCGCGGTCATGGACGGGAACCCCCGTGAGGGCCTGCTCACCGGGAGGCGGTAGGCGATGGTCGAGCGCGAAGCGATGGAGCGCGACAAGGGGGTCTACATGATCTCCGTGGCCGCCGAGCTTGCCGGAATGCACCCGCAGACGCTGCGAATCTACGAGTCACGCGGGCTGATCACACCGAAGCGCTCGGCGAAGAACACGCGTCTCTATTCGCAGGACGACGTAGAGCGTCTGCGCCGCATCCAGGAGCTCACGAGTGAGCTGGGCATGAACCTCGCCGGCGTGGAGAAGGTGTTCGAGCTCGAAGAGGAGATGACCCGCATGCGCCGGCGCATGCGCAACCTCGAGCGCCAGGCGAACAAGATCCAGCGCGAGCTCGAGACCGAGCTCGAGCGGGTGCGGCGCTCGTTCAGGGCAGAGCTCGTGCCCTACCAGCCGCCCGGGAGCGCGCTGGTGCCCAGCAGCGGCCGGCGCGGGGACGCCACGCGCCTGCGCATCCGCATCCAGCGGCCGGGCCGCTAGGAAGCCCCCCGCGAGCCAGGCGTGCGCTGCTGCGCTCAGCCGTCGATGCGGCGTGCGCAGTCGAGCGCCGCGAGGGCGTGCTGGAAGGCTTCGAGCCTGTTGCCGGCCACGCGCTGCGCGTAGCCGCGCACCCGCAGATCGAAGCGCTTGAAGGCGCCGCGCAGGCGCCGCTCCTGGCGCCTTGCCAGCGCCAGTTGGGCCCGTCGCCGGCGGCTCGAGCGCGCCGCGCTCACCCGCCGGATCACCCGCCGGGTGGCGCGCAGCGCGCCGCTCACGTCGCCGCGACCGCTGCGCCACTGGCGCAGGCGCGTCTCGTCGGCCGCCGCGAGCTGGCTGAGCTGGGCGGCACGCCACTCGTGTCCACGCTGCTCGGCCAGGAGAGCACGCAGCTCGGGCCACCGCTGCCCCAAGCGGCGTACGGCCTCGAAGGCGGGCCGCCTGCGGGCGGGGTAGCCGGAGGTCTCCTGGATGTCCACGAGGCCCTCCGAGACGTACTTCGGCTCAAGGGTCGGATTGTCGCGCAGGGTCACGAACACCTGCCCCGCGCCGGCCTCGGCGAGGGCCAGCAGCGAATGCCTCAGGTAGCCGGCCTGCGCCGGCTCGCCGCCGACGTAGGCGGGGTCCTGCTGATAGGCCGGATCGGCCGAATAGCCGTGCTCTGTCACCCACAGCGGCCCCCTGAAGCCGTGGCGCCCCAGCAGCGCGCGCCAGCCGGCCACGCCGCGGGCCAGGTCGCCGACCCGGCCCCGGATGTGCATGTTCGCGATGTCGTACTTGTGCTCCGCGTCGGTCCCCGGGGTGGCGAAGACCCGCTCCACCCAGCTCGGGCTGGTCGGTGTCATCACCCCGCCCATCGCCACCCGCGCCTCCGGGGCCCTTGCCTTGATCGCGTCGTAGCTCGACGCCAGCATGCGCGCGTACTGCTCGGCGGAGCCCTCGAAGGCCCATTGGCCGTCGGGCTCGTTGACGATCTCCCACTGGGCCACCGCGCCACGCGCGTGTGCCGCGAGCTCGCCGGCCAGCCTTCCGTACTCGCCCGCGTCCGCGGCGGCGCAATGCCCCGCGTTCGGCCAGCGCTTCGGGCAGGTGCTCAGGAAGCTCGGCGTATCGAGCACGATGCCGAGCACCGGGAGGTCATAGCGCTGCGAGAGCTCGATCACCTCGTCGAGCCCGTGCCAGTCCGGCTGCGGGCGCGGCTGGCCGAAGAGCTCGAAGATCGGGCCCATCTCCACGTCGACGCGAATGACGTTGGCGCCCAGCGCCTTCGACTCGGCAAATGCCCGCTCCTTCATCCCATAGGGCGTGCAGCACGCATGCACCATGGCGTGCGCTGAGACGGGGGAATCCGCCCCTGCTGCCGCGGGCAGGAGCAGCGATACCGAGCAGGCGGCGAGCGCGGCCAACCATCGCATGGGTTGAAGGTAGCCGGGGTGGACGCATCCTGCACCTTGATATACACTGACTTAGATTTTCTATGCATCCAGACCGATTCACAATCAAGTCCCAGGAAGCCCTCGCGGCCGCCCAGCGGCTGGCCGGCGCCCGCCATAACCCGGAGGTCGCCCCCGCCCACCTGCTGATCGCCCTGCTCGAGCAGGAGGGCGGCATCGTGGTGCCCGTGCTGCGGCGGGCGAACGCCGATCCCGACGCGGTTCGGCGGCGCGCAAACGAGGCGCTCGACGCGCTCCCCACGGTTAGCGGCGAGGGCACGTCCGCGCCGGCCATCGGCAGCGCCCTGGCCGAGCTGCTCGAGCGCGCCGACGAGGAGGCGCGTGGGATGGGCGACGAATACGTGTCCACCGAGCACCTGCTGCTGGCGTTGGCCTCCGACCCGCAGGTCGACGCGGGCGCCAGCCGCGACCGGCTGGCGGAGACCGTGCAGGACGTGCGCGGCCCCCACCGCGTGACCGACCAGAACCCGGAGGACAAGTATCAGGCGCTCGAGAAGTTCGGCCGTGATCTCACCGAGGCGGCGGAGCTCGGCAAGCTCGACCCCGTCATCGGCCGGGACGACGAGATCCGGCGCGTGATCCAGGTGCTCTCGCGCCGCACGAAGAACAACCCGGTGTTGATCGGCGAGCCCGGTACAGGCAAGACCGCGATCGTCGAAGGCCTCGCCCAGCGAATCGTCTCCGGCGACGTGCCCGACTCGCTGCGCGACCGGCGCGTGATCGCACTCGACATCGGGGCGCTGATCGCGGGCTCGAAGTACCGCGGCGAGTTCGAGGACCGGCTCAAGGCCGTGCTCAAGGAGATCAGCGAGGCCGAGGGCCAGATCATCCTGTTCATGGATGAGCTGCACACGATCGTCGGCGCCGGCGCGGCCGAGGGCGCGGTCGACGCCGCCAACCTGCTCAAGCCGATGCTCGCCCGCGGCGAGCTGCGCGCGGTCGGCGCCACCACGCTCGACGAGTACCGCAAGCACATCGAGAAGGACGCCGCGCTCGAGCGCCGCTTCCAGCCCGTCTATGTCGACGAGCCGAGCGTCGAGGACACGATTGCCATCCTGCGCGGCCTCAAGGAGCGCTACGAGGTGCACCACGGCGTGCGCATCCAGGACCCCGCGATCATCGCCGCGGCCACGCTGTCCCACCGCTACATCGCCGACCGCTTCCTGCCCGACAAGGCGATCGACCTGATCGACGAGGCAGCCTCGCGGCTGCGCATCGAGATCGACTCGATGCCCACCGAGATCGACGAGGTCGAGCGGCGCATCCAGCAGCTCGAAATCGAGCTGCAGGCGCTGAAGAGCGAGACGGACGAGGCCTCGGCCGCTCGCCGCGATGCCATCGAGCGCGAGCTCGCCGACCTGCGTGAGCGCTCGGGGGCTATGAAGGCCCAGTGGCAGCGCGAGAAGGACGCGATCACCGCGGTGCGCGACCTGAAGGAGAAGCTCGAGCAGGCCCACCGCGACGCCGAGCGCGCCGAGCGCGACGCCGACCTGCAGCGCGCCGCCGAGCTGCGCTACGGCGAGATCCCGGACCTCGAGCGCGCGCTCGAGGACGCGGAGCACGTCACCGAGGGGGAGAAGGGCTTCCTCCAGGAGGAGGTCACCGACGAGGACGTAGCCGAGGTCGTGGCCAAGTGGACGGGCATTCCGGTATCGAAGCTGATGGAGGGCGAGGTCGAGAAGCTCGTGCACATGGAGGAGCGGCTGCACGAGCGCGTTGTCGGCCAGCACGAGGCCGTGGAGGCGGTGTCGAACGCTCTGCGGCGTTCGCGGGCCGGCCTCCAGGACCCCAACCGCCCGATCGGCGCCTTCCTGTTCATCGGCCCCACCGGCGTCGGCAAGACCGAGCTGGCGCGCGCGCTAGCCGAGTTCATGTTCGACTCCGAGCAGGCCATGGTGCGCATCGACATGTCCGAGTACATGGAGAAGCACTCCGTCTCGCGCCTGGTGGGAGCACCCCCCGGCTACGTGGGCTACGAGGAGGGCGGCCAGCTGACCGAGGCGGTGCGCCGGCGCCCCTACTCGGTGGTGCTGCTCGACGAGATCGAGAAGGCGCACACCGACGTCTTCAACGTGCTCCTGCAGCTGATGGACGACGGCCGCCTGACCGACGGCCAGGGCCGCACGGTCGACTTCAAGAACACCGTGGTGATCATGACCTCGAACGTGGCGGGCGGCCTGGAGGGCGTGCGCGCCACCTTCAAGCCGGAGTTCGTGAACCGGCTCGACGAGATCGTGGAGTTCCACCAGCTCACGCGCGAGGAGATCAGCCAGATCGTGGACGTGCAGGTGGCGAAGCTGGTCGACCGCGTGCGCGAGAAGGGCGTGGAGGTCGAGCTGACCGACGAGGCGCGAACGCTGATCGGCAACCTGGGCTACGACCCCACCTACGGAGCCCGGCCGCTGAAGCGGGTGATCCAGAAGCAGCTGGTCGACAAGCTCGCGCTGAGGCTGCTCGAGGGCGAGTTCCGGCCCGGCGATCGGGTGCTTGTTGACGCCGTCGGCGGCGAGCTGACCTTCTCGAAGGCCGGCGTGGCCGCCGTCGCCACATAGGCATGGGCAAGCGCCAGCGCAGGCGAGCGCGACATGGGCCGCCCGCGAATGGCGCCGGCAGCGACTACGCCGACCCCGACGGGAACGTGCTGACGCTGCGCGACGAGCTCAGCGCGGGCACGCTGCGCCAGCTCGAGCAGCTGGACGCGAAGCCGGCCGCGACGGCCGAGGACCGCTGGCAGCGACGGGTCGAGTTCCTGTTCGAGCGGCTCGCGGCGCGCTGGGAGATCGCCGGACTGCCGCTCGAGTCGCAGAAGGAGCTGCTCGGGCGCTACCGGATGGCCAGCGCGAACGAGCGCCGTCACGTGCGAGACGCGATGGCGCGCCACCTGCGCGAGCGCTACCCCGACGTCCAGGTCTGAGCCGCCGCGGTCACGGCCGGGACCGCCCTCATCGGCGCGCGCTGCCCAGCAACATCGGCTTCACGAGTGCCACGGTCCCGGGAATCTCGCCGCGCTCCGCGCGTTCAATCTGCAACGGCGAGGCCTCGATCGTGCGCAGCGTGTCGCGGTTGCAGTGGCAGCCATGAGCGAAGAGGTACCACGCGCCGTGCAAGCGGTCCTGCCAGCGTGCCAGGCCCGGCTCGGGCGAGCGCACGTGCTCCAGGAAGAGGAAGCGGCCGCCGGGCTTGAGCACGCGCGCGATCTCCATCAGCGCGGGCCTCGGCTCGGGGACCGTGCACAGCACATACGTGAGCGCGACCGTGTCGAAGCTGGCGTCGGGGAAGGGCAGGCGCTCGGCGGGCGCCTCAACGACCTCGGCGTTGCGTCCGCTTCCGCTGAGCTTGCGCCGTAGCCGGGCGGCCATGTGCGGGTCGGGCTCGCTCAGCACGAGTTCGACGTCGCGCGGCCACTGTTCGAGGTTCAGCCCGGTGCCGCTGCCGATCTCGAGGCAGCGCCCCGATGCATCCGCGAGGAAGCTGCCGCGGCGCTCGCGCATGCCCGCGTCCTCGGCGCGGCGCTGGAAGGCGTCGTAGCCCCAGGCGAAGAGGCGACCCCAGGTGGCGTCGTACACGCGTCGCGGCACGGGGCGAAGTTACAGTAGGTGCCTCGTTCCGATGCGAAAGGATCGCCATGCCTACGTTCGTGATGCTGAGCACCCTGACTCCTGAGGGCGTTCAGACGATCAAGAACAATCCGTCGCGGATCCAGGAGGTCAACAAGGAGATCGAGCAGCTCGGCGCCACCGTCAAGGCGCAGTGGGCCGTGCTCGGGCAGTACGACTTCGTGAACATCGTCGAAGCGCCCGACGAGACGACGATGTCGCGCGTGTCGCTCGAGCTGGGCTCGCGCGGCACGGCCCGCTACGAGTCGCTAGTTGCCATTCCGGTCGACGACTTCATTTCAGCCATCTAGGTGCGGGTCCTCGTGGTAGGCGGAGGGGGCCGCGAGCATGCGCTCGTTCGCGCTCTGCTGCGCAGCCCCCGCCGCCCGGAGCTCAGCTGCGCGCCGGGCAACGCCGGCATCGCGCGCGACGGGGTGGAGTGCCTTGCGGTGCATGCGGAGGACGTCGCAGGCGTGGTGCGAGCTGCGCGCGAGCGTTCGGCGCAGCTCGTGGCAGTCGGGCCGGAGGCGCCCCTGGTGGCGGGTCTCGTGGATGCGCTGGCGGAGGCCGGCATCGCCGCCTTCGGGCCCAGTGCGGCCGGCGCCCGCGTCGAGGGCTCGAAGGCCTATGCGAAGCAGCTGATGCGCGACGTGGGCATTCCCACGGCCTCGCACGTCCTCTTTCGCACGCGCGAGGAGGCTGCCGAGCACCTCGCCTGCGCCTCCTACCCCGCCGTCCTGAAGGCGGATGTGCTCGCAGCGGGAAAGGGCGTGATCATCGCCGAGAGCGAGGCCGATGCCCGGACGGCGATCGACGTGTTCTTCGGCGAGCGGCGCTTCGGTCGCACCCGGGTCGTCCTCGAGGAATTCCTCGAGGGCGAGGAGCTGTCGCTGCTGGCGGTTTGCGACGGCGAGCGGGCCGTTCCGCTGGCGCCCGCCCAGGACTACAAGCGCATCGGGGACGGAGACCGGGGGCCGAACACCGGCGGGATGGGCAGCTACTCACCCGTGCCCGGTGTCGGCGTGGAGGAGCTGGAGTCGATGGCGGCGAGCATCCACCAGCCGGTGGTCGACGAGCTGCGCCGCCGCGGCACCCCCTTCCACGGCGTGCTCTATGCCGGGCTGATGATGACCGCGTCCGGCCCGAAGGTGCTCGAGTTCAACGCCCGCTTCGGCGACCCGGAGACCCAGGCGGTGCTGCCGCGGCTGCGCTCCGACCTGCTCGACCTCCTGGAGGGCGCGGCGCGGTCCGGCGGGCTGGCGGGAGTCGAACCGGAGTGGTCCTCCGACTGGGCGGTCACGCTGGTGCTGGCTTCACGCGGCTATCCGGCATCGTCTTCGAAGGGCGACGAGATCAACGGCATCGACGAGGCGCAGGCCCTGGGCGCGGAGGTGCTCCACGCCGGCACCGCGGAGCAGGGCGGCCGGATCGTCACGGCCGGCGGGCGGGTGCTCAACGTGACCGGCACGGGTGCCACGCCGGCGGAGGCACGCGAGCGCGCGTACGCCGCCGCGGAGCGGATCCAATTCGACGGGCGCCAGCTGCGAACGGACATCGCGGCGCGTGCGGTGGAGAGGGAGGTTGCCACCCGATGAGCGGGGAGGCGGCACCCGCGCCGGTGGCGCAGACGGAGGTCGAGGAGCAGTTCGCCGACCTCGACGTCGATGCCCCGCGCGTGGGCATCGTGATGGGCTCGAAGAGCGACATGCCGGTGATGGAGAAGGCCGGGGCCGAGCTCGCGCAGCGCGGCATCCATCACGAGATCCGCGTGATGAGCGCGCACCGCGACCCGGAGACCGTGGCCGGGTACGCGAAGAACGCGAAGATGCGCGGGCTGCGGGTGATCATCGCCGGCGCCGGCCTGGCGGCGGCGCTGCCGGGCGTGGTGGCGGCCCACACCGACCTGCCGGTGATCGGCGTGCCGCTGACCTCGAGCACTTCGGTGGCGGGCGGGCTCGACGCGCTGCTCGCGATCGCCCAGATGCCGCCGGGCGTGCCCGTGGCCACGGTCGGCATCGATGCCTCGAAGAACGCCGCCGTGCTGGCAGCCAGGATCCTGGGCGAGTAGCCGTGATCGAGCGCTATACCCGCCGCGAAATGGGCGCGGTGTGGTCGGAGCAGCGCAAGCTCGACACCTGGCTCGACGTCGAGCTGGCCGTGGTGGAGGCGCTGGCCGAGCAGGGGGTCGTGCCGCAAGACGACGCCGCCGTGATCCGCGACCGGGCGTCGTTCAGGGTGGAAGCGGTCAAGGAGCGCGAGCAGGTCACCGACCACGACGTGGCCGCCTTCGTGGACGTGGTGGCGGCGTCGGTGGGCGACGCAGGCCGCTGGGTGCACCACGGGCTGACCTCGTCGGACGTTCTCGACACCGCGCTGGCGCTTCAGCTCACCCAGGCCGGGCTGCTGCTCGTGGGCGGCGCGAGGAATCTCCGCAATGCGCTCGTCCGCCAGGCGCGCGCGCATGCCGAGACCATCTGTGTTGGGCGCACGCACGGGGTGCACGCCGAGCCGACCACCTTCGGCGTGAAGCTTGCAGGCTTCGCCTTCGAATCCGACCGCAACCTCCGCCGACTCGAGCGGGCCGTGGAGGGCGTGTCGGTTGGGGCCCTCTCCGGCGCGGTCGGCACCTACTCGGCCAACGGCCCGGGGCTCGAGGCCGCGGTGCTAGGTCGCCTGGGCCTCTCCCGCGAGGACGCCTCTACCCAGGTTGTGCCGCGCGACCGGCACGCCGAGCTCCTGTCCGCAGTGGCGCTCGCGGGCGCAGGGCTCGAGCGCTTTGCCACCGAGTTCAGGCACCTCCAGCGCACCGAGGTGCGCGAGCTCGAGGAGCCGTTCCACGAGGGACAGAAGGGCTCGTCGGCGATGCCGCACAAGCGCAACCCGATTCTGAGCGAGCGCATCACCGGCATCGCGCGGCTGCTTCGCGGCTACGCCCAGGCCGGGCTCGAGAACGTGGCGCTCTGGCACGAGCGCGACATCTCCCACTCCTCGGTCGAGCGCGTGGCGCTGCCCGATGCCACGATCCTGCTCGACTACGCACAGTCGCTGGCAGTGCGGCTCGTGGAGGGCATGGTCGTGCACGCCGACCGAATGCGCGCCAACTTGGATCTAACCCACGGCGCGCTCTACTCGCAGCGCGCGCTGCTCGCGCTGGTGGAGTCCGGGCGCAGCCGCGACGCGGCCTACCGCATGGTCCAGGAGAACGCGAGACGCGCCTGGGACGAGGGCATCCCCTTCCGCGAGCTGCTCGAGCAGGCGGCGCCGGGCCTGGACCTCGACGCCATCTTCGACCCGAGCGCCTTCGTGCGCCACGCGGGCGCGATCATCGGCCGGCTCGACCGCATTTGCTAGGAGCTCGCCCCGCCCGGGCCCCGGCGGGAGCCGGGTTTATGTGGTCTTGACGATCATCACGGAGCAGGGGGCCTTGTGGGAGACCGTGTTCGGCACGCTGCCGAGCACGCGGCGGTGCATCCCCTTGCTGCCGACTACCAGCACGTCGGCGTCGTGCTCGGCGGCTATTTCGCACAGCACGTCGGCCGGGTCGCCCTGCCGCGCCGTCGCGACCGTCTTCACGCCGCGCTCGAGGGCCCTCTGCTCGGCGTCGCGCAGGTTCGTCTCCACGTCTTCCATCGGGTTGATCGACCACTGGATCTCGTTGGGGGCGTCGGCCTGCTCCTTGCGCAGCCGGTCCTCCGGCACCGGTGTGTAGGAGCTCGCCAGCACGAGCTGCGATCCGAAGCGCTCCGCCATCTCGATGGCGAACTCGACCGCCTTGCTCGCCGTCTCGGAGCCGTCGGTGCCGACAGCTATGACGCCTACCACGTCGCCTCCTTGCCCACTCGGGGCCCCTGACCTATGCTCGCCTGACCCTGACGAGAGGACACTATGAGCCAGCCACTGTGGGTGCAACTCCTTGCCGCCACCGCCTTCATGAGCGTGATCGTGGTCGCGGCGATCCTGATCTCGGACGGGTGGGCTGACTACGTCGTGTTCGCCGGCTTCTTCCTGACCTTCATCGGCTTCGCGATCGCGGCGCACAAGCGCGACTATCCGACCACCAAGCGCGGCTTCACGAGAGACAGCGACAGTCGCTGGTAGGAGCGACAGTCGCTGGTAGGCGCGACAGTCGCTGGTAGGCGCGCTCAGCGCCGGCGGGCCAGGTATTTGTGACCCTGGCGCACTCGCACGCTGCACCGCAGGCCGAAATCCCTGACCGCCACCTCCTCACGACGTGTGGGCGCTCGGAGGCGACAGGAGCCCCTGTTAGCCTCGGGTCCGTGAGCGAAGCCGCCGCGCTCCAGGGCACGGAGCTGCTCTGCCAGGGCAAGGTCCGCGACATCTACGCCGTGGGCAACGACCGCCTGCTCATGGTCAGCTCCGACCGCGTCTCGACCTACGACGTGGTGCATCCGAACCCGATCCCCGACCGCGGCAAGGTGCTCACCGGCCTGTCGGTCTTCTGGTTCGACCGGACCGGGCAGATCGTGCCCAACCACCTGATCTCGTACACCGATGTGCCTGCCGAGGCGCGCGGCCGCGGCATGCTGGTGGAGCGGCTCGAGATGGTTCCGCTCGAGTGCGTCGTGCGCGGCTACATCACGGGCTCTGGCTGGAAGGACTACCAGGCCACCGGCGCCGTCTGCGGGGTCCGGCTGCCCGGCGGCCTGCAGGAGTCGCAGCAGCTGCCGGAGCCCATCTTCACGCCCGCCACCAAGGCCGACGTCGGCGATCACGACGAGAACATCGATCTCGAGGCCGCCAAGCGGATCGCCGGTGACGGCGAACTGGTGGAGGAGCTTCAGCGGCTCTCGATCGAGCTCTACCGGCACGCCGCCGCCCACGCGCTCGAGTGCGGCGTGATCCTGGCCGACACAAAGCTCGAGTTCGGCCGCCGGACCGACGGCACGGTCGTGCTGGCCGACGAGGCGTTCACGCCGGACTCCTCGCGCTTCTGGCCCGCCGACGGCTACGAGCCCGGCCGCTCCCAGCCGTCGTTCGACAAGCAGTTCGTGCGCGACTGGGCGTCGAGCTCGGGCTGGGACAAGACCGCTCCCGGACCGGAGCTGCCGGCCGAGGTCGTCGAGGGCACCCGGGCCCGCTACATCGAGGCCTATGAGCGCATCGCCGGCGAGCCCTTCGACGCCTGGCTCGCGCGGAGCAGCGCGAGTTGAGAGCCCGTGTCCTGATCCGGCCCAAGGAGGGGATCCTCGACCCCCAGGGCCAGGCGGTGGAGCGGGCGCTGCCCGCGCTCGGCTTCGAGGGCGTCGCGAACGTGCGGATCGGCCGCTTGGTGGAGCTCGACGTCGACGACCCCGGGAAGGTCCCGGCGATGTGCGAACGGCTGCTCTCCAACCCGCTGATCGAGGACTACGAGGTGCTCGTGATGGAGAGCGCCGGGTCGTGAAGTTCGGGGTCGTTCGCTTTCCCGGCTCCTGCGACGAGGTCGACGCCCTGCACGCCTGCCGGCTCTTCGGCGATGCCGAGCTGCTCTGGCACGGCGATCGCGAGCTGCATGAGGTGGATGCCGTGATCGTTCCCGGCGGCTTCTCCTACGGCGACTACCTCCGCGTGGGCGCCATCGCGCGCTTCTCGCCGGTCATGGAGACCGTCCAGGAGTTCGCGCTGGCCGGCGGACCGGTGCTCGGCATCTGCAACGGTTTCCAGGTGCTCTGCGAGGCCGGCCTGCTGCCCGGGGCGCTGCTGCCCAACGCGGGTCTGCGCTTCGTCTGCCGCCAGGTCGAGCTGGAGGTGGTCAACCGCGAGACTCCCTTCACTCGCGCGTGCGAGCCCGGCGAGCGGCTGTCGATCCCGGTCAAGCACTTCACGGGCTGCTTCTACGCGCGCGGGGAGGCCCTCGACGAGCTCGAGGCGAACGGGCAGGTGCTGCTGCGCTACGCCGAGGGGCACAACCCCAACGGCTCGCTGCGCGACATCGCCGGTGTGACCAACCGCCAGAAGAACGTGATGGGCCTCATGCCCCATCCTGAGCACGCGGTCGACCCGCTCACCGGCTCCACGGACGGCGGCCGCCTGTTCGAGTCCGTCGCGGCGCACGTCGCCGAGCTCGCTCCCGCGGCGGCGTGATCACGGCCGCAGCACACCGCGAGCTCGGCCTCACGGACGCCGAGTACGACGGGATCGTCCAGCGGCTGGGCCGCGAGCCGAACGCACTCGAGCTGGCGGTGTTCTCCCTGATGTGGTCGGAGCACTGCGCCTACAAGCACTCGAAGAAGCTGCTGCGCACGCTGCCCACGGACGGCCCGTACGTGCTGATGGGCCCGGGGGAGAACGCCGGCGTGGTTGACGCGGGCGACGGCCTGGCGGTCGCGTTCAAGGTCGAATCGCACAACCACCCAAGCGCGGTAGAGCCGTTCCAGGGGGCGGCCACGGGAGTCGGCGGCATCCTGCGCGACGTATTCGCCGTGGGCGCGCGGCCGATCGCCGTGCTCGACTCGCTGCGCTTTGGAGAGCTCGAGTCAGCGCGCTCGCGCTACCTGTTCGACGGCGCGGTCCAGGGCATCGGCCATTACGGCAATTCGATCGGCGTGCCGACCGTGGGGGGTGAGGTGCTGTTCGAGGCGCCCTACGAGCAGAACTGCCTGGTCAACGCGATGTGCCTGGGCATCGCGCCCGGCGAGCGGCTGATCCGAAGTGCCGCCGCCGGCGTGGGCAACCAGCTCGTGCTGCTGGGCGCGCGCACCGGGCGCGACGGCATCGGAGGCGCGTCGGTGCTGGCCAGTGCCGAGCTCGACGCCGACGACGCCCACAAGCGCCCGACAGTTCAGATCGGCGATCCCTTCGAGGAGAAGCGGCTGCTCGAGTGCTGCCTCGAGCTGCTCGAAGCGGGCACGCTGCGCTCCCTTCAGGACCTCGGGGCGGCCGGCCTGTCGTCGAGCTCCTCTGAGATGGCCTCCAAGGGCGAGGTGGGCCTCGACATCGACGTGTCGCGCGTGCCCGTGCGCGAGGAGGGCATGGAGCCGTTCGAGATCATGGTGTCCGAGTCCCAGGAGCGCATGCTGTGCGTAGTCGAGCCTGGCCGGCTGAGCGATCTGATGGAGGTCTGCGGGCGCTGGGAGGTGCGCGCAACGCCGATCGGCGAGGTGACCGGCAGCCGCCGCCTGCGGGTGTTCGACGGCGGCTCCCAAGTCGGCGACATGCCGGTCGAGGCGCTCGTGGACGACTGCCCGGTCTACGACCTCGAGGCCGAGCGGCCCGAAGAGCCGATCTACCCGGCACCCCCCCGCGTGCTGGGGGAGGCCGCGACGCTCCAGGACCGCCTGCTGGCTCTGCTGTCCGCTCCGAACGTGGCCTCGAAGCGCTTTGTGTTCGAGCAGTACGACTCGCTGGTGGGCTCGCGCACGGTGCAACGTCCCCAGGCCGCCGACGCAGCCGTGCTCTCGCTCGCGCCCGACGGCGGCGGCGGCGCCATCGCCGTATCGATCGACGGAAACGGGCGCCGGGTGGCCTGCGATCCCTACACGGGCACGGCCGAAGCGGTGCTCGAGTGCGCACGCAACCTGACCTGTGTCGGGGCCGAGCCGCTCGGCCTGACCAACTGCCTGAACTTCGGCAATCCGGAGAAGCCACACATCGCCTGGCAGCTGACGCAGGCGGTGGCGGGCATGCGGGACGCCTGCCTGGCGCTCGGCGTGCCCGTGGTGGGCGGCAACGTGTCGCTCTACAACGAGGGCGGCGACGGACCGATCTATCCGACGCCTGTGGTGGGCATGGTGGGCAAGCTGCCCGATCCCGGGCGCACGCCGGGCATCGCCTTCGCCGAGCCTGGCCATGCCGTCGCGCTCGTCGGCCCGTTCGCGCCGTCGCTGGCAGGCTCCGAGCTCGAGAAGTTGGGTGGCGGGCTGTCCGGCGAGCTGCCGCGCGTCGACCTCGCGGCGCAGTCCGACGCGCTGATCGGGCTGCGCGGGGCGCTCCGTGAGGGGGCCATCCCCACTGCCCACGACGTGTCGGAGGGCGG
>Ga0126309_10000298_pt1 | contig 16911 bp, 15 predicted proteins | sample Plot56_FD_92541 | JGI IMG/M metagenome (GOLD analysis project Ga0126309, IMG submission 92541) | Serpentine soil microbial communities from UC McLaughlin Reserve, CA, USA - Plot56 | ecosystem: Environmental > Terrestrial > Soil > Grasslands | place: USA: UC McLaughlin Reserve, Lake County...
CCTTGCGTTCGGGTTCACGACCAGCTCCGCCGCCTTCTCCACGCGATGGTAGACCTGCTCGTCGGCGGCATCCGAGAGCGAGACGGCGAGCTGGTACCGCCCGTCCACGACCGGAAGCCGGTCCAGCTCGAAGCGGAACTGACGTTCGCCGGCGGAGCCGTCCCATCCGAGCGCAGCCGTCGGCTCCGCGTGGACTCCGAGCAGGCCCCCGTTCGAGTCGCAGAGCTCGACCGCGATCTCGGGCGGCGCGATCGCGGCCTCGGACGCGACCCAGATCCGCAGCACGACGGGCTCGTCGGCGCCGAACTGGTTCCGCTCCTCTCCGTTCGCGCCTTCCAGGCTCGCACGCGTCACGCGAACCTCGCCTGTGCCCCACTCGCGGAGGCCGGCGCTGCGCTCCGCGGGCGCCTCCTCGGCAGCGAGCATCGCCTGGTAGCGGCGGAGAGCCTCGTGCGCGTCGCCGTCGTACTCGACCTCGCCCCGGCGCAGGAGCACGGCTCGGTCGCACAGCCGCTCCACCGCGGGCGCCGAGTGCGAGACGAACACGATCGTCCCGCCGCCGTGTTTGAACTCGAGCACGCGGTCGATGCACTTCCGCTGGAAGGCCTCGTCACCCACGGCGAACACCTCGTCGAGCAGGAGGATGTCCGCATCGAGATGGGCGGCGATGGCGAAGCCCAGACGCATGTACATCCCCGAGGAATACGTGCGGACGGGCAGGTCGATGAACTGCTCGAGCTCGGCGAAGTCGACGATGTCGTCCAGGCGCTCCTCGATTGTCGTGCGCTTCATGCCGTAGATCGCGCCGCTCAGGAAGATGTTCTCCCGTCCCGTGAAGTCGGGGTGGAAGCCCGCACCAAGCTCCAGGAGCGACCCCAGCCGGCCGTCCACCGCGAGCTTCCCCCCGGTCGGCTTGAAGATCCCGGCGATCAGCCGCAGCAGGGTGGTCTTGCCCGAGCCGTTGCGGCCCACGAATCCGACCGCCTCGCCGGGCTGGATCTCGACGGAGACGTCGCGCAGCGCCCAGATGTCGGTCGGGCGCAGCTCGCGTCGACGCACGATCGCCTCCTTGAGCGTGACGTTGCGCGTCGGATAGACGCGAAAACGCCGGCTCACGTTCTCGGCGACGACGGCTCCGGGATTCACGTGATTGAGCGTACTGAAAGGGCGTTTCGCACCAGGTTCGCGAGCGCTCGGATGAAGGCAGGGTCGGCGTTGAGCGACTCGATCCGGTTCAGTTCGAGGCCCAGCTCCTCCGCCCTCTCACGCGCCTCGACGTCGAGGTCCCAGAGGATCTCGAGGTGGTCGGAGACGAAACCCACGGGGCAGACGAGCACGGTGCGGACGCCGGCCGCATGCAGCCGCTCGAGCTCGTCGAGGATGTCGGGCCCAAGCCACGGGACGCCCGTGGCGCTCGCGCTCTGGAACGCGAACGACCAGCTCGCGAGCTCCGCTCGCTCGGCGACCAACCGTGATGTCGCGAGCAGCTCGTCACGGTATGGATCTCCCTCGTCGAGGATTCGTGCGGGGAGAGAGTGAGCCGTGAAGACGACGTGGGCGTCGCTGCCTCGCACACGGTCGGCGAGCACGTCGAGGAACGGCTCGTGGTCGTGCCAGCTCTCGACGAAGACGAGCTCCGCACGTTCGCCCAACGCCTCTTCGAGGCGCGACCGGTAGCCCGCGATCGAGAGCCGTGAGTAGTGGGGCGCGAGCACGACCCCGACGAACCGCTCGGCGCCGCCGGCGAGCGCAGCGTGCACCGCCGACGCGATCCGTGGGCGCCAGTGCTTCATCCCGACGTAGACCGGCAGCCCGAGCTCGCGCTCGAGCGCTGCGCGCTGCGCCTCCGTCACGTCGTCGAGCGGCGAGTGCCCGCCGATCCGCCGATAGCGCTGCTTCAGCTCCTCGACCGCGTGCTCCGAGACCGGCTTGCCCTCGCGGATGTCCGCGAGGTAGGCCGGGATGTCGTCGATCCCCGCGGGGCTCCCATACGCCATCAGGATCACGGCGGTGTTCATGCGGCGACCGCCGCAGTCTGCTCGTGCACCAGCTCCACGAGCCGCCGCAGGACGTCGGGATCGGTCGCGGGCAGGACGCCGTGGCCGAGGTTGAAGATGTGCCCGGGGCGGCCTCCGGCGCGCGTAAGGATCCGGTCGGTCTCCGCCCGGACGCGCTCGAAGGGCCCGAGCAGGACGGCGGGATCGAGATTGCCCTGCACGCCGCGCTCGTGGCCCACCAGCCCCCAACCGGCGTCGAGCGGGATGCGCCAGTCGAGGCCGATCACGTCGCCGCCGGTGGCCGCCATCACGGGCAGCAGGTGCGCGGCGCCCGTGCCGAAATGGATCGTCGGGACGTCCACGGCCGAGAGGATCCGGGCCGAGTACGGCGCGACGAACTCGAGGTAGTCGTCCACGGACAGCGCCCCGACCCAGGAGTCGAAGAGCTGGATCACGTCTGCGCCGGCATCCACCTTCGCGCGCAGGTAGCGGACGAATGTCGCGGTCAGCTTCTCCATCAGCGCGTGCCAGACCTCGGGCGAGCCGTACATCAGCCCCTTGGTCTTGACGAACTCGCGCGTCGGGCGACCTTCGACCAGGTAGCCCGCGACGGTGAACGGCCCACCCGCGAAGCCCACCACTCCCTGGTCGGGACGCAGCTCGGACCGGACGATTCGCACGGCCTCGAGGATCGACGGAACGGCCTCCTCGGGCTCCGGGACGGCCAGCCGCTCGACGTCGGCGATCGCCTCCACCGGTTGCCCGATGACCGGCCCGACGTTCTCCACCAGCTCGACCTCGACGCCCATGGCGAGGACGGGGAGCATGATGTCGGCGAACATCACGGCGGCGTCGACGTCGTGGCGCCGAACGGGCTGCAGCGTCACCTCGGCGCAGAGGTCGGCCTGGCGGACGATCTCGAACAGGCCGTACCGCTTGCGGAGCTCGCGGTACTCCGCGAGCGACCGGCCCGCCTGGCGCATGAACCACACGGGCGTCCGCTCAACTGGATGTCCGCGGGCGGCGCGGACGATCAAAGGCGCCGCCACCCTAGAGCGCCGCTGCCAGACGGTCGTCGAGGCGGCGGAAGACGAATGCGCCCGCCACGAGCGCAGCGACGGCCACAGCGACCGCGTAGACGACGTCGCCGGCGGCCGGCAGGCGGCCGAAGAAGATCGGGTCGCGGATTGCCTCCACGAGCGGCGCCACGATGTTGCCGTAGTAGAGAACGTCTGCGATCCACTCGTTCTCGGAAAGGCCGGGCAGCTGGTCGAAGGTGTAGAAGATCGGCGTCAGGATGAACCAGGGGACGAGGATCGTCGCCAGCAGGTGCTCGACGTCCCTGAAGATGACCGTTGCGCCCGCCACGACGATCGCGAGGCCGCTCGCCAGCGCGACAAGCGGCAGCAAGAGCGGCAGGGCCGCCCAGAAGGTCGTGCGCGTCTCCGGCCGGACGATCAGGTTCACCGGGACGACGATCGCGAACATGACGAGGAACGTCGTCAGGTTGGTCGCGACCACGGAGAGGGGCAGCAGCTGCCGGGGGAAGCGCACCTGCTTCACGAGGTTCGCCTGGCCGAGCAAGCTGGTCGCGGACATCTGGACGGCCGACTGGAAGAACGTCCAGCTGATCAGGCCCGAGATCACGAACAGCGGGTAGTTCTCGACCGAGACCGCCTTCAGCAGCAGCGAGAAGAGCAGCCAGTAGCCGACCATCAGCACGAGCGGGTAGATCAGCGTCCACAGCAGGCCGAGCGTCGAGCCGCGGTAGCGCACCTGGAGCTCGCGGCGGAACAGGTTCTTGAACAGCTCGCCGTAGCGGAAGACGTCGGAGTAGAGACTCACGGCGAGCCAGTGTAGTTTCGTACGGCCTATGGTCCGGCGTCGTGCGCATCGTCGTCGACGTCACGCCGCTCACGCTGCCTCGCACCGGGATCGGCAACTACACGGTCGGGATGCTCCAGGGGCTCGTCGACGCGGGCGGCGGGCACGAGCTCGTCGCGTTCGCCCCGGTCGGGCCGCGCGGGGCCCGGACGGTGCGAGCGGCGCTGGACGGGCTCCCAATCGAGCGCCGCATCGTGACCGTGCCCCCCTCGTCGCACACCTGGCGAACGCTGTGGAGTCGCTTGGCCCGCCCGGCCGTGGAGCGGCTGGTCGGGAAGCTGGACGTCTTCCACTTCTCCGACTGGATGTACCCGTCGCAGAGGAACGGCGTTCGCGCCACCACGGTCTACGACCTCTCGCCGCTGCACCAACCGGACTGGGTCGCCCCGTTGACCGCGCGTATGCACGGGCGCAAGTACGAGCATGCGGCGCGGGCCTGCGACGTGCTGTTCGCGATCTCGCGCTACACCGCCCGCGACGTGACCGAGACGCTCGGGGTGCCCACGGAGAAGGTCGCGATCGCCTACCCGGGCGTGAGCGCCCGCTACTCGCCCGAAGGCCCGCGGACCGATTTCGGCTCGCCGTACGTGCTCTCCGTCGCGACGCTCGAGCCGCGCAAGAACCTCGCCACGCTGGTGGAGGCCTTCGCGCTCGTGCGCGCCCGCCGACCGGAGCTGCAGCTCGTGGTCGCAGGCGCACCGGTGTCGTGGGCGGAGCAGGACCTCCGCGGCGAGGCCGTCCGCGCGCTCGGCTACGTGCCCGACGCGGACCTGCCCGCCCTCTACCGGGGCGCCTCCGTGCTCGCGTACCCCTCGCTCCTCGAAGGCTTCGGCATCCCGGTGGTGGAGGCGATGGCAAGCGGGACGCCGGTGGTCACCTCCACGCACGCTTCGCTCGACGACGCCTCGGGCGACGCGGCTGTGCGCGCCGACGCGAGAAGCCCGGAAGCGCTCGCGTCGGCGATCGAGCGCGCGCTCGTCGAGCGCGAACACCTCGTTCCGCGAGGTTTCGAGCACGCGCGCCGGTTCACGTGGCGCGCCTGCGGTGAGGCGGTGCTCGCCGGATACGAGTCCGCCGGGGCGGCGCCGAAGGCGCGCCTAGAATGACGCCCCCTCGCGACCGTCCCCCCACCTCCTGACTCCCGACTCCAGAATCGCCGTCGGCGCGCGTGCGCTCGTCGTCGTCCGGGCCGCGCTCGCGGTCGCTCTCGCGGCGGCGGTGACCGCAGTCGTTGCGGGCAACCTGTCGCGGACGCTCGACGTTCGCACCGACGTCGTCGGCTATCCGACCTATGCGAACTTCGACATCGACCGCTACTTCTGGGTCTACGGGCTCTGGGCGGTCTTCTTTCCGCTGCTCGCCGTAGCGATCGACCTCCTCCTGGGGCGGCTCGCCCGCGACCGTCTGCCGCGGGCCACCTGGCCGTCGCCGCCCGGGCGCGGCGAGGCAATGCAGCCGCCGTCGTGGTCACCGGCTGCGAGCGAGCTCGTCAGCGCGGGCTTCGTGGGCACCGTCTTCGGTTTCGGCGCCGGGCTCTTCGTCGGCCTCTCGGGGGCGCGGTTTCTCGTCTGCGTGCTGCTCACGCTCGTCGCGTACGTCGGCGCCGCCGTCATCGCCGCAGCACTGCTCGGAGGCGCGCTCACGCTGTGGGAACGCGTCGCCACGATGAACCTCCTCGCAGCTCCATTCACGGTGTTGACGTTGTTCGCGCTCTCGCACGGCACCGCAATGCACGTCCTCGCGAGCGCCCGCGTCTACCACTACGACTGGTTCCCGGTCTGGCTCGCCGCAGCGCTTGCGACCGCCCTCTTCGCCCTCGTAGCGGTGGCCGCCGGCCGCGCCACGGGCGGCGAGCACCTGCGCGCCCTCGAGCGCCGCGCTGTGCTGCTCATCGCCGCTCCGGTGCTCCTCTGGCTCGTCGTGGCGGAGCTCCCGGGCGAGATCGGAGTCATCGACTTCTTCCACGAGGGCGAGTACATGGCGGCAACCGATCTCACCGTCAAGGGCGCCGTTCCGTGGCGGGACGTGATCTTCGTCCACGGGCTGCTGTCCGATTTCGTCGCACCCCTGCTCGCCTTCGCGAGCTTCGAGAACACGCGCTGGGGCTATTTCGCGGGCGCCACGATGATCGTGGCTCCCCTCTACTTCATCTCGCAGTACTTCCTGTTCGCCTATCTGTTCCGCGGCAACTTGCTGTTCCTCTTCGGGACGCAGGTCGCCGTCGTGCTCGGCGTCATCGACGACGTCCACTTCCGCTTCGTCCTGCTGCCCATCGCATTGCTTTCCCTCGCGACCGTGCTGAGAAAGCCGAGCTGGCCGCGGGCGGCCGCGCTCGCGAGCGTCCTGGTCCTGCAGGCGGTGCTGACTCCCGAGGCGGCGGTCGCGATCCCAGCGGTCCTCGTCGTCCTCGGCGCCTTCGAGCTTTCGTCGTATCGGCGGGAGCGTCCCTTCCTCGTGAAGTTCCGCCGCACCGCGCAGGTGGTCGCGTGCGGCGCCCTCGGCCTGGCACTGGTGCTCGCGGTCTTCGGCGCACTCGGAATTCTCGACGACTTCGTCTTCTTCTACCGCACCTTCCTGTCCGACCATGCGCTGACGGGTGGCATCCCGCTCCGGTGGTGGGACGACCGCTACCGCGCCGCCGCGATCGCGCCCGTCGTCACCGTGATCCTCGCGATCTGGTTCTTCGCGATCGCCTGGCGCCTGCGGAGACCACCGGCGATCGACGACTGGGTGATGGCCGCCCTCGCGCTTACCGTCCTTCTCTACTACCCAAAGCTCCTCGCGCGGACTGACCCGCCCCACGTCTACCAGGTCTTCGCGGTCACGGTGCCGCTGCTCGCCTATGCCGTCTACCGAGTCGTTTCGGTCGTGGGAGGTCGGCGCGTCACACCGCTGCTGACGGCCGTCGTGGTGGCGGTCGTCGCGCTCGCGGCTCCCCAACGGATCGCTGACCGGGCCGAAGCGCTGCCCACTCAGGGCTCCGCCCAGGCGCACCTCGACCCCGTCGCGCCGCGACTCGGCTTCCTGAGCCCGCAGGCGCTCGACGTCGACGAGATTCTCGACGTCAAGGACGTCCTCGACACCTATCTCTCCGCCGACGACGCCGTCTTCGACTTCTCGAACAACCCGCTGCTGTTCCACTACCTGCTCGAGCGCCGCCCGAGCACGCGCTACTTCAACGTCAGCATGGCGATTCGCCGGCATACGCAGGCCGACCTGATCGCCCGACTCGAACGCCGCAGGCCCGCGCTCGTCGTCTTCTCGAGCAACCTGATCTACGGGCTTCCGCAATGGGACGGGATCGCGAACCAGGTACGTCACTACGACGTGAGCGAGTACGTGCTCGACCGGTACCGACCGCTGCTGTCCGTGCACGACTTCCTCTTCATGGCGCGCAACGACAGCGGCCTCGAGGTCACCTCCGAGCTCGCGCGCAAGCTGAAGGAGCCGCCCGCGACGGAGGGGCTCTACTTCCGGACGTACCCGTGCGACTGGGGCTTCGCGCCCATCTTCCTCAGCACCGGGCCGAGCGAAGTCGATCGAGCAAAGGCCGTGGAGGTCCTCGGAAACCCGGTCCCGGGCAAGAAGGCGTGGAAGCTCGACCTGCCGCAGGGCTCCAGCCCGGCGGACTACGACTGGCTCGAGGTCGAAACGGCCGCCGAGCTCGCCCCTGACCGGTTCGGTGTGAGCGACGCCCAAGGTGATCTTCTGCACGCGATCTGGTTCAACACGCTCGCCCGCGGCGAGCGTTCGGTTCGCGTTCAGTTGGGCGCCTGCCCGCAGTGGCGCGGCTTCAGGGACCGGATCTATCTCGAGAGCGCAGCCGGGCAGGAGCTCCGGCACGTGCGGTTGATCCCGTGAGTCAGGAAGGCGTGGCGGCGGCCGTCCGCAGCGAATAGCCGGCGGCCTGGGCGTCCGCGTAGAACATCTTCACGGTCTCGAGCGAGAACTCGTCCAGGTCCTTGCCGAGAACGGCGAGCTTGCGCAGGAGATCGTGCGTGACCGTGATCACGTGACAGCCGATCGCGTCTGCCTGGACGATGTTCAGGACCTCGCGAGGGCTGGCCCAGATCAACTCCACGTGCGGACAGGGGCGGAGCGCGTCGAGCGCCGCCGACATGATCGGGAGCGGATCGCGACCCGTGTCGGCCACCCTGCCCGCGAACAGCGAGACGAACGCCGGCGGGCCGTTCGCGAGCCAGTCGGCCACCATGGCGACCTGCTCGGCCGTCATCAGGGCGGTCACGTTCAGCTTGACGCCTGCGGCCGCGAGGCGCGTCGCCACCTCGGCCGACGGGCGGCCGCGGGTATCCGTCACAGGGATCTTGACGAAGACGTTCTCGCCCCACGACGAGATCGTGCGGGCCTGCTCCTCCATCTCCGCCGCCTCGTCGGAGAAGACCTCGAACGAGATCGGCCGGTTCGTGACGAGCTCGAGGACCTCCCGCGCGAAGGACTCGTAGTCGGCAACACCCGCCTTCCGCATCAGCGTCGGATTCGTCGTGAACCCCTGCACCCACGGGAGCGCGCAGAGGTCCGCGATGCCGTCGCGGTGCGCGCCGTCGGCAAAAATCTTGACGCGGAGCTGATCGGGGCTGGTCACGAAAGAGTCAGACATTCGGCCGCGCGCAGAGTGCCAGAATCCAGCGCGCAGCATCACCGACGCTGCCGACGACGGCGTCCGGCTCGCTCTGCAAGCGCTCGTCGTAGCCGTGGTCGACGAACACGACGCGGCAGCCGGCCGCGCGGCCCGCCTCGACGTCGCGCCAGCGGTCGCCCACCATGAAGCTCGCCGCCAGGTCGACGCCGAGCCGGTCGGCCGCGGCGAGCAGCATCCCCGGATTCGGCTTGCGGCAGTCGCAGCCGTCCGCGTCGTCGTGTGGACACACGACGACGTCGTCGAGCGGAACGGCCTCGCGCAGGACGTCGTTTTGGCGCGCGACGATCTCGGCGTCGACCGTCCCGCGGGCGATCTCGGGCTGGTTCGTGACGACGACGAGCGCATACCCCGCCGCCTTGAGCGCGGTGCAGGCCTCGACCGCGTCCGGGAGCAGCGCGAGCTCGTCGACCGTCGATGCCGACCGCGGCGGGCCGTCGCCTCGTACAGCACGGACGAGAACGCCGTCCCGGTCGAGGAAGACGGCGCTAGAGCCGGCCGGCACGGACGTCCTCGACGAGATCGGCCATCGACTCCTGCAGGGCCTGACGCGACGTTCGCTTGCAGCGCCAGCCGAGCGAGCGGATCCGGTCAGTGCTCAGCCGCACGACCGGCACGTCGCCCCGCCAACCGCGCGAGCCGCCGGTGAACTCGTAGCGAGTGGCTCCCAGCTCGAGGCCGACGCACTCCACGGCGAGGTCCGCGATCTCGCGGACGCAGATGTAGTCGCCGGTCGCGACGTTGAAGGCGTCGTAGGCCCCCTCGCTCGCATGCGCGGTCAGCACCGCGTCGATCACGTCCTCGACGTGGATGTACGACTTGCTCTGGGTGCCGTTGCCGAGAATCCTCAGCGAGCTCGGGTCGGCGAGCAAGCTGCGGACGAAGTCGAACCCGACGCCGTGGGTCTGCCGCGGGCCGACGACGTTGCCGAAGCGAAAGACCCGCGCCGTCAGCCCGAACATGAAGCAGTACGACGCGAGCAGGGCCTCGCCGGCGAGCTTACTGGCCCCGTAGGTCGAGACCGGGACCAGCGGGCCCCAATCCTCGTCCGCCTCGGTCTCTCCGAGGTCGCCGTACACGCCGCTCCCCGAGGCGTAGAGGATGCGCGGCACCCCCGTCTCCCTAGCCGCCTCGACCACGAGGTGCGTGAGGTAGGTGCCTTCGTGGAAATCGATCGCGGGCTCGGTCGCCGCCCGCGCAATGTCGGGGTTCGACGCGAGATGGATGACCACGTCATGGCCGCGCATCGCTTCCGAAAGCGCCGCGTCGTCCTTCACGTCCGCCTCCACGATCTGGAGCCGCTCGTCGCCGGCGTGGGGCTCGAGGTGCCAGCGGCGGCCCGACGAGAAGTTGTCGTACACCGTCACCTCGTCCGCCTCGGCGTCGCCGAGCAGACGGTCGACGAAATGGCTGCCGATGAACCCCGCTCCGCCGACGAGGAAGAACCGCGCGCCGGCCGTCAGCGGAGCGACTCCCACTTCGCGGACGAGACCTGGACCGCCGGGTGACTGACGAGGAGGTGCCAGACGACGGCGCAGAGGCCCTCGGTGTGCGGCGTCACACGTTCGGCGTTCTCGGTCGGGATCACGACGCACGCGTCCGCGACCTGAGCCGTGTAGCCGCCGTCGCGACCGACGACGCCGAAGATGCGGGCGCCCGCCTCGCGGGCCACGTCGAGCGCGCGGACGAGGGTGACGGACACGTTCTGGTCGGCGTTCCCGCCGCCGACCGAGAACACGAGCACGGCGTCGCCGCCCGAGAGCCGCGACCCGCGCAGCCACTCCGAGAACGCGGTCTCCCAGCCGTCGTCGTTCACGCGCGCCGTCAACTCGGAGACGTTGTCGGTCGGCGCGTAGCTCTCCAGCGCGCAAAGCTTTCGAAAGTCGTTTGCCGCGTGGCTGGCGTGGGCAGCGGAGCCGCCCACGCCGAGGATGAACAGGCGGCCGCCGCCGCCGCGGACCGCGGCGAGCCCGCTGGCAACGCGCTCGACGTCGTCGCGATCGAGCCGATCGAGGATGGCGACCGACTCCTGCAGGTAGGTGTCTGCGAACGAGGTCAAGCGATCTCAGTCGACACGGCAGGCCGCGAACGTGTTCAGACCGAACTTGTGCCGGCGGCACGCGATCGCGTGCGGGCGGAAGCCCGCTTCGACCAGGAGCGGCCAAAGGTCGCGCGGGTCGTAGTAGCGCTTGTGGTCGTCCATCTCCTCGGGCGGGCTCCAGCCGAATCGAAACGCCGAGAGCTCGAGGAAGGACTTCCCGCGCCAAGAGGGGACGTTGACGAGGCACGTGCCGCCCGCGGCGGTCACCCGCCGCAGCTCCCGCAGCATCGCGCGTGGATCCCACAGGTGCTCGAGGACGGAGACGCACAGCACGACGTCGAGCGACGCGTCGTCGAGGGCCGAAAGCGCATCGGGGAGAACGCCCTCGATGGCCGTGATCCGCGCGTCGGCCTTGAGATCGGGTGCGAGGGCGACGTCTACGAGTACGGCTCGCTCGATTTCCGGCAGCACCGAGCGAACGAAACGAGCGTCGTAGCCGCAGCCGAAGTCGCCGACCGACTTGCCCGCGAACAAAGGGACATGACGGTTGAGTGCGCGCGCAGACAGCCAGACGCCGAAGCGGTCGACTCGGCTGTGTGCGCGATGCTGTCCGTAGGAGCCGGCGCGAGCGGGTACGTCAGCGTTTGACGATGAGCCCATGGCCGTTGAGGTTGTGAAGGACGAGTCGGTCATCGCGCATGCGTTGTTCGTCGACGAGCTTCGTCACCCCCGGGCAGGCTGGGAATCCGTAGTCGTCGAAGACCACGACACCACCTGACGCCAGTCGAGGCCAGACCCACTCGACGACGCCCTTGGCCGATTCGTAGACGTCGACGTCGCAATGGCACAACCTGAACGTCGCGTCGGAGATTCGGTCGGCCGTGTCCTCGGGGAACACGCCTTCGAGCAGCTCGACGTTCGAGAGCCCCATCCCCGTGATCAGCTTCGCCACGATCTCGGGCGACGCGTCGTCGTGCTTTCCATCCCGGTAGTAGATATCGACGTCGCCGGTCTTGGCGACTCCCTGCCACGTGTCGCAGAGGTAGATCGTCTCGTCGAGCCCCAAGCGGTTAGCGCGTGCGGCCAGCAGGGCGCCCGTTCCGCCGCGCCAGACCCCGACTTCGAGGACTGCGCCGGGTACGTCGCGCAGCTCGCCAAGGACGCTCCAGAGCTCGTGACAGCGCCAGACATCGACAAGTGTGTTGTGCCGGATCGCGCGATAAACGCCCTGAAACTCGCGGTCCGCCCGCCACGGGGCGTACGTCGCGATCGGATACGCCATCTCGTGCGCTCCGGAGCGCATCGCTTCGTGGCGGACGAGCGGCAGCGCAGCGCCCTTGGCGACCGAGTAGCCCGCCTGGCGCGCGAGACGGCCGTAGTAGCGGATGTAGGACACCGCCCGAGCCTAGTCGCGACCGGGAAAACTGGGACGCCCATGGGTCGTGGCGACAACGGCGCCGTGCAGCAAGAGTGTGAGCACGAATAGTTGAGCCCCGCAGATGACGGCGGCCAGACCGGTGACTGCCAGGTGGTTCTGGAGCGTGTCCGCGCGCCCGAGCGCGAGATCGCTGGAGAGGTACGAGACGACCAGAGGGATCGCCAGCGCGATCCCGGCCACGACCAGGCCGAATGCGATCAGCACCGTGCGCGTGTAAGCGAAGACCCGCAGCCAGCGCTCCGTGTGCCGCCCGGTGTAGTCGAACAACACCTGGGCGATGCAGCCGAGGAAGAACGCCTGAGCGCCGACGGTCAGCACGGCGACACCGAGGAATTGCGAATTGAGCGAAAGGGTCACGGGGCCCAGATCGAGATCGCCGAAGCTCAGAGGGAGCATCAGCAGGAGGCCCAGCGCCATCAGCACGATCCCAGGCTTGAAGACGAAGAAGTCCGACCCGTAGATGAACATCGCGCGGAGGTTGATCCACGCGGCCGACCACGGCGAGAACCAGCCGGAGCGCTTGTGGTGGCTCAGCCGCCCCTCGCGATCCTTGAGGAAGGACACCGGAACCTCGGTGGTCCGCAGGTCCATGTGGACCGACTTCAGGATCATCTCGGACGCGTACTCCCACGACTGCGAGTGCAGGTCCATACGGACGAGCGCGTCGCGCGTGATGCCGCGCATGCCGCAATGGATGTCGGAGAAGCGGCTGTTGTAGAGGCGGTTGAGGATCCAGGTTGTGACCGGCGTCCCGAGGTACTGATGCAGCTTCGGCATGGAGCCCGGCTCGATCGAGCCGCGCCACCGTGAGCCCATCACGTACTCGTAGCCCTCGCGCAGGCGCTCGACGAACGGGGCGAGCTCACGGAAGTCGTAGGTGCAGTCGGCATCGCCCATCAGGACGTAGCGGCCGCGGATGTGCGGGATCGCGTCGATGTACGCCCGCCCGAGCCCGCGGCGCGGCGTCTTCAGCACGCGCGCCCCGTGCGCCAGAGCAATCTTCGCGGTCGCGTCGTCCGAGCTGTCGACGATGACGATCTCGCCCTGGACGCCGGCCTTCTCCAGGCCCAGCTTGCACCAGTCGACGAACTCGCCGACGGTCAGCTCCTCGTCGAGAGCGGGGATGACGATCGAGAGCTCGGGCTCGTCGACGTCGTCTTCGGGGACGAGCAGGGTGACATCGCCGTCGGCGGCGGCGGCGGGCTTGGTCTCCAGCATGCGAGGCGCCAGGCTAACAGCGGGGTTTGACGGGGCCGTCGTTATCGTTGCCAGGTGCTGATCAGCCGAACGCCGCTCCGGATCTCGCTCGGAGGCGGCGGCACCGACCTCCCCTCGTACTCCTCGCGCCACGGCGGCTTCGTGATCGCGGCTGCGATCGACCGCTACGTCTACATCGCGATCAATCGAACGTTCACCGACGACTACTTCCTCAAGTACTCCGGCCTCGAGCGCGTTCGGGCCGTCGAGGAGATCGAGCACCCGATCATGCGGCTCGCGCTCGAGCTGCACCCGATCGGTCCCGCGCTCGAGATCGTCAGCGTCGCCGACATCCCTGCGGGCACGGGGCTCGGGTCGTCCGGCTCCTTCACGGTCGGGCTGCTACGCGCCCTGCACGGGTTCAAGCGCGAGCCAGTGACGCCCGGCGACCTCGCCGAGGAGGCTGCGCACATCGAGCTCGACCTGCTCGGCGAGCCCGCCGGCAAGCAGGATCAGTACATCGCGTCGTTCGGCGGCCTGACGTGCTTCGAGTTCCGCCCCGATGGATCCGTCCACGTGTCGCCGCTCAGCATCTCGACGGCGACGCTGCACGACCTCGACGAGCACCTGCTGATGTTCTTCACCGGGTACTCGCGGAGCGCCTCGGAGCTGCTCGGCGACCAGCACAAGCGGACCGAGGCGGAGGACACGTCGATGGTCGCAAACCTCGACCGCATCAAGCGGCTCGGCGTCGAGACATGCCGGGCGCTCGAGGCCGGCGATACGGCGGCGTTCGGCCGGCTCATGCACGAACACTGGCTGCACAAGCGCGAGCGCTCGCCGGGGATGTCCAACGAGGACCTGAACCGCTGGTACGACGTGGGGATCGAGCACGGCGCCCTCGGCGGAAAGCTCGTCGGCGCGGGGGGCGGCGGCTTCCTCCTCTTCTACACGCGGGAACGGGCTCGCCTACGCGAGGCGATGAGCGCGGAGGGGTTGACGGAGGTCCGGTTCTCGTTCGACCACGACGGCTCGATGCTGATCGTCCGTGACTGAGCCGCTCCAGTGCGTGATCCTCGCCGGCGGCCTCGGCACGCGGATGGCGAGCCTCACTGCCGGCCGGCCGAAGGCGCTCCTCCCCGTCGCCGGCCGGCCGTTCGTCGACCACCAGCTCGAGCTGCTCGCCGAGGGGGGCGTGACGGACGTCGTGATCTGCACGGGGTACGGCGGCGAGGAGCTCCGGTCGCACGTCGGCCGTGGTGCGCCGGACGGGATCGGCGTGCGCTTCGTCGACGAGGGAAATGAGCTCAGAGGGACGGCGGGGGCGCTTCGGCTCGCGCTCGACGAGGGCGCGCTGGCGGCATCCTTCGCCGTGCTCTACGGCGACTCGTATCTGCCGATCGAGCTCCAGCCGGTGTGGGACGCGTTCCGCGCGAGCCCGCTGCAGGCGCTCATGACGGTGCTCCGCAACGACGACCGGTGGGACGCGTCGAACGCGATCGTCCGCGACGGGCGCGTGACCCTCTACGACAAGAACGGGCGCGACCCCGGGCGCCGCTGGATCGACTACGGGCTCTCGGTCCTCGCTGCGGAGGTGATCGCCGACCGTGTGCCTTCGGGCGCCGTCGCTGACCTCGCCGACGTCTATCACGACCTGAGCGTCGCCGGTGAGCTCGCCGCGTTGGAGGTCGAGGACCGTTTCTACGAGGTCGGCTCGCCGAGCGGCCTCGAGGAGCTGGAGCAGTACCTGAGACACTCTGGGCGTGCCTAGAGTCGGCATCGACGTCTCGGCGCTCGCGCTGTCGCGTGCGGGCACGGCGCGGTATCTGACGGCGCTCCTGGCCGGCCTCGACGACGAGCCCGTCGACGTCCACCGGTACGAGCTCCGGGGCGAGGGACGCGCGCGGAAGCTCTGGCGCGACACCGCCTGGTACCAGTGGACGCTCGCGCGCGCCGCCCGGCGGGACGGCGTCGACGTCCTCCACTGCCCCTCGCAGCGGGCGCCGCTGCGTCCGCGGACACCGCTCGTGGTCACGATCCACGACCTCGCCGTGCTACGCCACCCCGAGACCTTCAACCTCTGGACGCGGCGGTACAGCGCGGCCACGCTGCCGACCATCTCCAGGCGCGCGAGTCGCGTGATCGTCGGCTCCGACTTCACCCGGCGCGAAGTGACCGAGCTACTGGGGGTTCACGAGGAGAAGATTCGCGTGATCCCCTACGGCGTCGGCGGGCCGTTCGCCGCCCCGAGCGACACGACCGCCGCGGGCGACTACGTGCTCGCCGTCTCGACACTGGAGCCGCGGAAGAACCTCGGACGCCTCGTGGAGGGCTTCCGTCGCGCGCGGCTGAACGGGCTCGAGTTGCGCGTCGTCGGCGCGGAAGGCTGGGGCGGCGTGCGGGTGGACGGAGGCGAGGGCGTGCGCTGGCTCGGGGAGATCAGCGACGCGGAGCTGGCCGAGCAGTACCGGGGCGCCGCCGCGGTCGCGTACGTCTCGCTGTACGAGGGCTTCGGCCTGCCCGTGCTCGAGGCCATGGCGAGCGGGACCTCCGTCGTCGCGCCCGCCGGCCCGCCGTTCAGCGAGTTCTCGGACGGGGTCGCGGTCGCCGTAGATCCGCTCGACCCGGCGTCGATCGCGGACGGACTTCGCCAGGCAGTCGATCGGCGCGGCGAGCTCGGTGCCGCCGGGCGGGCGCGCGCCGAGGAGTTCTCGTGGCGCCGTGCCGTCGAGGCACACGTCGAGGTCTACCGCGAGGTCGCGTCGTGACCCGGATCGTCGTCGACGCGGACGTCCTCGGCCGCCGGCGCACGGGCGACGAGACCTACGTCGCGAGCCTCCTCGCGGAGCTGCCTGCCGTCTCCGGCGGGCTCGACCTGGCCGCCGTGACACGGCACCCGGAGCTCGTGCCTGCGGGGATCGAGCCCGTCGAGCTCCGCGCGCGGAGCCAGCCGGTTCGGATGGCGGTGCGGCTGCCGTTGCTGCTCAGGCGCTTGCGACCCCAGCTCGCGCACTTCCTCCACGTCATCCCGCCCGCCTGGCGCGGCCGTTCGGTGCTGACCGTCCAGGATCTCTCCTTCGAGCGGTTTCCCGAGGTGATGAGCGCCGGCGACCGTTTCTTCTTCCGCACGTTCGTCCCGCGCTCGGCGCGGCGGGCCGATCGAGTCCTGACCGGGTCGGAGTGGACGAGGCGCGATCTCATCGAGCGGTACGGGATCGCCGAGGAACGCGTCGTCGTGACGCCGTACGGGTTCGATCCGGTGTTCGGGCCCGACGGCCCGCGGCGCGACGGTCCGCCCTACGTCTTGTTCGTCGGCTCGTTGGAGCGGCGGAAGCAGCCCGACCTCGCGCTCCTGACCATGCTCGGCTGCGAAAACCACGATCCCGACCTGCGGCTTGTCTTCGTCGGCCCCGATCGCGGCCTCGAAGCCGACCTCCGCAAGTCGGCCGACGCCCACGGACTGAGAGATCGGGTGGAGTTCGCAGGGCATGTCCCGCAGGACGAGCTCGCGGCCCTCTACCGCGGCGCCGAGGCGCTCGTGTTTCCGTCGCAGTACGAGGGGTTCGGCCTGCCCGTACTCGAGGCGATGGCGTCGGGAACGCCGGTGGTCGCGACGAGCTCGTCGTCGATACCGGAAGTCGCCGGCGACGCGGCGATCCTCGTCGAGCCCGAGCCGAAGGCGCTCGCCGCCGGGGTC
>Ga0126309_10000299_pt1 | contig 16878 bp, 16 predicted proteins | sample Plot56_FD_92541 | JGI IMG/M metagenome (GOLD analysis project Ga0126309, IMG submission 92541) | Serpentine soil microbial communities from UC McLaughlin Reserve, CA, USA - Plot56 | ecosystem: Environmental > Terrestrial > Soil > Grasslands | place: USA: UC McLaughlin Reserve, Lake County...
CGAAGCCGGCCTCGCGCTCGTCCCGATGACGCTCACGATCATGGTCCTGATGGTCGCGGTCACCGGCCGCGTGGTCGCGCGCTTCGGCTTCAAACGGCCGGTCATCGCGGGCCTGGTGATCCTCGCCGCCGGCATCACCTGGTTGTCGCTGGCCCCCGCTGGCGGCTCGTATCTCTCGACCATCCTTCCGGCGACGCTCGTCGCCGCGACCGGGATGTCGCTCGCGTACATCCCCGCGATGCTGACCGCCCTCGCCGGCGCTCGGCCCGAGGAAGGCGGCCTCGCCGCCGGCATCGTCAACACGACGTACCAGGCCGGATCGGCTCTCGGGCTCGCGGTGGTCACGGCCCTCGCGACCGCCATTGGCTTCGGCGCGGCTCCGGCTGCCGGGTTTGGCGCGGCGTTCATCGGAGCCGCGGTGGTCGCCCTCTTCGGCGCCGCCGTGGCTGCCCTTGCGCTTCGTGGACCGGCCCGTGAGCCTGCCCCCGAAGTCGCGCCCTCCCGCCAGCGCCAGTTCGCGGACTGAGGTCCACCAACGCAGGTCGTATCGCCGACAAAGCGACGTATCTCGGCACGGAGAGGAGCGCGAATGACAGAACCACGCGGGTCAAGGAGAAACCGGCTCGACGCCGGTCGCGACGAGATCCGCGGGCCATGCGGTCGGACGAGCCCAGCATCAACCAAAAGCACGCACGTCAGAAAGGGACCACCACCATGTTCAAGACGACAGTCACCCGGCTCTTCATCGGCAGCCTCATCGCACTCGGGGCTGGCGCGATCGCCTTGATCGTCGCCATCGCGCTCGCGATCGCGAACAACGTCTTCGTCATGGACGGCAACGACATCGCGGCAATCCAGGGCGGCGCACTGGCGTCCGCGCTCCTGGGCCTCGCGTTCCTCGGCGCCTTCACCGCAGCCGGCGGTGTCATCGCCGGCTTCATCGCCTGGGTCGGCGCTGTGCTGAACACCTGGCAGCTCGAGAGCAAGGCGTGGTTCGTCGCGCTCGTGCTGACCGGAATCTTCAACTTCGGCTTCATCGCGATGTTGATCTACGTCATCGCCGGGCCGGACGGCAAGGCGGCTCGAACCGCGCAGCCGGCAGCGCTTCCCGTCGGGGCCTGACATGACGCTCGCACCCGCCAGTCGGGTGCGAGCGACCCCACTCGCCCCGCGACTACGTCCAGGGACACCTCGAAACCCGACGGGCGCCTGGGGTTCGCGCCGCCGGGCGGATCCCCCAGAAAGGACCGACGCCATGACTTCGATTCGCAAGACCGCGTTCGTTGCGGGTCTGCTCTATCTCATCACCTATCTGGCGATACCGACCGTCGCCCTCTACGGGGTGGCGCTCGATGACCCGAGCTTCATAGCGAGCACCGGCGACGGCACGGGCGTCCTCTGGGCGGCCATCCTCGAGCTGATCGTCGCGTTTGCTATCGTCGGGACCGGGGTTGCCCTCTTCCCCGTCCTGAAGCGGCAGAACGAAGCTGTCGCTCTCGGCTTCGTCACCGCTCGCGTCTTCGAGACGGGCATCATCGTCGTCGGGATCATCAGCGTCCTGTCCATCGTGACACTCCGCCAGGACGCGGCGGTTGCCGGTGCAGACCCCGTGTCGCTCGTCAACACCGGCCGGTCACTCGTCGCGATTCACGACTGGACGTTCCTGATCGGGCAGACCCTCCTTCCCGGCATCAACGCCCTGCTCCTCGGATCGCTGATGTATCGGTCCGGGCTCGTGCCGCGCGCCATCCCGCTGTTGGGCCTCATCGGCGCCCCGCTCATGATCTCGTCCGCGCTGGGACAGGTCGTCGGTATCAACAGCGAGTACTCCGCCTGGTCGGCGATCGCGCTCGTGCCGATCTTCCTGTGGGAGTTGACGCTCGGCCTATGGCTGGTGATCAAGGGCTTCAAGCCGTCGGCACCGATCATGGTCGAGGCAGCCGCCGCTGAAGTGGCGCGGCTGGCCGGCGAAGCTGCGGGAGTCCGCTCCGACGCCCTCATCCCAAGCCAAGCCGCGGCAGCGTGACTGGGGACCGCGTGCGCCTACCCAGGCGAAGCCCCCCGACGAGAATAGGCCTCGCGGTCCTCGGCAATGTCTTGGATGGCGCGACGGCCCGACGAAACTCCCGACCAAACAGCAGCCCGCCGATCGCTCGGCGGGCTCTTTCGTGCTCAGGAAGTGGAGGCGACGACCGGATTCGAACCGGTGAATAGAGGTTTTGCAGACCTCCGTGTTGAACCACTTCACCACGTCGCCCCGTGGCGCCGCCGGCGTTCCCGTCGGCGGCCGGCCTCAGCGGCCGGATCTTGCCGGTTTTGGCTGCCCCTCGAGGATTCGAACCTCGCTAAACGGATTCAAAGTCCGCTGTCCTACCACTAGACGAAGGGGCAGCGGCCTCGTCCGTCCGGTCACCGGGCAAGAAAATGGAGCGGAAGACGGGACTCGAACCCGCGACCCTCACCTTGGCAAGGTGATGCTCTACCAACTGAGCCACTTCCGCTCGATGTCGCGACCACCCGATGGTGGTGCCGAGAGCCAGGATCGAACTGGCGACACCGCGATTTTCAGTCGCGTGCTCTACCAACTGAGCTATCTCGGCCGGATGGCCAACCAGGCTTTGGCCGCCCGTCGGCGGGTCGCAGGATACCACGGGCCTTCGAAGCGCTTCAACGCTGACGACCCTGCGGACCTCCCCTTCTCGCGTTCGCGGAACCGGATCAGGCCGATATATCAACTTCTGGAGTGTTACCGCCGGCTCGTGCCCCGCGAGCGGCCGCACGGCCCGGTTCCCACGCGTGGCGGGGAGAGTTCGAGCCCGTCGGCGGCGCGGCTTCCGGAGTTACCACTCCCCGGGTTGATATCCGCGCCGAAACGGCGGCTCCCGCCCGGTCGGGCCCCGCTTGCCTAGTCCAGCCCCGAGAGGGCCGCGAGGTCGGCCGCGGCGAGCGGCCGTTCCCCGGTCAGCTCGCGGAGGCGATTGATCCGTTCGACGATCGGCGGGTGGGTCGAGAAAAGGTTCGACGACCGCTCCTCGAACTTCTTGATCGGGTTCGTGAAGTACAGGTGCTGCGTCGCGCGATTGGCAACCTCGAGGACCTCCTTGTCCGAGGCGATCTTCGCGAGCGCGCGCTCGATGCCGGCAGGATTCCGTGTCAGCTCGACGGACGACGCGTCGGCGAGGTATTCGCGCTGCCGGCTGACCGCCATCTGGACGAACCGCGCCGCGATCGGCGCGAGGACAGCGAGGACGAGCGCCACGACCATCATGACCACCTGGAGCCCGCCGCCTCCCCCACCGTCGCGATCGCTTCGCGACCGCCTCCCTCCCCCACCCCAGAACGTGAAGCGGAGGAAGAAGTCCGAGAGGAGCGCGATCGACCCGACGAGGACGCCGACGATCAGGGAGAACCGGATGTCGAGGTTCCGGACGTGGGACATCTCGTGACCGATCACACCCTGAAGCTCCTCCCGATCGAGCTTCTCGAGGAGCCCCGTCGTGATCGCGAGCGACGCGTGGCCGGGATCGCGTCCCGTGGCGAACGCGTTCGGTGCCGTGTCGTCGATGAGGTACACCTTCGGCGGGGCGACGTTCGCGGCGAGGGCCATCTCGCGGACGACGTTGTGGAGCTGCGGCGCGTCCTCCATCGACACTTCCTTTGCGCCCGACGCCGCGAGCACGAGCCGATCTCCGCCGAAGTACGAGCCGAGCGACATCACGAGCCCGAGGACGATGGCGAATGTGGTCGCGGCGATGCCGCCGCCGGCCGATCCCGTCAGCGCGTAGCCGATCGAGAAACCCAGCGCGGCGAGGATCAGGACGACGGCGAGCGCGAGCAGGACCGAGTTGCGGCGGTTCGCCGAGATCTGGTCGTAGAAGGTCGAGGCCACTGGCGTCGTCGGGTCGGCGGCGACGCCGCGCCGGTCCCGTTCCTGTTCGCTAGCCGAGCGTCAGATCGACCTGCGGGACGTTCGCCGCCTCGGGCTCGGCGTCGAAGAAGTCGCGCCGGGTGAAGCCGAAGGGCCCCGCGAGGAGGACGTTCGGGAACGTCGCGACCGCGGTGTTGTAGTCGAGGACGGTCGCGTTGTAGTGCTGCCGGCTGAACGAGATCTGGTTCTCCGTGGTGGTCAGCTGCTCCTGGAGCTCGAGGACGTTCTGGTTCGCCTTGAGCTCCGGGTAGTTCTCGACGACCGCGAACAGCGATCGGAGCGTCCCGGTCAGCGCGTTCTCGGCGGCCGCCTGCTGGGCGGGCCCTTGCGCGCCGGCGGCGACGGCCGCCGCGCGAGCATTCGTGACATCCGTCAGAACCTTCTGCTCGAACCCCATGTAGCCCTTCACGGCGTTGACGAGGTTCGGGATGAGGTCGTGCCGGCGCTTCAGCTGGACCTCGATCTGCGCGAATGCCTCGTCGATCCGCAATCGCCGCTGGACGAGACCGTTGTAGATCCCGATGACGAAAACGACGAGGACGACGACGATCGCAATGACGATCAGGACGGCTGGCTGCATGGGGCTCCCCTCCGGAACCGGCCGTGTGGGCGGCCGCGCCAATCCAGTCTAGCAGTCGTCAAAGGGCGAGCGTGGTGGGCGGTACTGGACTCGAACCAGTGACTTCCTCGGTGTAAGCGAGGCGCTCTAACCAGCTGAGCTAACCGCCCGTCGCGAGCCTACGCGGTTGCGCGACATGAGGCGACCCCGAGCGCCGCGAGCGTCGGGGTCGAGTGGGGTCACGAGAAGTGTGGTGCCCAGGCCGGGACTTGAACCCGGATGACTTGCGTCATACGCCCCTCAAACGTACGCGTATACCAATTCCGCCACCTGGGCAGGTGATGCGTGCGGGTCCGGGGTCGAGGGAGTGGTACCGAGGAAGGGATTTGAACCCATACGCCCTTGCGGACACTAGCTCCTGAAGCTAGCGCGTCTACCGATTCCGCCACCTCGGCGTCGGACCCGACCGGCTCGACAGCGGTTTACCCGTCGACGGCGAGGCGCCATGTTAGCACATCCCAATACCGGTCACTGGGGTCGCCGACCTGTCGCGGGGCGGGTCCGACCAGCGTGTCGCGAGCCACGACGAGCTCGTCGCGGAACGCGATCGGAAGCAGGTACTGGCGCTTGGCGAGGAAGTCCTCGAGGTCCATGTACGCCCGCTTGCGCGTCTCGTCCGTGCCCGGCGCGCGCGCCTTCACGAGCAGCGCATCGAGCTTGGGATCCTGCTGGCCGCCCAGGTTCAACCCGCCGCTCGTCACCTGCGTGGACGCGAGCAGCGGGTACAGGTCGGGGTCGAGGCCGACGTTGACGTCGACGACCGCGGCCACGAAGTCACCAGAGCGGAGCCGACGCCCGAACAGCTCCGTTGCGGACAGCGGCACCTGGGTGACGTCGAGCCCGAGTGCCTGCCACTCGGCGGCGATGTCAGCGCCCGCGGAGAACGTCGCCGTGTTCGTCGCAACGTCGGGCGTCAGCAGGTCGATCGCGACGCGCTTCCCGCCGGGTCGAAGGAGCTTTCCGTCGACCATCTCCCAGCCTGCGGCGATGAGGTCCTTGCGCGCGGCGGTTGCGTCGAACCCCACCTGGGGACTCGAACGCTGGTCGAAGGCCCACGAGCCGGGAGGGATCGGGGCATCGGCGCGAAGCGCCGCGCCGGCGTACGCATCGCGCACGATCGTCGCTCGATCGGTTGCCTTGAGAAGCGCCAGCCGTACCCGCGGATCCCGGAACTCAGGCCGCGTCTTTCGGACGTTGAGGACGACCGCCGTGAGCGTCGAGCTCGGGTAGCGGATGAGCCGGCTCCCCGGCTCCGCGGCGAGGATCGTCGCGTCCGCAGCGGGGAGCCCCGAGGCGGCGTCGAGGTCGCCTGCCCTCCACGCAGCCGACAGCGCCGGCGTGTCGTCGAAGAACGTGAACTCCATCCCGTGGAGCGCCGGCGTCTGGCGTTCCGGGCGCGGTGTCGGCTTCTGCGTGGCGAGGGAATCGGTCGGCAGCGAGCGAATGCCGGGCTGTGGCGGCGGCTCGAACGTCGCCGGCTCGAGGACGGCGTGCGACGCGTCGAGGGTCGTGAGGCGGAACGGACCCGATCCCGTTGGCGCCCGGCCGAACGGGTCGCGAGCCAGGCGGGCCACCGGCACCCCGCGGAGTCGATGCTCGGGGACGATCGGCTGCGTCGCGGCCTGGAGGAACCCGCCGATGGGCGATGAGAGGTCGAACCGAACCGTCCGCTCGTCGTCGGCCCGAACTGTGACGTCGCGCCAGGACGCCGCGCCCGGGCCGGTGTAGGCGGGGTCCTGAAGGATGCCGATCGTGAACGCGACATCGTTCGCGGTTACCGGAATGCCGTCCTGCCACCGTGCGTCGCCGCGGATGCGGAACGTCCAGACCCGTCCGGCGGCATCGGTCGTCCAGTCCGAGGCGAGATCGGACACGAGCGTGTTCCCTGGCCCGAGCTTGACGAGCCCGCTGAATACGAGCGCCACGAGGTCCCGATCCGCGCGCGTCGAAGCGGTGAGCGGGCTGACCTGTGTGGCGCGGCCGAGAACGCCCTCCCGATACGGCCGCGTAACGACGGGCGGAATCGAATGTGCAGCGGTTGGCGTCGCAACAGGCGCGAACGACGGAGCGACGACCGCGCCGGCGATCACCGCGAGCGCGAGCACGAGCACGAGTACGACCGCGCGGTCGCGCCGCGTCACGTCGTGATCGGGAACGACCGGGTCGTCGCGTGGACGGGCGTCAACCGCCTGTCGATGGCGCGAAGACGAACGAGGCGAGCGAGAAGAGCACGAACAGCGCCAGCAGGATCAGCGTGAACTGCCACAGCCGCCGCTCGACGCCGCGCCGGCTCCGGTAGACGGCGGAGTCCCCGCCGAACGTCCCGGACAGCCCGGTCCCCCGAGCCTGCAGCAGGATCGCAAGGATGAGCGCGATGCTGACGATGATCTGGCCGAAGGCCAGGAAGGGATTCACGAAACGGGATGCCTCCAGGGGGTACGGCCGGGGATGGTAGCACGGGGCCGCAGCCGAGCGCCTCCCGCCTCGCGCCGACCGTCAGTCGCCAGGCTCGAGCAGGGTCCGCCCGGTGACGCCCGACCAGGACGGAAGCCCGGCGAGCTCCAAAATCGTCGGGGTGACGTCGGCGAGGACGCCGTCGTCGAGACGTCGGCCGCGGACCGCCGACCCGGCGACGAGGACCGGGACGGGGTTGAGCGAGTGGGCCGTGACCGGAGCGCCCGCTACGTCTCGCATCTCGTCTGCGTTGCCGTGGTCCGCGGTGACGACGAGGACGGCGCCGCCCTGATCCGAGCGCGCCTCGTCGGCGCGGAGGAGGACGCGGGCGACGCGTTCGAGGCACGTATCGACGGTCTCCACGGCGGCGATCGTGGCGTCCCAGATGCCGGTGTGGCCGACCATGTCAGGGTTCGCGTAGTTCGCGACGATGAACGCGTACTTCCCGGATTCGATCGCGGTCACCAGCGCGTCGGTGACCGCGGGCGCGCTCATCGCGGGCTGCAGGTCGTACGTCGCAACTCTCGGGCTCGGGACGAGCAGACGGTCCTCGCCGTCGAAGGGCTCTTCACGCCCGCCGTTGAGAAAGTACGTCACGTGCGCGTACTTCTCCGTCTCGGCGACGTGGAACTGTCGCTCGTCGGCGGCCGCGAACGCGCCGGCAAGCGATGCGACGACCTCCGGCGGGAACGCGACCTCGACCTGGAGGCCGGCCTCGTACTCCGTCATCGTCACGACGAGGAGCCCGACCGGCGCAGGTCGGCCGTCGGAAGACGCTCGGTCGAACGCGTCGAAATCGACGTCGATCAGCCCGTGGGTCAGCTGTCGGGCCCGGTCCGCGCGGAAGTTGCAGTGGACAAGCGCGTCGCCGTCGTCGACGGGACGGGCGATGCCGGCGATGACGGTCGGCTGGACGAACTCGTCGTTCTCGCCTCGCTCGTACGCTGCCTCGATCGCTGCGACTGCAGAGTCGGCACGGAGGCCGGAGGCGTGAACGATCGCGTCGTATCCCCGCTCGGTCCGTTCCCAGCGTCGGTCGCGGTCCATTGCGAAGTACCGCCCGCCGACGGTCGCGATCGCGGCGCCGGGATGCGTCGCCGAGAGGCGGGCCTCCAGATCGAGGACATAGGCGATCGCGGACCGGGGCGGCGTGTCACGTCCGTCGAGCAACGCGTGGACGGCCACTGATGCCACCCCGCGGCGCGCGGCCAGCGCCGCGAGTGCCACGAGATGGCGGTCGTTGGCGTGAACGCCGCCGGGCCCTACGAGGCTGATCGCATGCAGCGGCGTCCCACGCCCCGCCGCGCGGTCGCAGGCCTCGATCAGGGCAGGCCGCTCGAAGAATGTCCCGTCGTCGATCGCGCCGTCGATCCGCGGCAGATCCTGGAGCACGCGCCGTCCGGCGCCGATGTTCAGGTGGCCTACCTCCGAGTTCCCCATCTGCCCGACGGGCAGCCCGACGTCGCCTTCGGACGCGCCGAGGACGGCGTGCGGCCAAGCCGCGAGCAGGCCGCGCCACGCGGGCATCGACGCCGCGCGAATCGCGTCGGCCTCGGGACGGCGTCCGATTCCGAAGCCGTCGAGAACGACGAGGACGATCGGGCGCGGCCGACCGCGCCGCGTGCTCGCGACCGGCGTCACGACGCGGCCGACTCCGCGATCCGCGCTCGAGCCGTTACCGCAGCGCGTGCGACGATGCCCGCCATCTCGTCGGGCTTGAGCGATGCGCCCCCGACAAGCGCGCCATCGATGGACGGTTCGGCCAGGAACTCGGCGATGTTCGACGACGTCACGCTGCCGCCGTACAGCACGGGGATGTCGGCCCCGTAGCCTTCCCACCCGACGTCGTCGATCGCGTCGCGGATGACGTCCGCCATCGCGGCGGCGTCCGCGCCGGAGGCGTTTCGCCCCGTCCCGATCGCCCAGATCGGCTCGTACGCGATGACGAGCCCGCCGCTGGTGACGGCGTCGGCATCACGCTCGCGCAGCGACTCGACGATCTGGCGACGCACGACGGCGAGATGTCTCCCCGCCTCCCGGTCGGCGAGGTGCTCGCCGACGCACAGGATCGGGCGCAGCCCGGCGTCGACCGCCCGCGTCAGCTTCCGGCCGATGAGCTCGTCGGTCTCGGATGCGTCGCGGCGCCGCTCTGAGTGACCGACGATCACCCACGAGGCGAGGCCGACGAGCATCGGCGCGCTGACCTCGCCGGTGAACGCGCCAGCGAGCTCGTGATGCAGGTTCTGGGCGCCTACCCCGACGTCCTCGCCGGCGAGGGCGTCGCGCACCGCCGCGAGACAGACGAACGGCGGGCAGATGACGCGGACGACGTCGGGCTCCCGCGTCCGCGACGCGATCGTCCGCGCCAGCTCGCCGGCGTCGGCGGCGGTCGTGTGCATCTTCCAGTTCGCCGCGACGACGACGGGTCGCGTCACCGCGGGGTACCCGGCATGACGTCCCGGGCAACCGGGCAACGACGCCGCGTCGCGATCGCGACGCGATCGCGGCTCGGCCCTCGCACCCGCATCCGGCGCGCGCGAAAGGCTGGTCCGCCGTCGTCACCGTGCAGCGCCAGCCGCTCCAGCCGCTCCAACGCGCGCTGGATTGCGGACCGGTGGATCGACAACCGCTCCGCGAGCTCCGTGAGCGTCGCCTCCGGGGTCTCGCGACGCGCCTCGGCGACCAGCCGCACGACGTACGGCTGCTCGGCAAGACGCCCGTCGGATTCGAGCAGGGCGATCGCCGCGAGGTGTCGTCCGGCCGCGCCGACCGCGCGGTGGAGGTTCGCCGACTCCGCGTTGAGGATCCGGTTCAGCTCGCCGCGGAGTGCCCGCGACACCTGCCGCGCCTCCAGCTCGAGCAGCGCTCCCCCGCCTCCGATCCGGCGGAGGAACGTCGCAATCGCATCGGAGCTCTTCGAGGTCACGACGCCGCGCCCGCGGCGGAGGCGCCACGATGCCGGGAGCCCGGCATCGACGAGACGTCGGGCAAGGATCGCAGCCTCGTCCGCCTCGACGACGAACTCGAGGTGGCTGCGGCCGCCGGCAAGGCTGAGCGAGCCCCGCGACAGGAAGCGGCCGCGGAGCCAGGCCGTTCGGCAGTGGTCCGCGGATGCGCCCCAGTCGATGTCGGTCGGGACATCGCCCGTGCCCGCCCGCCGCAGCCGAACCAGCAGGCGGCCGATCGTCGTCCGCCGCCCCTCCACAGAGCCGTCGAGACCCGCCGACTCCGCGAGCCGATCGCACGGCCGCGACGGGTCGACCGCGGCGATCTCCGCGCGCAGCGCCGCGACGAGGTCGAGCTCGGCTCGGCTCATGGCGCCGTCAGGCGGTGCGAGCGACGCCGGCGCGGCGCCGCTGACCTTCGCGCTCGTACAGCCGGAAGATCGCGGCCGCGAGTCGCTCAGGGTCGTGGTGATGGGCGTTGTCGGGCGCGACCACGTCATCGAGGACGAGCCGCGGCGCAAGCGACCCCGCGGGTGGCCAACGGAGGCGCACGGGCTCCGCCCGCCAGTCGTTCGGGATGCGTGCCGCGAAATGATTGTTGGCGAGGACGACGTCGACGAGGCCCGCAGCCGTGTGGGCGGCGATTGCCTCGACGTGATCGGCGAGGTCGAACGCTGCCGTCTCGCCGTCCTGGGTCGCGACGTTGCAGACGTACACCCGCAGCGCGGGCGACGCCGCGACGGCGTCGCGGATGCCGGGCACGAGGAGGCTGGGCAGCAGACTCGTGAACAGGCTGCCGGGACCCAGAACGATGAGATCGGCGTCGGCGATCGCCGCGACGGCATCCTGCGAGGCCGATACGTCGTCGGGCGCCAGCCAGACCCGCTCGATCCCGTCCGCCCGCGCGATCCGGGACTGGCCCTCGATCTCGGTGCCGTCGCGCAGTCGCGCGTGAAGCGTCAACGGGGTCGGCGATACGGGCAGCACCTGGCCGCGGACTGCGAGGACGCGGTTCATTCGTCGCACGCCCTCCTCGAAGTCGCCGTCCTCGATGGCGCACATCGCCGCGATGAGGAGGTTGCCGACGGCGTGCCCGCTCAGACCGGGCTGGTCGGGCCGCACCCCGTGCGACACGTCGTCGTCGGGCCCGGAGCCATCCGCGACCACGGTCCCGCCCGGCCCCGGGAACCGGTACTGGAGCAGCTGGCTCATCAGCGGCTCCGCATCGGCGAGCGCCACGATGCAGTTCCGGATGTCGCCGACGGGCGGGATTCCGAGCTCCGTCCGCAGCACCCCGGACGAACCACCGTCGTCAGCGACCGTGACGACCGCCGTGAGGTTGCTCGTGTGCTCCTTGAGCCCGCGGAGGAGCGTCGACAGACCCGTCCCCCCACCGATTGCGACGACCCTGGGCCCGCGGGCGAGGAACCGCTTCTGGTAGATGACCTCGACAAGGGGCTGGTCGACGTCGCCGGTGCGGAAGGGCTCCATGAACGCGCGGATGAGCCGCACCGCCCCGATCGCGACGAGTCCGCCGCCGACGAGCCCGGCGAGGAGCCCGCGGAGCGCATACGGCAGGAACTGGAGCGTGATCAGGTCGATCGCTAGCTGCGTACCGTCACTCGGCTCGACGTCGCGCGTCACCTGGCGGATGACGTGCGCCGCGGCCAGCGCGAGGAGCAGCAGCCCGGCGAACACGACGAGGAGCCACCGTTTGACCCCGATGCCGGGGGTCAGCCAGCGCCGCAGGTTCATCGGCCGGTCACGCCTGCGTCACTGGCGGTCCAGCTCCCGGTGGAAGACGGCGACAGGCCCGAACCCGCGCTCGCGGAGCCACGTTGCGAGCTCCTCGGAGATGACGATCGAGCGGTGGTAGCCGCCGGTGCACCCGATCGCGATCGTGAGTCGGGTCTTGCCCTCGGAGATGTACGCGGGCACCGCGAACTCGAGGAAGCCGCGGAGCGAGTCGAGGAACTGCGTCGCGATGGGCTGATCGAGGACGTAGGTGCGAACCGATTCAGTCAGCCCCGACAGCTGCCGGAGGTCCTCGACGTAGTACGGGTTCTGCATGAACCGGACGTCGAAGACGAGGTCCGCCTCGAGCGGGACCCCGAACTTGAAGCCGAAGCTGATGAGCTGGATCGCGATCGTGTCAGGCGACGTCGCGTCGCCGAGATGGACGAACAGCTTCTCTCGCAGCTCGCGGAGCGACAGGTCCGACGTGTCGATCACGACGTCAGCCTCCGCCCGCAGCTGGTCCAGCTGGCGTCGCTCCTCGGCGATCGAGCTCGCGATGCCGCGCTGGTCGGCAAGCGGATGACGGTGTCGCGTCTCCGAGAACCGGCGGATCAGCACCTCGTCACGAGCTTCGAGGAAGATCACCTGCGGCCGAATCCCGCGGCCCTCGAGTGCGCCCCGCATTGCGGCGAAGGCGAGCATCGCGTTGCCGGCCCGGACGTCGAGAACGATCGCGACGCGCGCGAACCTCGAGCGATCGACCGACACGAGCTCGGCGAGCTGCGGCAGCATCTCGCCCGGCAGGTTGTCGACGACCGTATAGCCGAGGTCCTCGAACAGCTTCGCCGCCGCGGTCTTCCCGCCGCCGGACAGGCCGCTCAGGATGACGACGTGCTGCTCGTCGTTCGCGGCGATGTCCGGGCGCGCCGGCGCCGGCGCAATGGCGCGGCGATCCCTGCCAACGCGACGCTCGCGGCGCGGAACGGTGCCCGGCGGCACCGGGGGCGCCTGCGTGCTCGCGAGGCTGCGTTCGGGCGTCGTCATCGGCGACAGTCTAGCGCCCACCCAAGCCGGCTCCCGACGGCTCCCGCGAGTCGTCGCGTCAGCGGCCGCTCCGGCGGATGGCGACGATGGTGGCTTCGAACAGGATGTACATCGTCACGCCGAGGACGAACGGGCTGACGAGGTCGCCACCGGGCGTGACGACGGCGGAAAAGATCGAGATCCCCAGGATCACCGGCCGCCGCGAGCCTCGCAGCCGGTCCGACGTCAGGATCCCGACGCGCGACAGCCCGAACAGGAGGATCGGGAACTCCATCACCAGCCCGAAGGCAAGGAAGAGCGTGGTGACGAAGTTGAAGTACGGCGCCGCGGCGAGCTCGTTGACGAACGTCCCCGTCCCGAAGCTCAGCAGGAAGGCCATGGCATACGGCAGGACGATGTAGGCGATCGTCACGCCGAGGGCGAAGAACGCGAGCGCGAGCGGAACCCACGGACGCACCGTCCTGCGTTCCGCGATCGTCAGGCCGGGCGCAACGAACTGCCAGATCTGGTAGAGGATCACGGGCATGGCGATGACGATCCCGGTGACGACGGCGACCCTGACGTAGATGAAAAACGCGTCGCCCGGGGCCAGGTTGAGCAGCCGGCCGCCGGCCGGCTTGGCGAGGATCTCGATGATCGTCCCGGCGAAGTAGAACCCGACGACCGAGCCGCCGAGGATCGCGATCGCGATCCGGACGATCCGCGACCGCAGCTCCGTCAGGTGGCCGACGAGCGACATGACGGACGCCTCGTCGGGTGCGGCGCCACCCGACGACGGGGCGGGCGGAACGGCGGGCGGTCCGGCGGGCGCGGCGGGGGCAGCCGGGTCGGGACCGGAGCCGGCGACGCCGGCCCCGCGGAGTGCTTCGGCGTCGGCCATCCGGAGGTGGCTGCTCCGCTAGGTCTTCGACTCGATCGTCGGCTCGGCCGGCGTCGTCGTCGTGGGCGCGGCGGCCGTCGGCGCCGCGGCCGGCGGCAGGGGCGATGTGTCGACCCGTGCCGCGTCCTGGATGTCCGACGAGGCCTTGCGGAACTCGCGGATGCTCTTGCCGACCGCCGCTCCGACGTCCGGGAGCTTGCCCGGCCCAAACACGACGAGCGCGATCACGAGGAGGACGACCAGTTCGAGGGGTCCGGGGGTAGGCATGTTCGCGTGGCTCCTGCGGCTCCGGCACGGTCGCGCGACGGGTGCGCGTTCCCGGCGTTCGACGGGACGATTAGCCTAGCACAGGGAGCCGTGCCGCCCAGTCGCGGGCGGCGGCCGCGATCAGGTCGCCGAGATCGCCCGTCGGGGCCGTGGCGCCCGCTGATCCGGCTCCGCTGACCCCTCGCGAGACGTTGACGAGCAACCCGCGGCCCGGTCCACCGGCGGCGGGCCCACCCGTGGCAGGCCCCGCTTCCATCACCGCGGCGACGTCGCCGCCCTGGGCTCCCAGCCCGGGGACGAGGAAGGGCAGGGTCGGTGCGACGCGTCGGATCCCCCGCATCTCGGCGGGCGCCGTCGCTCCGACGACGAGCCCCGCCGTCCCGCCCGGGCCCCAGCGGCTCACGAGGCGCGCGACGCGGCTCCAGAGTGGCTCGGCGGGCGCGCCCGCATCGGCCGCGACGTGGAGGTCCTGGAGGTCCCCGGCGCCGGGGTTCGACGTCCGGCAGAGGACATAGGCGAACCGATCGGTGCGCTCGAGGAGGGGCGCGATCGCCTCCTCGCCCAGGTAGGGGCTCACGGTGACGGCGTCCGCCCCCAGCGCGTCGAACAGCGCCACGGCCTGGCGAGCGGCGGTCGACCCGATGTCGGCCCGTTTCGCGTCGATAACGACCGGAACGTCGGCCGGGATCCTCGCCCGGAGGCGTTCGAGCGCCGCGATGCCGGCGGCCCCGAACGCCTCGTAGAACGCGAGGTTCGGCTTCACGGCAGCGGCGAATGGCAGCGCTGCGTCGAGCACCAGCGCGGCGAATCCCTCGACTCCCTCGACGTTGCGGGCGAAGCCGGGAGGCAGCGTCTCCGGGTCGGGATCGAGGCCGAGGCACAAGACCGTCCCGGTCGCGTCGGCCCGCGCCGCTAGCTTGTCGAGATAGCGACCCGCGACCGCCGCGGCGCCCACGTCCTTCAGTTGCTCCGCCGTCACTGCCCTGACGCGCTCGGCGATGGGATGCCGGACGCCGCGGACGGTGACGCCGCCGGGAGCGCAGGCAGCTGTTCGGGCGGGACGAACCAACCCGGTCGCGACGCGCCGTCGAGGGCGGAGACCGTAGTGAGGTTCGTCGTCTCGCCGACCGTCCAGTTCGGCGCGCTCCCGCCGAGCTTCGTCATTCTCAGGTCGACGATCCCGTTCTCGAGCCGGAGGAAGGCAATGGCGTCACCCTTCGGCGACCACACCGGGGACCACGACCGGTCGTCGTCTGTCAGTCGAAGGAGCTCGGTCCCGCGGCGGGCGTCGAGGATGACGATGTTCGTCCCGAAGCTGTCCGTCCGCGTCGCGGCGACGAACTGGCCGTCGCGCGACCACGCCGGCGACAGGTAGCCCGGCCCCGTCAACGAGGTCGACCGCTTCGTCGCCGGGTCGTACCGCATGATCGTCGGCGTCCCTTTCGCGCCGTCGAGGCCGTTCCGAACGTAGAGCAGGACGCCCCCGTCGGGGCGCCAGGCAGGGTCGGTGTGGCCCGCGGTTTCGCCCAGCCTCGGGTTCGTCAGGGCCTTTGTCCGGACGTTGAACAGCTGGAGGACCACGTCGCTGCGGACCGGGTCCGGCGCGTCCGACAGGAGCGCGATCGTCCGGCCGTCCGGCGACAGGACGGGTTGCCGCAGCCAGCGGAACCACGTATAGCGGCCGATTTGGTACCGGCCTGTGAGGATGCTCTCCGGCTGGTTCGACCCGTCGGGGTGCACTCGCATTACGGTGGGAACCGTCATCGAGTAGCGCCGCGCCGACCCGCTGAACGGGAAGAACCCGTTCGCGTCGGACGTCTCGACGTAATAGATCCACTGTCCGTCCGGCGACCACGACGGCATCGAGGCGTGCCCCGATGTCGTGACCTGGTGGGCGCCCTTGCCGCTCTGGACCCAGACGTTGCCGGCCTTGACATAGACGATCGAGCCCGGGACCTCGACCTTCGGCGGGACGATGACGACGTTCGACGGGGCGGCCGTTGCCACGACACCCGTGACGTTCCCGGGTTGTGAACCGGGCGCGCCGACGGGTGCGCCCAGCAGCCCGAGCGTGAACCACGCGACGACCGCGAGGCCTGCGAGCGCGAGCAGCGGCGCGCCCGCCCCTCCGACCGCGCGAAGACCGTAGGAATCGCGCCGGTCGCGAGCCCGTCGCGGTGTCGCTGCGCGGGTCACGATGCGACGGCCACCGCGACGGCACCCGGCGCGCCGCTGTCAAGGATCGCCGCTGCGTCGGCGTGAGCGCCCGCGCGAGCCACGTCGCGGATCTCGATCTGGAGAGATTCGAGGCCGCCGAAGCGACGGCTCGCGAGTCGTCCGACGACGTCGACGAGGTCGCCCACGACGACGCTCTCGGCGAGGTCCGCGCGGTCGAACGCGATCGCGTCGAGGACGTCGCGCACGCGGCGTAAAGTCAGCTGCGTGTGCCCGCCGGTAGCGGCTCGGACGCGGGTAACGGTCAATCCGAGGATCGCGACGACGGGGTCGGGGTTGCCTGGACCGCACGGGCCCACGCGAAGCAGATCGCGGTGGAGTGCGTAGTCGACCTCCGACGCCGCAAGCGCGAGGTCGAGCGCCAGCACCGGGCGGCGATCCGTCGGACTCGCGGATTCGACGAGCAGCTCGAACCGGGTCCGGAACGCGTCCCACCGATCGGCGGGAAGCTCGAAGCCGGCGGCACCCGCGTGGCCCCCGTACCTCGTGAAGAGATCGTGGCACGCCTCGAGCGCGGCACCGAGGTCGATGCTTCCGTCACTCCGGCATGACGCCCGGACCGTCGACCCGATGTTGGCTCCGACGATCGCCGGGCGTCCCAGATCGTCGACGAGCCGCGATGCGACGAGCCCGACGATCCCGACCGGCCAGTCGCCGCGAACGATCGTGACGCCCGAGTCGGCGTCACCGGCCGCGCCGACCACGATCCTCGCCTCATCGATCGCGCCTTTCGTCAGGTCCCGACGCGTCTTGTTGGCCGCCTCGAGCC
>Ga0126309_10000300_pt1 | contig 16800 bp, 18 predicted proteins | sample Plot56_FD_92541 | JGI IMG/M metagenome (GOLD analysis project Ga0126309, IMG submission 92541) | Serpentine soil microbial communities from UC McLaughlin Reserve, CA, USA - Plot56 | ecosystem: Environmental > Terrestrial > Soil > Grasslands | place: USA: UC McLaughlin Reserve, Lake County...
ACGAGGGCTGATCCCTGTCCTTTAGATAAGCCCCGTCATTCTCGACCACCGGAACCCGCGGCTCCGTCTTCCGGTCGTACGGCTTCCGCCCGCCGAGCTTCCAGCGCAGCACGTCGAGAGGCGTTGTAGCGAACCGCTGCCAGGGGCAGAAGAACTCGCCGGGATGGCCGTGCGGGGCGTAGAGGGTGGCGGGATCGTGGGGGATCTTCAATCCGCGACTTCCTCGATCACCACCGGGTCCGCGTCCTCCGCCTGCCCGCCGAACCTGCGCAGCAGCGTCTCCGTGCGGTAGGTGAAGATCTTGCGGACGTCCCGCTCGACGACGAGCCAGTTCGCGAGGCGGCCGAAGGGGACCTGGTAGCGCACCCGGTCGCGGACATAGGTGCCGCCGCCGGGGGCGTCCTCGAAGGTGTGCTCGTGGACCCACTGGCGGTAGGGGCCGCGGCGCTGCTCGTCCACGAAGCGGTAGGGAGGCTCCCAGGCGGTGATCTCGCTCTTCCAGCGGACCGGGAGGCCGTGCACACGGAGCCGGTATTCGATGAAGGCACCGGGCCGCATCTCGATGGGCTGCGGCGTCAGGACGTGGAAGGCCAGCAGGGACGGCGTGAGCGCCTCCAGGTTCGCGGCGTCCGCGAAGAAGGCGAAGACCTCCGGGCGGGGCCGGGGGACGCGGAGGCAGGCGCGCAGCTCCCAGGTCGTCACGACTGCGCCAGGAACTCCTGCCGCACGGTCTCCATCCGCTTGCGGTTGACTCCGAAGTCCCGGCGCCCCAGCCGCGAGGCCGACCGGAAGTGGATGAGCTTCGCGGTGTCGTCGAAGCGGATCTCCACGTCGTCCACGAAGCGGAAGAGGAGGGAGCGGCAGGTGGCCCGGAGCAGGGCCGGCCCCTCCTCCACGATCTCCGTCCTGGGCAGCGACCGCAGGGTTCGCAGCATCCGCTCGCGCGCTGCGCTCAACGGGCCGACGTAGGGGATCGGCTCCATCCGCTGCGAGGGGCGCTCCGCCTGCGTGGAGACGCAGTTCGGGGTGCGCTTGCACGGGGTGAGACGCGCCTCATCTGTGCTCATCGCTCCGCTCCTCTCCTCCGGGGCTCGATCGTACTCTATGATGGACAGCCCCATGATGGACAGCCCCGAACGGCCTGTTCGAAAAAGCCATGAAGATCTCGGAGATCGCCACCCCGTCCCTGCTCCTCGACCTCGACGTCCTCGATCGGAACCTGGCCCGCATGGCCGAGCGCGCCACTGCCCTGGGCGTGGTCCTGCGCCCTCACATCAAGACCCACAAGTGCGTCGAGGTCGCCCGGCGGCAGCGGGACCTGGGAGCGGTGGGGCTCACCGTCTCGACGCTCCAGGAAGCGCGGGACTTCGCCGATCACGGGTTCACCGATCTCACCTGGGCGTTCCCCGTGATCCTCTCCCGGCGCGAGGAGATCCGCGAGCTGGCCGCGCGGGTGACCCTCCGTCTGGTCGTCGACTCGGAGGAGGCGGTCCGGGCCCTGGAGGACATGGGCCTCCCCCTCCACGTCTGGCTCAAGGTCGACTGCGGCTATCACCGCGCCGGCGTCGATCCCGAGTCCCCGGCCTCGCTGGAGCTGACCCGGCGGATCCACGGCTCCTATTCACTGCAATTCGACGGCATCCTCACCCATTCGGGCCATGCCTATCACGGCCGGACCCGCGAGGAGGTCGTCGCCGCGGCCGAGCAGGAGCGGCAGGTGATGGCGGATTTCGCGGCCCGGTTGCGGGACGCCGGGATCGCTGTGCCGGACGTCAGCGTGGGCTCGACCCCGGCGATGTCTGTCGCCGAGCGCCTGGACGGCGTCACCGAGGCCCGGCCGGGCAACTACGCCTTCTATGACTTCATGCAGGTGGGCCTCGGCTCGTGCGGCGTGCGCGATTGCGCGGTGACCGTGCTGGCGAGCGTGGTTTCATCTCGTCAGGGGGCCCGCCCCGGCGACTCGCGGTGCGTGGTCGACGCCGGCGCCCTCGCCCTCTCCAAGGACCGGGGGCTCGACTGGACCGAGCCGCCGACCCTGGGGGAGATCTTCGCGGACTACGAGGCCGCCCTGCTCAGCCCGATCGCGCGGCTGACCTCGCTCTCCCAGGAGCACGGGATCCTCAGCAAGCGCCGGCCGGTGGGGACGCGCGTGCGCATCCTACCCAATCATTCCTGCCTGACGGCAGCCTGCTTCGACGAGTACGTGGTGGTCCGCGGCGACGAGGTCGTGGACCGCTGGAAGATCTGGCGCGGCCGGTGAGATCTGCCGGCCGGGAATGAGAGGGCAGCCGGGGTGCCGGCGTTTCTGGAAGCGGCCCGGGACCTCTGCTAAGCTACACGGGATCGCCTGGCTGCGGGGTTTGTCACGGATTGCACACCCGCGGCACTTAAGATGTGAAACCTGTCCGCCGGTGCGGCCTCTCTCGTGCCGGTTTTCGACCGAGACCTCGAAGGAGAAACACCATGAGCTGGGAAGATCGCGAAGACAACACGATCTACAAAGTCGTCATCAACCACGAGGAGCAGTACTCGATCTGGCCTGCGCATCGCGAGAACCCGCTGGGTTGGAACGATGTCGGCAAGTCCGGTCCGAAACAGGAGTGCCTGGACTACATCAAGGAAGTCTGGACCGACATGCGCCCCCTCTCGCTCCGCAAGAAGATGGAAGAGATGGAAAAGGCGCGCCAGGCGAATCAGGAAACCAACTGAGCCTCCTCGCTCTCCCGGAGCTCATTCAGACGTGAAGCCCAGCACTGTTCCTGCCGAGCGGTGGCTCGCCTACCGCGAGGCCAATCCACGCGCGCGTCTGCGAATGTTCTGCTTCCCCTATGCCGGTGGTGGTGCGTCCGCCTACCGCGGGTGGGGCGCATCGCTGCCGCAGGAGGTCGAGGTCTGTCCGGTGCAGCTCCCAGGCCGGGAAGGGCGGCTGCGCGAGCAGCCGTTCACCCGGTCCGCGGAGATGATCACGGCCGTGACGGATGCGCTGACTCCCTGGCTCGACCTGCCGTTCGTGTTCTTCGGCCACAGCATGGGAGCGATGATCGGCTACGAGCTGACGCGGGAGCTGCGCCGGAGGGGGAGCACCCTGCCGCTGCACCTCTTCGTCGCCGGCCGCCGGGCGCCGCAGCTTCCGGCGCGCGACGAGCCGATCCACGATCTGCCCGAGCCGGAGTTCATCGAGCGCCTCCGCGAGCTCAATGGCACGCCCGAGGAGGTCCTCCAGCACTCCGAGCTGATGAAGCTGCTGTCCCCTCTGCTGCGGGCTGACTTTGCGGTGAACGAGACCTATGAGTACGTCGAGGAGCCGAAGCTGGACATCGGGATCTCCGCCTTCGGCGGGCTCGCAGATCAGGACGTCGGGCGGGATGACGTGGAGGCCTGGAGCGTGCAGACCCGGGGGCGCTTCCGCATGCGCATGATGCCGGGAGACCACTTCTTCCTGCACCCGCAGAAGGACCTCATTCTCGAATCCGTCGCGCGCGATCTCGCCGAGATCCGGGCGCTGTGACCGGCTCGACCGGCTTCCCGTCCCGCGCCGCCGCTCCGGGCCTGGAGCTGTCTCCGGGAGAGATCCACATCTGGTCGCTCCGTCTCGACCCGCCGCAGGACGTGGTCGAGAGACTGGGCCGCCCCCTGGCGTCCGACGAATGGGAGCGGGCGCACCGTTTCCGCTTCGACAAGCACCGCCGGCAGTACGTGGTGGGCCGCGGCGCCCTGCGGACGCTGGTCGCGGCCTATACGGGGACCCGGCCCGAGCAGGTTCAGTTCCGCTACGGCGACCGCGGCAAGCCCTACCTGGCCAACCCCGCGGGCGACCTCGAGCTCAATCTGTCGAATTCGGACGAGATGGCCCTGGTGGGATTCGTGCGTGGCGTGGAGATCGGGGTGGACATCGAGTTCTTGAAGCCGATGCCCGATTGCGAGCAGATCTCCGAGCGGTTCTTCTCGGAGAGCGAGCGCGACGTGCTGCGCGCTCTGCCGGCGGACCGGAAGGAAGAAGCTTTCTTCAATTGCTGGACCCGCAAGGAGGCCTACCTCAAGGCGGTGGGCACCGGGCTCGCCGCGCCCCTCGATTCGTTCGACGTGACCCTCGCCCCCGGCGAGCCACCGCGGATGCTGACGCTGGAGGGGAACGCCGAGCAGGCCGCCCGCTGGTACTTCGAGCACTTCCGTCCGGCCGAGAGCTACATCGGGGCGCTCGCCATCGAAGGCGACCCGCCCGGAGGCGGCGCGTGGCGGGTGAGGACGTGGGCGTTCACGCCTTGAGGGACGCGCGCAGCCACTCCGCCAGCCGCGCCTTCTGCTCCGCCGTCGCTTCCGGGTCCACCGCCAGCTTCCAGCGCACCTTCGGCTTCGCGGCGAACGTCGCCGGGAGGCGCACCAGGCGGTCGCGCCGGGCGACCAGGATCTCCACCGTCTCGCCGGGGCGGTAGGTTTTGAGGCGGTCCTTCCAATGGTCGGGGGTGACGCGGTAATCGCCGAGGCCCACGATCTCATCCTCCACGTTGAGCCCCGCGTCGAAGGCCGGGGTCCCCCGCTGCACCTCCTTGACGAACAGCCGGCCCTCCCGCTCCTCGGTCTCCATGCCCAACCAGCCCGCGGTTTCCTTGAGGGCGTCCCTGGGCGCGTCGCCGTTGTTTCTGCCGTTATCCCCATTGTCCCCGTCGTCCTCGTCCTCCTCGTCGCCCTTGCTCTCGACGAAGCGCAGGCCGTACCACCCCAGGGCCTCGGTGTAGTCGAGCTCTTCGGTGCTGGACAGGGCGCGGTCGAGCCACGGGTCCAGATCGCCCCCCGCCACCTCCTCCAGCGCGGCGCGAAACTCCTCGCTGCGGAAGCCGCGCTCGGCGGAGTAGCGCTGGTAGGCCAGGCGCAGCGCGTCGTCCAGGGAGCGCCGGCCGTTCGTGGCGCGGCGGATCCGGGCGTCGAGGAGAAAGCCGACCACCGCTCCCTTGGTGTAGTAGCTGATCCCCGTGTTGTTGAAGTTCTCGTCCCGGCGGTAGTACTTGATCCAGGCGTCGAACGAGGCGTCCTCCAGAGATTGAACCTCGCGCCCCGGCGAGGTCTGGAGGGTCTCGATGTCCTTGCTCAGAGCCTTCAGGAGCTCGCCGCGCGTGCTCAGGCCGGCGCGATGGACGAACAGCGAGTCGTAGTACGAGGTGAGCCCCTCGACGATCCAGAGGTCGCGCGTGTAGACCTCGTTCTCGTAATCGAACGGCCCCAGGGCCGCGGGGCGCAGGCGCTTCACGTTCCAGGCGTGGAAGAGCTCGTGGCTCACCAGGCCGAGCCAGTCGACGTAGTCCTTGCGGCGGCGCGTCGCCCAGCGGCTCTCCATGAGGACCGTGGAATCGCGGTGCTCCAGCCCGCCGCCCGACTCCACCAGCAGGTTGAAGAAGACGTAGCGCGGATAGGGGACGAGCCGCCAGAAGGCGGCCTGCTCGCGCACGATCCGCTCCACGTCCGTGGCGGAGCGCGGGCCGTCCCAGACGCCCCCCTCCCCCTCGTTGACCAGCAGGTGCGGGCGGCCGGCGACCTCGAAATGGTAGAGGGCTGGGTTGCCGGCGTAGATCGGCGCATCCACCAGAGCGTCGAAGCTTTCGGCCCGGAACCGCCCCTCGCCTTCGGCGGCTCCCGGAGGCGGAGGCAGCGGGCAGACCACCGTTTTCCAGGTGGAAGGGAGGACGACCCGCACGTCGTGCGGCCGATTGCCGTCTCCGGCAAGCGTGAGAAAGGTCGGCGCGCCATTGAGCAGGGCGAAGCCCGCGTCGACGAAGTTGGTGCGCACCGACATCTCGCGCGCGTAGACCCGGTAACGCACCACGGCACGGGCGGCTCCGCGGGTGGTCACCCGCCAGCGATTCTTCACGGTTTTCGCGACGGGGAGCGCCGCGCCGGCCTCGGTCGCCGCGGAGAGCCCTTCGAGGTTGCGGGCGTACTCCCGGATCATGTACGACCCCGGTGTCCAGGTCGCCATCATCAGCTCGATCTCGGGGTGTCCTCCAGTCGGGACGACCGCCTCGACCTCGACATAGTGGGTCTGGGGTGCGGGGAAGCGGAGGGTGTAGGAGACGGGATCGGGCATGGCGGCGGCTTCCAGAGGTCTCTCGGCAAAAGCGGCGGCAAAGAAGGTTACCGACATCGAGACGAACATGAGGGCGAAGGTATGTCGGATCATAGAATGAGAAGAACCCCGGATCACGCGCCTCAACTTACAGGAGAACGGCGCGGTCGCCAAGCGGTCGAACCGGTATACTCCGCCCCCATGGACCCGCGGACCGAAATCAATGCTCTGCTGAGAGATGGTGCCCCTGCGCTGTTCCTCGCGCTCTCCTCTCTCGGGCAGAGGGTGTACTTCCCTCCCGACGTGCCGGGGCAGAGCGCCGAGGCGCGCGGCAAGGCGATCAACGGCACCATCGGCCAGATCACCGACGGCCGGGGCGGAGCGGTCCCGCTGCCGTCCATGGCGGCGGCTCTCTCCGGGCTCTCCTCCGAGGATCAGAGCCGCGCTCTTCTGTACTCGCCCGTGGAGGGCATCCCGGAGGCGCGGCAGCGCTGGCGGGCCTGGCAGCGCCGAGGCGTCGCCGAGGAGATCCCCTCCAGCCTGCCGCTGGTGACCGCCGGCCTGACGCACAGCCTGTCGATCGTGGCCGATCTTTTCGGGGGTGAAGGGCGGCCGGTGGCGATCCCCCGACCCTTCTGGGGGAACTACCGCCAGACCTTCTCCGTCCGCACGGGCGCCGAGGTCAAGGCGGCTCCTGGATATGTCGAGGGCCGCTACAACACTCGGGCGATCGCCGAGGCCCTGGACGGGGTACCGGACGGCGAGCCGGCCGTGGCGCTCCTCAACCTTCCCTCGAACCCCGGCGGCTATTCACTGACCGTGGCGGAGCGCAACGAGGTGCGGGAGTCCCTCCTCGGGGTGGCGGAGCGCCGCCCGCTGGTGGTGGTCTGCGACGACGCCTACGCCGGTCTGGTTTTCGAGCCGGACATCCCGCGCGAGTCGCTCTTCTGGGAGCTGATCGGCGCGCACCCCAACCTGGTTCCGGTCAAGGTGGACGGCGGGACCAAGGAGTTTTCCTTCTTCGGCGGCCGGATCGGCTTCGTCACCTTCGCCTGCGAGCCGGAATCCGGAGCGGCGCGCGCGCTGGAGAGCAAGGTGAAGACCCTGGTGCGATCCACGATCGGCTCGCCGGTGGCGACGAGCCAGGTCCTCCTGCTGCAGGCGCTCCGCAAGGAGGGGATCGAGACCGAGGTCGAGGCGGTCCGCACCCTTCTCGAAGAGCGCTACCGGGCGCTCCAGGGCGCGCTGGCCACGGTGGACCCGGAGCTGCTGACCGTTCTGCCGTTCAATTCCGGCTGTTTCGCCCTGGTGGAGATCCCCGGGAAGCTGGGCATCACCTCCGAGCAGGCGCGCCGTCATCTCCTGGAGCACCACGACACCGGGTTGATCTCCATGGAGCCGCGCTATCTGCGGATCGCCCACTGCTCGGTGGACGCGGCGGCGCTCCCGGAGCTGGTGCGGCGGCTGGAGCAGGGGGTGCGGGAGCTCACATGAGGCTTTTCACATACCCCCCATCCACCGTGATCGCCTGGCCGGTCACATACGACGCCGCGGGGGTGCAGAGGAAGCCCACCACCTCGCCGATCTCCTCCGGCTGCGCCATGCGGCCGGTCGACGTGTTGCCCACCCACATCTGGTAGATCTCTTCCCGCGACTTCCCCGTGCGGGCCGAAGTCGCGGCGGCGAGCTCGTCCTGGCGCTCAGTCAGCGTGTAGCCGGGGAGGACGGCGTTGACCGTCACGCCCTCGGCGGCCACCTCGTTCGAGAGGGTCTTCAGATAGCCGAGGACCGCCGGACGCAGGGCATTCGAGATCGACAGGTTGGGGATCGGCTGGCGCGACGAGATCGAATTGATCGCCACGATCCGTCCCCAGCGGCGCTCGCGCATGCCGGGGAGGACCAGCCGGCAGAGCCGGGGGATGAAAAGGAAGACCAGCGGCAGGGAGATCTGCCAGTCCTCTTCCGTGATCTCCGCCGCCGGCTTGGCCGGAGGACCGCCGCCGTTGGGAACCAGGATGTCCACCGGCCCCACGCTCCGCTCGGTTGCGGCGACCAGGTTCTCCAGCGACGACAGCTCGCGGATGTCGGCCGGGAGCGCCGCGATCGTCGCGCCGGAGGCCCCATGCTCGGCGAGGCGCGTCCGGGCGGCCTCCAACTTGTCGCCGCCGCGGCTCGAAATCACCACATGGGCACCGCGGCGGGCCAGCGCCCGCGCGGCGGCGAAGCCGAGACCGCTGCTGCCGCCCGTGACCAGGGCGACCCGGCCGGTCAGATCCTCCAAGCTCATCCGACCTTCTCCCCGTTCTCGTTGTAGGTGTAGACGCCGCGGCCGACCTTGCGGCCCAGCCGCCCCGCCTTGACGTGCTGGATGAGCAGGTGGTTCGGACGGAAGGCCTCGCCCAGGCTCTTGTGCAGGTACTCCAGGATCGACAGCCGCACGTCCAGACCCACCAGATCCACCATCTCGAACGGACCCATGGGGTGGTTCAAGCCGAGCTTCAGGGCCTTGTCGATATCCTCCGGGCTCGCGACCCCCTCCTGGAGCATGCGGAAAGCCTCGTTGCCGATCAGCGCGTTGATCCGGCTGGTGACGAAGCCGGGCGCCTCGTTGACCAGTACCACCTCCTTGCCCATGCGCACGCCCACCTGCCGCATGGTCTCCAGCGTCTCTTCCGAGCTCTGGAGGCCGCGCACCAGCTCGAGGAGCTTCATGACGTGCACCGGATTGAAGAAGTGCATGCCGGCGAAGCGCTCGGGGCGGTCCGAGCCGGCCGCCATCTCGGTGATCGACAGGGCGGAGGTATTGGAGGCGAAGAGCGCGTGCGCCGGGCACGCCGCGGAGACCTCCCCGAAGGTGCGGATCTTGAGTTCCATGTCCTCGGGAATGGCCTCGATGACGAGATCGGCCTGGGCGACGGCGCCGGCCAGGCTCTCGTGCAGGTGGAGGTTGCGGTGGGCGGTCTCGGCGGCATCGGCCTGGACCTTGCCGATCTCGACCCCCTTCGCAAGGTTGCGGTGGATCGTCGCCTCGGCCTTCTTGAGCGCCTCGGCGTTGGTGTCGAACAGATGCGTGACATAGCCGGCGAGGGCGGCGACGTGGGCGATGCCACGTCCCATGGTGCCCGTGCCGAGCACGGAAATCGTCTGGATCTGTTGGCTCATGACGCTTGATCAGGTCAATCAGGAAACCGGGATGCTGAGGAAGCCGGTCGTCTTCGCGGCCAGGTTGCGGAGCTCGTCCGCGATGGCCAGCGTGTTGCGCACGGCGGCCGCGGCGAGCTCCTGGAGCTCGGGGGTCGCCAGGTGGTTCTCCAGGTACTCCCGCCCGAGCAGGTGATGGTGGGCCTCTTCGGGCTGGATGACCTCGGCGTACAGCCGGGCCGTCCCCTCGTCGCCCACCGAGCTGCAGAAATTGACGAACTGCGTGTTGCGGATCTGCGCGATCGCCTCGTTGGCGAACGGGCCGGCGGCGATCCGCTCGACCGTGGTGCGCAGGCCGCGGAGGTACTGATAGAGAGGGCTGTGGCCGTCGGCCAGCGGATCGAACGTCGTCAGATCCTCGCCGAGCTCGGCGAGGCGCTGGCTGATCAGGCCATAGTGCTTCATCTCATCGCCGCACTGCAGAGCGAGGACCATCTTGGCGTCCACCTCGGGCGTGGTGGGCATCCAGAAGCCGGCCAGCTCGCTCGCCTCGAGCTCGCTCTTCAAGGCGAGCCGGAGGAGCGTGACCACGTCCACCTTCCCCTCCGACTCCGACTCCAGGGTGTCCGTCTCCCCGAGCCGCGCGAAGAGCCGGTCCATCTCCTCGACCAGACTCGCGACGAATTCTTTGCTGTTCACAAGAAATCTCCTTCCCAGCCACGACGCCGAGGACGGCGCGTGGTCTCGCTATTCTAGCGTGCGGAGGATCGCGCGGACCGGCGAGGCGTCGAGCCCCGCCAGCTTCAAGGGGAGGGCGATCAGCTCATAGAGCCCCTCGGGGACCCCATCGAGGATCAGCCCCTCCAGGATGGCCACGCGGCCGCGGGCGAGGGCATGGTGCGCGTCGAGCGTCTTGCTGTCGAACGGATCGACCGACGGCGTGTCGAGGCCGACGAGGAGGGCGCCGCGCTCGCCGAGGAGGCTCGCGAGCTCGGGCGAGAGGGCGGTGAAGCGCTCCGGGAAGGTCTTGCGGTCGCGGATGCTGTCCGTCCGGAACAGGATGCGGCCGGGATTGGTCAGGTCGATCCCCTCGATGTGCCGCGGCTCGATGACCGGCGTCGGCGGCACGCGGACCACCCGGCAGGCGCCGAGATAGCGCTCCAGCGGAAGATCGGCCATCGCCTCGCCGCGCGGCTCGGTGTGGAACGGGGCGTCGGCGTGCGACCCGAGATGGGGCGTGGTCACGATCCGGGAGAGGTTGACCGTGGCGCCCTCTTCGAGGGACCAGGTGAGGCGGCTTTCGAACGGCGTGTCGCCGGGCCAGACCGGGAAGCCGGGACGGATGGTGGGGGAGAGATCGTAGAGCATGAAAAGCCCTCCTGCCTCGGATCATAGCGTTCCGCGACGAGGAGGGCGAAGGGTACGGTCAGCGGGTGAGGCCGCGACCCGGCTCGGAGATCTCCTCCAGCACCTTGCCGAAGTCCTTGCGGCCGACGGCCTTCTGCTCGCGGGCGAGATCCGCCTGCGCGATCATGCCGACGACGCGCTTGCTGTCGTCGACCACCGGAATGCGGCGCACCTGGTGCTCCGACATCAGGCGCTCGACCTTGTCCAGGTCGTCCTCGGGGCGGATGCTGGCCAGATTGCCGCTCGACATGGCATTGCTCACCGGCGTGCTGCCGGATTCGCCGCGGGCGAGCACGCGCAGCGCGAGGTCGCGGTCGGTGACGATGCCCACGAGGCGCATCGACTCACGGCTCTCCACGACCGGAAGGCTGCCGACGTCCTCACGCTCCATGAGGCTCGCGGCCTCCTGGGCGGTCGTCTGGGGGGTGACGCAGGACGGATTCTTGGTCATCAACTCATTGGCTTTCATCGCCATGGTGCAACCTCCTTCTTTTGAGGGTAAACCTGAGGGTAAACCTGAAGTTCATCGAGCTCCCAGCTCCGCCAACCAGGGTTGCAAGAGCCGGGCCGGCTCAGACGCCGAGTGCGACCGGCTCCTCCAGATGCGCCGGAACCCGGGTCGCATGGGCCTCGTCCTTCGGCCGGATGACCTCCTCGCAGACGGCGTAGTGGACCCGGCTGGCGGGAATGAGGAAGGTCCGCTTCTCGCTCTCCACCCGGACCGGGGCATTGCGCTCGAGCCCGCTGGCGAGCTCTTCGAGAGCCTGGTCGGCGTCGTCTTGCGTTTCGTAGAAGCCGTAGTTGAGCCGGTCGAAGGCCGGCGGGGCGGTCACGCCGGCAGCGGCTCCGGGAGTGAGCGCCGGGTCGTGGCGGTTCTCCCGGGCTTCGATGGCGCTCGGGGAGTGCTCGCGATCGACGAGCCAGATCATGACGGTATAGGGCATCTCGACGCTCCTTTCCTTACCGCGCCCCCACGGCGCGCGTTCAGGAAGGGAGGGGATGCAAGAAAGCTACCCGGGCGCCACGGGGAGAAGGCTTCAGGGCTCTTTCTTCGCGGTCTCCAGGCCGACGATGTGGCCGAGGGTGCGCACCACCATCAGGCCTCCCGAAATCGCCGGGGTCGACATGACGATCTCGCCTATCGGGTAGGAGCCGAGGAGCACCGGCTCCGGGCCGGAGGCCAGCACGTAGGCTTGTCCCGTTTCGCTGAACATGTAGAGCCGGCCGTCGGCGGCCACCGGCGACGCCGAAATCGAGATGCCCGCGTTGTCCACCCGCAAGGTCGAGAGCGACTCGCCGGTCGCGGCCCGGTAGGTTGTGAGGATGCCGTTGTTGTTGCAGGTGTGGAAGAAGCCCCGGTAGAGGATGGGCGTCGGGATGTAGGTGCCGCCCCGGTTCTGGCTCCAGGCGATCGCCGGGCTGGAGCGTTCCCCTTTGGGCAGCGTCAAGTCGCCTCGCTGCCCCGGGCGGATCGCGTACACCGGGCGCACCGGCGGGTAGCCCGCGGTGACGAAGATCAGGCCGTCTCCCGCCTGCGGCGTCGAGACCACGACCTCCGAATTCGGTCCGAGACGCCAGAGCTCCGCGCCGGAGCGCGGATCGTAGGCGCGGATCGTCGGCCCGTTGACCACGAGCTCATCGCCCGCCGGCGCCGCGACCAGGGTGGGGGTCGCCCACGTCGAGGGCTCGCTGCGGGCGACGCGCCAGAGCTCCGTCCCGTCGCTGAGACGGTAGGCGGCAAGGAAGGAGTCCTTCTTCCGGTCGGCCTGGACGATCACCCGGTCCCCGGCGAGGATCGGCGAGCTGGCATGCCCCCACTCGTCCGTCCCGGACTGCGGGTCGTTGCTGTCGAGGATGCCGACGTCGCGCTGCCAGAGGAGCGCGCCCGCGCGGTCATAGGCGACGAGCTTCCCGACCGCGCCGAAGAGCACCACCACGCGCTCGCCATCGGTCACCGGGGTCGAGTTGGCGAGGCTCGACTTCGTGTGGCGCAAGGTTCCGGGAACGCCCCGGTGGACCTCGCGCTCCCAGATCACCTTGCCATCTTTCGTATCCAGGGCGTACAGCCGGAAGGAGTGCTCGGACCTGTCGTTGACCGAGGCCGTGTCGCCGTACAGCCCGGTCCGAAACGTCGTGTCGCCCTTGCTGGAGATGGCGGTCGTGACATAGATCCGGTCGCCCCAGACGATCGGGCTGGCCAGTCCGATTCCGGGGATGGGGGTCTTGAAGCGAACGCCTTCACCGGTCGCCATGTTCCAGGAAGCCGGTGCTCCCTGCCCATCTCCCACGCCGCTCGCCCCGGGTCCGCGGAACTGAGGCCAGGGGCGGGCCGCGCCGGTGGGAGCGGGAACGGCCGCCACCGTCTCCGTGGCGGAGCGCAGCGGCGCCGGCTCGACCGTGGATTGGGAGAAGAACGAGATCTCGCCGTCCTGATTGACGCGCAGCCACTCGATCGTGCCGCCCCGGCCTCCGAATTGGGCCGAGAGCCGTCCATCGGGGCTGTCGAAGCGATCGGCCGCGACCGGGGCGACCGCGATCGCCGCCGGCTTGCCCGGGAGCTGAAGCTCCAGGCCCTCCCCGCGCACGGCCACCGTCACCGCGGCGGCGCCGTTGGGGGACTGGTAGCGTCCCGTGGAGAGCTGCAGCCGTTCGGCGGTGGGATGGTGAGGTGGGCGCTGGCGCGGTGTCGCGGTGGCCGCCGCGAGCAGATCGCGCAGCGCCTGCGAGCTTCCCGCGGCCTCGCGCCGCGCCGCCGCCAGATCGAGCGGCTCCAGCTGGCCGGTCGCGAAGGCCATCTTGGCGAGCTCGAGATTGTCCCGCTCGATCGCGGTGAACAGCAGAGCGTCCGCCCCTTCGGCCCCCTTGTCGAGCAGCAGGCGCACCAGCTCCAGGTTATCGGACTGGAGCGCGACGTCGAGAATCGATTGACCAAAGAACTGTTCCCGGGCATTGACGTTCGCGCCGCGTTCGATGAGCAGGCGGACGACACCCAGGTGTCCCTTCTGCGCCGCGAAAAACAGCGGCGTCTGGCCGTAGCGGGCCGGCGCGTCCACCGCCGCGCCGGCTTCGAGAAGCGCGCGGACGCGAGCTTCGTCGCCCGCGCCAGCCGCCGCGCGGAGAGCCTCCCCTGGATCGTCGGCCGCCTGAGCGGCCAAGGGAACCAGTGCGATGCAGAACAACAGGGCGATTCCGAGCCGGCGAAGAGAGGTCTGGGTCATGACTGCCTCCTTGAATACTCCGCCATGCTAGGCGGAAACCGCCCGAAGACGAAAGACCCCCCTCCCGCTCAGCACACGCCGAACTTGAGCTTCGAGCTGCAAGCGTACGGGCCCGTGGGGGTAATCGGGCAGCAGGTCAATTCCTGCCAGGTGCTGATGCACCACTCGATGTAGCCTCCCCCTTGGTAGTACTTCTTGCCGTACGAGTAGCCCTTGCTCGTGACCTTCGTGTAGCAGGAACCGGGGCCGTTCGGCGCCTCGAAGACAGGCGGTTTGAGCGCCGCGGACCGGGACACCGTGAAGAGCGTCTCCTCGGGCTCGACAAGCTGACCGGTCGGCACGTAGAGCGCGGCCTCGCTGTCGATCCCGTCGCCGTCCCAGTCGCCCGCGACCGCCACCCAGAGCGGAGCCAGGGCGGGCGATCCCGACCGATTCCCGAGAGTCCCGAGGGTATCGATCCTGTCGCCGTCCCAATCACCGGCGATCGGCCGCCAGGGTTGCGGTTGCGGATCGTACCGCTCGACCGCGATCGGCCCCTCCCCGGGACGGTGGAGCGAGCCGTCCCGTTCGTCGAAGACGAGCACCGTGTCGATGCCGTCGCCGTCCCAGTCGCCGGCGACCGGCCGCCAGGGCTGAGGCTCGGGACAGAAGGGATCTCCGACCGAGCCCTGCTCGGCCGGGATGAGCTGCCAGGTGTGGATGTTGAACATCTGAAGGCTGTCGACGCCGTCGCCGTCCCAATCGCCGGCCACGGGGATCCAGGGCTGGGGCTCCGGGTCGGCAAAGGGCCGTTCGCCTTCGAAGGACGTCACGAGCCTCCAGGTGGCCAGGTCGACCCAGGCGACGGTGTCGGCGTCTCCGCGCGTCCAGGTGCCGGTCACCGGCAGAAGGCCGGGGTCGATCTGAGCCTGCGCGGGAGCCGTCCCGAGGCCCACCATCGAAGTCAGAGCGAAGAGCGAACCGATCAGGAAAGCGCCGGGCCGGCGCCGTGCTGCATTGTGAGATGTCATTGGCATCCCCTCCTTTCCAACCCAGCGTAGGCGGGCCGGCGCGGCGGGTCCTGACGGTTCGGTTACGGTTGGGTGACGCCGGGAATTAACAGCAGGGCAAGGCCGGTCAGTCGAATCCAACTCCGCAGCCAGAGTTACGATGGCCAGCGCAGTTGCGCTCGACGTCGATCGTCTGTCTTGCCAAAGCTTCCGGCAAGCTGTGGTTCGCTTTGTGACCACAGTGGCATGTCTTGTCGTGGTCGTGCGGAACCGCGAGGAATTGATGGAGCTCCCAACAGGCGTTCCGCCGGTCGATCTTGACTGTTTCAGCAGCCTCGAGGAGAAGCGGATCACCCGTCGTCATGGCGGCACGCTCGATAAGCTTCTGATCGAGATGCTCCGACTTTTGCAGAAAGATGAGAGCTCGCTCAATTGTCTCTCTCCTCAGCTTCCGCATCCGGACCTTGTGCGGGTCATTGAGGTCATACGTGTCGCGGGTGTAGATGGCGTCGCCATCGTCGACGTTTCTCGACTGGATCTCGTCGTCAATGACTTCGAACGCATCGAGCCAAGATCGGCTGCCGGGATTCAGAAGGGAGTAGCCAACCGCTGTCCGGTTCAGCGCCACGCCACGAGCGAGGTTGCAGAGTCTGCAGATGAGAAAGCAATTCGAGTAGCGGTTGCGCAGGGATGGAGAACGACTCTGTGTCATGAAGTGTTCGACCTGCATGATGCCGAGCCTTCGCGCGCCGCTACGTGTAAAATCCGCCTCATGACAAAGGCAGAATGCGCAGGAGAAGCCAAACTCCCAACGGAGGCAAGGCAAGAACTTCTGGTATCCCTTCTTACCTGACATCGGGCGTGGCGAGTGACGGCGCTTGATTCTCCCCTGCCAAGGGTGCGTGACAGCAGGGAGGATCTTCACTTTTCGTCCAGCAGCTTTTCCGCCCATTCGAGATTCCGCTGAGCCTTTTGTGGGTCAAAGCGGCGTCCCTCGCGGAAACGGCGCTCCATTGCGTCGGCTTCTATCTCTTGGAGCTCGCGAAGTCGCTTCCGGAGGGGAGCAGCCTGGGCCACGAGATTCGGATCGCCTGCTCTTGCCTCTACGAGTGTCCGGAGTTTGGTGTAGATCTCGGCTATCTCGGATGCGACGGCTCGCAACTCTGGAGATTCGCCGAAGTCCCAGCGAAGGGACAGATCCTCGCTGGTACCGGTCTCAGCTTCCTCTGCAATGAGCTCTTGGATCAGATCGTCGACAACTTCTCCAGGTAGGGAACTGTCCAAGTCGGCCATGGCATAGAGGTAGGTGGCGGGATCAAAGCCTCGTTCCTGGGCGCTCTGGAGAAGATCGAGGGCAGTCCTTTTGTGTTGCGCGATTTCGACGAGGCGGAGCAATTCCTGCCGGTCGAACGGTTTCGGAAGTCTTCCTCCAACGCGTAGCCTGTTTTGATGAATTCTGCGCCAGTCGTTCTCGGTTAAGTCGCGCCCGCTGACAAATATCACAGTGCTGTGTGGGTGAGCTCGCTGGATTTCGCCAGCGAGATCAATGCCGTCAATCTCATCATTGAGGATGTGATCCATCAGTATGGTGCCGATCGGCTCCTGGTTGGCCTCGTGAAGAGCCTGGCGGCTGTTTGCCGCCTGCCTGACATGGAAGCTGTTTTTGGTCAGAAATTGGGCCAACATTCCACGGCTTGTATCGTCATCCTCAACAATAAGGACTTTTGTATCCTTGGCTGGATATGGGCGGTTTGTTGATTTCTTTGAAGCCATGTTCTGCCTTGGAGCGGGCTTCTTTCAGGGCTCCAGCCCTGAGGATTGTAGCTCGTTTAGAATTTCCTCGACGATGTCAGGCTCCAAAGATCTATCGAGGTCGAGAACCGCGTGCAGATAGGATCTGGGCTCAAGGCCGCGCGCCTTCGCCTTCTCCAAGTATGCAAGGATTTGCAGCTTGCGTTGCTCCTTCTCGATTCTCGCAACGAGGTCG